>JAABUM010001636.1_pt1 | contig 32649 bp, 38 predicted proteins | sample 5559161 | NCBI WGS metagenome assembly JAABUM01 (sample SAMN10711868, study PRJNA513369) | rock metagenome | isolation source: Antarctica rocks | place: Antarctica: Victoria Land, Siegfried Peak nord
GAATAGGTCTCGTCCCGCGCCCTCGTCCTCTGCCACGCGCGCCCCTCCCTCCGTAGCGATTGCATCCTCGCCACTAGGGTACCGCGCCGGATAGGAAAGGGCCGCCCCTCTATGCGCATCGGTCATGCGGTCGCGCCCTCTGACGGCGTTCAGTGTCGGCATGGCTCACTCCTCCAGGGGTGCTAGCCGGCCAGGGCCTCCACCCCAGCCGGCGTCGGTCTATCGGTCGTGCGGTCGTGCGTGCCCTCGTGCCCTACGCGCGGGCGTGGGCGGCAAGCCAGGGGCTCCCCTCGGCGGTCAGGCCCTCCGCGACCATGAGGGTGCGCGCCTGCGCCGCCGCGTCGTCGATGATGGCGACGCGCCAGCGTACATAGTCGAGGAAGTGCGCCTCGTCCTCGCCCTCGCGCTCGTCGCGGTCGCACCAGCGGTCGAACTGATCGAGCACCGCGCTCACCGCCTTGTCGATCACCTCAAACAGCGTCGTCGGGGCCGCGTGCGTCAGGGTGGCCGGGGACTCCTGCGGCGCCTCGGGCGCGTCCGGCGCGTCCGGCGCGTCCCGCTCCTCCTGCCGCGCCTCCAACACAATCATCTGGTTCATGCCCATAGGTGCTGTCTCCTGTCGTGTGGTGGGGAGGGCCGGCCCGCGCGGGGCGGCGGGCCAGCCCTCGGGCAGGTTAAAAGGGGATTGCGTCGTCGAGGCCGACGCCCGCGCTCAGGGCGATGGTCCGCTTGGTGGGGGGCTCGTGCAGGCGCGCGTAGGGGCGATGGCGCCGCAGCGCGTCCCGCCACAGGTGCTCTAGCTGCGTGTGGTGCGCGTCGCAGAGCCCGCAGGTAGCGGCGCTGTGCTGCCACCCGTCGATGTGGTGCCGCTCGGTCGCCGGGGCCGGGCAGCCCTGCCACGCGCACACGCCGAGCGTGGGCGTCGCCCGCCGCGCCTGGGCGCGGGCCGTGTTGCCCGCCGCGTTGCGCCCGAGCACTGGATCGCGCCCGTACTTGGCACGGTAGGAGGGGGCGAGCTTCTCTCGCAGATACTCGCCCCAGCCCGCCTCGATGGCGCGGGCGAAGCCCACGCGACCGATGCGGCTGTAGAACTCCGTGCCGTGACGGGCTAGGGTGGCCTGGCCGCCTAAGCGGCCGCGCTCCTGGGGCGTGAGTGGGCGCGGTGGCCCGCCTGGCGCGGGGGTGAGGATGGCCGGGGTATGGGTATCCTGGGCCTGTGCTACCATAGGGTGAACTCCCTTGTAGGGGGGCTCTCCTGGCGGGTCGCCTCATGCTTTCTCAGGGCTGGCGACCCGCCTTTTTCTTTGTCCCCTACCCCCTAATTATACCAACTACGTCGTTGAAAATAAGGGGAAACAGGGGCAAAACAGGTACATATCTATTCGGCGCACGCCCCTGTAGGACGAAGATATTTCAGGACGAGGAGTTGCGCGGTCGCCCTGGCGACACACCTAAAAGCGCGATCTCGCTGGCGTCGCAGGGGTGCGCGTCGAATAGTCGTCAGTCGAGAGAGGAAGGATAAAGACGCGCGGGGAAGAGGCGCACCGTCGCTGTCTTTTCTCCGCGCGCCGCAGCGCGCCTTGTGTGGTGCGCCCACACCCGCCGTCTACGACGTGAATGGTCCGCCGTGTCGCAGCCCCGCCACACAAGGCGCGCACTGCGGCGCGCGGAGAAAATAGGGGGCGTCGCCCGCGGGTGCGGAGAGCGCACGTCTTCCAGACGACGCCGCAACGGGATGGGGGCGCTGCTATTGGTCGAAGGTGATGAGGGGGGCGACGGGCTCGATGGCGCCGAGGAGGCGGTCGAGGCGGTAGACGAGCAGCAGCGGGGTGGTGTGGACCACGGCGAGCGTGGCGCGCTGCGGGTCGTACGCCTCCATCAGGACCATGATGGGGATGTAGGGGGGCAGCAGGCGGGCGCGGTCGGAGGATGCGAGGAGGCTGAGGGGAAGGTAGCTGACGGCGGCCTCAGCGTCGGGGCGCAGGTCGATGAGGGTAGCGCCGCGGCCGTGCCTCTGGTACGCCAGCCACGCGCCCATCGTCACCGGGATATGCAGCTCCCGCAAGGCGAGAGCGGCGATCTCCTCCGGCGTGACGTCGGGATCGGTCAGCAGCGGGCGCACACGATCGAGCACGCGGCGGTCGATCGCCTCGCCGTTCAGATGGCCGCTGTCGTCCGTGTCGTCCGTGTCGTCCATAACGGCGGCCTCACCGTCTGCGCCGCAGCAGGTGGCGCAGCGCCTCGCCTGCGATGGCCGCGCTGGCCCCAACGGTTAGCCCCGCCACGACCCGCCTGCCTGGGCGCGGAGCCGCCCGCATGGCCCAGCGCAGGAGCAGGATTTCGAGGGGGATGTCCACCGCCAGGACCCACAGGCGATCCCGCAGCAACCGGAGGCGCATCTCCCGCGCGACCCAGGCCAGCAGCTCCGCTTGCCCCGGCGGATCATCCGCCCCCTCCAGCGGGGCGTCGGCGTCATGGCCGGGCACGACGGCCCCCCTCCTTGCGGCCCACGCCCGCCACGGCCGCGGCGCGCTCCGGCTCGTCTACAAGGATGTCGTGCGCGCTGTCGGGGCGCCACGCCGGCACGAACACGAGGCCCGGCGGGACCAGCGCGCAGCCCGCGAAGAAGCCCTCGATCGTGGCGCGGGGGCGGAAAGCGACCGGGCTTGTCCTCACCTCATACTGGCGCGCGAACTGGGCGAGCGCCTCCGCCGCGCCCCCCTCACGGGTGGCGTGCGAGATAGCCAGGTAACTCCCGCTGGGCAAGGCCGCCGTGAGCTGCCCGACCGCGCGCCGCGCCTCGTCGTCGTCGGGGATCAAGGGGAGGACCGCCAGCAGCAGCAGCGCGAGCGGGCGGCGCGCGGCGAGCAGCCGGCGCACCTCGGGGCGGGCCAGGATTGCCGTCGGGTCGCGCAGGTCGGCCTCGACGGCCGTGACACCGGACGCCCCCTCTTCCTCCAAGAGTTCCCGGCTATAGCGCACGGCGACGGGATCGTTGTCCACGTAGACCACGCGCGCCGTCGGATTGGCGCGCTGGGCGACCTCATGGACGTTGCCGACGGTGGGCAGGCCGGAGCCGACGTCGAGGAAGCGGTCGATGCCCTGGCCGGTCAGGAAGGCGACGGCACGGCGCAGGAAGGCGCGGTTGGCCTGCGCGGCGCGCCGGGTATCGGGGTAGGCGTCGAGGAGGGCGTCCAGCGCCGCGCGGTCGGCCACGAAGTTGGCGTGGCCGCCGAGGGCGGCGTCGTAAATCCGGGCCACATTGGGCCGCTCCAGCCCATTGTCGTCGCGCGCGGTGGACTGCATCATCATCCGCCCTTCCCTGTCGGCCGCGTCGGCCGCGGCATGGTCGTCCAGGAGGGACGCGCGAACACGAAGCGGAACACGGCTACGGTGAGGGCAACCAGGGAGATCGTCGCGCTCAGGCGGGTCTCCCACCCCTGCGGCGTGCGGAACAGGTGGCGCACCAGGCGTGCCTTGAGCGGTAGGACGACGAGCAGCACCACGAACCGGCGGGGGCGCAGGCGCCGGCGCAGCCAGCGCCGGGCGCGCGCGCGCGGCGTATCCCACAGGAATGCGTCGGGGTCGTCCAGGCGACCGCCAGCGTCGGCGTCGGCATCGGCGTGGAGCAGGCGCCCGACCTCGTGCGAGGTGGCGATCCAGGAGCGGCACGCTGCGCAGCCGGCGGCGAGATGCGCCGCCACGATCGCGGCCCGCTCCGGGGCCAGCGTCCCCTCGTCGTACGCCTGCAACTCGTCCAGCGTGAAGTCATGCGCCGTGGCCATCGTCGTCATACCTCCCTCCCTCCTTCAGGATAGCGCGCCCGGACCCCCGCGCGGGCGCGCTTCAGGCGCGCCTTGGTGGCCTCGACGCTGATGTTGAGCATGGCCGTGATCTCGGGGACGGTGTAGCCCCCCTCGTCGTGCAGAGCCAACACGTGGTACAACGCCGGGCTCAGTTCGCCGGCCGCCTCGCGTACGGCCAAGCGTGTGAGCGCGGGCAGGACGGGCGCGGGGCGCAGGAGATCGCGCAGTCGGTCGAGCGGGATGAGAGGCCGCCGATAGCGCCGGTCCGCGAGCAACAGATTGTAGGCGATGCGGTGCAGCCAGGGATAGAAAGCGCCTGGCTTGCGCAGGGTGGCAAGATTTTCGTACGCCTCGTCGAAGGCGTCCTGGGCAAGGTCGTCCGCGCGGGTCGGGTCGCCCACTTCACGCCGCAGGAAGCGTCCGAGCCGCGGACGATAGCGCAGCACCAACGCATGAAACGCTGCCGGATCGCCCGCCTGGGCGTCGACAACGAGCTGGCGATCCGGCGGCGTGTCGCCCTGATCACTCTCGGCCATGCGGCCTGCTCCCAAGCGGGATACGGATGATCACCCGCCTATTCCTAAACTATAGCCCGCCTGAGATTTCGGCGTAGCCCGAGCAAAATGTCCCTACATGGCCCCTTTTTGCATCTAACTATATGGAGGGGTAAGAGCCGCGCCCCCTCGACGGGCCTTGCACCTCGCTGTGGAGGGTGTCACCGAACGCGCGGCGGAGAGAAGAGAGCGGACCACATGCAGCCTCAGCTCCAGACCAGCCTGATTATTCGGTCGTCAACCTTCAACTGGGTTGGCCTCCGCGCGACGGTGGAGACGTGGCCGGACATGCGCATCGTCGCCGACGTGCAGCAGCGCGAGTCGGCCGTGCAGGCCGCCACCCGGGAGCGGCCCGATCTCGTATTCGTCGCCTCCGACCTCGCGGGCGTGTCGCCCGTGGCGCTCGTCCGGGAACTGCGCGCCGTCAGCCCGACAAGCCAGGCCATCATGATCGGCAAGCTCCTGACGCCTGAGGAACATAGCCAACTGGCCGAACTCGACCTGGCCGGCTTCCTTCAGTGGAAGTGCGTTACCCCCGAGCGGATACGGCTTGTTAGCGAGGCTGTGCGCGATGGCGAGGTGTGTGCTGCCAGTGTCGGTGTGGTACGCGCGTTGCACCTGTCGGAGCGCCGGCAACAGACGCGCGACGCCAACAGTCCCGTGCTCACAGTGAAGGAACGGGCCGTGCTCATGGGGTTGATCGCGAACCGGACGCAGCCGCAGATCGCCGACGCCGAGGGAGTCAGCCTGCGCGCGATCGAGGAGCGGGTCGCGAGCCTCAAGGACAAGTTCGGGGTGGCGACGACGTTCATGCTGGGCGTGATGGCCGAGCGCACCGGACTCGTCCCATAGGCGTCGATGTGGGAACCCACGGAAGTGGAGTGCGGGTTCCCACACCCCCACCTGTGGTTTCCCCAATTCCATGCACCCCCCTCATCGTGAGATGATAGACCTGCACCGGCTAAGGCCGACCGCGGCGGCAAAGGCGGAGCACGTTAGCGATGACGGCGGTCGAGTTCTATATAGGCCGTCCGTCGATACGTACAATCATCGGTCAGCTAGGCGGGAAAGGATGCACTCTCCCGCCTAGCTAACTTAGGTGTTGAATACACCATGGAGGGATCAACATGAGAATCAAGGTCGCTATCGCAGGTCTTGCCTTTGCAAGTATGTCGCTGTTCCCGCTAGGACAGTCAGCACAGTCGGCGGCGCATGCCAGCACACCGCCCGTGCAGACCAATGTAGATGGCCGGTCCGTGGCGTATCATGATTCGTTCAGCCCAGCCGCCGCGCACAAAACTGACGCGGATCTTGGTTTCGCGACTCACTGGGCGGGCGTCGTCGACGTATCGACGCCTGATAGCCCTATCACGTGGACCCGCGTTCGCGATACTACCCAGCCGGTGCCAGCGACATCCGGCAGCTCGATTGGGTTGACCCGTGTTTGGGGTCGGGACATCGCGTCGCATCCCGCAGCGTTGCCGCGGAGCCCTAGCTGCGATACGAACAACTCATGTGCAGACACCTGCACTAACCTCGGCGGGATACGCCTATGGCAACATTCCAACGAGTCGGGAGACTGCATCAAGTACACGAAATCCAACTCGAACATCAGCGCGTATGTCAACTTCTCGGGCGTGCAGTACCCGTACAGCACCAACTACGTGCGATACTCCGAGGCGTTCAGCACGGCTGGCAGCACGGGGTCCGGCACGTTGCACTGTGGCGGTGGTGACTGGGGCTTCGGCTCCAATCACGACTACGGGAATCTGTACAACGCGTCCGGCGGCAGGTGCAACGGGAGCGTCGGTAACCTGAACACTATGAACTACAATTAGTGAGGGTGCCGGCCTTCGACTAAGCTCCGTCGCCTCCGCCAACTGCCGACTGTTGTCAGGGCTGCACGGCCAACCGGCGATACGACGACCGCCAAGCAAGTAAGAACCTGCTTGGCGGTCGTCGTATCGCCGAACATAGAGCGAACGATTGCGAGAGGGCTAGGGCTGAAAAGGCACAGACAACCGGGGGTATGGTGATTTATGGGAGGAAGGCGTAAAGAAGATGAAAAGCCGTGTCGTGTTGCGGAGAGGGGCCATCCTCGCGGTCGTCGTGCCGGTTGCGGCTATCCTTGTTGTCTTACTCGCGACTACGCCCCCGGTGTATTCAGTCTCCCAGGTCAGGTCCGGTCTCCTCTCGACACCCACGGCGTGGCTAGGGCGCACGGTACAGATCCGCGCCCGCGACAACTATCCCGGCGGACTCGTGGCGTGGCTCGTCGATCCCGGAGACAATCCCTATTCGCAAGGGCTACCCATCAAGATTGGACGGTGGCAATCGCCGACGTTCCCACGTACCCTCATATGGTGGCTCAACAGCAACGTGCCAGCCTTGAGTGGGATCGACGGGGGGCGAGTCGAAGTTTATCGGATCACGCTGACCACGCCGCTGCGGCGAGGATGCCCATCCTGTCCAGTGGGGCACGGTTAAAACTCTCGGCCTGTCAGTAGAATCTTCATATACGCTATGCTTACACACACCATGATCCCACAGGCGATCCCGCAGCAACCGGCGGCGCATCTCCCGCGCGACCCAGGCCAGCAGTTCCGCTTGCCCCGGCGGATCAGTCGCCCCCGCTGGCGGGGCGTCGGCGTCATGGCCGGGCACGACGGCCCCCCTCCTTACGGCCCACACCGGCCACGCCCGCGGCGCGCTCCGGCTCGTCCGTGAAAGGGTCGCGCGCTCCATCGGGGCGCCAGGCCGGCGTGAACACAATCCCCGGCTCCACCAGCGCGAAGCCGTCGAAGAAGCGGACGAGTTGGGCGCGGGACCGGAACCCGAGCGGGTGCGTCGTCTTCTCATACAGGCGCGTGAACTGCGCCAGCATCTCCGGCGACGCCCCCTCAGTAGTGCCCTGCGCGACGGCCATATAGCTCCCGGCCGGCAGCGCCGCCGTCAACGCCCGGACCGCGCGCAGCGCCTCCTCGTCGTCGGGTACGAAGTGCAGCACGGCCGCCAGGATGAGCGCCACCGGCCGGCGAGCGGTGAGCAGCCGGTGGACATCCGGGTGCGCCAGGATTGTCATGGGGTCGCGCAGGTCGGCCTCGACCACGGCCACGTGCGGCGGTGTCTCCGTCGCCAGGATATCCCGGCTATAGCGCACGGCGACGGGATCGTTGTCCACGTAGACCACGCGCGCCCGTGGGTTGACCCGCTGGGCAACCTCGTGGACGTTGCCGACGGTCGGCAGACCGGAACCGATGTCCAGGAACCGGTCGATGCCCTGCTGTGCCAGGAAGGTGACGGCGCGACGCAGGAAGGCGCGGTTGGCGCGCGCGCCGCGCAGGGAGTCAGGGTAGACATCGACCAGGGCCTCCAGGGCGGCGCGGTCGGCGGTGAAATTGGCGAAGCCGCCCAGCGCGGCGTCGTAAATGCGGGCCGGGTTCGGGCGGTACAGGCCATCGTCGTCTTGGCTATACCACTGCCCCTGCTGCTCATTCATGGCCGCTCCCTCTCCTCTTTCCACTCCCTGCGACATCCTGACGGCTCGCTTGACGATCCCCGGCAGCGCAGGCGCGCTCGGCCAGCCCCGCGCGCCGTCACCGCACGGCTGACGACCGCGACGACGGGGCCGCGTCCGTGAACTGAGACGACGGGGCCGCGTCCGTGAACCGATCGGGGGGCGTGAGGACATGGCGCAGCACGCCGACGGTGAGCCCAGCGATGCCGACAGCCGCGCTCAGACGCGTCCCGCGCCGCCGATCAGCGCGCAAGACGACCGCCACCAACACCGCCTTGAGGGGCATGGCGTAGAGGAGCACGGTCAGCCGGCGGGCGTGGATGCGGCGCCGGCCCCACGCGCGCGCCTGGCCCCCGCCCGTCGTCGGCCGCGACCGGCTCAATGCGTCGCGTGCCATGGCCTCGATCAAGCGCACGGCCTCGTCGGAGCCGGCGAGCCAGCGCCGGCAGGCCGGACACCCCGCGGCCAGGTGGTCGTCGATCGCCGCGACGCGTTCCGGTTCCAGGAGACCCCGGTCGTAGGCTTCCAGGTCGTCGAGCGTGAAATCGTGATAGGGGCGGCGCCGGGCGGCGGTGCTCATGAGCGGGTGTCCTCCTCGTGGTCCTCTTGCCGGAGTATACGCAATGTCCGCCGCGCCCGGACCAGCGCGCGCTCGACGGCGGCCGTCGTCTTGCCCATCCGTCCGGCGATCTCGACGGTGCTGTACCCCAAGGCACGTAGTCGCAGCATCGTGCGCACCTCCGCGCTCAGCGACGCCTTCGCGAAGAGAGCGGCGAGGTCGAGGGGCGGATCGGGGACGACCTGTGCCGGCGGCGTGGCGAGGGTGTCGAGCGGGATGGCGCGCTCCTGGTCGGCGAGGGTATCGAGGAGACGGCGGCGCGCGATGGTAAAGAGCCAGGAGCGGAAGCCAGCCAGGTGACGCAAGCGGGGCAGGTCCTCGTAGGCGTCGTCGAGGGCCTGCTGCGCCACCTCGTCGAGGGCGACCGCGCGCGGATCGGTGAGGCGGGCAAGGAAGGCGAAGATCCGGGGCCGGTAGGCGTCGGCCAGGCGGAGGAACGCGGCTCCGTCGCCGCCCTGCGCGGCGCGGACGACGGCTAGCTCCTCGTCGGCCTGTGTGTCGTCAGCCACGCATCCGCCTATCCGGGCCAGTGAGGTCGTTGCCCCTGCCCATCCACACCATAATCAAGGATTCGGTGCGGCGCAATGTCCGGTTTTAGCCCTGTCGCGCGACTAACTGGTAGGGGACGAATGCAGCGGCACCCTCGACGCGGAGGACGTCGCCCCGGCCGCTGCGAGAAAGACGGGACAAATGCAGCCCACGACGATTTTGCTGATTAGCTCGCCACACGTTAATTGGGTCGGGTTACGGACGATGCTGGGCAAGTTCCGGCATATGGAGGTCATCGGAGAGGTCCACCGGCGCGACGAGAGCGTGCAGAGTGCCACTGCCGAGCAGCCCGACGTCATCTTCGTTGGCTCGGACCTGCCAGGCCTGCCCGTCGTGCCGCTTGTCCAAGAGGTGCGCGAGGTGAGCCCGACGAGCCAGGTCGTCGTCGTGGGCAAACTGCTGGATAGGATGGATGACATCTACCTCGGGTGCCTCGGCGTCACCGTCGTCGCGTGGAGAGATGTGACCGAAGGCACGTTGCGGGTCATCGTCGAGGCCATGCAGGCCGATCTATGCGCGGCGCACACGACCAACAGCGCCCGGCGCGCCCTATTAAACCGTCAACGTGGCTCACTACTGTGCAGGCGTGCGGCGGCGTGTCAGGGAAGGGTACGGCCATGCGCGCACAGCTAGGGCAGGCAACCTATGGGCGGCAGGTCACGGCCTCGGCGTTGCGCCGCATCCCCTTGTTCCGCGAGGTCCCCGAGGATGGGCTCGCTTCCCTTGCGGCGGTCAGCGTCCGTCAGGTTCTCAGGCACGGTGACATCCTCTGGCAGCCCGACGACGCGATTGAAACTGTGTTCGTCCTCGCGGCGGGCGTCGTGCGCCTGTATCGCCATCTAGAGAACGGCGAGGAGGTGACGGTCGCCCTGCTCAACCACGGGCAGGTCTGCGGTTTGGCATGCCTCGACGCCGCCTTCGTGCCGACGACCATCGCCCAGGCGTTGTTCGATGAGACCGTCGTCTATCGCATCCCGCATCGCCCCCTTGCCGCATTCCTCCTGGCAAACCCGGCCGTGGCCTTGCGCGCCCTCGCCGTAGCCTGCAAGCGTGTCCAGGACGCCTACGACCTGTGCGCGCTGCCCGACGCGCGCGCCCACGTGGCCTATGTCCTCGCGCATCTGGCGACGGCTAACGGCGAGCGGATGGTGTGGCTGACACACGAGGAGTTGGCACCCCTGGCGGGCGTCGGCCGCGAGGCGATCACCCGCTATGTGCTGCCCGACCTGCGGGGACGCGGCCTGATCGCGTACGGGGGGCATCGGCGCGGCATCCACGTGCTGGATAGCGCACAGCTATTGGCCCTCCCGAGACACAGCATGTGACCCAGATCACAACAATGTGGTCTAGGCCACAACAATGTGACCTGGGTCACTGACGGGCGCGCCGGCGTGCTGTAACGTAGGGAATAAGCAGTAGGGAAGGTCTTACTGCTTGGGAGTGCCGCCCGCAACCGCCAGCCGCCGATTTTGGGCCAGGCACACAAACACGCGCCAGAGTTCCGCAACCATCGGACAGGAAGGAGAACCTATCATGAAAGTTAGCATCCTAGCCGCACGCCTGACCGTTAGCATGGCTCTCGCTACGACAGTCGGACTGGGTGCCCCCCATTTACAAGCAGCGGCCAGTGGTCCTAGTGGAGTGGGCGCGCACATTGCGGCCGCGGCAGGGCCCAGTTGCGCTAAGACGGAGCAGTTTGCGTTGCAGGGGCATCACATGGATGGGTCGACCGATCCGAATGTGACGCTCACAGCTTGGCGACTCTCCTGCCCGAACAGTCCCGGCATACCAAGCACGGACGCGGGGGGGACACCAGCGTCCCATTACAGAGCTACACATGCGGTGGGTGGTGTACTCCCCACACATCGCGGCCGCACCCGCTTGTCGTCCTGTAAGGCACCCGCCTTGCGCTCTGGCTCCACGCCCGCTTACTACAAGGACGACGCCTACTACTATCCTCCGTGCAACTCGGGTAACCCCGCGTACGCAACTGTCAACGTAACTCTGAGCGGTCACTACTTCGTTCGTATGAGCTATTATCAGGCCCAAGCGGGCGCATACGGATATGTGGACTTGCCAGACCAATATTGCAACACCTCTGGCGGTTTCACCTGCTACAACCCCTATCAATTCTCCGGCGTGTCAAACGAACAGTACACCGAGGTTGATGCTTACTTCGATAAGACTTACGGCATGTCGATCGACTGGAATCACACCGGATGCGGGTACTCCGCTCCTTAAGCGGGGCTACGTATACATGCAGCATCAGTGTCCGAAAATGCATGGGCTATCGAAGGGCGCGACGCGACGCGCACGCCTAAGACGGTCCGTAGAGATCGCACCTCGTCGCTGCCGTTTCGGTCACGGATGCTGCAAGCCGGCGTAGCCCAATCAACGGCGAGGTTTGGATGCGGGTATGTGTGACCATCGGTAATCTGCATCCTCGGAGGTTAGATCGGGGGTGGCGATAGCCGTCGGGGGGCGCAGCCCCCCGGCGGCCATCGCGCGATAAGCTGCCCATTGACAAAAGCTTTCACCTGCGCTACTGTTGTCCCATGCATCGGACTGTACGCCTCGCCCTGGGTGCTCTCGCCCTCCTACTCCTCGCCCTCTTACTCATGATCTGTGTCGTGGTCCTCTCTGCGGCGCGCCGATCGGGGATAACAGCTCCCGCCTACACGCCCTCGATGCTTGTACATAGCATTAAGCCGCAATCAAGCACAATCGGGCGCACCATTTCTATGCGAGGAATCTTGTTCTTGCATAGGGGTGCGCCTAAACCAGGATCGTTGGAGCCGACAATCGGCCTCCGCGATGCCGTCGTGATGCGGGTAGGGCCGGCCACTACCTACGCGGAGATTGGTATTGCCCTTGGCCCTCCCAATCCGATCCTCGATGCCCTACGCCGTATCCCCCTGCTCAACCACATCGTGCCGGCCACCGCTGATCACCCGATCGTGGGGCGGCCAGCAACGTATCGCCTCCGGTTAATCCGGTGTGCGCAGCCATCGTGCACGCTACCGCTGCCAGTCATCTGGCAGCTACAAGACGGGGGCTAGAGAATAAATCATCCCGTGGCACCCCGACACTTCGCCAGATCTCCTGGCTCTCCCCACCACTTGGTGAAACAGTTTGGATGAGAACGTGAGGGATAGTGGCCTAAAATGTGAGGCGGCGCGCTCGGTTGCCATCGTCGAGCCTCGAAGGGTAGAGCGAAATGCCTGGCGCACCTCACCATTTTACTTCCAGGCACCCCCCGGTTTTCGGTGCAATAGCACCCCCATAAAGTGACATCCAACGTTGTGTCTTTCTCAACCATGTGCGGCAATATCACCACTTCAACAAGCTAGCTGGACCACATCTCGTCAGTCGCAACACGCTTTTCCTGGATTTTGGCTTCACCAAGTGGGATACTGCTGGCGAATTCATGGACGCGGCTAAAGCGCCCGAACTAGCGCGATTTGGTAGCCCGCTTCCTTCGTCGCTTATAGCCTAAAACGGGCCATAGACCGAATAAGCGGAGGGCCGCCGGAATTCGCCAGCAGTATCAAGTGGCCTCGACTTTGGCCCTTTTTCACTTGAGCATTGGCCCATGTGTCCGGGTGGCACAAAAGCGTTGGATCGAATTGGCCAACTCTCGATTTGGGCCCGGATATGGCTAATTCGGCGTCCCTCCAGGGGCGCTGGTAGCTCCAGGCGTGATTTCGATGACTGGTAGGCGACGTCGCGTAACAAAAAGTGCCAAAGTCGAGTCAAGTGGCGGGGAGAGCCCCAATCAACTGGCGAGGCGTGCCCGCGACTTGGGACCGGCGATAGCGCGCGGGGTGCGATTAGGGCAGGCTGGGCAGGCTGGGGGCATGTAGGTGGCTCGTCCTCGCCGCCGCCCCCGCCCCTTTAGAATCGGTCGACGAGGTTCGCGGCGTTCGACGACGAGAAGCTCGCATCGCTCGATCCTTTGAGGGTCGCGTTACTGGCGGCCATCGCGAGTATGCGACCCGACGACGGATCGCGGACCACGAGGTTGTCCTGATCGTCGAGTGGCAGCAGCCGGCCGGTCCGGTCGAGCACCACGGCGACCGCCCCGCCCGTCGTCAGGGTCGTGCGCTTCCCCATCGCCGGGGTACGCCTTCCGGTAGCAGGGGACGCAGCGCATGAGCAACGCGGTCGGGTAGTATAACGGACGATCGCCGTCCAGCCACCCGGCTCCGACCTTGATGGGCGCCCACCCCTCGGGGCAACTCGTGGGGCTCTGCACCCGCCCGCAGCCCACGCATTCAGCGAAATATGGCATCGCTCAGAACCACCGATCCCGCTCACGGTTCGCCATCCGGGCCGCCTCGCCCCGCGCGCGCCCCACGTCCGGGTCCAGCAGCACGTAGCGCGTCGTGCGCTCGGCGTAATCGTAGACGTGGCCCCGCTTGCGCTCCTCGATGCGCGGGCTCCCCTCGCCGATCGCGCGCATCAGGTCCTCCTTACCCGCCTCGGGGTGTGCCCGGGCCACGTCGCGCGTCACCATCCAATCGAGCCGGTGGAGGTCTGTGAGCGCGACGTTGGGATACCGCTCTAAGAGCCGCTGCGCCCGGTGCGCGTACTCGCGGCCCAGGGGCGACACAGGGCCGGCCCCTGCCGGGGGCCGGGAGAAAGCCGCCCGCCGCGCGGCCTGGTCGCGCGAGGGCTCCGCGCCCCCGGCGTCGTCGCGCTCTCCCGCCGTCGGGCGGCGGCCCTGTGTGGCCTCGTCCCGTGCCCGGGCCAGGATCGCCGGGGCCTCCGTAGCGCGGTCGCCCGACGCGTTGCGCAGCCTGACGTAGGGGTAGCGTCCATCGGGCTGGCGGTGTTCCTCTTTGCGGTTGGTGAAGCCCGCTACCCTCCCCATGTGGCGCCAATTGGCGCTGCTCATGTCGCCGCCGAATCGCTCGGCCAAGTCGCGCGCCACGGCGGTCCCCTCCCCCTTCGACAGGGGTGCATCCGACACGCGCACCCACGCCTGGTGATTGCCCGGACTGGTCTCGACGACGGCGGCCGGCGCATAGCCCTCGGCGCGCATCCGCTCGACGGTCGCGGCGGGCACGTCGTCGACGATGTAGAGGCCGCTGCTCCCGCTGGGACGGATGTAGATGTCCCGGCCCTGGGCGTTCATGCCCCGGAACCACCCTATCGACGCCTCGATCTGCGCCGGTGTCCACTCTCGGCGCAGCAGCATGGCATCGTTTTGTCGGTCGTACACGCCGACATCGTACCGCTCCGCGCCCATGCCGGCGAGTTGTGCCCGGACCGCCTCGGTCGTGCGGTCCCCTTTGCGTGCCCACCGTGTCGCGGACGGCGCCGGCGCCATCCGCTCCGTCCTGTCTAGCCGCCGCTCCTGCGGCTCCTGTGGCTCTGTCAGCGCGGGGGCCGGCCCGCGTGGGTCGAGTGCGGCCAGTTCGTCGCGTAGGTGGGGCCGGTTGCCCAGCTCCCGGCCCACGTCCACCCGCCTGACGCGTGCCAGGTGCTCCACCTGCGCCGCTAGCGTCGCGCCGACCGGTCGCCCTGCCGCGTCGACGAACCCGTAGCGGCGGCCGTCGTCGGGGTGGACGCCCAGCGGGGCGCGCACCGCAGGCTGCGCGGCCTCGTCGCGCGCCAGGCGCGGGTACACCTCGACCTCCTGGCCGCGCGTGGCCAGGCGCAAGAGCGCGTGGAGGTCCTCCGACGGCACCGGCGCGCTGGTGAAGACCCACAGCCGCCCGCCCTGCGGCGCGCGTTCCACGGCCGCGTCAATGCCTTGCAGGGCCAGCCGTTGCCGCGCCTCCTGCAACGCGGCGATGCCGTCCTCGGGCGCGCGGTGCGGTCTGCCGTCGTCGTCGTAGGCCGTCCTGTAGCCGTCATGCGCGACGAGGCCGACCGTGGCGCGATCCTGGCCGTCCCTGAGATAGAGCCCGATGGACGCCTCGCCCCGGAGGTGCGCCCGCGCGGCGTCCCCGGTGAGCGGCGTCGCGATCTCCTCGGGCGCGCCGCCCACATCGGGGGCGGCGCGCCGGGCGTGCCGCTCCCCGCCGTAGCCGAACCGCGCGGCGTAGGCGTCGGCCGTCGTCCGGCCGCTCGCCGGCTGGGCTGTCGGTCGTTCCGCTGTGACCATTGTCCCCTCCTCCCACTACGCCCACCGGGCCACGTCGCGCCAGTCGTCCCCGTCGTCGTCGCCCGGCGGCGGCTCCGGGGTCGCCATTGCCGTCGTCGCCGTTGCCGTCCCTGCCCGTGTCGCTGTCGCCGTCCCTGCGTTGTCGTCCTGCCGCTTGCGCTTGATTCCCTGGAGCTGGGCGCCCAGCGGCGGCGCGGAGCGCGTCGGGTGCGTGGGGTCCGTGGCCTGCGCTAGCGTCGTCCTCGCCTGCGGTAGCGTTGTCGCCTCCGGCGCGGCCGGCGGCACGGTCAGGGCGAAGGCCACGGCCGGCGCCAGGAGCGGCGTCGGGCGCGCCGGCCCCGCCGGCGGCACGGGCGCGCCATCGGGCAGCCGCAACAGCCCCCGCCGGCGCACGCGCGTCGGGAACAGGCCCAGCCGCTTGCTGTACCAGCGCACCTGCGTCACCACCACGGGCGGCCGGTTGCCCGAGAGGAGGAGCATCTTGGTGGTGGGCATCCGCGTCACGTCGCCCGCCGTCATCAAGGGCTGGCTCGTCTCGCTGTAGCCCTGGTTGCCGTGGTCCACCAGGACCGCCCCGCGCTTGCGGCTCACGCCGGCATTGGCCGCGAGCACCGTCGTCGTGCCGGTCTGCTCGCTGAACCATTTGGCGTCTTTGTCCGTCGTCTTGGCGAGCGCGATCTTGACGTTGCACGCGCCCATGATGATCTCCTTGCCCTCCGCGCCGTACAGCTCCTCTAATTGCGCGAGCGCCTGCACCGCCAGGATGAAGCCCATGCCGGCGCTGCGCACCGTCGTCATCCAGGTGGGGAAGTTGTAGATCGTGCCCAGGTTGCCGAACTCGTCGCAATAGCCGAGGATCTGACGCGGCAACATCCCGCCGGGCGAGCGGTCCGCCACCTCGATCACCTCGTTGAACATCTGGCTGAAGAAGCAGGCCGTGAGCGGCCGCAACTCCTTGCTCATGCGCCGGTCGAGCACCAGGAAGAGCGCGATCGGGCGCGCGTCCCGGTCGGCCATCTCCGCGAAGGGCGCCTCGTCGCAGCCCGTCGTCGCTTGCACACGCGGGTCGGCCACAACCTGGAAGCGCAGGGGTAGCTCGATGAAGATAGAGCCTTGCAACTTCTCATTGCGCTCCAGGTCGGCCTTGAACCCCTCCATCGCCTCGCGCACCTCCCCGGCGGGGCTGTCGCCGAGCGTGCCCATGATCGGCGCGCTGCCCAGCATCAGGAACCGGCGGACGTGCGCGAGCGTCGCCTTGCCCTCCTGTGTGGCGTTCAGGTGCAGCACAATGGCCGTGATGAGGTACTTGGCCGCGCTATCCCAGAAGGGCTCACTGCTGCTCTCGCCGGTGTTGGCGATCCACGTCTGCGCGAACACCATCGCGTCGAGCGCGGTTTTGATGTGCGCGAGCGGGTTGTAGCCCGCGCTCGTCGCCGGCGAGACAAAGTTGACCACGATCACGCGATGGGTGCGCGCCAGGGCGGCGTAGGTCCGCTCGGTCAACTCGCCTTTGAGGTCGGTGGTGACGATGCTGCGCACGCCGCGCAGCCGCCGGCGCATCAGCCGGCGCTCGGCCCGGTTGAGCGCCCCCGCCGCCAGGCGACGGTCGAAGCGCACCCGCGCGCCCGCGCCCGCGCCCTCGCCCTCGGCCGTCGTCGCCGTCAAGCGCTTTTGGACCCGCTGCAGAAGCCTCGTCAGCGCCGCGCCCCGCCCGATGCCGCGCTCAAGTAAGAGGTTAGTCATGAACAGCCCCACGCTCTTACCGGCGCGCGGTGGGCCGACGACGAGGGCGCTCTGATACTGCTCTAACCCGCGTAGGGCCAGCAGCTTGCCGTTGAGCTTGCCCAGGATGATTTGGGCGTCCCGCGTCGTCGCCTTCAACTCGCGCAGGTCGCGCCACGTCCCCAGGACCGCTCCGCCCAGCGCCTTGGAGGGCTTGAGTTTCGCCATGCCCGTGGTCACGTACCACAACGGCCGCGACAGTAGCAGCACCAGCAGCAGGCCCGTGCCGCCCAGTTCGCCCATCACGGCCAGGCGCAGCAGGGCCATGTCCGTGCCCGCTCGATGGATGCGCGCGTATTGCCGCTCCGGGGTATGCATCCACGCGTCCCAACTCACGAGGCGTGGCGTCGCTTGCGTCGTCGTTCCTCCCTTGGGCATGCTGTAAAAGCCGCCCCCGCCCGCGCCGCGATTGTGCGCCGTGAGGTAGGCCCCCGCATAAATACCCGCGTCCTCGGCCGGCCACGCCGCCGCGACGTACGCCTGGTGGTAGCGCGCCGTCGCCTCCCGCACGCCCCGCCCGTACCAGCCGCCCGGCCCCAACGCCACGGCGGCCGCCGCCGTCAGCGCCAGCAGGATGGCCACCATTATCTTGCGCATCGTCTTTCTCCTCTCTTACGCGTGCCCGGCGTCGGCGCCGGCCGTCCCCGTCGCGCCCGTGGCCTGGACCGCGCGGGCCTGGCTGCGCCTCCACTGGGCGTAGCGCGTGTTCGTGTCTCGGATCTGGTCTCTGGCGCGATCCAGCGCCCCCATATCGCGTACAAAGGCGTCGTCGTCCATCAACGCGATGACAACCTCAGCGCGCCGCTGGCGACGGCCCAGCCGATAGCTGCCCATGAGGGCGAGCATCAGCAGAGGCAGCGCCCCCAACGCCAGCGCCATAATCCATAGCGTTCCCATCTCCATCTGCCGTCTCCCTTGCCTCTGCGTTTCTGTGCTCTCGGGATCATTCCGCGCGGCCTAACGCCGCGCCGGCTAGCGGTCGCCGCGCCCGTCGCGCTCGTCGTCCGCACGCCCGGTCTCCGGTCGGCGGCGGCGGCGTTGCCACGGGTCCGCCGTCCCGGCCGCCTCGTCATCGCGCCCCAACTCGGCGGCGAACGCCTCGACGAGGCGGCCGCCCCAGCGCGCGCTCCCGTCGCCGCCCTGCTCCTGTTGGTGGGCCGCAGCTTCCCGCCGCGCGGCGACGCGCTCCTCGGCCTCGGCCAGCGCCCGCGTCGCCGCCGGCGTTACCCGTCCCGACGCGTCGCCCGCACCCTGCATCGTCACCGGCTCGACAGACACGCGCGTGTCCGCAGTGGTCATGTCGGACCCGTTTTCCCCGCGCGCCCCGCGCGCGCCTGTGTGGTCCCCCTGCTCCCCACGCGCGCCGTGCGCGACGAAGCCGGCGAGCGGTCCGACGTGCGCCAGACCGCGCCCGTGGCCAGGGCCATACTGCTGCTGTAGGTCGTGCGCCGCCCGCGCCGCCACCTGGGGGTCCAGGTCCTCGGTTGAGAGCCGAAGCCACGCCTGATAGCGGCCGTCCGTCGCCCCGGTCGTCCCAGTCACGACAGCGGGCGCGTGGCCGTCGTCGCGCAGCCGGCGCAGGTCGCCGGCGGTCAGGTCATCGAGCACGACCAGGCCGCTCGCCAGTCCGTTGGCCGGCCGCACCGTGATCGCGTGGCCCTCGCCGTTGAGCGCGGCCAGGCGCGTGATCTGAAGCATGGCCTCGTCGGCGGTCAGCACCGCCCGGCGCACCCGCCCCGTGTCGCCGTCATGGACGGCGATCTCATAGCGGTCGCAGCCCAGCGCCGCCAGGTGCGCCCGCGCCTCCTCGGCCGCTAGATCGGCTGATGGAGCCCATGCAGCGCCAGCGCCGCGACCAGGACCACCGTCAGCAGGCTCACCAGCGCGACCAGCACGACGGCCCCCAGCGCCGCCGTCCGCACCTGGCGCAGCGTCCGCGCGATCTCGCGCCCCTGCATCGTGATCGTGTCCCGCGTCTCCTCGTCCGCCGTCCGGCGCACCGCGGCCAGGTCCGCCCCCAGCTGTTCCAGCTCGCCCCGGATCGCCGGCAACGCCTCGGCGATCTGGTACCACTCCGTCGCCATCGCGTTGTGCGCCCGCTGCACCTCGCGCAGATAGTCCTCCTGCCGCCGCGCCACGCTCGCCGCCCCCTGCACCTCCGCTTTCACCGCCCGCAACTCGCCCTGCACCCCCTGGTGCAGCCGCTCCACCGCGCGGATCACCGGCGTCGGCTCCACGACCTTGACCACCGGTGGCTCCAACTCCCGTGGCTCCGCTGGCTCCGGCGGCTCCGCTACCGCCGGTGTGTCCATCGCGGTCTCCCGCGCGGCCTGGGTCGCCGCCTCCACCACCTCGTCGAGCATCGCCGTCGCTTGCGTGGGCGGCGGCTCCTCTGTCGCCAGTGTCTCGTGTCCCCACGCCTCGGGGGGCGGCATCGCCGGCGGGATCGCGGCGGTCGCCTGTACCAACAGCGCGTTCATCTTGCCCATGTGCCCTCTCCTCCAGGCGGCCCTGTAGCCGCATCCAGCTATAGTCCTTGCCGATCTGCGAGCCCTTTACGAGGGGCTGCATCGCGCCCTGATAGTCGGCCAGCTCGAAGCTGGCCCCGCTCACCCGGCCGGTCGAGGCAATGTTCCAGTGGGCCACGACGCCGACGCCGGCCAGCGCCCGGTCGAAGCCCGCGCGCGTCCCGTCACTCCGCGCGATCGCCTCGTCGATCCGGGCGGCGAGCAGCAGCTTGGGCGGGACCTCCCCCGCCCGTTCGGCCAGCCCAACCTCATCCCGGCCAACGCGGGGGAGGCCTCCACCGCCGCGCATCCGCGCGGGGTCGATGGCGTGCGAGAGGCCGTACTCGCGTTCTAGCGCGTGGACGATGCCCGCGCTGCGCCACTTCTCGTTGCTGTCGCTGACCGTCTTGCCGTCGAAGCCGATCCGCGACGCCACGATATGCACATGGTTTTCTGCATGCTTGACGACGACATACGGCGCGTTCCCAAAACCCATGCGCTCCAGGTAGTCCCGCGCGAAGGAGGCCCACGCGGCATCGCTCAGGCGCTCGCCGGGGGGCAAGCTCAGGGGGCAATGATGGACCGCCCGCGTCAGGGCGGGGTTGAGCTGGCGCGCCTTGCCGAACTCGCGCGCCAACTCACGGGGCGTGGTCCCGCGGATGTTGCTGCCCACGATGCGCGCCTCTTCGTGCTTCAACTCCGCGCTCTCCTTGAGCACGTAGTCGAGCACGCCCCGGAAGCCCCGCCCGGTGATAATCTTCTGGATCACGCCCTCTCGCCCCCCGCTCCCACGGTCCCCCCCGCCCTACTTAGCTCTCGTCGTCCGCGTCGTCGAACGGCCCGATCAACACGGAGCGCAGACGGTCCAACTCGTCGCGCACCGCGTCGAGGGCCTGGGCCACGCGCGGCGTCCCTCGCTCGTCGAAGCGACCGCCACCGTTGAGGTGGGCCGCGATCTGGTTCACGTTGGCCGTCGTGCGCGCGAGCTCGCCCCACGCCCCCCGGTTGACCTCGGGCACGACGGCGCGCGGCGCGCGTTGCGCCAGCACCGCCCGGCGCAGGTAGGTCGCCAAGTCCGTCATCCCGGTCGCTTCCCCACGACGGCGCAACTCGGCTAGCTCGCCCTCATTGACGAACACGCCGATGAGGTGGGTACGCCGCTCGTGATCCGGGACGCGGGGCCGTCCGCGCCGCCGGCGCACCGAGCGATCGGAGGTGTCGTCAGGTGTCGTCATGACCCTCTCCCTGTATGGCGCGTGTCGCCCCACTGACCCTTCCGGCCGGTCGCGCGACGGAGAGGAGCACGGTCCGACCAACCCGACCGCAGGGAGGGTCGGGAGGAGTTTTGCTTAAAGCAAAACACACCTTGCTCCCCGCCCCACCAACGCGCGCAGGGGTGACGTAGCGCGGTGTCGTCGGCCCCACACAGGGGGCGCTGGCGCGCCGAGAAAGGGACGCGCGCGCGCTTGCCCTGAGCGCCGGATCGCTGTATCGTGGGGGCGACCAGGGCCGTTGCTCGCCCATCGGGGAGGTGTGTACCGTGCTCACGCGTGTCCTCATCGGCCTGTTCGGTCTCGTCGTCGTGGCCACGCTCGTCGCGGGTATCGTCGGGCTCGTTGCCCCCTCCAACCCTGTGTATGGCGTCGCCGAGATCCAGGCCGCCCTGCGCCAGCAGCCGCGGGCCTGGACCAGCCGCACCGTGCGCGTGCGCGGCTGGATCAACGGCGGCGGCGGTGAGCAGTGCTTCGGCCCCCCCACGGCAACCTGCGCCGGAAAGTGGATCACGCTCACCGCAGATGGCCGTTGGGGTGTGGGGGCGCAGCTAAACGTCGTGCTCCCAGAGGGGCTGCGCGAGGATAGCCTGTGGCCGCGCCCCGGTGGAGCCATCGTCTTTTTGTGGCGCCTCCCCATTGTGGGCCGTGCCATCCGCGAGCGGAGCCTGAGCTCAACCCTGCGCGTACGCTTGCTCGTGGCCTCCCCGGCGTGCGACCACGCCCCCGGCCCATGCGCCGCCGGCGTGCTTATTCCATAGTTAACGTGTCCCGCGTTGCCATCGAGATCACAAGCGCCGCCCGCAGTAAACTTCGCCTCCACCGCCCGTGCCCTCATTGGCCCGTGCCCGTCGCGGCGCTCACCAGCACGCGCACGACGACGGTGACGATGCTGCCCGCCAGCACCATGCCCGCGGCCCACCATAGGAGCCGCACCAGGCGGCGATAGTCGTCCAGACCCGTGTAGGCCGCGGCCCCCCGCGCCAGCGCCCGCCGGTCGGACCACACCAGCAGCAGCACCGTCGCGAGCGCCGCGACGCCCACGGCGACCCCCCACCACACGCGCTCTTGCAGCCCCGCGCCGGTCGCGCCGCAGGCCAGAAAGAGGGGAGCCTCAATCCGGTCGATCAGCCGTGTCAGGTCGCCCCTCTCCATCACTCCCCCTCCTCGGCGTCGGCCAGCAGCCGGGCATAGGCGGCGTCGGAGAGCAGGCCCCGGAGCGCGGGCAGCGCCGCCGGGGGCAGCGCGAAGTAGTGCAGGCCGTCCTCGCCGTCCACCCGCACGACGTAGCCCCCCGCGGCCGGCCCGCCCGCGATCCGGCTCTCTGGCTCGACCTCGACGGTCATGCCGCCCTCGACGACCTGCCGCCACTGGGCCACCGTGAGGGGGCGCATCACGATCACCGCCAGCTCGTCCTCCCACGCCGTGGGGACGATCCACAGCACTTCCGCGTCGGGTAGCCTCTCCATCACCGTTCCTCCTCCGTGTCGCTCGCAGGGCGCAATCAGGGTCGTCATCGCCTCTCCTCCAACTCTAGGAATTGCCGTACCAGGCCCACCGTCTTGTCTAGGTTCTCGCGCCGCAGGTCCTCGTGCGTGACCACGAGGACCTCCCACCCGAGCGCCTTGATGCGCTCCTCGCGCGCCCGGTCATAGGCCGCGCGCTCCCCGCTCGGGTCGAAGTACGGGCCGAAGTGGACGCCGCCGTAGACCTCGATCACCTGGCGCCGCTCGGGCGCGGGCCAGGCGAAATCAACGTGGGTGTGCGGGGCCACCTTGTGCTCGCGCCGCGCCTCCGGGGCGTCGAGGTGGCGCAGCAGCAGCAGCATGCGGCGCTCGTCGCCGGACGGTGTGGCCCGGCGCTTGTCGGCCGCGCGATCGTGCGCGAACTCATCGCCATACTTGGCCACGGTCGCGGCCCAGCCCGCCTTGCCGGCCTCCGACAGGCTCGTGCGCGTGCGGAACGACTGGACATACCGCTGATAGGCCGGGTCCGTGAAGCGCGCCGGCCCGAGCGCCGTGAACCGCGCGCGCTCCTCGGCGGTGATCCACGCGGGGCGCTGCCGGGTGGCGCGCGCGGGTGGTCGCGCGGGCGGCGTGCGGTCGCGGGCGTCCCCCCACCCGCCTCCACGGCTCACGGGACGCCCCGCGCGCCTACGCAGGAGACAACCGTGTGGTCGGCCACGTCACACCCCCCTCACCCTATCCACGGCCGGCGGCGGGGTGTAGGCGAGCGCGTTGACGCGCACCGCGGCCTCGATGAACGCGGACGCGCGTAGCCGGTCGTGCGTCAGCAGCGTGGCGCACACACCCTCCGCCGCCGCGCGCACGGTCGGGTCTGCGCTCTGCGCGAAGACGGCGATCAGGCGCTCCGCTGGCGCGCTGCGGAAGAAGTCCCGCAGCGTGGCCACGCCGAGGTCCTCGCCCGCGGGCGCGCCGCATATGATCGTCTGGAGGTGGAGCAGTGCCAGCTCGATGACCAGCGTGGCGATGTTGTCGTAGAACGGGTCGGAGCTGGGCCGGCTCGCCCGCAAGATCAGCTGGGCGATCGCGCGGGCGTCGGCATCGTCCCCGACGCCCGCCAGGATCGCGTCCCAGGCCGCCTCCGTGGCCGCCATCGTCGTGCCCACCGCAGCGATCATCTCGGTCGGTGTGGCGGCGAGGGCCGGCCGACCGGCACGGTCGGCGGCGGACAGGTCCATACCGGGCGTCTCGCGCCCGAACAAGGGTCGTAGGGTCTTCATCGTCGGTGGTCTCCTCTACTCATTACGCATACGCATCTAGTCATCGTGCTGTGCCCCGGCCAAGAGAGGCCGCTGGTTAGCGGCCGTGGCCGTGGCTGCCGCGTGCCCGTTGTGGACGGTCCTGCCCCCTCTCCCGTTCGCGCTCCGGTCCCTCCTGTCCCGGTGACGCGTGCGCGGCGGTCAGCACCTTCTCCGCCGTTCGCGCGATGTAGGCCTCCCGCTCGGGCGGCGTGCGGCCCTGGCCCTGCCCCGACGCCCCGCCTTTGTCGAGCGCGCCCACCAGCTCGTCGCGCGTGAGCTGCGGGTATGTATCCACGAGCTGGTGCGCCGCGCCCCACTCGGCCTGCCGCTCGTCGAGCCGGCCGTCACTGCCCGCGAGGACCGCCCGGCGCAGCGTCCCGAACTGCGCGGCGTAGGGCGGCGCCGCCGGCGCCGCCGGTTGCTCCGGGCCGCGATCTTGAAGCCGATCGCCACGACTGTCGGTATGTCCAGGTGCCGCCGGCACCGCCGGTTGCTCCGGGCCGCGATCGGCGCGTGGACGGGGCGCGCTCGGCGACGCGACCGGGATCGCGACAGCGCGCTCGACCGGAACACCCCCTGCCTGGAGGCTGTCGGCAAGCTGATTCATCGCCTCCTCGCGCGCCTCGGGCGAGCGGAAGCCTTTGTGCCACCAGCGCGGAACCTCCGCGATCGCGTCGAGGTTTTCCCGCACCCAGGACAGCGCCTCGCCGCGGCCCAGGGTGTCCAGGTCGAGCCCCTGCGCCACCGCGACCTCCCGGCTGTACGGGGCGCGCAGTAGGCTCTGCACGCCGGGATTGAGCCGGTCCACGGCGTCGAGGTCCACGGAGCCGTCGCGTTCGCACACCCACGCCGGCGGGCGCTCGACCGGCTGCTGCGCCAGGAGGGCGTCCTGCCACGCCGTGCGGTCGTCCCACGGCGCCGGCCGCTCCGGCGTCCAGCGGGCCGGCTCCTCCGCCCGCGCGGCCGGGTCTCGGTCGCCCAAGACCTGATCGAGGCGGGTCGCCGCCGCCCGCGCGGCCTCGTTGCGATGGTCGGGCGGCACCCAGCCGCCGCGCTGGTCGTCCACGAGCGCGGGGTCGAGCTGGGCGTGTTCCAACACCCAATCGGCCAGGTCGAGCGCGGCGGGGGCCACGCGGCTCTCCCGGTCGGCGCTCACCAGGGGGATGCGCCGGTCCGGGTCGTCGCGCGTGGTAAAGCCGGCGAGCGCCGCGGCCTGCTCCGCGCCGGCGGTGCGTGTGTCGAGGTCATAGCGCGCGGCGAGGACCTGCGCCATGCTGTCGTGCAACCCGCGTTGGATGCCCACGCTATCGACGCGCACCCAGGCGTCGAACCGTCCGGGGGCGGGCTCGGTCAGCAGCACCGGCGGGAAGCCGTCCTGCGTCAGGTCCGCGACCTGCGCGGCGGGCACGTCGCGCAGCAGCACCAGCCCGGTCCGCTCCGCCGGCCGGATCGCCACGTCCGTCCCCGCCCTGTTGACCGCGCGCAGGTCACGCACGCGGTCCAGGATGTCGGCGGCGCTGACGTGGGCATAGGACACCTGATCGTCGCGCGTGCGCAGGGTCAACTCGTAGCGCCCCTCGCCCAGCGCCTTGAGCTGCGTCGTCAGCACCTCCTTGAGGTCGGCCACGTCGCGGCGGTCCTGCCGCTTGTCCTGATCGAAGATCCACATGGCCTCACCTCCTTACGCAATGACCGGTGTGGTGGGGTTGAGGAGGTCCGGGAGGACCACCTGCGCCGGGGGCGGGAGCAGGAAGTAGGAGCGCCCGCGCGCGCCGTCGAGGGCTAGGACGCGGCCGCGATCGTGGTCCTGACCGGGCGCGTCGATAGGCGGCGAGATGCTGACCACGCGCGCGTCGTCGGCGCGTAGTGCGCGCAGCCACGCGCGCACCGTGAGGGGCTCGTGGGCCGGAACCACAGCCCGGTCGGCGTCCCAGCGCGCGGGGTCGAGCCAGAGCACCGTCGCGACGGTCCACGCGATGACCGCCCCGCCTGTCTCTGGCGCCTGTGTCGTTTCTGGCACCTGTATCGTGTGTGATGTGCGCATGGTTAGGACTCCTCTCGCCCGTAGGCGCTATGCGCGGTGTGACTAGTCGGGGTGACGAGGAGGGCGTCCGGCGCGGGGTCGTCCCACAGGCGCGGGACGTGGCGGGCCACGGTGACGAGCTGGGCCAGCCGCTCCGTCTCCGCCCGCGCGATGCGCTCGCCCAGGTCGGTGAGCCGGAAGAGGCGCCGGGGTGTGGGCGTGTCGTCGATCATGCCCCACGTCTCGCCGATCAGGCCGGCCGCCAGCAGCACGTCGAGGGAGCGGTACAGCGATCCGCTGCCCACGCGCATGCGCCCCTCGGTGGACGCGACGATCGCGCGCCGGAGGCCATAGCCGTGCCGCTCGCCGGCGGCCAGCACGAGCAGGATGTGGTAGATCAGGTGCGTCAGCGGGAGCGGCACGGGGAGGTCATGTGTGCCCTGGCTCATCGCACGCCCCCCTCTCTCACGGATGGGACGGCGAGGCGCGCGGCCGCGCGGTCTTTCTCACGCCCCGGGGGCGCCCCTGTGTGGATCGGGGACGCCGGGGACGCCGGGGACGCGGCCACACAAGGCGGCGCCGGGCGCCGGGGAAAGATGGGTAGCGGGGGCGTCACGCGGGACCGCGCGTGCGCGGGAAGGGGCCGGCGTGCGCGGGACAGGGCACGCCGCGCCTGGTCGGACAGGGAGGACGCGCGCTCAGCGAGGCGGGGGCCTAGTGAGCGCGCGTCACGCTCGACAGAACGATGGAGGGCTAGCGGCGCTTGGGCCGCTTGAACATGTAAACCATTTGACTGACGACTGTATTGCCAGGGCTGGTGCTGACCAACTCCCAGCCTTGATCGCCTAGTTCGTTGAGCGGCTGAACGTACTTCGGATCGTTCATCTTCTTTGCATCGAGCACAAAGGTCTTGTACTCCCAGCGCTGGTAGTCCTGACCACTCGGAGAGGTTGGATTGAGAATCTGATTGTGCATACCTAACCATCCTTCCTACGTACTCCCATCACTATACACCCGGCCCGGAGCGCGATATGCTGCCACAGCGGCGCGCCCCGGCGAAGCCGCATGATGGAGAGAATGGCGCGGAGCTGGCGCACGTCGCCGCGCACCCCCTTGCCCCGCCCACTGAGCAGAACAAGGAGGGACGCAAACGCGAGCACGAGCATGACATGGATGGGGCCAGCGAGGAGGTGATGCCGTGCTGTCAGAGCTGTGACGAGCCAGAGGGCAATGCCAGCGGTTAAGAACAACCCGACGAGCCTGGTGCGAGGGACGACGGCACCAGCGTCATCCTGCCAGCGACGACCGCCTCGAAAGAGGAGTATTAGATGCTTCATTTTGCGTTCTTCACTAGACCGGCTGCGACTTTAGCCGCGTTGCCGGTGACGGCCGCTGCGGCGACGCCGGTTACGGCACCCGCCGGCGCGTGCGCCCCGGCCGCGTTGGCGACGGCCCCGCCCGGGTTGAGGCTGGCGATGATCTTGGGCACGCGATAGAGCACGATGAGCCCGGCGATGCCCAGGAGCGGTTGTAAGAAGCCATCCATGTGCAGGCCGAACTCCATGATCGTGATCATCTTGAGCACCACGGCGTAGCCCACGCCCCACAGCGACACGTTGATGAACGACGAGGCCCAGCCCCGCGCGAAGCCGGAGGCCTCGGGCAGCACCCAGCACGCCACCATCAGCGGCGAGATGCCGTAGAGCGTCGCCAGCAGGAAATATCCGACAAGCTTGGTCAGCGCCGTCAGCAGCAGGATCACCAGGCCAACCACGGTGAAGATGACCCCGAAGACGATCATGAGCACGCTAGCCCACACCGCGCCGGCTGCGGACCCGAAGATCGTGCCCGCCGTCTTGGTGTCGATGCTGACGCGCGCGAGCGCGCCGGCGTCGGTCCCCCCCGTGTAGTGCAGCACCGCTGTCGTCAGCTCGCCCAGGCCGGCGAACCACAGGTGCAGCGCGTCGGGCAGGAGCGTGACGGCGACGAGGCCCAGCACCGCGCGCCAGAGCACATCGACCGCCTCGACCACGTTGGCGCGGCCAACGTGCGCCAGGCCGTACTTGCACAGCCCGATCAGCGAGAGCACGCCGTACAACCCATAGGCGAGGTCCTGCATGTTGTCGAAAAACGTCCCCAGCTCGTGCCAACTCCCCCGGTCGGAGAAGTCCGGCGTCCCGGTGAGCACCGCGATAAAGGGGGCGGCGATGGCGGTCGTTACCTTGTCCAGCCCCCACTTGACGCCGCCGCCGATAGCTTGCACGCCGCCGACGAACAGGCTCGTGATCGCGCCCAGCGTGTCGATGCAGATAGGGGAGCCGAAGGGGACGGGGATATGAAAGGCGAGGGGGCCGGCACATCCGCCGCCGGCCACACCGCCCGTCGTGGGGTCGATGCCGGGGATGCCCCCGCCGATCACGACGGGGCCGGTCACGTTGTAGGGCGCGCCGGCGCTCGTGTGGTGCGCGCCCACGGCGCGGACCTCGTGCGGCCCCACCGGGGCGTCGGGGATCGTCACGTCGAAGCGCGTGTAGCCGGACGCGTCCACGTCGTGCTGGGCCAGCACATGCGGCGTGTCGTCCCAGTAGAGCGTCACCTGGGTCGCCGGCGGGAAGTCGTCCACGATAGCGACGATGTGCGTCGTGCTGATCCCCTGCGACGAGGACAGCGCGATGGCCGGGTGGTGCGCCGGCGTCGCCGACGGGACCGGCGTGTAGGTCGGGCGCTCCGTCGCCGTGGCGTACGGCGTGTTGGTCGGGTACGGCGTCTGCGTGGGGATCGGCGTCTCGGTCGGCTTCGGGGCGCTCGCCGCGCCCACGGTGGAGATTGCCAGCGGCCCGGCCAGCGCCGCCAGGACGACGACGAGGCTGATGAGGCTAATGAGGGTGGTTAGCGCGCGGCGCATGTCTGTGCTCCTTCCGCGTCCGTTGCCGGCGCCCACACGGGCGCCACTGTCGGCGCCCGCTCAGGCGCCGCTGTCGTCGCTTCCACCGCTGGCGGTGTCTCTGTCTCGCGCGCCATCTGCTCGGGCGTCGCGCCCCGGGCCAGCGCGTCCACCGCCGTCCACACCTCCGCCGCCGTGGGGGTGGTGTCGTCGCGGGCGACGGCGGCGATCATGCGGTCGCGCCGGAGACGCTCGGCCTTGTAGCTGGCGGTCAGCCAGTAGTGCCACGGCGTGACGCGGAAGCGCACCGCCCCGTGCGCCGCCTGCCCCGCCTTGGTCTCGCGGATCAGGAACAGGTCGCTGTAGGCCCCCCGCTCCGATTTGAGGTCCTTCAACTTGGCGACCTCGTGCCCGGTCAGGTCGAGCGTCCCGGCGAGCCAATCGAGCGCCTCCTGCGCCCCGCCCTTCTTGCCCCGGTCCTTTTGCCTAAAGAGGATTTGGATCGAGGCCTGGTTGAAGAGCGCCGCCGCGGCCGGATCGTCGGTCAGGTCCGAGACCTGCTGCGTGATGAAGGCGAGCACCAGGCCCCAGTGCCGCCCCTTGCGCGCCAAGGTCTCGATCCACTCGCCCGCGCCCTGGTACTTGACGACGTGCCAGCCCTCGTCGATCACCAGCAGCTCGCTCATCCGCTCGGCGTCGTCCTCGGCGTCCACGGCGCGCCCCGCCGCCTCGGCCTCGCGCAGCGCCCGGCGCTTCACGGTCTCGGCGACGGCGAACATGGCGAAGGCGTGCGCTGGCGTGCGCGGGCGCAGGTCGCGCAGATCGAATTGCAGGAAGGGCGCGTCGAGGTCGAGCGCCGCGCTCGTCGGTCGGTCCACCAGGCCGCCGTAGCGGTTGGTATGCGTGTAGGGCCGGAGGTGGTAGGCCATGTTGCCCAAGAGCGTGCGCTGATGCTCCTTCCACCGCGCGCTGTCCTCCGCCTGGCCGGCGAGCCAGTCCACCAGCTCGCGCTCCAGCGGGCTCGCCCCGTCCCCCCCGCCGTCCCCGTCCCCGCCGTCCCCGTCCCCCGTGTCCCCGTCATGGGCGGCGTAGACCGCGCGCACGCCCTCGTCGATCGCGGCGCTCGGGAACCCGTCGTACCCGCCCGGGAAGTTGGCCAGCAGCACCTCGTGGGCGTCGCACACGAAGGCGATCTTCTCCTCCATCTGGTCCGCGTCGGCGGGGTCGATGCCGGCGCGATCCCAGATGTTGAGGGCGACGGGCGAGCGTGGCCCCAGGCGGGCACGCACGCCGCCCACGACGCGGCGCAGCGTGTCGTAGTGGTCGGTGCTGTCGATCACCGTCGCCCGGCCCCCGGTCTCCAGCATGTACGCCGCCAGGAATTGCGCCAACACGGTCTTGCCCGAGCCCGAGCCGCCGGTGATGCACATCAGCGCGTTGCGCAGCGAGGGGTCCGCCCAGTCCAGGCGCACGGTCTCGCGCCCCTCCGGCGTGTAGCCCAGCAGCATGCCCCGCGCGGTGCCCGGGCTGCGCAGCTGGTAGGGCATGCCGTTCCCCACCGTCTCGTTGTTCATCCGGTACACGCTGCGCGCCTTGTCCCAGCCGAGCGGCCGCGTCGCCACGTAGGACGGCTCCTGGTGCCCCGTGGCCAGCGCCACCGAGGATGACACGGAGAGGAGCGAGGCCACGGTCTCGGCGCGCTCGTCGAGCGTGGCCAGGTCCCCCGCCGGGGCCGTGACCGTGACGTAGACGCCGACGGCGGCGAGCGTGTGCCGCCGCTCGCGCAGCCGCCGCGATTCCTCCCGCGCCTCGCGCTGCGCCTCCTCCACATCGGTCGTGACGTGCCGGCTCACCGCGACCTGATCCTGCAAGTAGCGGTCGCGCCGGGCGGCGCGCTTGCGCTCGCGCTCCTGGTCGAGCCCGCGCAGCGTCACCGCGAGGGTGTAGGGCACGTCGGCGGACACGAGGGCCTGGGTCCAGCCCGGATCGGTCTCGGCCGGCGGAGCCAGCACGTAGAGCGAGCGCGCCAGCGTCCCGTCAGGCAACACGACGTGCGTGCGCTCCTCCGCGCCCGTCAGGTCGGGGACCGCGAACGTGACGACGCCGGCGGGACCGTGGCCCGGTTCAGCGGGCAGGCTGCGCGCCAGCAGGGCGGCGACGGCCGGGCCGTCGAGGCGGGCCGTGTCCACGCCCATATTGCTCAGGTGGCGCACCACGCCACGCACGGCCGCGTCGAGGGCGGCGCGCTCGCCGGGGCTACCGGTCGCGTGGCCGCCCGGCAGGGGCGACACCACGGCGTAGAAGCCGTACTGCGCCTGGTGCCGGCCCTGCATTTCGGTATCCCACCAGGTGTGACCACGCGCCCGGTAGGGTCGCAGCGCCGGCGGGCAGGCCTCCGTCTCGGCCGCGAGCTGCGCGAGGAGCTGCGCCCGGTCCAGCGGCGCGCTCTGCACCAGCAGCTGCACCTCCTGCCCGGGCAGGAGGCCCGCGACGAGGGCCGCGCCGGCGGCGGCCGTCTGGTCGCGCTCATCGTCGGATTGCGTGTCGTGGTAGACGCCGCTCACGCGCAGGAGGGCGCGCTGGCGGCCGTCGATCCCGACCTGGATGCCGTCCGCCCGGACCTCGATGATCCGCCGGCGGCGCTTCAGTCGATTGAGAGTGAATAGGTTCATCGGCCCTCCTTCTCGTCTATGGGGCGGCCCCGCCGGGTCGTGCGCTCCCGCTCCCGGTCGAGCCCCTGGGGCGTGTGGCCCAGGGGCATCCCGCCGGCGACGACGGCTCGGACCCAGCCAGGATGCATCGTCGCCGGCGGGGTCAGCAGGGCGACCGCGCGCTCCGGCACGTCACGGGGCGCGCCGCCCGGTGGCGTCGCGTGACACCAGCTCATCGGGCATCCTCGGCGACCGGGCGCGGCCGGCGCAGGCGCGCGATCACGCGCCCCGTTAGGTCGGTCGGCGGCGCGGCCGTCGGTGTCGTGCCCGCCCGCTGTAGGGGCCGCGCCTGCGGGGCCTGGTGCGCTGGGGGGGCCGGCGTCGGCGTCCCCACGGTGCCCCGGACGCGCGTGCGCACACGAACGGGGGCGCTGCGGACCAGCGCCCCGGTGCGCCGGCGCAGATAGCCGACCACCTGGCGCGGGTACGGCTCGGCCCCGTCCTGGAAGAACACGAAGCCGACGATGATGGGCAGCGCCACCGCGGCGAAGATGAGCAGCAGGTGCTCTTTGCCGGCCTGGCCGCTGTAGGTCATCCCCCGCGTGAGCTGAAACATGAGATAGCCCAGGACGACGGCGCCGGCGACCCCGGCCGCCTCGGGGATGGTGCGCCCCAGGACGTAGCGGGGGCGCATGTTGCTGTACTGGGAACTCTTGCAGTTGTGCGCCATGAATAGTCCTCTCTCGTCTCGCCTCGCCGCGCGCGATAGACAACGCCCCCGGCCTCTTCGACGATGGGAGGCCGGGGGCGCGTCGACCGATAGGCGCGGGCGAGACCCCGCTACTTCAGGCTCTGGATCGCCGTGGCCAGGGGCGAGGCCCCGAACAGGATCACGGCCCCCACGATGGTCCCCACGAGCATGTCGCGCGCGGCCCGGTGGTGCAGGACCATAAAGATGCCGCTAATGGCCAGACCAATAACCGTCACCGGGATGGCTAGCTCGCCCATCCAGCCGGCGATGCCGTCGAATACTTTGACGAACGGATTGGCGACGCCGGCGGCGAGGACGGGGGCGATGGCGGCGAAGGTGACGACCTTCCCGACGACGAGGCTGTGCGCCGTGGCGAAGCTCAGGGTGTGGGCGTGCGCGATGTGCGCGAGCGCCAGGCTCTGGTGCATGCGAGGTCTCTCTTTCTCCCGCCCCTGGGGCGGCCCTGTGTGGAGTGGCGCGGCGCGGAACGGCGCCGCGGTCGTCGTGGACGCGAAGAGGGCTGTGCTCGCGCCGTCTAGTCGGCTATGTGGTGTGGACGGGCTGTGTAGGCTGGACGGGCTGCGTCGTCCGTGTGGCCCGCCTCATGCTCACCTCCTGTCAGCGGGCCGCGTCGTGGGCCGGGCGCTTGTCAGAGCGCCGGGCTAGGTCCAATCCTGACTCTAGTGTGAGGCCCACGGCCGGCCTGCACCAGAGACAACGCCTAGACAATACCTAGCGAGGCTCCGCCTCAGACCGACGAGATGTAGGCGTGGGACGGGGCGTGAGAGTGCATGGGGGCCTCTGGTTGCGGGAATCAGCGCGGTGCGGTACACCTGCTGTCATGAAGACCGCGAAGCGG
>JAABUM010001637.1_pt1 | contig 32570 bp, 57 predicted proteins | sample 5559161 | NCBI WGS metagenome assembly JAABUM01 (sample SAMN10711868, study PRJNA513369) | rock metagenome | isolation source: Antarctica rocks | place: Antarctica: Victoria Land, Siegfried Peak nord
CCCTTTCCCCCACCTACCATCTGAGAACCCCCATCCCACAATGTGACATCAATTATGACATGAAATCCAATAGCAGCATGGTTCTGAGGCCTGTAATGCTGACCGCAGCTTGCACACAATGTGCGGCGGCGAGCGGCCTTGAAGGAGCTACAAGTTGCTTCGACGCTAGTTTTGTCACAAAAGCCACTTGGCAAAAATTGCCGTGGTGGGTAGGGGGTCAGGGTGGTGGCAAGGGGTGGCCCTTCTTCGGATGGACCCTCTCCCCCCATCTACATGCCGCCGCCGCCAGGTGGTGGTAGGGCGGGGGGTCCAGGACCCCCTCCCCCACCTACCCAAAACCCCTCCCTAGGGTACTCGTAGTCGACTGTGGGAAAGTTCCACAAACGGTGTATTACACGCGACTTGCACAAACGGTGCAGTTCCTTCACCAACACACTCCCAGAATCGAGCGCCGCAACAAAATGCCAAACGCTCCAGAGACACAGCAGTGCTTATGGAATCGCAGCATGAAATGGCGCCGTGGACTGCAGGGATTTCATTTCGGCATCGGTCCTTTGCTGCACCAAATCCCCTCCTGTAAAACCTTCTACGTAGTACAAACCTCCCGCTGATCAGCATCTGCTGCGTTCTCGTTGCGATCCTTGCCATTTCACTCGGGTTTGATAATCAGCAGCGGTGTGCCGGGCGTGACCGGCGTGGCGTTGTCCACGCAGAGCTTGACGACGGTGCCGGAGACCTCCGCCTGCACGTGGCAACAGCACTGTCAGCACTCTCAGCATACATGATGATGCTGGTCGAAGGAGGCAGCCGCGTGGCGTCAATGGGCACATCGTCAAAACGCACCACGTGGCATGCCTGAAAGCTTCAGTCAACATGTCTTCACTGTGGCAGCGGGTGCTGCTTGAGAGCTTGTCGTCACGCTGGTCAAGGTGCAAGCGCTGCTGATATCCCGCACCCTGCTGGCCATATCTAGGAATGTGTGCGCACCTCGATCTCGTTCATGAGCTTCATGGCCTCGATGATGCCCACGGTCTGGCCCTTGGTCACCTTGTCGCCCTCCTTGCAGAACGGCGGCTCCCCCGGCGCCGCCGCCCGGTAGTAGGTGCCGCCCATCGGCGACAGCAGCTGCGCGTGACAAGGGTGTGTTGAGCACTGGGCAAGTTTGACAGAGCACCACACAGTGGGACAGCAGCTGTGCATGACAAGGGCCTGTTTGATCACTGGGAAGTCGACATGTACGGCTCAGACGTTCCTGACTGCTGCATCATTTGCATTGCAGTGCCCACTAGTCTGGCTTTCACTTCCCTGTTGGCTCAGCAGAGCTCTGTGCGACTCCTGCCTGCCACTGGATGCCATCTGCATGCTCCAAGACGAGTGACCACAGCAGGGCATCACAGCAGTGCCAAGGCCAATGAAGGGCCCGGGCCAATGGGCCCACAGGCCGTACCTCGGTGCCATCGGCGGAGGGTGCCGATTCGGCGGTCGCCGGCTGCTGCTGCTGCGGCGGCGCCTGCTGCTGCTGCTGCTGCTGCGGCTGCTGCTGCGGCTGCTGGAAGTCGAACTGCGACACAAACTGCTGCGGCGCCTGCTGCGGTGCGCTCACATACTGCATCTGTTTCAACAAGTCTGCATGTCAGTCTCCCCCGTAAATCTGGTAGATGTTACACTTGATTGTTGACCATGGTTGACGATTGTACCAGAGTGACAAGCAACTTGAGGTGCAAGCAACAGCTATTGCCCCCAGCAGCACCTGCGGGGGCTCCGCCACGGCGATCGCCTCCTTCTTCCGCATCGACAGGCTGAAGCGCTTGCTCTTTAGCTCCAGCTCCACCACATCCGTGCTGTTGACCATCCTGCAGCGGTACCGTTGTGTCATCAGGCCAGCCTGGCAGCTGTGGAGGCTGGACAGGCGTGAGCCGCTGGTGTGATCTGAAACCAAAACCCTGGACACAGCAGCTTCACGCCATCGCAACAGTTTACAAGCCTGCCAAGCACGGTAAGAAAAGCATGAAGACCGCCATGGAGTCGCTCGGCTGCCTCGCTGTCCTCAGTCGACGTGACGAAGACCCGATCTTACTCAGGGTTGCATGCACAAAGTCTAGTACACTGCGGAACACACAGACGACCGCGAGACCCCTTGCCTGATGATCTCCGTCAGCTCCTCAAAGTCCAGCGGGTTGGAGCTGCCATTGTGCGACGCTTCCGCAGCTGCTGCAGCGGTATTGCATCGCGTCCGCCTCCCCTGCGAGACAGCAGAATCAGGTCACCCGCCAAGTCTCTCATCTATGCCGTTGCTCTGAGATGCAAACCTGATGTCGCATCCAAGTACGTGCCTGCAGGATCGGGTGTGTAGCTGGGCGCAACACAGGCTGCGCCGAGTGTCCGGGCAAGACCAGCGCAGGCCGGCTGCCGGACGCCGCGGTGCGGCACGGACGGGTCTGCATGGTGCTTTGCATACGTTTGGAGGTGGCAGCGCTGCACCTAGTGCGCAAATGGCCGTCGATCTGCCTTGCACGGCCGAGATTTGCCAGATTAGGGACCCAATTAGGCTACCTTGAATCAGGCTGTAAAAGGGGTTCCTTTCCCGATCGTTGGTGCAATGGGAAGAGTGTGGAAGGGAATCATTCCGGCATTTGTTCCGCGGCATCGCCCCGAGCGAGGCAACGGTGCTTGTCGTTGCTGAAACACACACCAGACGCGCTGCTTCCTGATTGACCCCTCGCGCCGCCTGTGGACATCTCGCTGCGCTGATGTACTTCGTGTGAGCACATTCAGACACGTGCGCAATTGTCCTGATCAGCGGCGTGGTGGAGAACAGACCAGCCTCATGCGGTAGCAACGATGCTCAAAGCTTCGTTCAAGCGGGCCGTGTCGCTGCCCAAGCCCGACTCGGCCGGCACTCCCCCTTGGCTGCACGAGGCGAGTCCCGCATGCCAATTTGGCACATCGCCAGCTCATGCAGGCAGCAGCACCTTTGCTTGACGCCAGTAGCTCTGTTTTCAGAGCATTCAGACGGCGCCACTGGTGCATGCGAAATTCTTGCATATACCCGGGTTCAGGGTTGCGCCACAGCAGTTCAAGGTTTTGATTTTGCAACAAGTTTGAGGTTTTGTACACTACTGACTCCATTATCTATCAGTGATTCACTGCGCGTACTGGACATTGTGTCTGGTGCACCGTATTCCACGTCGTCTGGTCACATTGCGCACCACACAAATCCTCTCTGTCCGCCGCAGCCGATCCACGACTGCTACAAGTTTGAGGAGGAGCTGGGCCGGGGCAAGTTCGGCATCACATGCAGGGTGCATTAGTTTGCTATCCATAGCTGTGCTGACTTGCTACTGCACAGCTCTTTTGGCAAGCGCCCCGCTGGGGGCGCAGCGTCTACCACATTAGGTCATGAGATGCTCACCGTGTCCTCACACCACGTGCTGCTCTCTCACCCTTCGCAACGGCCCCAGACCAGCCTGAGAGTCTGTTGCAACGCCTGCAGGCCACGTGCATCAGCAACGGCCAGCAGTATGCGGTCAAGGCCATCTCCAAGCTGCAGCCAGAGTACAGCGACAAAGTGGTGCAGCGGGAGGTGTGGAACATGCTTAAATGCGGGCTGATCCAGAAAGCCTGCAGTAATGTACTGAACGATCTGATGCACTCCTCAACATGCGCTCAAGCCAGGAGTTGATTCGTTCTAGAGGTGCTCGGACACTAACCAAACACCATAGGGCGATGTATGATAGGATGTATATTTCGTTGGCAGGTGGACCTGCTGCATCGGCTGTCTGCGCACCCCAACATCGCCGGGCTGTATGAGCTTTATGAGGATGCCGGGAACAAGTACATCGTCATGGTAAGTCCATCACTGCGTATCATATGTGCAATTCCCCGTATTCTCGTGAGATGCCTTCTCCACATCTGTTTTCCGTAAGTCTCCTCATTGTATCAAATAAGCGGCCGTGAATATATGGTATTGACTGTTATGCGGGCACACACAGGAGTTGTGCAATGGTGGCGAGCTGTTCGACCTCATCGTCAGCAGGTGGGATTTTATAGTCCAGGCATGCGTCACAGTTCAGCGGCGCAGGCGCTGCCATGACGTCCTCCATCGTGGCGACAGCAAGCTTGCGCTTGTTTCCGAACCCTCTGGATCTAGATCTCCAGTTCCTATCCTGCAGTCCCTGCAGCGCCTCTTCCCAGTTGCTGAGCATGGCATCGACGCCGCAGGGGTTTCTTCACAGAGAAGGAGGTCGCAGTCGTGGCGCGCACGCTGATGCAGGTGGTGGAGTACTGCCACCGACAGCACGTCCTGCACCGAGGTGGACCCTCCCGTCTTTCGACCTTATGTTGTCTTCAGGTGTCATACAACTGACACGCCTGCCTGCTTCCACATGTGGTGGCTCCAGAGTCTCCATCGGCAGCAGTATGGCGCGGCGGGTTTCAATTTGTCTGCCACTAACTGCGCAGACCTCAAGCCGGAAAACTTCCTGCTGAAGAACCGAACGGGTTCCATCGAGAAGGACAATTTGCGGGCTGTGGATTTTGGACTGTCCTCCATACACCGCGATGGCATGATCTGCAAGCAGATCGTCGGCAGCGGTGAGTCCTTTGCATTATCACGTCTGCATGGCCTCGATTGCCTGACTGCCAACAGCAACGGCGCTCAACACTCTGGGCCGACTGCACAACTGCGAGTCGGGCTTGCCCAACTGCTTGCAGCGTACTACCTGGCACCCGAGGTACTGAAGGTGAGCGTGTGCCAAAGACTTGTCTGCTCAAGTTGTTTCTCTTTCTCTCTCGCTCCATGGCATCTCTAGATCAGCTGCCCCACAGCATGTTGCAGTGGCAAATGCACGTTGAGCGGTGACGCTGTCCACTTCTACAATGTGAATCCTAGATCCCCGAAACCCCATGCTGCAGGGGTCCTACTCATGGGAGGCCGACTCGTGGTCCATTGGCGTCATGCTGTACATCATGCTGTGCGGCATGCCGCCGTTCTGGGGCCGGACTGACGGCGAGATCTTCCAGCGGGTGAGAGATTTCCAGCGCGGGCGTACACAGCTCCTTCCCTCTGTCACCTCGCCGCCACTTTTGCCGTCACCCCTGCTTGCTGAGCTGTGTAGAACCTACATCTTAAGATGTCTGCGTGTCACCACTGCAGGTGCTGAATGAGCCGCTGGACCTCAAGATCGACCCGTGGCCGGAGGTGTTCTTTTTTTGGGTATCTTTAATATATGCTTCTAGCAACAGTGACATGGTAGAAGCACCGTACTGCAGGGAGTGCATCATCATTACAGACTGTCGATGAACGTGGCCTGTACGGCCCTCTCGTCTATGTCCATTATCCGTGTGTCGTGGCGCATAACTTCTCTGTCTTCGTCCTTTGCCAGGTGTCAGCATCAGCCAAGGACCTGGTGGCCAGGTGAGGTACCAGCCTAGGATCAGGCGACAGGGCTGTGGAGCGGCCATCGCTCTGCTCATAGCACTGGAGCGTCGCGGAGGGGTTACCACAAAACACTCAAGTACTCCGCCGCACAGTTCATTGACACTGGTCGTTGAATCGCCTGCAGGTTGCTGACGCGGGATGTGAAGAAGCGCATCTCGGTCAGAAACGCTCTGAAGCATCCATGGTGAGCAGGGTGAATACACCTTGTTAATTGACTGCACTCACTGCAAATGAGGTTCGCGCTTGTGGCTTATATGTTGGTGAAGATCTTTTCTCAAGTGCGCCTGTATGCAGGATTCTGAACATGGCCAACCTGCCGGACAAGCCCATGTCCTCCGTCATGCTGACGCGGCTGAAGCAATTCACAGCCATGTCAAAGTTCAAGGTGAGTGCTGCCTCAAGCCCGCAGACTGCCTGCAAGCCCCAACTCAATATTCATCGCTCATTTCCCAGCCAGGTCTCACCACCACCCTGCAGTGAATGCCATCAATTCACCAATCCATCCATCAGCCCGCGCCCCATTTGTAGCCCATGCCACATCTGTCACTTGCAGGTGACGCTACTCAACCTGGTGGCGAAGCACCTGAACCCGGCAGAAATCGGCAGCCTGAAGGAGTCGTTCCTGGCCATGGACGAGGACGGCTCAGGCTTCCTCACGGTGCGCGATACCTAGAGTTTGCGGTCTTTGGCATGCACCTCCACAATCGTGTGTGTACCCTGCTACCAGGAGACTTGCGGCAGCTGACGTCACAGCTTGAAGGCTGTTCCTCGAGATGGACGCCGACTCTACCACATCTACTGGAACCTGTGCCGCTATGTGCCCCAGGCAGCAGCAGCGGTGCTCGAACCCAACGCCTGGCCTTTTACAGCCTGACCGCCAAGCCATCTCCAGTCATCGTCATGTCAAATTCAGTCATCCTCTGCCTGGCCGCAGGCGGACAAGCTGCGGAACGCGCTGTCGCGCTGCAGCGTGGACCCACGCGCCACGGACGTCTCGCGCCTCATGCAGCACCTAGATCTGCAGGTAAGTGCTCCAGATGGGTTTCATGAGTACCGCGCCCAGATTCTGTGTCGCACTCAAGTGAGGCTCCATCAGGGCGCTGCATCCAGGGAGCCTTTCCAGAGCCAGTGTAAGGGCACCAATGTGAATGCATCATTTCGGAGAGGCGTCCAGCTTTAGGGGATCGATACCTAAACATGAACCTGAATAAAACCTTTGGGCGTGCAGGGGCGGCGCGACATGCCGGCGATGCTGTCGTACGAGGACTTTCTGGCGGCGGCGCTGGACACCCAGAAGCAGCTCAGCGCGCAGTCGCTGTCCTCCATCTTCAGCTCCCTCGACCAGGCGAGACACCTGCCAAGGGTTTACAAGGTTTTCCGGTGGTTTTGCTGGAACCCATGAGCAGCTTGGCGCCTATTTGCTGTCAGCCTCCTCGAGCGGGTGGGTCAGCAGGTGTTGAGGTTCAGGGATCGCCGCGAGGCTGCACACCCAGAAGGAGCGCAGCACGCCGACGGTTTCCACCTTCAGCGCCCTTGATGAGGCGGCGACATGAAGAACACGCCGTATGGCGGCTCCTGGCGCTGCTCCCACATCGCTGTGCATTGGTCACTCGCCGTGCATGATGCATCGGGAATTATATCCAACCAGGGCTACGGCACGAGTGGCTTTCTGCGAGACCGCAAACTGTCCCCACAGGACGGAGATGGGTACCTGACGGCAGAGGAGCTAACGAAGGGCCTCAAGGACTGTGACATCTTCGCAAACGTCAGCGACATTATGCAGGTGTGGAACAATTATTAAATTCGGTTTAATCATTTTTGGATCACTTTTTGTTGAATAATAATCAGTTACTTTCGAGCTGTACATGATGCAGCATTAACAGCTGCTGCCGCTGCCCGCCAGATGATGGAGCAGGAGGCGACTGTGGGAAAAGCGGAGGAGCGGAAGCACAACCTGCAGGACCTGCACCGCATCAGCGTCGCCGGCTTTGTGGTGCGGCCCTCCTGCCATGCACAGAACATGCACTCTTGTGCGAAGCTGCCCAAAGATCCACAAGCATCGTATCTCACTCTTGCCGAATCCTGTTGCCACAGCGTGCTCTACGGTTGCCACGAGACATGCGTCTTGCTGACTCACATCAGGACGGTCAGGTTGTCGTGGCATACCCGGCGCAGCAATTGCATCACGTCGTGACCACTCTCGCGATATTGGGCGCAGGACATCATCCAGCACTCTGCAAAGGGGGAGATGCAGGTCGCGACGCTGGAGGCGGCGGCGCGGCAGATGTCCGCCTACGCGCAGAGCAACCGCCTGAAGCAGCTGGCGTCGCTCATCGTCGCCCGCACCAGCCCCGCCGAGGTGCGGAAGTTGAAGACACGATGCGTACCGACGCATCCGCTTGCGTCCCCATGAACGCCTGCTGCATGACCAGCTGGCTGCAGTGTTTGTATTGTATTGTAATTAGCTGGTACAATCTGCTGTGCGAGCCACCCGGGGATTAGCTCTGTGCTGTGACACCCCTTGCCTAGTAGGCTAAGGCAGACACCGCTGTCCTCTGCAGGAGATCCAGAGTCTGCGGGAGCTGTTTGAGGAACTGGACACCGAACACACCGGTCGGATACCTATCGCCAAGCTGCAGGTCTGTGCCTGTTGACGGCTGGCATCACTGCTGTAACCCCCTTATGGGAGGCCGGTTCATTTGTACGACTCCGCGCCTGTCAGTGCAAGCTCAGTTCAATTGCATTCAAGTCCTGGAGCTCTGTGACAGCGAAGGCGAAACACTGACATCTCATCATGGCTGTGGCGTATTTTGCAGGAAGGCCTGCGGGAACAGTGCAGCCTGGCGGCAGACGAGATCAAGCAGATCACCTCAGCACTGGACACCAACAAAGATGGCGAGGTGAGAAACTGTGCGAAGTTCTGTCCCTTTTCAGAACCGCTGACCATGAGTGCAACGTTCGTGCTCATTTGGAACGGTCAGTGCGCACACAGGAATCGTTCTGAGATGTGGCATGTGCTGCAGGTCGACTGGATGGCGTTTGTGGCGTCGGCTGCCGCGCACCAGAACATGCTGTCGGAGGCCAAACTGCGCGCGGCGTTCGACTTCATCGATGCCGACAAAGACGGCAGGATCTGCAAAGGTTCGAGAAAGTTGTTTGAACAAACTGCTCACATGTACACGCCACGACCGAGCAGTCACTGGCCGTTCTGCATCGCCATCCGAAGCATGCTGACTGCTGAGAGCACTGACGTCGGTTCACCTCGCTGCTTGCAGAGGACTTGCAGCACATGCTGACAGAGCTCGAGGTGGACCACAGCGAGCTCAACTCCCTCATGCAGCTGGCAGGTGTGCAGGGCTTGCATCCGCCTGCCCCTCCATCTGGACCGCTCATGCAGAACGCATGCCCGCTGCCGCTGCTGCTGCTGCTGCTGCTGGTGTGCTGCATCTGGAACCAAACACTAGATGGGCTTTAGCATTGTGAATATCTGCGCTCTGGCCGCAGATGCAAACGGCGACGGCTTCGTCGACTTCGACGAGTTCGAGTGCCTCATGAACAGCCCGGTCGTGCAGAAGCCCAACATGCTCAACCGTGTGAGCATGTTGCCGCGCGCGATCCCGGCCACCATCGACGAGGCCAGCGAGGAGGCGCCGGTGGAGGCGCCGGCGGTTGCGTCGCCTGTCAACAGCCTCATGTCCGCCATGGAGAACAAGTAAGAACATTCTTCACTCTCTATGATGAGCTGGGCGGTAGGCACAATACGAATGGCGATACCCTTTTGTCATGTCAAATGCGTGTTCCGTGTTCCACCTTGGCGTCTGGCCGCTCAGATACGTTAGTGCCCTGCCTCCTCCTCAACTTGGCTGCAAATTCCGATGGGACGCTGGGTGATTCATTGAATTCATCGTGCTGCAATGTGCGCAGGTGGATGTCGGGCCAGACCTTCACCAGGATCAAGACGCTGCCGAGGGCGATGTCCAAGGCTGTGCGGCGGCACAAAACCAACTAGCGGGCGGCGGCGGCCGCCATGCGTTGCAGCCTGCGTGCTGCGACGCAATGTATTTCAAAATGTTGCCTCTGGCATGTCGTGTAGGCCTCTTACAGTCAGATTTGTCATATGCGGGCGGGTTGCCGCCTCTCAGCTTTGTCATTCTTTTGTGCCGGAGCGGTTTGATTTCCTGGTGGACAGTCGCGCAAAATGGGGCACAGTAGTAAAACATGCCTCCCATCGTGAAATGGCATGTCGTCATGTCATCAGATGCGCACATGTCATCAGATTGCCCAAACACAAAGTGCTTGCCCAGAGCTCAGACTTACAAGACTCGCAGCCACAAGCGATAGTTGAGGCGTCCGCGACTTCAAGTCGATCTGCGCAAGTGGACGAAGCGCTGTAGCAACACATCTGATCTGCACAGACTCCACACAGTGTCCGCCTTCGAGCAGATTCTTGTCGCACCGCTCCTACCCCCGAGACAGCAAGCTCACACATCATGGACGAAGTCGTGGACCAGGTGCAAGACTTGCCTTGCGTTGCATTCCAGCAAAAACACCTGCTCAATCCCGCTTCGCGCGTCAATCCCTTCACCCCTCGCCTTCACATTCCGCAGGCCAAGCAGCGCAAGCAACACAGCGGCCTGTTCCTCATCGCCTGCGCGCGCGGCCTGGTGGAAGACGCCCAGCAGCTGCTGGACTGGGGCGCGCAGCCGGGCACAGCGGACAAGGGCGGGCTCGGGTCGGCGCACTTTGCCGCGGCGCATGGCAAACAGGCCGTGCTGGCCTTCCTGTGGTCCAAGGGCGTCGAGGTGGACGGCGAAGACCCAAGTAAGTGACTAGAGCACTTGAGAAGCGGCTTGTCCTTCTGAAAGCCGCAATCAGCTGTGCCATCAACTATCGTAGGAAGGTGAATGCGCCAGTTGCAAGCAGTATCACCTTTGTACACCCAAGTGTTCGTTCCTCTGCCGGATGGAGCACCTGATGAGAGCCTACCAGATTCCGCCTGACACATGACATCTGCGATACAGGCGGGCGCACGCCGCTGCACCTCGCAGCCCTAAACGGCCATGCGGAATGCATTCGCATGCTGCTGGAGAAGGGGTCGTGGGCTGACGCATTTGATGGCGCAGACAACGCCGCGCTGCACCTGGCAGCCAGGTGTGCCCCGGACTCAAACACTAGGTTGCAGTGCGCAATAATAAAACTGCCCTGTCTCCAAGGCGCACTGCATAACATCAAACCTGCCCTGTCTCCAAGACGCGCCCTCATGCCTGACCACCTGGCTCATTGGTGATGATGCGCTGCGCACTGCCATGAACAACAACAAGCACGTCTGCCTGCAGAGCGGGGCAGCTGCCGGCAATTGAGGCGCTGCTGGCGGGAGGCGCCAAGACAAAGGTCGGCTGGCACTTCCGCTTTTGCTCGAATGCATCTGTCTTGCTCGAACAGATACCGACACTGCTTGCTCTAACCTGACAGTCATGAATTCAGACGAGATCGTCTGCTGGCAACAGTATTGCCCATGTGCATACAACTTAGGTGCGCAACAAACGCGGCCTCACGCCACTGGGCGAGGCGGTGTCTGTGGGGGACCTCCCATCCGCTAAGGCCCTCGCGGCGGCAGGCGCCGACGCCGGTGCGCCCCTCCAGCCCTGTTCTGGCTGCAGCTGCAGTACCGGCAGCATGCTGCATGACGTCAGCACGGCCTGCGAGCGCACCTGCCGCGCTCAAGACTGATAGGATGGACTGCGCAGCCATCCAGCTTGACATGCCTGCGTTCAACCATCGACTCAATCGCGGCGTCCGCATCACAAACGTTGTGCACGTGGCGACCGCAGGCGACAGGCCGCGCGGGTACAGCCTGCTGCACGTTGCGGCCGGCGCCGGCCAGCCGGCCGCCGCGCAGTGGCTGCTGGAGCGCGGTGCTGCGATTGACGGTGCGCCTGAATCAGCATTTGCACTGCATCTGCCGTGTGCGCTGTCTGCTTGACACCTTGCCCTGTGCGCTGGTGCATGGCACCTCACACCTCATTAGGTTGTGGTTTGTGCTACGATCAGCAGTCTGCGGGTGTATGTGTCTCTGGAAACACTGGCCTGTGCACTGCAACGCCGAAACAAACATGCTTTTGTGCATGCAGATGCAGCGAATGAGGAGGCAGCAATGCCGCTGCACTGCGCCGCGCTGGCTGGTAGCCTGGAGTGCGCCCGGCTGCTCATTGAGCGTGGTGCCAGCACCTCGTCGGTCAGCAAATCCGGCAGGTGGGGTTTTCTCCTCCACAGCAAGAATACCAGTGGAGTGTAGCCAGTGTTTGGGCCTTCCGAGAGCCCAGGCACGATCTGAGCAGCCTTAGTCATCATTGGAAGTTACGTGATTCCGATCTTTCGCCAATCTGCACCCGTCACTGCAGCGCGCCACACTTCTTCACACCACAGGACACCAGCAGACCTTGTGGCTACAGACGGCTCCTCCTACACGGCCCTGCTCGCGCTGCTTGGGGGCAAAGCGACTGGCAACCAGACGAGCACAGTCACAGATCAGCGCCGCAGCATGGCGCCAGCGGAAACCGCTCCCAAAACTCCAGCGGACGCGTTCCTGGTGCGATACTTGTACCTCCTGCTTTCACTCAATAATCTTCTCAGCATCTCATGCATTTCAATATCGCCAAGCAGTCAAGGCGGCATGCGTGTGCCGCCGGCCAGGTGCTGTTGCTGGCCAGCTCGTCATATCTTGCCACAAGCTGTTGCCCTTTCCAGTGGAAATGTAGAGCCAAATCATGAAGCAGCTCGCACCCCTCTGCGTGCTGCAGTTGTGCATCGGTGCAGCTCTGCTTGAGCAAGCCGCATGCTAGGCCTGTCTATGTCGCTTGCACACACATTCACCCAAGCACGCCTCTGATAACAATCTGTTTCATCTGACTTTATGACACACACAAAGGCCATCAGCAAGGGAAACCATTTGCGGCGGGTGCAGACTGGCCGCAGGTTCTGCCGGTCTCTTCGTTCAAGCACAGCTTCTGACACAGGAAGTTCTTTCAACTTCTTTCAACTTCTGGCATAGGCACTGCTTCTGAAGCACAGGCCATGAGCGAGGAGGGGCAGGTGCGGCGGGTGCTGCGGTGGCCGAATGAGCTGCCGGTCTGCGAAACTTTCCCCGTCAACCTTTCTTTCAGGCACAACTCATGGTACAGGAGTTCCTGTCATGTGGAGCCCATGAACGAGGAGGACCGGCTGCGGCGATGGTCGGATAAGATCAAACAATCCTCCTCTCAAGTGGTCACCTGACATCAGGGACTGTAGTGAACAGGCGATGAGCGAGGAGGAGCAGGTGCGGCGGGCGCTGCGCTGGTCGGAGGAGCTGCCGGTCGAGTCGAAGGCCACCGCTGCGGCGCTGGACGCTCTGTCGCCAGAGGTCCGGGATCGCGTCGTGCAGGCCGCCAACATCGGCCGCACCATCAACATCCAGAAGGTCAGTGTCTCTTGCGCGCAGTTCTGCTGCAAATTTGTTGCGCGGCACGACGATCCACGTCGCCCTGCACGCTGCGGCGTCAAATTAAACTCCTCCCCCTTTGCTTTCTCCTGTGTGCCCCTGTGCTGTACGATGGTGCGGCAGGTGTAAATGGGAAAGTTGGTGCCCGCAGGCGCTGGCGGCCAGGACGAGCTTTTCAGCAGCGCGTCGAGACACTTGCTCAGTCTAAGGCAAACCTTGTTGTAGTCATTTTGGTTGATTCATGTTGTTGGCGTGTGCAGGCGCTGGCGGCGCTGCACCAGGACGAGGACTTCCAGCAGGACCTGCTGCGGCTGCCCATCCAGCGCGTCATAGACGACACGAAGCGCAACCCGGAAAACTACGAAAAGTGAGTTTCCGACAGCTGTTTTGAGGTCTGAGACCCTTGATGGGATGAGTCTATGCGGGGGACACTGCCACACAGCACGAGCAAAGGGCGTCGAGTCGGCGCCTGATTCGCTTGTCCGCATGCTTCGCACAGGCACGTGCAGAACCCAGACATCGCGCGCGTGCTGGAGAAGATCCGGCGCTTCCACGCGGTCGTAAAGGCCAACGGCGGCACGACGGTGGACCTCGTGCAGATGGCGGCCGGCAACACGGCCACCATCGAGGTGAATGGTGTTCTTTTTGACTGTAATCCCCATTAGGGAAAGCCCTCCAGGTGCTGACGTCGTCCTGCAGTTTCTTGACCTTAGTAATCTTCAGGCCACGCACAACACTGAGCTCCACGCAGGCAGTGCGCAGGCAAGCCTAGCCATTTCTGCAGACTTGAATCGTTAGACATGTAGGGGAACCTGCGCGGGCGGCGATCACTGCATCATGAAACACAGAATGTGATGCCGCCGGCCGCAAAGCTTCCCCAAGGTGCTGACGTGAGGATCTCGAGCCCAGCCAACAGGCATGCTGCACGTCACCGCAGAAGCACGACGCACAAACAGCTCAGACAGCTGGCCAACGCTCCACCTCTTGAGGACATTCAAGGAGCTGCCCGTGTGCTGCCACCGATGCAGGCGCGCGATGCACAGAAGCTGAAGGAGCTGGCGACGGCGCACAGGGCCAACCTGCAGGCGGCCTGCGCGGCGGCGCGTGCCTCGGGCGGGGGCGCTGCCGCCCCCGCGGACGCCGCCACCACGGCCTACCGAGCCGAGTACGAGGACATCATGCGCGGCCGGCGGCAGGCGGCGGCTGCGGCCAGCGGCCTGTCACAGGTTGGTAATTCACAAGATCATTCAGTGTAGAGAACCCTGGTCTGCTAAGCTTCATGCGGCAGCGACCTTGCCTGGCTTGTGCTGAGTGCTGCACAGATCATAGCGTGTTCAGCGCATCCTTGCTGCTCTTGAGGCCTCCCAGCTGGCCGGCGGGGCAGGTGGCGGCAGGCAGTGGCCGCAGCCAGCGGCCTGTCACAGGTCAGCGCGGGATCTGAAAAGATGCGACATGAAGGGTTACTCTTGCAGAGCGTCATCTTTTCTAGATTGCGGATGTTCATGTGACAGTGCAGAGCGCTTGCAACACTCGTCAAATAAAACTCGTCAAAAGTGTTTTACGGATAGGCAACATTCAGCATGCTTTCGTCCTGCTTCACAGGCTGCGCCGCTGGGCGCCCCGCTCGATGACGCAAACGCAGCTGCGGAGCTGGCGGCGCTGGCAAACACGTCCCCCTTCACGTGGCAGGTACGGCTCCGCACCAGCGGGAGACGCGGAATGCTGATGCCGTATGCCGGATGCTGCATGTCGGCGCGCTTCCTGGCTGTGCCAGCCGTGGGTGCGTTGCGAGTCTCAACCACAAGATCAACTCGCACAGGCCTGCAGCAGCTCGGCGCTGACGTCTCACCTGCTGTGCTGTTGTTTTTGCAGAGCTTCAAGAAGGAGGCCAAGCGGCAGGGGATCCAGACGCTGTTCATGCTGGCGGTGGCGCTTGCTACCATGTATCTGTTGGGGATTGGTCCTTTCGCGCCGGCCAGCGGCGGTCCGGGCCCTTTCCCCCCGACTGCTGCGAGGCCTGCTGACGTCGGACACACAGAGCTTTGATGTTGCCGTTGTACCTTGGATTCGTCATCAGTGCGTCAATCTTGGGAACGAGTGTGTGTTGCCACACGAGCTCCTCCGCTCTTCTGGTCGTGATACATCATGTCATTTCACCTCATTCGTCCACAAAATTGTCAGCGTCCAAACCAGTCGTTGCAAAGCATTCGCGCTGTCGTGTCATTCGACCTGCCGGATAGTGTACAGGAGCTGCATGCTGGGCAATCGGTCCAATTGACTGATCCTAACTGGCAATGCGTCAGTTGCTCATCAGTAGCCGTACTGCTCCAGGATGCCCTCGTCCCTCCTCCACTTCGGGGCAACCTTGATGGAGATGTCCAGGTACACCGACCGGTCTGCAGCAAGGAGTGTGCACCACGATTGAGACAGATCTGGCATGTGAATTATCATATTACCGCAACCGCAGCTGCGCAGAACCGTGTCGCACTTACACGCAAGGGGCGGTGGAGGATCCAGCTCACTTTCACACAACTACATTCTGTCAATAAATTGTGTCGTGACAGCTTTTGGAAAACTCAACCAGAAAGCAACGCACCGAGGAACTCCTCAATGGCGAGGCGCGAATCGGTGGACAACTTCTTCAGAGCGGCGCCCTTGCGCCCCAGCAGGATGGGCCGCTGGGAGTCCTGCTCCACCAGCACCGACACCTGTCCAAGGAAACAAGACTCGGGAATAGGTGAGGTGTTGCATGGCATGAGTTGGTGTCAACTCGCAGGATGCTCAAAGGGCAGACGAAGACTTGGTTGTCAGCCCCGCGGGGACAAGCAAGCTGGCGCAAACAGCGCAGAACTGTCGCCGGCCGCTCTGACCTGGATGTAGTCCTTGCTGGTGGGCCGCTCTTTGAACTCTGTGACCTGGACCTGCGGGCAGTGAAGAAGGCCGAGGTTGCGGATCCCCGGAAACCATGCCATCACGCGATTAGAGCAGGACACCAGGGCAGGTGAACAGCAGCAAGCAGCTAGCGCCGCTGGACTGGGGGTACTTGACGAGGCGGTACTTGATGGTGATCAGCCGCGCACCGCTGTGCTGTAGGGGATCTCCTGGTGGTACTGCAGGAAGATCTTTTCCCGAATGATCTCTGCCACGAAGAAGCGCTCGCTTTGCTCCGACACGCTGTCCTGTGGCACATTAAATCACACCATGTTATGTCAGAAACCCTGGAAGTTGCGGCCACTGGACATCGCCATCTGATGCTTCGTTTCTGGCCTGTCGAAGTATGCGGACGCAGCGCCGCACCACGGCTGTTTCTCTGTCGTTGGAATGATCCTGGTTGCGCAGCATTGAGGCGCCAACCTCGTCAAAGCACGAGTCAGCAACCGTGCACGCTTGTGGTTTGTCCCCCCGCACCTTTGGATACAGCGTCGGTCCAAGCGGCAGCTGTGCCACGGACCACTCCTTGACATCATCGATGCCGCCCCCGCTGATGGCTGACGTGTGCAGGATGGACGCTGCGCCGGTGTTGGCCAGCAGCCAGTCTGTCGCTTGCTGCAGCTGATCCGGCGTCAGCAGATCCGTTTTGTTGAGCACCTGCACCATGCAAACATGCTTGTTCATCCACCGTCTGCACAGTGGCTCTTGCAGGATGCGCCACGTCAAGATGATGACACAACTGCATGCTGAACCAATCGCAGGTGCGAGGCGTCGCCGTCACTTTGCTTCCTAATTCTACCATGAAACACGATGTGAACTGATCCATTCCTACAAGCAGGTCGCTGCTTGCTTGCTCTTTGGGGAATTGCTGACAGCATTGTCAAAGCGCGGCCGCACCAGCGCTGCAGGGGGGCCAGTCCAGCCGGGCGCCATGCCGGGCATGTCCGCGACTTCCGCCAAGTTGCTGGTCGCATCCACGATGACGAGCAGCGCGTCCGCCTGCTGCACCGCCGTGTTGACGTTGTGCATCATCTTCTGGTCGAGCGTCGTCCGCAGCTCCTGCACCCAGTTGCACAGCCGTGCATGAGGCGACTTCTCTGCGGAAGGCCAGACCGCCCTCCAATTTCCATCAAGCAATAATTCGTCACCCAAAACAGTCTCTTCACGCAATGCAAAATGGGTACCTTGATGACGCCCGGCGTGTCGAGCAGGATGAGCTGGTAGTCGTCATCCGACAGGATGCCCAGGATGCGGTGCCGCGTCGTCTGCGCCTTCTGCGTGACCGCCGACAGCTTCTGCCCCAGCAGCGCGTTCAGCAGCGTGCTCTTCCCGGCGTTGGGCCGCCCCACCAGCGCCACATAGCCTGCATCGTGAGGAAAGGGAGGCGTCTTAAACAGAAGATGGGCGGCGTCTCAGGACAAGCCACCGACAGCACAGGGTTCGCTGTCCTGTTTTGCGAGTGAGGCCGCACAGGGAGAGACATAATGCATGCTGCATCATGAGCACATGCTGAGATCAGGGCAGTACATGTCGCTGCCCTTTCTCTGCTGTGAGCGATTCGCGGCTGCTCGAGCATATGTTTGCGCAGACCTGTGTCTAGAGACTTGATCGCAAATGCCACTGACAAGCAAAGGCGCCGCACCTGTGGCATGCGTCGCGCTGTCGGCGGCCAGCATGTCCTGCGTGAGCACCTCCTGTGAGAAGGCCGCGTCCTGCGCCGCGAGCTCTTCCTCCGACAGACCCACGAAGTCGCTGTCTTCGCCCCACCCCTCATCCTCCTCCGATTCCTCCTCCTCCTCTGTCTGCTGCTCCTCTGCCTGCTCCTGCTCTGGCGCGCTAGCGCTGCCTGTGACTGGAGCCTGGGACCAGCATAGAAGCGGAGACCCCCTCTGCTGTCGCGACGCTGCGCTGGGCTGTCTCTGCAGCACAAGTCTGGCGGCTGCTGGTCGGCATGCAGAACGGACTGCAGCCCTCTCTGGATGCTGCGGAGCAGTTCTGCAGCCTGGCAGGCTAGTTATGTGGCAATTGCGGACCGTTCCGCCCGCAGCGAGCAGCATCCTGCCAGGACTCGCTGTCGAAGTGGCCAGTGAGGGACAGCGATTTCACTTCCCGAATGGGTTCGCGCAGCACGAGGGCGGACGATACTTCAATGGATATGCCTGAAACGATTGATGATTCTCGCGTGCAAAAGGAGTGTCACTTGCATGTCACACGCATGAGTCCGCGACATGCCGTGTCGTGCAGATTGACCCCTTGCACAACTCAGTTCCGGAGTTTCCGACACCTCTATCATGTTGCTGCGCAGCTCTTGTTTTGCCAAATTGCAAATCAGCAACCTTGTATACGGTACCAGCTTTCTGTGTCAGAGCTACAGCCGATCGCAGCGCACGTCGCAACGCGCCATCTCACCCTCCTGTGAACCGGTAGTGCTGTAGCCTTCGGGGGTTCAGGAAGCCAGACAAGCACCCTGTCAGAAAACTTACAGGCTAACAACTGCAGACACGCAACTGTCGGGATGGGGAACTGGATCGAGGAGTGGATTCACGGAAATGTGAGCTTCCATGCGTCAAGTTCTCGTCTGGACGGGAAGTCCTACGTACTCTACATAGCTGATCTGGACGGCTGAGAGCACACACACGGCGTGGCAGCTGTGGCGTGCTGTTGCTCGACTGCTCTCATAATATCTAAGGCTTGCTCAGCGCGCGGTGCCGCGTTCATGCAGATTGAGTGGGACGGCATCCGCGAAAGCTTCCAGACCTGGGCGCCTGTGCTCGCTGGTGCCGTCTTTGGCGCAGGTGCTCGCTGTGTATGTACATGTGCCGAAGCTATCACACCCAGACTTCTGCCTCGCCGCTCAACAAACTCACAAGCACATCCACAAGGCTGTTGCTGCTTGTTCTCTGCGAATGGTCGCCAGGGCAGCGGACATCAGGCATATTCAAAGAGTTTCATCCTTTTCGCTTGCAGGCTGGTGGTGCTTCATCGATGCGCTCGTCGTCAGCAAGGCGGTGCTGAACGACAGCTTTCCGTTCACATACTGGATACCAGGTGGGCGCTGCACAGCATGCTGCAGTGGCGCCACGCGCTCTCACCTAGCAAGCAGATGCAAAGTGGCTCGGTGAATGAAGGTTGGCATTTGATCGGCAGGCATCGTGGCGACCGTTGCGCTGGTGCTGATGAACCTGGTGCCGCGGGAGAGCCTAAACTCTGCAGACTTCTACGGTGATGAAGACAGCGACGTGAGCCTCCCCCTGAGCCTCCCAATGCAAGCAACCAAGCAAGCACATGTTTCGAAATGGTTCTGCTTGAAAAGCTGGAGCGATATCTGTATCTGTCAATCAAAAGCTGCGACCCGCCATGCCTCAGATGCGGTGTGTGTTGACATGCAGACCAAAGCCCGCATCTGGCTGTTCTGCTCGTACCTGGTCTCTTTTGGGGCCGTGGCCGGCGCTGGCGCGGTATTCATATCTTCTGTGCAGCACCATAAACACGTCCCCATGGGAGTGGTAAGCCGGGCGGCCTCTCACAAGCCAAATGCCTGCTCTTATTTATCGTCAATCCGCTATGGGATATATACGTGACACTGACAGACTCTTTTGGTTTCTGTAATCAGGGCGCGCTGCTTCAAGCGGGGTTCATCCTAGCGGCCGCGCTGCTCCTGTGGGCGTTCCGAACGCCAAGCGACAGCACAGATTACATGATGTACTGAGCCGCACCAACATCGCATGGCACCTGATGTGCATGCCAAATGCGAGGTTTTGTTGCACGCATGGGACCAACAAGTGCCGAGGAGTGGCACGAGAGAGGTTGCATGCGTGGGCAATTGAATTCTCAAATCCTGAGGCGCACGGACATGAGGCGCATGGAGATGGTCTTGACAACACCAACTGTATGTACCTTTAGGCGTCATTAAACGTGGACACAAGCAAGTCAAGCAGACGACTAGTTCCAGACACAACCCTTGGCCTCCCATCGACCAAGCGTATCGACCCTGATGCACTGATGCATTGCTCAAAAACTATCGCCGGCCCTTACGCCGACCGCCGCCGGCGGATTTTGCCGCGGCCTTGCCGGATGGCAGCTGCGGCGCGGCAGCAGCCGGCTCCGGCGCCTCCCGCTTGGAGATGTCCAGCGACTCGTCCACGCGGCCCTGCCCCTGGCTGCCCTTGATGGCCTCCTGCTCACAGCGGAATCATGAAGATTGGAGAAGCTGATTTCACACCGTGTGCAGCGCTGAACAACCAAACAAGACTTGACCAGGGTGTGGCCTTGGAGTGTGCCAGCTGGGAACACACCACAGGCAAGCCTTGGCATGACAACACTTCCTCAAGAGTGCTTCGTTTGCAGCTGCAAGCAGCCATCAGCAGGCAGCACCTTGGCCTTGCGCGAGGCGCGGTTGCGCGGCTTTTTGAAGTCGGAGCGCTGCCACTTGGGCAGCCAGCGCTCGGGGTCAGGCGGCGGCCCCGGGTTGGCCGCGTCGTAGCCCGCCGGGTACCGTGGCTTGCGCTTCTTCCGCTTTTTCTCCTTCGTCCGCAGCGCGTCCGCAGTGCCGGCGTCGGTTGCATCTACCGCGCCACCGGCGCCGGCGCCAGATGCCAGCATGACATCCTCCTTGGGCCGCCGCACCGCGGACGCCGCCGCCGCGTGCTCCAGCTTGCTGACTGCCGCGGCGTCCAGGGTCTCAATGTCCGGCAGTCCCGACGCCAGCTCCTGCACAAAGGGGCGAGTCGCGTGAATGCCTGTCGAGGGCTTGGGCGTGTCGGCTGCTTGCGTGATTCTTGTCAGCTTTTGATCCGCTGCGCAGCATGGCTCCTTGCAAGCCAGCACCGGCCAGCCGGCCAGTTCTGTTGGCGGCTGGCCTGACTGCTCGAGTGATTAGGCAAGTGCATACTCCCAGATTGCCGCATGCAGCTTGCTCTGATTGGGAACACCACCTACCCCGATGCCGGGCTCGTGGCGCACACCATGCGCAGCCGCCAGAGCGGCCAGCGCCTCCGCCTGCACCGCCGTGGACGCGCCGCTGCCGGCCAGCTCCACATACAGCCGCCGCGCCCCGCCGAGGTCGCCCGCCGCGATGCACGCCTCCACCAGCGCCTGCAATGAGTGTTGCACGGCAACGTGTCGGCATCGCCAGGCAGACACGCAGGTTTGCGGCGTTCACCTCTGAGGGCCTGATACATCTGCTGTGTGCAGGGACTTTTCTGCGCTGCAGCGCCACCAATCACTGAGGCGTGGTGCACTAACATCTCGCCAAGTGGAAAGACAGGTTTACCGCAAGTTAGGTTTCAGCTGATGCCTTGTGGCGCGCACACCTTAAGCAGCCAGTGCTGGGGGTGCTCGCTGCCCTGGGCCTGGCCCACATCCATCGAGTCGCGCCACCACTGCAGCGCTGCCCGCAGCGTCGCGATCACACCTGCCAGGTCGCCCTCCTGCTGCTGCAGGCCAAGGGGTACAAATACGTTTGGACTTCTTGCAGCAGACAGCCATCGCGCCTCAGCTGGCGCACGCCTCCGCCATCAAACCACATGCTCCTGAGCTGGGCCCATCGACTGCAACATCCAAGGTCGGTTCGTCTGAAGGTTGCAGCAACGAAGCGGCGTGGGCACCCTGGAGTGCAGCGCCCTTGCCTGTGGCTGCCCTTGACGCAGCCTCAGCTTCGAGGCGCCGCAAAGGGGCGGCCACATGCTGCAGCGTCAATATTGAGAACAGGAAAGGAAACGACACAAAATAGTAGGAGGACGCAGTGAGACAGGAAGAAGTCTATACCTGAAGGGCGGCCACGGTGGCGACAACGGCGGGCTGGTGCCGCAGCGAGTCCTCCGGGAGGCCGCGCAGCAGTGCCAGCGCGCCGGGCCGGTCGCCGCCCGCCAGCGCCAGCTGCGCGCGCATCAGCAGCGCCGGCAGGCCCAGCGCCTCCCCAGCACCGCCCTGCAGCTCAGCTGCCGCCTCCGCCAGCTGCAAAGCCATGTCAAGTTGGTCAGATTACGAGCCAGAAGGCCACCTCGTCAGCAGCGCCAGCAGGCACAGCGCCTCGCCCGCATCGCCCTGCAGCTCCGCCGCTGAGTCCGCCAGCTACAGGAGTATGACAGGTCTTTCAGACAGCCCTTGCTGGCGTGAACCAGCAGCGCGAAGCGCAGCAGCGGCAAGGTGTTCTGTGAGCTTTTGGGTTTTCACAGGTTGAAGGGCACACTTTGCCAGAGTGCGCCAGCAGCGCGGCGCGCAGCAGCGGCAGGCGGTCGTAGGCCGGGAAGCGGGATATCAGCGCAGCGGCGGCGGCCTCCGCCGCGTCCGGCTTCTGCGCCGCCAGCAGCAGCGCCGCCCGGTTGCCCAGCAGCGCCTGCTTCTGGCTGTCCATCAGCCGAGCCTGTGCAACAGCAGGGTTTAGAGGTTTTCAGGCTTGACTCGGACCGAGGCAGTGCACGCATGTTTCGGGGCAGTTCCATTGTTGGACGAACTTCACTCATGCCCTGCTACAGGCTGGCTGGAAGGGCACAATTAGAAGGGAGGACCACTAGGTGCCACAGATTCTTTGGGCGATGAAACAATTCTCTGCACCTCGAGGGCCTGCGCGAGTCGTGGCTGTCCGACACCGCCGCCGCGTTCGAACAGCCCCTCCAGCCGCTTGAGCGCGTCCGCGGTCGCCTTTTTCAGCGCGCCACCGGCCGCCGCCTGCGACAGCTCCGCCGCCACAACGTTGTTGCGCACCACCGCCGCCGTCGGCTCGTCCAGACCCTCCATCTCCTCCAGTTGCTGCGGCATACACATGCTGGAATTCTCAGGCGCCGCTGGGCAGAATGTGCCAAGCGGGGCCCAGGTCCCCAGCCCAGCCCCGCCACATCAGAAAAGGAATTGAGCAGACAGGGCCTGGGTGCGTCATGCAAGCAAGAAGAGTTGGTGACCGCTTGTGGGTCCGGCAGGCTGTTGTGAGCCTGCCGTGTGAGCCTATCGCGCATGCGGGTGCCAAGGCTGCTTGGCGCGCGCACCTGGTGGGCGGCCAAAGCCTCTTCATGCCGCCCGAGCTCGCTGTGCGCATATGCCAGCTGCGCTGTCAGCGGCGCCAGCTCTTCTGCCGCCTCCTCTTCCGTCACATCCTCCTCCACCAGCGCCTCCCGCCCTGCACGATTAGTCTGTGCCTGTCAACGTATTACATCAGAAAGAACTGCTCACTCTCCGCTGCGTCCTCCTCTGGCGCATCCTCCTCCAGCAGCGCTTCCCGCCCCTGAATGCCCCAAGAGACTGTCAAACGGGATGAGTTCAAACGCCGCATGAGATCATGCATGGAGCACGACACCTCGTGCTCGGGCAAATTCTCGAAGCGCCTCTCACCCTGACCACTGCACAAGGCAAATCAAATTGTTCTCCCAGACGCCTAATACATGAGGCCGATTCGTCAACAGAGTTTTCAGCATGCTGCATTGATTGCAAGTCATCTTTGGCCACGACCTTCTGCGTCGCTCGTCATGGGAAGCTTGCACAGGCACGGGCAGGTCTTCAACCGCCCATACGGCAAGCCGCAGCTGCTCCTTGGCGTCGAGGAACGAGTGTGAAGCTACATCTTCATTGAGTAGCGCTCCCAAACGGACAGGACCTGACAAGGCATGTTGGGCTTTTCGGTCCCTGATGCCGCACCGGCGCGCAGGGCGAGGCGCAGCTGCTGCTCGCCGTCGCCAAAGGCGCGCAGCTGCAGCAGCGCGCACGCCATGTTGAAGCCGACGTCGGAGGAGTCTCCTGGCGATATCTGCATCGCGGCCGCCACCTGCGGCACCTGGTCCCCGTGCCCGCCGCACACGTAGGCGGCGATCACATTGGTGCGCAGCTCTAGGCTCTCCACCTGTACAGTGTCAGGACATCATGAGTGTGTTTTTGGGGAGACGGAGAGAAGCACGAAAAGGAGGGAACAATGTTCTGCGCCTATCAAATTGGTGCGCAGCTCCAGGCCCTCCACCTGTGGGAGGGGCAGGAAAGGTTGTGGAATCATGACAAGAATGAGCTTGCGGCGCAGACGTGTTGCAGCATTTGGACTGGTGCGCAGCTCCAGACTCGTCACCTGTGGGTTGCAAAAATTGGCAAAGATGCTGTAAACAAGATAAGAGCTGGACAAGAAGTCGTGTGGTGCAGGTGTTGTGCAGTGACACCGCCTGTCAATCAAGACATGTCCCTCGGAATCTTGCAATCTGCAGACCAAGCGGCCCCTGGCTGGCGCCATCTGCCCTCATCCCAATTGGCATTTGAGAGATTGAGACGCATTCACGTCGCAACGCTTGCTGGGGAGCAGCGCTCGCTGGGGAGCAGCGACAAGGAGCAGTTGCAACTCGGTGTGACGGATGGCACCTTGTGCGTCTGGAACAGCTCGCTGTAGACCTTGATGGCCTGCTTGTTGTTGCCCAGGCGGTACTGCAGTTGCGCCTCCAGCTGCAGGCGCGCCAGCCGCCGCGCGTCCGGCACCCGTTGCACCGCGTCCAGCGCCTGCGCACGATGTCACGTCACATTGTCATAGCGTCATATCGTTGTATGTCCGAAAAAAATTTGGGCGACTCTGTCATGGCGCGACCGTGATCCGAATGCGCCGCCGCTTGAGTGCAGCCACATTGCGGTCGCACAATGCCGGTGCAGAGCCGATGACCCGCGGCCCTGAAACTGATATGCCCCTTTGCCCACCTGTTCGAGCTGCCCCAGCCGGTAGTAGCAGTACGCCTGCGATCATCAAGGTGTGCTTGGTCCCTAGGTCCGAGTTCCAACGTGCATGCACCACGATGCAAGCGACAAGCCTAACATGGTCCGCCATTGCCTTTCGCGCTTCACCTTCTCAAACACAAGATCACTGGCCACTGCGTCGCTGATCGCGAGCGCATCGAGCGCCTGCTGAAACTCATCGTACTGGATGAGGACAATGACCCTGCACTTGAGCGCGTCAGCGTCCCCCGGCGCCAGCGCCAAAACTGCGGCCGGCAGCAGCGAGCGTGCGTCAAGGGCGGCACGCTGACGCTCGCGCATGTGGCAAATACAGCAGCTTCAGTCAGGAATCAAGCTTACTTGAGTCGATGAGCTTCAACGTCTTTTTCAGGCTCCCAGTCTGGCTCTTGAGCGCGCCGTCCAACTTTGTGAACAGCGACTTCAGCTTGGCCTCCGGGTCAAGTTCCTGCTGCGGCGGCATTATGAAGGATGCTGAAGCCGTCTGGCACCGCAGCAACGCTCAGCGAGGCATCTGCATCCGGGCTGCGAGTTGGAGAGTTTGTGCGGATGATCTGGCCGAAACGCTGCGGCGCCGCCTTGCGCAGCGATGTCAGGCGTGTCAGGAACGGGAGGTTTGCAGATGTCAACGCATGATCAGCAAGCCGCAGAATAGCTGTGGCAAGACCTCGAGCCGAGCGGGCACACGCTCCAGGGGGGCTTGATAATTTAGGGTTTGAATTGCTTTCCGCCTTTCCGCTTTCCCTCGGCCAGCAGCTTCTGGCCTGCTGGCCAGGCAGCGCGCCTACCACGAAGCCGCTTGCTGCAGGCCAATTCTTCGATCCCGACGCAATCCGGGTGGCGCTCGCACCCAGTGGCGATGCGCTGAGCGGGGTCAGCTCCCGCACTGACGGCGCACCGCTCGTGAGCGGTGCGGCACGTGCTTGACCACAGCATTGCCGTTCACGATCACGTTTCGTTGCCACATCTGTGAGTGAGCCACTCACTGATATCTGTTTCACAGCTGCAAAATCGGAGCAACGATCGGATCAACGGCTGCATGGCAGCAGCGGACGCAACCGTGCCGCACACTGGCCCCGGCGCCGGCGCTGGCGCCCTGCGGTTCACGTCCATACTTCTCGCGACGCTGCTCGCATTCAAGGTGGTGCCCGGCACGGTCATCAGCGACGACACCTTCGCTGGGCAGACCGACGAGGACTGGAGCGCAATCTATGCGCAGTTCAGCGTCTGGCATGCTGTCAACTATTTGGGCAACCACTACGACAGGGGCCACAGCGTGGCGAGCCTGGTGGCCATCACCACGCGTCGCGAGCTGCCATTGTGTATGTGTGGCAGCGCAGCATCTAGGGACGGCGGCATCGACGGCGCCGCCAAGGCGGCGATGCTGCTGCGGGCCCTGGCGGAGGAGGGGCAGAGCCTCGGCGAGGGGCCCCTAATGAATCTCTTCGAAAACCTGCATCTAGCCCCCTGGCCTTCGGGGGGCGGCCCGGCGGGTTCCTGGTCGCCTATGATGCGGAGGAGTTTGAGTGTGTGCTGCCACACCAGCTGGTGAATCTGGGGAACTTTGACATCCGGCCGTTTTGTCTCAAGGATGACGAGCAGGATGTGGTGCGCCTGGGGGAGCGTCTGGCTGCAGTGAGTACACCGAACACCACCGAAGCAGCGCCGAACATTGTTTCAGCGCTTGACCCTGACTGAATCTGAACTGACCTAGGTACTCAGTGTGCCTGCTAGAAACATCACAAACCACATCGCTACTTCGACGAAACTCGGATTGCCAGATCCCCTGCACAGTGACACAATATGTCTTCGCGGGCCGGCTCACACCCAAGATGACTTGGAACCATTGCAAACAGACAATGTCCATCATCACTCGACATTTACTCGTACCTGGAGCCTGTTGCCCGGCATGCGCCTGGCGTGCTTGCAGGAAGATGTCGAATCGAGGCGGGTCATCCCAGTCCCAAATGGCACATCAGCTCGTGTAGCCGCTTCGAGTCTGTCAGGTACACCCAGCCCACCTGCGCCATGCCAGATGATCTAAAACATCTAAAACATGACAACCTCTGGGCGAAAGGTGCCATGGCAGCAGGATAAGTGCAAGTCCCGCATCTTCAATCAGACAGCAATATGCAGACTACAGCAAGACATTCGCATGCACCAGAGTGAATCCCAAGGCTCCCACCAGGCACTCAAGAGCAGTGGCGCGCATGTACGTCTTGGCGTGGGAGCCGCTCTTGGAGAAGCGCGGCGGGACGGTGACTTTGGCGTTGCCGCCCCACCGCAGCACATCGCGCTCCTCTGCCGTGAGGAAATCTCCGGCGTGCAGCACGCCATAATACACTTCCTGTGCAAACACGCTCGAAATCTATCGCACACTGCGCAGCCCACCAGCGATGATGGGAAAGGCATGGGACTGAAACTTTGCGGCAACGCCTTGTTTTTGCTGCGGATTTTTCAACATGGGAGATGAAATAAGGATGAATGAGCACACAGCAGGCAGCTTGCCTGCTTCTCCGCGCGCACTTGCGCCACCACGTTCTCGTAGTATGTGGTCACACGCGTGGGTGGCGCAAAGCAATGCCGCCTTGCATACAGCTGCGATGCAAAGGGTCCTCATCTCAGGCTGCACACAAGCATTGATTCTGACTTGCTTGTGCAGCAAGCGTGGTTCAGCTGGTTACAGCTGGTACGCCAACGAGGGAAGAGGGCAAGTGTCTCACCTCCCACACCGAGTCGCCCAGAAAGGCCAGGGATGTGGGGTTCCAGGCAGTGCGCGGCTTTTTGCCGCCCAGATCGGGCGGCGACGGCAGAACACTAAGCGCTTCTTCTTCATCTGCGGGGCACTTCAACATGCTGCGATTGAGACAAAATCCGTCGGTTCATATGCTGGCTACAGAGCAGATCAGCGAACGGATTGCAGACACCGCACTGATGCATGCCAGGTGCAGAGCTCACCTGCCGGTTGGCGCACAGTGCCAAAACCTGTAGCTCGAGCGATCAGACAGCGCTTCGCGGCATTGATGCTGCTGCTGCTGCTGCTGCTGCTGCTGCCACTGTTTCGTCTGCCTTGCAGGCTGCATGCTGCACGTCGTTGGCTGAGGCGGCGGCATGCGCAGCATGGCGGCGCTGCGGCAAGGGCTAAGTCAGGCATACTGATCAGCATGGTTGGCAAAGCCCGAAGGCGGAAACAACGGCTGAAATGAAAGCGTGCGTGCCGAATATGGTCCGCTCTGCTGCACGACGGTGAGCGTACTATGATGAGCAGCCGCAGCAGCGCATTGCAAAGGTTGGGAGGAGGCTGGCGATGGCAGTTTATTTGCTGTGACGGGCAGCTCCGCTGCTATACTGTAGGAATGTACTCTCACTACAAAGCTGTGCACTGCGCAGGTGCGCGATCTGGCGTACAGGAGCGAACAGTGCCCTAAAACGGGGGCGGTGTTTCGAAATTTCGAAATTTCAAAACTTGTCGTGCAACATCGCTTTCCCGTAGCGTCAGTCTATCTTGCTTTGCCCTGCGTACAGTCCTAACAGCGTCGCAAGCCATTTCTATCTGTTGCAGACGCTCGACTGCGTCGGGGCGACATCTCGCCGAGGTGGCCCAAAGTGCTGTTGGAGGTTGCCCGTAACTAAGCCCACCTGCTCGTGTCGCCGTGGGAAGAGAACACACAATCACCGTGGCTGGAGGTTTGGGGAGTCTGCAGCCGAATGTGAGTTTGGAGACCTCGAAGCAGAGTCCTGATCAAGCGCGATCACCGTGGCTGGACAGGTGCTACCAGTGCCAACGCATCTTGTTGATCAGCCAGCCACGATTGTGCTGCCACACACTGATTGACGAGCAGGCGAGGTCCTAGCAGAAATCAATCTCTACTCGAATATCCGTTGTCTCGTATGACGCCTTGTGACATTTGTTGTGCCGGCGGCTGGTCCTGCAGAGTTTGAACGAGTCCGGCCGCGGCGGTGCGATTACACTCCCAGGATGTACCGTGGCGGGGTCCTGTACGGTGCTCAGCCGGAGGACCCGACTCTGCCACTCAACCGCTGGCACGCCAGCTGGGAGGATCGCTTCTTCGATCCGATGGCTGACGGTGCGCTCGGCGTTCTCTTCGTGCCATTGAGGATGCACTCTTCTGACTCATGCAACAACTTGACTGGACCACGTCGTGAGTGGGTGGTTCAGGCTGCAAGGCCACTGAGTAGACATCTTGATCTCGTTGGTTCAGGCAGCAGTCAGCCGTGTCATGGCGGCGCCGCGGAGCTGCCAGAGACACGTGCGTGGCCGGACGTGGACCACGCCATGGCGGCGCTGCCCGATAGCTGTAGTAGCGACGCCAGCTGGCTGACCTGCTGCGAGACGGCGCAGTGGCCTTCTGCCGAGAAGTCGGCAGGCGGCAGCGGCGGCCGCGGCGGCCGGCGCAGCGGCACGACAGCGGAGACGCGCCTCAGCGACGGCTCGCGCCGTAGCGGCAGCCGCGGGTCGGCGTGCAGCATGCTGGTGGACTCGGAAATGGCGGACGCTGTGTGGGCGGCACGCCGCCGCCTGGACACACTTTTGCGGGACACTGGAGTGCAGCATGACGTCCGCGCCACGGCGCAGCCTCAGCAGCGGCAGCCCGTTTACCAGCACAAGCAGCAGACGTCGTTGATCGCGACCCCGGATGAGCAGTACCGGGTCGGGAGCGCATCGCCGGAGCGCATCCGCACCTCCCGGCGCTCGCGGGAGATGGCCGTCGCGACTGCGCGTGTGTCGCGCAACCTGCGCGGCGCCTTCGACCTGGCCGAGATCCGGGAGTCGCGCCAGATACGGCGGGAGGCCCGCGGCAGCGGCGGCGTCGTCGGCCGCGGCGGCTCTGCATGGGGCGCAGCTGGTGCCGCGCTCGGCGGAGCTTTCAGCGCGGCCGGCTTGGCGGGCAGCGGCACATCCGGCGTCGCCCGGGACGTGTGCCGCAGCGACAGCGACCGCTCGGCGTCGAGCCGCTTCAGCGTGGACGGCAACACGGGTGGGGGCGGCTGCAGCATCGCGCAGCCAGGGCCGCAACCCTGCACCCTCGCGGCGGCCGCCGCCCGGCAGCAGGGCGCCGTGCCCGAGGCCGCGCTCCGGGCCCTGGCGAGCAGCATCGCATGGCAGCTCGCTGTGCTGCACCGCGAACCGGCGGCGCACTGCAATGTCTGCGCGGACACCATCGAGCTGCAGAGTGCGCGTGACTGGGCGTCGGCCAGGTGAGGCGATTCTCTGCGAGACGCTCATTCATCGCTCATCCATCGCTCAAGTATTCTGCAAATGCCTCAACGGCACGGCGCAATTCGTGGCGACCTGCTGCTTCGCAATTTGCCAAGGGTTTCCACAAGATGTTGGCACCCGAGACGCTGATCCCGGGGTCCACCATTGCGGCACAGGTTGCAGTGCGACGGCTGGGCGGCGCCGCTGGGCCCGCTGGGCAGCTGTTCCCGGCCGGCGCTGCCGCACCCAGCCGGCGTGTGCGCGCCAGAAACTGTGCGCGGTCGGCGCGGCGCCTCGACATACACGCCCGCAGGTGGGCTTGCGTTGCAAACGCCTTTGCTGTCGGAGCTGCTGAGAAGGAGCTGCCGCTGCAGACGCAGGCTTTGCTGTGCCTCCAAGGCGGTGCACGGTTTGAACACATCACAACCCTCAAACCGGTCTACTGCAGGCGACATGTGGGGCCTCGGGGCCGTGCTGCTGAGCCTGGTGTGCGGCGACTCCATAGCGCTCGGCGCAGCCTCCGGTGCCGGCAGCAAGCCGGCCTCGCTGGATGACCTGCAGGCCGGCATTGCCAGCCAGCTGGCCCTGTCCTTGCAGCAGGCAAGCGCTTCATGCTCTCTCTCGTCTCATCCTCGACGGCCCCTCCTACAGCCACATCGCAAGCCCCTCAGGCCACATCATCGCTGTGAAACTGGCACATGGCAGGAGACACCGACAACGTAATGCAGTCCGGCTGCTAGACGAATCGCGTCTCCTGCAATTCTTGCTGATCCTGTGCCTGGTCCTTTGCAGGCTGAGCAGCTGCGGCGTGCATGCGGCGAAGCGCCGCAATCTGCGGACTTTGCGGATGCGCTGCGCTTGGTGCTGCACGCCGACCAGGCGCAGCGCCTGACAGCGGCGCAGCTGCTGCGCCATTCCTGGCTGCAGCAATCATGAGTGGCCGCTCCGCCTCACGTGCCAGCCCAGCGGCGCCGGCACGCGCCGAACAAACCCTGCCTTTACATGTACAATACCGAGCACAACATCGCTGTGTGCTACGCATGTTGTGGACGGACACAGTCCGGTGCGTCGCTGTACGAAAGGGCTCGTATGCCCTTTCGCGAGTTTCGTGATAATTTCGTGGAACACTTTTGAAGTTGATGCTGAAATCCGGTTGGAATTATGTGCTGCTCTCAAAAGTACGCTGTGAGCCTGCGCATCAGAGTGCTTTTTGTCCGTTCTGGCCTCACATTGGCAGCATGCAGGACTGCAGGTGCTGAATCCTACTGTGCACTCGGTACCAAGGGCATCTGTAAACCCTGACTTGTGTTTGCTTTACAACAGAGTACACCTACGCACTGCTTCAGTTCTCTGGAAGAGGAATCTACCTGCAGGACAAACCACAGCTTCGGCGGCTCTATGGCTACATCATGTCAAGTCCTCTAGAAGCGGCAGCTTCATCCGCGTCCGCAGGCAACGAGAACGCCGGGCATTTCAATGCCGAATCCTGTCACGGTGTGACAACGAAACGCCGAGCCATGCGATGCAGCTCTCTCGCACAGGAGGGGCGTGCCTGCGGCAGGGCCGCATTGCGGCGGCCCTACGGCCATCGCCAGGCAGCCCAGGGGCGCTTTGAAAGAATTCTGTGGTCTTAATGCTTGTCTGACTTCAAACGCAGCAGCACAGTGCAGCCGAATGCGTCCGCAAAGTTCGACACACTCGGCCCCAGGGTTTATCACCCTCAGTAGGGCGGCAGGTTCTCCCGCGCCCGGATGGCGTCGCTCTCCAGCTCATCAATGTTGGCCTTGTTCAGGTCGTCGAAGTACGGGTGCCGCAGCGCGTCCTTGGCCTGCCGACAGCAGAAACATGATCCATCAGTATTCGACAACCATGATGATGTGATCCCCATTGCATCTGGAGCCGTGACCAGTCGCCAGACTGGTGCACTCCATATCATACTTGGATTGCTTGAAGACAGTGGCAAATTGCAGACAAGCTTCAGACACGTGCCCCGCAGTGGAGGTGCAGATGCAGGCGTTGCACGGCCGGCACGGTCGGAGGCTGCAGGAGTGCACCGTGATGCGCTTGGCGGGGTCGTAGATGAACATCTGCTTCATGAAGTCGACGCCTGCGGGCTCCAGGGTGGGGAACTTGGTCGCCAGGTCCACGCCTGCCCACTGCGGGTTTCAAATGTCAAAAAACAATCATGGTGTGGACCCTACTGCAGCGGCCAAGTGCTGGAAGCCATTTCTGGCATGAGAGAGAGGAACACAGACAGAAAATGCACGACGGCATCGGGTTCGGCATGGAGGTGCATACAGTGCTGCGGCAGCTGGGCAGGGCTCCGCACAAGACGCACCTGGGGGAACTCGTGCCAGTCCTTGAGCTTGGTGACGCCCGGCCAGGTGTTCTCGTTGGGCGTGCCCAGCAGCTGGAAGGTGTGCAGCAGCTGCTGCAGCTCGCAGTCGCCCGGCAGCAGCGCTTGCTGCGGGTGCAACACGAAGCGGGGATCAGAGATGCCTGAGTAACGCTTCCAGATGACATTCAGCATTGCAAACATGTCATCTACATCTACAAATTCAGCCCGCTGGCAAGCATGCAGCAGCAGCAACGGCCCAAGCCATCCGCACCGCATCTACTCGCGCCCGCCGTCAGGGAGGGGGCGCGAGGGGAGCTATCTTGGACCATGCAGCAGTTCGGCAGAGTTGCAGTGCGCTTGCTGTCTGTCTCCGTGCGCTCGCTTCCATGGGCTGCGCAGTGCATGTGCTGTGACAACTGCAGCAACACACGCGCCGACCGGGGGGGGGGGGGGGGGGGGGGGTAACAAT
>JAABUM010001639.1_pt1 | contig 32537 bp, 59 predicted proteins | sample 5559161 | NCBI WGS metagenome assembly JAABUM01 (sample SAMN10711868, study PRJNA513369) | rock metagenome | isolation source: Antarctica rocks | place: Antarctica: Victoria Land, Siegfried Peak nord
TGGCAGTGGGGGCGTCTGTCGGTGCGGCAGTGGGGGCGTCTGTCGGTGCGGCAGGCGGCACCTGCGAGTAAAAATGGCAGCTGTGTCTCATCGCAGTGATGAGCCAGAGCTTTGCTCTTTGAAAGCACCTAGAAGCATCCTTCAGGACAAACATGCAGGCTCGTAGGATGATGGCAGCATGAGCGGCATGCAGACAACTCACTAACAGTACCATATGACACACTGATGCACACCTGTGTGGGCGCTGCGGACGGGGTGATGGTGCACCCGCTGGTGCAGGTTTTGGGCGCCGGGGGGAGGGAGCCACATATGTCAGGGTATCCAGCTGGAACTGGAGGACCGTTGGGCCCTACAACGAGCAGACAAACATCATGGCATCAGATCACGAAACCCACATTTTGGGATCATGAAAAATGCGCTTGATTGTATGAATCGATGTTTCCAATGCTCATTGGTGCAATTGTATGAATCGATGTTTCCAATGCTCATTGGTGCAAAAAACGGAGGTGTCAGCAAGGCCATACAGGCCAGAACGCAGGCAAGTCATGTACCATCCTGCGCACCGGCAATGGGTGCGCAGAAGCCGCCAGATGTGCCGCAGATGGAAGTGACGCAGGTGCGGTCGCAGGGGCAGTCGGCGTCGGAGCCGCAGGTGTTGTCGGCCGTGACATACTGCGCGCAGCATAGGTTGGGGATGCAAACCGGCGCCTCGGGCTGCCCGACGCGGGGCACGCACACGGTGCCGGTCCCCGGCGGCCCGGGCATAATCTGGAGCTGGCCGCACACGTCCGTCTGGCCCGTCGGGTCGCACACAGTGACCTGATCCACGGCGCAGACGGGCGCGGCGGTGGGGGTGGCGGTGGGCGCCTGGAAAACAGAAATCATAACCGGTGGCATCATTGCATTGTGTCAAGAGCTTGGTGCTTCGCATGACACACGGCAGATTTCCCCCAAACCCAAAGTTTGCAGCCACCACATACCTTGATACCGCGGGTGCAGCATGGCGGTGAGTCAAGAGGGCGCCTACCGCAGTGGGGGCTTCGGTCGGCGTCGCTGGAGGAGGGCTGTAGATGTCGAGGCAGAAGTTGTAGAACGCACTGCAAAATTGTTGGCTGGCGCGGCTAGCGCCGCAATCGGCGGTGTGTGAGCAGGACAAGAACGAGCCCCCCTGGGTGGGACGGTTGACGCCTTCGATGTCCTTGAGACATAGATCGTTGCTATCTGTCACACCATAGCGCTCACTCGAATCGCTGCAATCCACTGTGGAGTAGCCATTGATGGTGCCCGCGAAGCAGAAGTGGGTGGGCGTGCACGTGGGCGCATCAATCGGTACAGCGGTGGGCGCATCAGTCGGCGTTGCAGTGGGTTCGTCGGTGGGTGTCGCTGTGGGGGCAGCTGTGGAGGTGTTTGGTGGCGCGTTGGTGGGCGCCTGCGCAGAAACATGGCGCAGTGTCGTTGTGAATCACTGTCATAATGATGCTCTTCACGGCCTTCACTAGACTAGAGCTTCAATACGATAGCATGCCCAAGAAAGGCGCAGACGACAGGCAGCGGGCTGATGAGGCACGGCACTAAATCATGAGAGCGTGCGCAATGGCTGGGGCGTCAGTCGTTGAGGAAATCGGCGCATGAGAGGGGAATGGCAGCTGTGTGTCACCGTAGTGATGACGGAGGCAGTGCTTTGCCATTCGAAAGCACCTAAAGACCAACTACTTGACATCCCTCTACACAAACATGCACGCACACGGGATGCCGCCAGCACAAGGAACGTTGCAGCAGAGGGCATGATGCAGCACCTGTGTGGGCGCGGCGGTGCTGGCCGGGATGACAGTGCAGCCGCTGGTGCAGACGTCGGGCGGGGTGCCGGACTGGGCCAGGATGGAGCACTGGCTGAAGTCCCCGTCTTGTCCGGGCAGGAACGGCGCATTGGGGCCGGCGATCGGCGAGCAGTAGCCGCTGTTGGCGCCGTTGGCGTTGTTCGAGTTGCAGAAACCTGGGAGTGCATGCACACAAAGCTTAGGGCTGTCCCTCAGACTGCAGTTCGTTGTTTCATTCGCACAGATCTAGAACTGGCATGTGACACAACGACCGAGATCGTTTTCCGATGGGAAAGGTAGCAGCCTTTTCGCCTCCTCCCTGGAGACGCAAAAGGTTGTGCAAACTATGGCAGCTGGGCAACTGGCGGGACGAGCAGACCCTGCAGTTGTGACCATGTGCAAGTCTATACGGCAGTTGAGCTACGGGTGGGGACGGGCTGAAGCCACTCACCAAATACGCAGACGCGGTCGCAGGGGCAGTCGCCTTGGGAGTTGCAGAGGTTGGTGGCGGTGACATACTGCTCGCAGCACTGATTGGGGACGCACACCGAGCCAGGGGAGCCGTAGCGTGAATAGCAGTTGGCATGAGTCGATCCCTGCACCCCGCTGCAGTCGGCGTCCGAGTTGCAGGAGGTCTCGGTGTCCACCATGCAGACTGGGCGGGCGGTGGGCGCATCGGTTGGCGGAACGCTGGGAGGAGTGCTGAGCGTCGGTGTGGCGGTGGGGGCGTCAGGCGGGGCTGCATTTGGGACATCTGGTGGCGCATAGGTGGGCGCCTGCATGGGGAACATGGTGCCGCGTCACAATGCATCATTTGCAAGGCTGCTGGCAGCACCCCACTGTATCACCCACGGATGAGCGACACAGATTGCACACAGCACTCTGAGAGACACACTCCGCAATCAGGAGGATGCCGTACCTGTGTGGGCGCGGCGGTGGCTGACGGGATCACGTTGCACCCGCTGGTGCAGGTTTTGGGCGCCGGGGGGAGGGAGCCACATATGTCAGGGTATCCAGCTGGAACTGGGGGACCGTTGGGTCCTGAACGAGCAGAAAAGCACCCTTGCGTCAAATCACGAAACCCACAGTTTAAAAACATGAAGGATGCGTTTGATTGTGCAAACCAGCGTTCCCGATGCACATTGGTTCAGAGGCGTCAGCAACGCCAGACAGGCCGAACGCATGCAAGTCACGCAACATGATGCACACCGGCGATGGGCGCACAGAAGCCGCCAGATGTGCCGCAGATGGAGGTGATGCAGGTGCGGTCGCAGGGGCAGTCGGCGTCGGAGCCGCAGGTGTTGTCGGCTGTAACATACTGAGCGCAGCAGACATCGGGGACACACGCGCTGCCGGGCGACCCGATGCGCGGGGCACACACGGTATGGGTGCCCGGCTGCACCATGCAGTCGGCGTCCGAGCTGCATGTCGTCACGGCATCCACTGTGCAGACTGGGGCGGCAGTCGGCGCCTGCATGCAGCAGTAGCGCAGAGTGGAGGTCAAGACGGCAGATTTCGTTGCTCAAAACACAGCTGGACTTGACAGCCGGCTCCAAGAGGCGCAGTGTAGACGACGGGCAGTGGGCAGAGGCAGCATGTCACTTGGGGCGGTGCGGCAGTGGGGGCGGTGGTGGGCGCCTGCACAGGGCAGCGTGGTGCAAAGCACATGAGATGCAAAGATCATGCCGTCTACCAGACAACTCGTGATTGCAGGCGACGGGTCCCGGCAAGGAGACTGATCCAGAAATTCTCAGAGATTCTCAGAATCTGGCAACTCCGCCCTACAAAAGTGAAGGAATTGCGGTTGGGCCAGTCGAAAACACCTCTGTGGGATTGGTGGGGGCTGACGTCGGGGCCTACATCGTACAGACAGCAAAGTCAAATTAGCACACAGCTTCTCGATGCTGTTCTGGTTCCTGTATGACCTGAGATCTTCGACAGCAAAAAGAACACTGCGCCTGACATCAGCTGGACGAGGAGCACGCACAGCACAGGGTGCGGACAGCAGATGTGCAGCAGGCGGAGTGGTGGCAGCACCAACGCCAAGATCACGAGGTACCAAATGCAGTTATTCATGTGATCGATGCCAGCGAAACAGCACAGCATGCAGATACTCCATGCTGCTGGCCACTTCGAGAATGGCAGTGTGTCACGGGGGCGCCCCAGAAGTGTCATGATGGTGCATTTCGATGTGGTGTCATGGCGGGAACTCGCCTTGGTTGGCGTGGCCGTGGGTGACACGGCCGGGCTTTTGGTGGGAGCCGCAGTCGGCGCCTCCGTGGGAGCTGCTGTCGGTGCCTGCGATTCATGGTACGGTGTGATGGTGCAGACCAACTGGATGATATATAGCGCATGTTACTGCGGCACAGAATGCAACATGCACTGTGGAACACAGACAGCAGGCACTCGTGACAGCCAAATTAGCGTCTTCTTTTCAGTCTAGCGTGGGATGCAGATGGCACAAGCGGCATTGCTGTTGGCTGTAGTCGGAAAAATCTGCCTTGGTGGGAGCTGCAGTCGGGGACTTGGTAGGAGCTGCAGTCGGCGCCTGCAAGAGATGGCGGCATTTGCATCGACACAGCAGCAAGAGACAGTCGCTGGCACATGCCTCTCGATGCAAGCATGCAGAGCTTGAGATCAATACCTTGCACGCCAACTCTGTGCAGACATTCACAGACGAATGCAGCCACCAGCACAGCTGGTTAGGTTGCGGAACAGGACACCGATCGCAGCAGCATCATGATGCATCGACCATGTATCGACACCGTGCATCAACGTGGTCAGCGTCGGCGCAACCAATTCCAGGCGGCAGCAGCAGCAGTCGCTCGCAGCCTCGTGCACAGCCAGCACACAATGCAGACGGCACACGCATGCATCACCACTGCTGGATCTGGGAGGAACCTGCCTTGGTGGGAGCCGCGGACGGGGACATGGTGGGAGCCGCAGTTGGCGCCTTTGTAGGGGCTGTTGTTGGGACCTGCACGAGAAAAATCAAATAAATTAGTCCGCAGCATCGCTGGATGCAAGCGGCACAGGAGATTTCAGGCGCCGGCGGCGCCTGACGGAAGCAATTCAGGGTTGACGGCATTTTCGTATGCAGTGATGCCCGAACATGCAGCCAGAAGTACAGTATTTTGTAGGTGGTGCCGCAATTAGTGGGGTCATCAAAGTGTCATGATCATGGCGAAGCGGCAGCGCATGAACGATGTCAACGTCCTGCATCTGGACTCGAAAGCGCATGTGCAGCACTGCTCAAGTTTGGAAAGACCTGCCTTGGTGGGAGTTGCCGTTGGGGACTTGGTGGGAGCGGCTGTCGGCACCTTGGTGGGGGCTGTTGTGGTTGCCTAGGTAACACAACGAATTGTTGTTGAACGGCGACAGAGGAGCAGGATTGCCTCTACAGTGCATGTTCCACGGTAGACAGCAGCAGTGTGCACAGCTTTTCTGTGCAGAACACGGACATGTACAGCAGCAGTCGTCAGCATCCTCACGATGTCAGTGCAGCACAGGATGTAAATGGCACATGCAGCACTGCTCAAATCGATAAGAAACCTGCCTTGGTGGGAGCCGCGGTTGGCGCCTTGGTGGGGGCTGCCGTCGGTGACTGTGCAACAAAACAAATTCAAGTCAGTGGTGACACACCATCAAGAATGTAAACAACAGTGCATGTTTCACGGTAGAAAGCTTCCATGCGCACGAATACCCTCTGCACGCACAGGTAAAGCAGCAACCGTCAGCATCTTCATGATGTCAGTGCAGCAAAGAATGCTGACGGTGCATGCGGCCCTGTCCAAGTTGGATACACCTGCCTTAGTGGGAGCCGCAGTTGGAGACTTGGTGGGAGCGGCAGTCGGTGCCTTGGTGGGGGCTGCTGTCGGTGCCTGCGCAACACGGCAGATGTATGGCCGATAGCAACAGAGCATCAGGATTTTATCTGCAGTCCCTAATTTACGGTAGACAGCATCAGTGTGCACAGCTTTTGTGTGCAGAACACGGACATGTAGAGCAGCAGTCGTCAGCACTGTCATGATGTCAGTGCAGCACAGAAGGCAGACAGCACATACGTATACGGCACTGCTCAAGTTGACCTGCCTTGGTGGGAGCGGCAGTTGGTGCCTTGGTGGGAGCGGCAGTCGGTGCCTTGGTGGGAGCCGCAGTTGGTGCCTGCACGAGGTGATGGTACGGGTCACGATAATGGTGGCAGGGCAGAGATGACAGCACATCAGTGAAGCTACGCTGCGGAACACAGGAAGGGTGATATCACGTTCGTCAGCATCTTCAGGTCAGTCCGGAACAGCATGCAGACGACGGCACATGCAGCACTGCTCAAGTTGAAGAAAACCTGCCTTGGTTGGAGCCGCGGTTGGCGCCTTGGTGGGGGCTGCCGTCGGTGTCTGTGCAACAAAACAAATTCAAGTCAGTGGCGACACACCATCAAGAATGTAAACAACAGTGCATGTTTCACGGTAGAAAGCTTCCATGCGCACGAATACCCTCTGCACGCACAGGTAAAGCAGCAACCGTCAGCATCTTCACGATGTCAGTGCAGCAAAGAATGCTGACGGTACATGCGGCCCTGTCCAAGTTGGATACACCTGCCTTAGTGGGAGCCGCAGTCGGAGACTTGGTGGGAGCGGCAGTCGGCGCCTTGGTGGGAGCTGCTGTTGGAGCCTGCGAAACATGGTGGCGATCACAGCGTCAAATAAACTATGCGCCTGGCGCAGTAGAATCCGTGCACCAGCCCACGCCTCATGACGCAAGAAGAGGAAAGCTTGACATCATCTTCATGTGTGGGGTGATGCTCATGATCAGCATGCAGCCAGGAGCGAGGCTGCAGCAACAAAGAGAGTCATCACAGCAGTGTCGTGACGAACCAGCAGTAGCGGGACAACAGCGTGCATCTGATTCAACATGTCAGCAGCAGCAGCAGCAGCCGTCTGCATCCCCATGCTCAGCCAGCACGGAATGCAGGCGGTGTCTGCGGCACTGCTAAACTCTGGAAAACCCCGCCTTGGTGGGGGTCGCAGTCGGGGCCGCAGTCGGGGCCCTGGTAGAAGCCGCAATCGGCGCCTTTGTGGGGGCCGCTGTCGGTGTCTGCGCAACAAAATTTTGTGGTCACGCGTGGTACACCATCAAGATTTCATCTACAGTTCTTGTTTCACAATGGGAATCATCAATGTGTACAGTTTCCGTCTGCTGAACACGGCAAGGTACAGCGACAGTCGTCAGGACCTTCACGATGTCAGTGCAGCACAGGATGCACCCAGATGGCGTCGCATGCAGCACTGCCAGTGCTCAAGGTGAAAATAAGACTGCCTTGGTGGGAGCGGCAGTCGGCGCCTTGGTGGGAGCATTGGTTGGGGCCTGCACGACATGGTGGTGATGCAGTGTCACGCAAACATCAGGAGGGTCAGGCGATGGCCCACGATTTAAGACACAACACAAGATGGATTTGCCAGCATCCTCATGTATGGAACTGCACAGAAAGCTGTTGGCACGAAATGCCGCACAGACAATCAATCTTGATGACCTGATTGTTGGTCAGGCAGCAGCAGGTGAAAGCCTCCTCGTGCCCTGCCAGCACACAATTCGGATGGCAAATAGATGCAGCGCTGCTGACGGGAACAGCGCACCTTGGTTGGCATGGCCTTCGTCGGGGCCGCCACTGTGAATGATGCTGAACAACAGCAAGTAGCGACGGCTACCAGCAGCGTGACAACAAACCGCGAGGACAGCGCTGCCGACGGGCGGCTGCGGCTGGTAGGGCTGGCCTGAAACAGGACAGACCACCAACTTTAGCTGTAGAGTAGGACCCCCTATAACAGCAACTATCACTCTTCCATTCAGCCGGTCTGCTTTTCGACATTGCTCCTCGCTGGCCCTTTCAAGTCCTGAGTCAGTCCTTGTGATAGAACTTGCAGAGTCATGCTCGAATGATGAGATCTTACTCTCTGGGCCACAGCTGAAAACCCTGTGCTCAAATTGGCATGGTCACATCCTGTATGTGTTTGCTTACTGTAGGTGCAGCGGCTCACCATGGTGCTGGATGATGAGCTCCGTCGGTGAAGGGGGCGCGGGAGCGGGCCAATGCGGTTTCGCAGCAGCGTACCACAGCAGCCGCGTTGATGAAGTGGTTGATGCCTGTACACATCACAACCAGACCAAGCTCCTCAGTAAAGGGTCACTATCAGGTGGAATGCAGAAACGTTCATGCAGATCAACTGAGCGATGCATCGACAAGCATCACCGCAAGTGACTTGAATGATGAGCGGATCGCTCATGCGTCTCGACCTCAGTCTGCAACTCACGAGCACCGAGTTTGATGAACAGATACACATTAGCCTGTGCGCCTTGATATTCATTCAAGATCAATCTGTCGCCATCAGCGTGTCCCCAACTGCCATGATTGAAGCCCCGCCGCAGCAATCTGCCAGCGGCGGCCGCTGACGGCGCGCTGTGGCAACAGCTGTGATGAGGCAGCGGCGACTGACCACACTGGCGCTTGCAGCCATCTGCTGCTACCATCATCCGATGATTACCACCCGCTGGCAGCTTGCGGCATGCGATTTCATAGCTGGCATGCCGGTCATCTGCGTTCAGTACCGTCTTCGGTGTAGCTGCCGCGCAGAAAGTCGCTGGAAGAGCAGGAGAAGCCCACAAACTCCCACTGGATATGAGTTGGCACATCAATTCGCCTACGAGAGTGAGAGCGTCACGCTAGATTTCGGGAACTTGACTGACGTTCACCATGCACGACTGGACGCGATCGGGCAAATACAGAGAAGCACGAGCGCAGCGCGATTTCGTTCGGCAAAACATGATCGCAGCGATTGCGCAGTTCGCAGCGTTCTGGCGTGGGCGTAGTGGTCGTGGCGTCATCAGCGGGTATATCGGGGCGAGCAGTCAGATCACGTCATGCGATGTACATCGTATGACGGCATGCATGCACATCTTCCCACACCCGTTGAGTGACTGTTAGCTGTTGGCTCATCGCGGCAACTAGCTGGTCTCCACCCCCGCTGTTGAGAACGATTCGGCAAAAAGATGCGGCGCACGGCATGTGGCCCAGTACGTAGGTTCCTGTGCAGCTGCCACTGGGGACGCGATGATGCGGCATGCCCGACGCACGGCACGCGTGCACACACTTGGCGGCGCATGCAATTCACGGCTTCATGGCAGGCGCTTTGCGATACGAAGCATCATCGGCTGCGGATCCGGGTCTGATGCGGCCGCCATCCCGACGACTTTGCGATGAGTGTATGTGCGCTGAGTGTATCCACGGCGCAGATAGTCCTTCACGATGCAGATTTTGCAGGCGCGCTGACAGCCTACGTGGTGTGGCTTCGTGGTGTGGTAGGGACTCACTATATATGTGTATGGCACCGAGCTCTAGCATCTGAAGCTATCCACTACCTGCTCAGCGTCGAAGCACGGACCAGGCCTGCTGCCGCTAGCGCTAGGGTCGTTGCTAGCAGGCGGCGGTCATACACGATGCCATTGGGGCAGCAACTGGCGCGCGCGCCGCATCATAGGATATATGAATAAGACCTGTGGACGAATTTCGACCAGGCTTGCTTCCGGCACAACCCGGCGCCGGGTGATGCGGGTGCATCGATGAACGGCAGCATTGCACGCGCGCAGCAGTAGTATGCGCGTCGTAAGATGTAGCAGCGAGATCTATTGTCGACATCCTCCACACTTGCCTGTTTCTCGACGCGACGCGTCGGAGCAGCTGCCCGATGCGCGTCCTTATTGCTGATGCGATTATGCTGCTGGCCGGCCCCTCCCGGCGCCGCCACTCGCTATCCGAAGCGTGCGCTGCTGGCGGATTCGAGGATTCCAGATATTTTCGCCACCGTCGCAAATTAATTTTCGTGGCGACACAGGTCTCGACAGTTAGAGAATGACACCATCGAGCAGATGACGTGGATTTAGTCAATGTTAACGTGGCTGCGCACCAGCAGCAGCATTACGGGAGCTGCCGTGCGGTGCAAACTCAGTTGGCCAGTGAACAAACCTTGCAGAGGCATTTACGTTCAAGCAATTCAGGCACATCCAATACTGAGGACAAAACACTCATGAGCCGCCATATGCCACGCAGAAGGGTTTCAAGGCCTCAGGGTTGCATAAATTCAATCTTAGAGACCAGCCCTGCGCCGTGCTGGTCATCCTGCACAAGTGGTATGCTGGTCTCTATTTGGACAGAATTTCATACCTGTTTCGTCAACGTGCAACTACTGATCTTGCACGGCGGCGTCGGAACACGGATTATTGACTGCGGCAGGCGACGGCCATTGAGCAACGTGCAGCTTCTGTCCTGACTGATGCGCTGCTCGCTTCCTTGCATGCTGCAGGAAGAGCTGCCGGCGCCGGAGCTGCCCGCACTACAGGGACGGTGACATACGTACAAGCGCACGTGCGAGCAGAGCGGCAAGAGCCTGCTGGACCGCAAGGAGGCGCACAAGCTGCTCTTCAAAAACGGCATGTTCACGAGCCTCGTGGAGTACTCAGGTGCATGGAAAATGTCAATCATTGAACCTCCGCCGCGAATGTGCCTCTGGCACATGATCGACAAGCACTGTCAGCCCCTGCTCTTTCTTCATTGCAGCAGTTCGCCGGCACATGGCATCGGTGGACAGCTCGGATCAGACCACGTGCTTCTGCCCGTGCAGATGCTGCGGAGGTCATGCGTCTTTGCGATGTGCCGGTGTAATCTGCGTGCAACACCGTGTGCTCGCCACGGTGCGCGGCGCCAGGCACATGATGGTGATGGCGAGGCAAAGACGAATGAACAGTTAGACTCAGGATCATGGATAGACTCAGGATGATGTACGTGTTCATATACTTGCGCACAACAGGCTTCCACAGCGGGCATCATGTTCTGGCTGGCGAAACAAGCCGCAAACCCAAGCTACTTGAAGTTCCGGCTCACTGCGGCAGGAAGCTGTTTGTGAATAGCCGCTCTGCCGAGATTGACCCTCGCGGGATAGGCTCGCCGGCCTCGCCGGCTCGCAGATCGTCCAGCGATGCGGTGTCACCTGTGCATGGCGGCACATGTTTGCGACTTTTGCCGGTCTGCATTGGTGCACTTCTGAGCTGTACAATTGCAAACGCATGCAACGCTGTGCAGGCAGAAGCAACACACAGCAATGTGAAGTCTTGTCTGGCCAACGGCACTCAAATCCTAGGAGGCAAGCAGAGATCTGTCTGCACACCTGCGGGCGCCGAGCGCGACGGCATCTTTGACGTGAGCAGCCCCTGCGCAGCACGCATGCCGAGTATCTTTGGTCTGTGGGCAGAGTCAGCATGCAGGCACAGACGCAGCCTACAACCTTGTGTGCGCATTTGCTGCAGCATTGGTGAGTTGCTGTCATATCGAGTTGTGCGGACCAGTCGCCGCAGCGCCCTGAGCAGGCTGCTCCTCATTCACTCAGGCCGCCCCACCATCGTATCGAGCAGCCTGTTTCCAAGAACCAGACAGCACATGCAAGCATGCCGCCAGCCCACCTGGTTGCTGAGCCAGTCTAGGAAGCCGCTCCAGCGGGCGGCGTCCATGCGGCCCCACTTGCTGCCTTCCAGCAGGTACTGCAGGAAGCACGATCGCGACATGATCAACGCTGGATGAATTGTGGGTGGAATATGGAATCAGGACGGCAGTTTGGGCGCCAGGCGGCTGCAAACTTGCCATTAGCTCGCAACCGATGCTGCAGGCACACGGGGCGGCACACGATGCCAGCACAGGGTCCGCGGGCGTGTCCGTGTTCGGCTCGCCGCCCCGCTCCTGGAGACTTCAGCATCGTTTTCACCGGCGGCCCGCACCTGCACGGTGTCGGCCACGGACGCCGCCACAAAGTCCGCGTTCAGAGGCTCCGCCAGCGAAGGGTGCTCGGCGGCGGCGGTGCGCGTCAGCAGCTGCGCCGCCTCAGCGGCATGGGCAGCCGCATACTCGTAGCCCCTGGCGCGTTATCATACAGCGGCGGAGCTCAGTCAGGAGCTATCATACAGCAGCCGGAAGGCATCAGTGGGTCTGGCAGCGCCGCGGCTGTAGATGTGGCGGTCCCACCACTACAGCTGAAACTGGCGCATTAATTGACCCTGCACTCGATGCTCGATTTCACCTCTGCATACGAAGCACACCTGGCTGTTGCCTCCAGGAACGCCCGCGCGGTGTCTGGATGCGCCCTGCAGCATGACAGCTCGGCGCCATCACGCAGAGGCCCTACAGGCAAGCTTCGACATAGCTTCCACCCAGCATCCATTTCCGATGGGTGAGCAGTCTCTCGGTCCCCAGACATGACAGAAAAGCAGCGGCAGTGGCGCACTGCAGGTAGCTCTCGTTCGCGACGAGGACTGGCGAGTAGCCGTAGGGGATGCCATAGTCGCCCAAATGGAACACATTCAGGTCCACCCCTGTTTTTAGAACCAGGCAGTGTGGCAAAGCTGAATGTAGCTTCCTGGTGCAGGCTGCGGATTCGTGGGTGTCTGTGGTCAATCAGCTGCATCCGCAGGTAGACTCAGCAGGATGCGCTGGCTGCTCCCAGCGGCGGCGTCGGCCGTTTCGTGCAGCAAACTGGCCAATCCCGGCAGCAGTGGGCAGACATGGTTCACCCTTGTCTCTAAACACACGCGTGCAGCTGCCGCTCACCTTGCCGCTGTGCCGCCACACCCTCCACATTGGTGAACACCCAGGTGGCGTCCGCCTTGCCCTGCGCACCACCTCACCCGTGCGGGTAAATAAAAATTCAAGCAGAGTTCCTTGCACGATTTCCATTGCAGTAGCATCTGCTACCTTCCAAGACCATGCAACATGGCCAGCCGAATGGCAGACCGGCTGCTCTGTGTTGCATCAGCTGACTGACGCCAACCAGCCCAAAGGTGACGGGCGCAAGAAGTTGCAGGGCTGCTGTGCGACACTAATGGCGTCACAACAGGGTTTCATTCATGTTTGCAAAGACCCACCTCCAGCAGCGTGTTCCAGATGCCCAGCATCGGCAGCGCGCGCTCGTCGTAGGCGCCGACGCCGCCATCGGCGCGGATCAGCTGCTGCAGGATGCGGCCCTCATAGCGCGCGCCGTACGAGGCGTACACCTGCGCGGGCACGGCACGAGCTTCTGCGTTCTCGAGTTGTCAGTGATGTGGCCATGCAGGGGGCTTGCATGGCTGCAGAGTTGGCCGACGCCTTGCCGTAGGTGTGCAGCTGCCTGGCAGCTGTGGTGATCCATGATGTGCTCACAGCATCTGGGGTACGCCCGCGGTCTAGTTATGTTACCTTGCCGTCGAGGTCCTTGGGCCGTGACAGCCCGCTGCTGGCGAGCGTCACAATCGCTGACGGGTCTGACTGCAGCAGCGCCGCGACCGCCTGGTCCACACCAAGGGAGATTCAAGTTGTTTGTGGAGGAAGGGCAGCTGGGACAGCAAGGTAAGCAGCAGCACGTTGTGTGAGCCATGCCTGCCACCCGCAGCCTTGCTTGCAATCCAGCACCGAGGCACATTATCGCAATCCTGCACTCGCTCGGAGGCGCACCATGATAGGGCAGGCGCTGCACCTGAATTCTAGGCTTCTTGAACGTCGGCGGCTGCGTGGCGTTGCTCACAACCGTCTCAGATGGCGCAACGGCAAACTGCGCAGCGTCGGATGACACCTGCGCGGCACGATCAAGGAGAGTGAATGTGCGAGCATGCGGCTCAAGGCATTGCACACGATAGGTATGGATCGATCCAGTGTTCACCCAGCGAACAATGGCCTGCCTTCGAGACTGGCGTGCTGCTGTATTCAGGGTCCGGAATGGCGAGCGTGACGTCCAGCTTTGCATCGGCGTAGAAGCCCTTCGCCTTGGCCACATAGAAGCCTGCACGATGTAGGCAGCTTGCTGAAATTGGAGGAGCTGCAGATTGGGGGGTGCATGCATTGATGATTTAGCGTGCATCCAGGAATGCCGCACGGCGCACGGCGTACCGACATGGTTTGCATTTGGAGTCCAGTCCAGAGCGACTTCAACGCGCGTTGAGGCCATGATACTGTTGAGTTGGATGAGCGACGCAGTGCTAATACTGTGCTCGACTGATCAATCAATGCGGTGTGTCGACTGCAAAACGGTTCCAAGCACGGGCGATCCCTTCAGCATAGATGCAAGGGCTTTAGCCAGCGGGTTCGTACAGGCAAAACCCAGCAAAGTGATCTCTCGATTGGAACCTGTTCCGCAGTTTGATCCGGAGTTTGCAGTTTGATCCGGAGTTTTGTTGCATTGCACGCAGAAGCTGCACCCGCCCTCGGTGACCCATCTACTCATCACCCTCGCCAGTGGGATTTCTCGCGGCAATGGAATTCCTGGCACGCAGACACCTCTGGAGCATAAAGAAGGATTGATGGGAGATTCACATGAGAAAAATTCCTCGCAGGATCGGGCAGACTCTCTCCGACAGTGCATAGCACAGCGCGCCGCAGCACCAAGTACAGCTGCGCGACTGTGCACGCAATACGGCATGATTTGAAGCTCATGCTCAGCTCCTTGCCGTGTATCATAAAAGCGATTCGTTCATGTGTTGCACTCCAGGCCGCTACCGGACTCAGGAATCGCCCTCAGCCACAGTGCGCTTGTGCATGTGGCACCGCCAGTAGTGTGCAGACGCATGTGCTTGCTCCCAGGCATCAGTGTGTGGCAGCCCTGGCACAGTTGACTTGCTCACTTGAGCAGGCGCAGTACTTCCGCGGCATCCGAGTATTCCACCAGGCGCGCAATCTTGGGCTTCCCCTCCTGGGGGCACGACACCAGCATGACGTGCGCAATTTCACGGCGCGTGATCGACTTGCCCGTCTGCTTGTAGGTCCACTTCAGGTGCGCAATGTTGACCACGAAAACACCTGCGGTGCAACCATTCTGGTTCATCCACATGTTTAGGATGCAACTTGCTTGCATAGCGCTGTCAGGCTGATCTCATTCATATGTCTTGAGACGACGGCTGCAAGCGCTGCCACCACCACCGGTGCTGGTAGATACCTTTCTGTGCGCTGCCGCTGTCTGCTTGTGCTCGCCGGAGGGGGTAACACACAGTAATGGTCGCGGTTGTCAAGCGGTAGCTGCACTCAGTGCCTGTCGAGGCTCTGCTCAGTGTCATGTCAGCACACCTGCTGTGCCGCCGGCGCTGCTGCTGTCGACAATGGTGTCGTCCAGGGTCAGGTCCTCGGCATTGAACGCCGCAGTCCAGCCCTTGACGAATTGGCGCACCTGGCGCTTCCGGAGAACACGTGCATTGATGCACTCTCGCGTCCGTGCTCATGCAATCTTCAGAATGCCCTTGTCTGCAGCTGGCAGCTCTGGGGCAGCAGGCCCAGCCTCATCATCAGCAGAATTGCGTCACCTGTATCCAGTTGCCGCACACAGGAAGACTACATGGCTTCTGACATGACAAATTGCGCAGCCGGCGCACCTCGTCGCGGCTGTGACCGGCGAAGGGCTGCTGGCTCTCGGGGTGCGTCAGGTCCAGCGGCACCTTGAAGTCGATGTCGGGCGACAGCAGCTCCAGCATTTCATCCAGCTTGCCTGCAGCACAGGGCAGGTGCTATGATGCGTCAAGAACATTGATTCTCGATGGCAAAGCCCTCGAAGGAATGTGCGATTGTGGGCGATGGTGCATTCCGTTGTTCAGTAGAGACGTTCCAGCGGCACTCTGCAGACTCTCACTGAACGATGCGCAGCTGCTGCCGTGAACATTGCTTGAGAGGTTGCACATATAGTTTCAGAGCAATGCAGTACCTCAGCGCATCCTGCGAGGCCGCTCGTCCAGCTCCAAGCCGACCGAGGCACAGCTGGAGCAGGCAGGGCAGCTGGCACAGGACGTCGTGTCCCTCTTCAAACAAGGTGCGTGTCTTCTTTCAATGACGAGCAGACGAGTTCTTTAATTGTGTGATGTTTTCAGGTAGGTGGGTGCTCGCCTGTCGATCTCTTGCAGCGTTGGACGGCGGATGTTTGTGATGCCATCTGTGCACGGTCGAGGTGGTGTGTGAGATTTGGTCGATCCTCGCATCCTGCTGACAAGCATCGTTCACGATTGCACGGCATAATCGTCATTTGCATTTTTCGATTGCCGCCGCCGTCCAATCTTCCAGCGGTCGGCTGCACAAAGACTTGGTACTCCCTCTGTCTACGACCATTCCACTATCAGGTGTGCTCAGGTCGCCCGCCACTGGAGGGCCCTCGTCGTGCCAGCACGCTATGCATCGCAGCGGCCGCATTCTCACTGCGCATCAGGCTGCATGGTCCGGCATTTTGTAACGCCCGAGGGAACGAGGCAGGCCCGTATGAATTGTCCCACATCTCGTGTTGGCTCGTACTTGCTATCGATGAAATTGCACCCTTTCATATGAGCAACATGCCCTGCAAGACCGAACCTGCCACAGAACAAGGCGCTTCTTGATTGCTCACCATTATTGCTTGATCGCCGCAGCGGTCAACATGGCAGCCACCCCCCGGGGGCCCACGAGACTGTCGAGGCGTCGTACGCACTTTTTGGCAACGGGAAAATTTCCGAGATGATACAGACGTACTTCGCAGGCACGCATTTCGCATGGCGAACAAGCTGACAAACGCTCATGGCACAAGTCGCAACAGTGCTGTCACATCCGCATGATGCAGCCGCCCAAAGGCACCCGCGCAACAGCACCCGCTATCTGCTTACATGCATCCATGCATGCACGTAACAAAGTGCATGATCTGTGCCGCAATGCACAGCTTGCAGCGGCGTCCGCGATGCAGCAGCATGATCAGGGAGCTGCATTGCGCCAAGATCTGCTGCTGACGAACAGTTGCGCACTGGCTGTCCTGTGCCGCAGAGGACATGGCGTGGTTTTCAGTGGGAGACACCGCACACCCTCATCGTGGAGGACAAGAGCAAGGCCGGCTCCTTAGGTGACGGACACACCGGAGCAGCGACAGAAACACATCAGCCCTGTCAGTTGAGCGCACATACCATCCTGAGCCTTCATGCTCTGTGTGGCTACTGTGTCTTTTCTGCTGCTTCGTGCTGAGCATGCCAATTGATCGTGTGAGATGAATGGGACGATGCAGGTGTGAGATGAATGGGACGATGCAGGTGTGCATATCGTGGCGCTGTCTGACCCCAAGGTCATCCACACGAAGGTACACTATGTTGGCATGACGGATATACAAACGGATACACATCTGTGCTCTGAGGATCAAGCTCTGGCAGAAAGTGAACCTTATCTCGCCAGGCGTCATTGCTGGCAGTGGGCCTGCCGCTCTGATGCGTGCGTCTTGCTGCACGCAGACCAAGAAGGAGTGCGTGCACCCTGTGTGTCACGTCTGGCTGCTGACGGGGACCGAGGACGGCAAGTGGATGGCGAAGAGCTTCAAAAACTACGCCGACTCTGCTCAGATCGTGCGCCTGGCACAAGCGTAAACCAGCACGGTTGACATTCTGCCTGACTCAGGTTCCAGTTTGCGTCCTGCCACAGCGCTCAGGCTGATCGGCGGGGTATAAAAGTGCCAAACTGACGTCGCATGAATAAGGAGGAGAACACGCCCACACCTGGGCCCAAGTTCCACAGCTGACTGGTCATCAGGCCGTAGTGCAATAAAGCCCGGACCCTGGAATTTTCGGTCAGACGTGTCTTGAAATTTCTCCTTTTCAGATCAATCCGCACTCTCGACACAATGTGCCTCTGTGCAACGATCTGCAGCAGAACACAAGTCAGGCCCGATTCCAACAATATGCCACCACTAGTGGTAGTACTACAGCACTCCGTCATCAACAGAATTTTGATCCAGGCGTTGATCGGACACAGGTGCGCCTGCCGCCGCCATGGCCGCGGCTTTCAGCGCTGTCGCCCTTGCTGACGCTGCAAGTTTCGTTGGGTCTGTGCTTAAGCGGCCGTCTCAAAGTGGTGGTCCATCGTTTCCATGCATATGCGAGAATCGTGTCAAGTATAACCGGCACGCACGTTGCTGTCCAGCCTTGCATTCACGTCATAAAGCTTCTTTTGCAGCTCGTCCTCTATGTTCCACCTGGCTGTTCATCCTTGTGACAAGGCCGCCACTGAGTGGTGTTATCGGTGGTTTCCTCTTCTCATCCAGGATCAAGCATCGCTCATGTTGGTGGATTCAGGAAGGTGCTACATCAATCACAGCCTAAAGCCTTTATTGAAGGTCTTGCACTCCTCTTGCACTCCTCTTGCATTGCCTCGGAGCCAGATCTCCTGGCGAATAAGCTGAAGGAGACATGGCCGCCGTGAGTTCCGCCATCGAAGACGACGTGCGAGCCACCGTCGACGAGGCCTACATGCTGTACGAAACGGGGCGCCTGGACCAGCTGATTGACCAGCTGTTGACCGAGGAGACGGTTTTCAATCACCCCGGCAACGCTGACGGATTCGAGAAGGGATTCGCGGGCCGCTTCAAAGGCAAGGCGGAGGTGCGGCGGCAGCATTTAAAAAAATTAAAGGTCTCCACCTTATTCCCGGGCCCTTCATGCGGCAGTCGGGGGAAGGAGTAGATAAGGCATGCCAGAAACTCGCTGTCTGCTCTGGCATCTGCAACGAGCTGCGACCTTGCTATCTGATGCAAGAATGCCACCCACATCATCACCACATCATCACGTGCACGATACCATCGTCGTGCCATAATGTGCACACACAGCACTAGAACAGCCCCAGCTGGTCAGCATGCGCTCAGCAGAATGGCGATGACACGGTACTGATGATGGTTTCTCATGTACCACTCTGGCACACACACCATGAGTTTTGTGACTGATGGAGCAGATCAAGGAGCACATGGCGCTGCGACACTGTCGGTGGCACCGCCTCATGGCCATCACCAACATGCACCGCAAGCACGTCATCATCGGCGGCAGAGACGATGTGGATCCCGCCGCTCCGGGTGGGGTCATGAGTCGCCTGCTGTCTGTTGTCGGACTCCCCGATTTTGCCACAGATGCAATCGCGAGACGGCCACACACGGTCACTTTGAGGGCGGGTAACATGCGGCGTCCGCTTCACAACATGATGTCACAATCATCTGCCTCAAGCATGCAGCCTGTTTCAGGGGACATGCCATACCGTACACGAGTTCTTCCCGAACGATTGTCGCTGACAAGCATGCGGCTGCGCAGGGACCTGGGTGACGGTGCCGGGATCCTGCACCGCCACTTCCAGGGCGACCGGCAAGAGCGCGTTCAACGAGTGGACCCACCTGTTAAAGATTCAGGGTGGCAACATCACCTAATTCCAGAACAGTGAGCTGCCCCTGCCGCATCGAGTTGCATGCCTCCTTCCCCATGATCTGGGACTCGGTGCGAATTGCACTGTCGAAAGTCACGCGGCTCAGCCGCTGTCAGTCGGGCTTATGTAGCGCTAACGGAGAAAAAGCTTGCAAGTCGATGCTGGACGAGGACTGTGCTGTCATACGATGCGATTGTTGATGCCCTCCGCTTCACATTGCAGTGACCGACTTCTCGGTGTTCAAGGCGATCATGGACCTGTGAGGAGTCGACGGCAGCTGCGAGCAGCGCCGCGCCTGCAGGATGTCACGCAGACGCCCTGATGGTGCAGACAGCAATCCATTCAAAATGACTCTCAGTCAGGCGGCGGCGCCTGCTCAGACAACGAGAACAGGAAATTTAAATAGAGGATTGTGATGCGCGGTGGGCTGCTGCTTGATTCACATCAAAAATTGAACAGCCGCCGCCGGTGGCGGCACCAAGTGAGACAGGCCGGCGCCGGCGCCGGGGGAGGAATGCTCCGTTGCTAACTATGGCTCTTGAGCCTTGAGGATCCGATGGCGAGCGTGAGTTTTGACACACAATGGCAGATTTGATCTGAGCTGAACTGACATGTGCATTTCTTAGGCCCTATGGCGGCGCCGTTGCGTCGTCGTTTCCTTCAATTGCACATCCAACGAGCGGCATTCAAGAGCCCGGGGCTGATCAGCAGTCTCGCAAATCGCAAATTCAATCCTCTGCATCCATCAATGTGTCCGCAACAGCGGCATGTTGGAGATGCAGCGGCGGCAGAACGCGGCAGCCGGGCTCCTGCGCCGGCGCTTCAAGCGGCTGGACTGTCACTATAGCGTTGACGTCCTGATGCAGCTGTACCTGACGACAGTAGCGCCCACAGCATCCTACGGCTGTGAAGTTTGGGGTCTGCGGCATATGGTGGCGGAGTGTCGAACCGGGCGAAACAAACTGGAGGTCCCCGCTGCAGTGCTCCTGCAGGAGCTTGGCGAGCTGCCGCTGGCAGTGGAATGGAAGCGGCAGGCGCTGCGGTAGTGGAGTGCGCTGACCGCTCTGCCAGAGACCTCCATTTTCAAGCAGGCGGCCATGGACGATCTTGCAGCGGCGTAACAGTCCAACATACAAAACTGGGCAACTGGACTGTTGGCATGTGCGAAGCAGCATGGCATGGCGCTGACAGGCGCTGATGGCAGCATGATAGCAGCGCAGATGAGGGCGCCATTGCAGCCGCGGCGGCTGCCGCGGCCGTGCTGGAGCAGCAGGAATTTGTGAACATGAACCCGAGGACAGCGCTGTCAGGAGGCGTGAAGCGGACGACATACGCAGCATGGTTTTCGTGCCCTGGTTGGGCTCAGGGAGGCGAGTTCTGGCAGCTGGAGTTGTCGGCGCCGCAGCTGCGCGCTGTTCAGAGGCTCCGCTTGGGGTCGCACTCGTTGCCGGTGGAGACCGGCAGGTTTGCAAAGATAGACAGGCAGGACCGCTGCTGCACATTTGGTGACAGTGGCGCGGTCGGGGACGAGCAGCATTTGCTGATGGAATGTCCCGCAACAGACGTTGTCCGGCAGGGCTTTTCTTCCCTGTTTGATCTGGCGGTGCCGCCATGCATGCGCCAGCTGGTGTGGGGAGGGGACAGAATGATGGTTGCCGAATTCATGTTGGCATGCTCGGGGGAGGTGGGTCTCATCGGCACATCTGTGTCATCAACAGTTTGCGACATGATGACACATGGTGATTTGATGCCTTATCAGCCCGAGTGAGGCTGGCGGGTGTAATCTATCTGTCTATCAGAAAGCAGTTTTGCACAGCCTCCGGTATGTTGCCACGTGACGCTCCCACGATTAATTGGTCGGCGGACCCTGGGCCGCAGAGCAAGATCACACAGTGTCACAGTTCGTTTGCAGCTTCCAGACCACTTTCGCTTCAATGTCGACAAACACGAAGCTGCAGCAAGGCTATCGGAAGGCAAAGAATTCTGCGAACAGAGTGGGCCAAAAGTTGCTTGCGCGTTTTCGCCGCTCCTCGGCGGCAGGAACGGGCAAGACAGCGGTGTCTTGGCCCCTCAAGTCCAAGCGTAGCAGCAAGACGGACGCAGAGGCCACGGCGCACAGATACATCGAGCTCTACCGCAGTCAGCAGGCAGGTTTTGACCTTTGGACTGTCCGCAAGTTGCCCTTGCTCCTGTCCCCTCACAAGGTGGTAGTCTCCTCGACCTGGTCCGGCAGCACTACAAAAGCCGCAGCATTCTTGGCGTGGTGCCCACGAGCTGGGTCCTCACTGCCTGCGATGCTTGCAAAGTGGTGCAGGCGGCGCTTGCGCACCCTGGTGCTCCAGCGCTTGACAACACATGTACATATATGACTGGCGGCGCACACTTTTGTGTGGTCAACAAGACGTCTGGCATGTCGACACTGGCATGTCGACATGCCAGCGAGGTGTTTTGGCTTTGCGCGCAGCCGTCATGGCTGGTGGCGGAGCTGTTCTCAGAGGACTCACAGGTGGGGCTGCCGGGCAACGGCGCTGACCCGGCCGCCGCGAGCATCCGGGGCAAGCATCAGGTGCGATCTCTTAAAGCAAAGCAGGATGGTGCAACTTGCAGGAAGGCAAGTTGGCTGGACTCTTCATCGACTGGAAGTCAACACACCAGCATATGCATGCTGCGGCGCAGCCGAGTAGTACGCGAAGTAAAAGCGTCGGAGTGCGGGATGTGCAGCGCCTCCTGTCGCATGATGGCGGCTTGATAGACGATCATTGGCTGAATGCCCGCCTGCTCGTGCATCCCAGTCTTGGTACACCCTGGCATGGCTCCAGGTGCCCAGACTACACGAGGCAGCTGATAAATTTCGTTACGCCGCATCCGTCCTGTTGACCTTTCATGCCGACGCTCCAATGTCAGCGCTGCCTGCAGATCGTGGGGTACCACGGCGAGCTGTTCGTGAACCTGAAAGACCTTACAGATATCCTTCTGCACTCTGAATGATGCTCGCTTTCAAGCGGTCTGCTTTGTAAATCCTAGAGTACTACCGCCAGCTGTTTGTGAAAATGAGACCCTGCTGCAAAAGTCTCAATGGCATCCGCATTTTTACATCATGTTCACATTCAAGCGCTCTGCTTTGCAGATCCTTAAGTACTACCGCCAGCTGTTTGAGGACATGGGCGTCTCCTCCCTGGACGTGCAGACCATCTTTGCCGGCAGCGCCAACGCCGCGCCTGGTGGCGGTGCGCCTTTCACTCATCTGAGCCAGCCTTGATCATGCATCGTCACAGGGCGCATCTGGTGGAGACATCCTCGCTGGGACCCGCGACAGTTCCCTGCACTGTGCAGTGCAGCTGCAATGCTGTGGGCAGCGTGCTGCACACAGGATGATACTTCAGCAGGCTTGTACCAGGGCGCCTGATTGTAATCCACGTACAACGAACAACGTGTCGTGTGCAGGCACCTGGGCGGTGATGCTGGGCAGCTGCTACTGCAACAGCACGGCGACCGGCAAGGGCTGCCACTCCGAGTTCACGAAGGTCTTCAACGTCCGGCGCGGCCGCATCATGGAGCTCAAGACGTGAGGCCATTCGACAACCAAAATACGAGGACTGACAGTGTCTGAATGTGTCAGCTGCGGAGCTGGTCATGCGCTGTTGCACACCTAGCGCAACCTTGCTCCTCTGATGACGCTCTCAAAAGCGAGGAATGAGGCTGGGCATGCTCGTGTGCATCCCAGAGCGTCCCGCAGTTCTCAAGAGAGTCAGAACAACTGACTAAACTGAGTTGCTGAGTTGTCCTCCTGCGCACGCCGCCGCCGCTACCGCCGGGAGCCGCGGCGCCGCACGTGAATGGCAGCAGCTACGCCGGCGGCGGCCTCGGCGAGCCGGCCTACAACGGGGTGCCGGTCTACGCCAACGTCTACACGCCCGCCCGCAAGGTGTACAGCCCGCCGGCGGGCCGGCAGCCGTACATCATGGCAGGCGGCTACCCCGCGCTGCCGCCGCCGTCGGCGGCGGCGACGGCGGCGGGCGCAGCAAGCCCTGCGGCGTCGCCACCGGCGGTCGCGCAGTTCGAGGAGCCGGCCGAAGAGATCTGGCGGCCATTCAGCCGGAACACTGGCGGCGCCGCTGCGTATTCTCTGCCGCCACCGCTGTCGCCGTCCGCCTCGTTCTCGCAGCTCAGCGGCCAGAGCGGCCCGCCGACCGCGCTGCCGCCGACGCCAGAGCTGCTGGCGGAACACGAGGCGGCGCTGGCGGCGGCGGCGTCGCCGCGTGCCGGCAACGGCAGGGCCGCGGCGGCGCCATTCGGCAGCCTGGCGGTGCGCACCAAAAGGGCGGCGACGCGCGGCGTCTCGGCCATGGGGGCTCCAGGCGGCCAGGCGGCGGCGCGGGACGCCGCTGGCGGCACGCCCCGCCCCACATTCGGCGGCCTGCCGGCTTCGGACGATTCGGCCAAGGCCTTCAGCCCGAAGGCCAACAGCCGTCTGCGCCTGAGGTACGGGTCTTCTTGCGCTCAGCCACAACGAGCTGCTGTCAGCACAAGCAACGCATTTCCGAGTAACATGTTGCCTTCTTGCTCCCCGCAAGCTCTTCTACAGTTCTGCTGTCAGCACGCGCACGTGCGAACGACTATATTACAAGGTACCCATGCATGGATGAAACCTATCACACATCCTCCCTGCAGCTCGCTGCCGCCAGTGGCCGGCGCCGAGGCGGCCTCCGCCGTGGCAGAGAAGCTGCACGCGCAACGGTTTTTCGACGCGGCGCCGCCCGCCGACGCGCCACCGAGCTTCCCCACCCTGAAGTGGGCGCCGTCCTCCTCTAGCAGCGACCAGGAGTCGCCGCCGCCCCGCGAGCGCCAGGAGGCGCCGCGCCAGCCCAACCTGGTGGACCTGTGAGCAGAAGATTGTGCGACCCGCTGGAAGATCCTGAATGTGGCAGCAGGACTCACCGCCGCCGCCCCCGGAGCATTTCACCGAGTCGGCCTGGCAGCGGCAGGCGCCGCGCCAGCCCAACCTGGTGGACTTGTGAGCAGAGGGTCAGACGAAAGTCTTGTATCTGTGCAGCGTTGCACCGCATGTAGACCTCATGCTGGGCGCCACATATAATCATCTCGCGGAGATGAGCTCGTGGCAGCTGATGTGCTGCACATGGCAGATGGGGGATTCGGGATTCTACTGTCAACGCTGTGATAATGATAAGGGATGATACGAACCTTGCAGGTCACCCAAAGATCCAACCAAAGTGTAAAGTGTCTTTGGTCTGCTGCCGCAGTGCAGTGCAGCGCACTGCAATACTTTACACTGCACTGCGCACTGCACTGCCACTGCATGACCATGGACGCATGCGGCAACCTATGCACAGCGCCAGGCATCTTCATCCGGACACTCACATTCGCTGCAGAAGCAACAACTGTTCAGCTGACTTACGCAGGGCGTGCATGAAACGTGATGATATGACGTGCATGTTCATCATTGCCCTGACATGCCACTTCAGGTTCACGATTGTTTCACGCTCTGGAATCGCACTGGTAGCGTCCATCTTGCGTGCAGAAGCCGGCAGCGTTGATGCGGGCCTCACTGTGCACTGCAACCTGTGTGTTCAGATCAGTTCCGACACATCGGACACTGCGATCGAGCAAATTTAGCTTCGCGACCTTGGCCCGATTAGATCATTTGGACCGATCGATTTTACAGAAATCATCCTCCACCTGCCATCCGCATTCCGTTCTGCCGGGGTCGCGGTTGCGGCAGCGGCGGTGTGCGTCGTGCGTCGCAATGTCGCTGAAGCCGCGCGATGACCCTGACAGCATGTCAGAGGAGGCCTCACTGCTGGAGGCGTTCTCGGAGATCCCCACGATCGCGGGTGCCTGGGCGCATGAGGCGGGAGCCGGCCAGTCCACGCTGACGGTGGATTTCTGGATTTAGCTGTGCATGCATGCTGCCACCGCTTGTGTGAAGAGCAGGATGAGGGACCTGCCGGCATCCAAGTTATTCTGCTATTCTGGAGTACCCTGTGGGGCCCGGAAGCATGCAGAGGCTTTCTTTTGCACCTAGTGCAGGTGCAAAGCACGCAGCGGAACATTGCCACGAATGCGCAGCGGCGCTTCGTGTCCAGCTTCGGCCTCGCAGACGGCTACGAGGGCGGCGCGCCGCTGCTGCCCAGCTTCCCCGTCGAGCTCAAGGACGTCAGCCTGCTGTCTGTGTCGCCCTCGGGTGTGCCAACCAACACATCTGACAGTGAAGGCGTATGGGTGCCACAGGCCCCATCATGCATCCGATCCCAGCTTGCCGTTGCAATCTTGATCTGACACTGCCGTCTACATTGTTTGCACGGCACCGCTTTGATCACTGTCACGGAAGGGAATAATCTATGGCGGTCTGGCTGGAAACCATTTGGAACTCTTTGGGATGCATGCACAGGCAGACGCACCTTCATTGTGCGTGCGGGCGGCGAGGGTAAGAGCGCGACGCTGGAGGTTTGGGGCGGCGGCCGCCTGCTGAAGGAGCTGGCAGTGCCCAAAACTCTGCACGGCAGCGTGTACAACGACGGCTGGTTTGGCGCCGGCGCCGCGTGGTCGCCCGACGAGAGCCGCCTCGCCTACGTGGCCGAGGTGACGCGGCTGAGGCTTCAAAAAATGACCAGTAGTTGTGGGGGAAACCCAAGATATCAAAGAAGAATGGGACTTCGTCGAGTGGTACGCGTAAAGTCACTGCGCACAAGCACTGCAAGCTGCATGCACTGTTTTCTGTGTGAATCTTGCCTTGACTTCACAGAGAGCAAGTCCAATGTGTTGCCCGGCTGCATGGCGGTCACCAAGCTCGTCCGCATAAGTAGCTGTTTCTAGAGAGCTAGTGGTGCTGCCACAGGCACCGCCTGCAAAGCAGACGCCCTCTTGGGGCGACACCAAACTGGATGGCAAGGCGTCAAAGGCCGGCAACGGCGACGCGTGGGAGGGCGACGGCAAGAGCGGCGGCAACAAGCCGGCAGCGGAGGAGGGCGCTGCGCCCAAGACGTGGCGCGGCATTGGCGAGTGGCAGGTGGGCGCTAAGGCTGTAAGGTGTTACAACTATTGAAAGGGAAAGTGATGCAGTGTGAATCTCGCAAAGTTCTCATCCACATGATTGAACCAGCCCTGCAGCAACACGTTTGCCATGCAGCAATCTGCACATATGTGTGATTTGCCGCTCCTGCTGATGACGTATGTCATAATGCTATCATCCCGCAGGAGGACTGGGGGGAGCCCAACGGGGGGAAGCGGCCGCTGGCGCTGATCGTGCTGAACAAAGTAAGGCGGACCGATGTTGACCTTCCCGATGCAGAGACAGGTCAGAAACTCAACTGGCAATGAATGCAGGAGGACTGGGGGGAACTAAATACCGGCAAGCGGCCGCCGGCGCTGTTCGTGCTGGGTCTGGGCAGCTGGCGCGTGGCGCCGGTGGCGGGCCTGCCCCCCGACTCCTCCATCGGCCAGCCCGTCTGGACGCCTGCAGGTGAGGCATGCGGCAACGCCAACAGCTGTGTGCAGGCTCTGATTGCGTTCGTGTCTGTGCATGCACCTGAACATTCAACATGACTCCTCATCTGATGCTCCTGCCGGCAATCGATGGTGCTTCTGCCGGCTTTGCCTTTGCTCGGGCAGATAAGGCACATGCTGTCGGCCGCTTCCCGGGCATGCGCTGACGAACCCTGCGGTTTCTGGAACTCGCAGGCGACGCACTGGTCTGCGTGGCGTGGCCGCACGCGGCGCCCAATTTCCCATCGCTGCCGCAGCGCCTCGGCATCGTCTACTGCTTCAACCGGCCCTGCGCGCTGTGGGCCGCCCGCGCCCCCAATGCCTCAGCCGCAGGCGGCAAGGATAGCGGCTCTCCTGCTTCTATTGACGCCCCCACTGCCGCCGCAAATCGCGCCGCAGACGCGGCTGCTTCGGACGCGGCAGCCGCAGCGCCGGATGCCGCAGATGCGAAAGCGGCAAAAGCAAAAGCGGCGGTGGCAGGTTTTTCAGGTCAGCAGGAGGCGGTGCAGCTGACCGGGCAGCTGCCAAGCGCTTTCTCGCCACGATTTGCGCCGGGTGGCGACAGCCTCGTGTTCCTGTCGCAACACGCGGCGTGCGACAGCGGTGTGCACAACGGCACCACCTCCCTGCACTCGCTGGCCTGGAATGAGGTGCGATCGACATAGGTACCCTCTCCCGCAGGGAAGGGAGCCAGCTCGTGAAAGGTGCCTTCAATTTGTTGACTGATAAGGGGGTGACATGTTGCTGAGCTGATGAGCATGCAGCACATGCTGTGCCTGCTGCTGGTGTCGCGCCAGCGGGGCAGTGCGGCTCTGGCCGGCCGCTGCAAAGATTACCCCAGGCAACTGGCACCACTGTGGATTATGCAGCAACCATCAGCGCATGAGGCGCATCTCCCAAGACCTGACACAGGAACTTCTGTCATGTTCAGCTGTCAGGTGATGGCACTGTGCTGGTGCAGGCCGTGTCCGGCCTGGACGCCGCCGAATGGACGGCTGCCGGCGAGGCGCGGGAGGGTGCAGAGAAGCAGGCCCGTTGATCTCAAAACTATTCAACAATATAACATTGTCATTTATGCAGGAAGTTTCCGGCCTGGACGCTGCGGAATGGACGGCGGCCGGCGAAGTGAAGGAGGTACTGCCGGTGGTGCAGAGCAGCGGGCCCGACGAGTTCCCCGGCCTCTACACCGTCAGCCTGCCGGCACGGCCTTTTGCAGGTGACAGGTGCACTGCATCCAGGCAGCACACGCACTTATTGTGAGGCTCCTGCTGTTGATGTGCGTACAACTCCAGTCGCTGCCTTGCATGAAGGCGGTGTGCCACCATCGCCCAGGCGGTCTTGAGGTGTGAAGCTGCAAGGTCCCATCCGGCCTACCCGACAGCTGCTATGCGGGAGCATTCCTTGGCTGCATGCACATGCGCCACACGTGCTCCATAATAATGCAACTTTGGACAAGTTTGGTCAGTTTCAACTGCAGAAATGCGAGCTGTGTTTGGCTATTCCATGCAGGCCCGCAGCAGCTGCTGACCAACAGCCAGTGGCGCAGCTCCGCTGCGATCGTTTCTGTGGACCTGACGACCGGCGGCGTGGCGCGGTTGTCGCCAGACGACGGCGCCGCCTGGTCGCTGCTGGACCACGGCAACGGTGCGCCAGAAGAACACAAAACAAGGCCAATCTTAAGCAAATCTCCAGCGCCTTGAACTCAGGTCCGAAAACCCTACACGCACAAGCAGCAAATCCGCCGCACGGGGCACGCTTCGGACAACATCCAACCTGATGGATTTGTCGTGTGGAATTGTGAGGCTGGGGCCGACATGGGTTCATGGAGAGGGCCGGGCGCGTTCCAATGAGCTTGCCTACGCAGGAGACACTCGGCATGCAGTAGGCTTGCAGGTTCATGGCACCTGTGTCGTGACTTTTTCTCGTCACCTTACCCGCCACAGGGTGGCTGGTGGCGACCAGCAGCCGCAGCCGGCCCGGCGCGCCACCGACGCACGCGCGCGCCGGCATGTCATCGAAGACACATCTTTCAACATTCCAACCATTCTAGAGCGAAGTTCTGCTACTGCACACTGTGTGAGCGTGCTCTGATCCTGTACCGTCACGTGTGGTGCTGCTGCAGGGTGGCTGGTGGCAACCAGCAGCCGGCCCGGCGCGCCGCCGACGCTGCACGTGGCAAGGGCGCCAGCAGGCGACGTGGTGGCGGCACCGCAGCCGCCGGCCTGGCGGGCAGTGTCGGCGGCGGACGGCGTGGCATTTGACACCAGGGTAGAGGCGGCGCTTCGAGATATCCAGGCCGAGACGCTGGAGGTGAGGCGGGACCGCTTTGGCACCATAAAGCGCAGTCGCTTGCCAGCAGCGTCTCAGCGAGAATTGACTTGTCGCGGTTTGTGCTGGCTGTGCTGCACATGCAGCATGAGAACGGTGCTGCCGACTTGGTCTTTTCGCTCAGACACATCTTGTTACTGCTAACGTCAGCTGCCAGGAGGTACGCTCCATGCCGGGAGGCTATCTCAGCTGCACTCGTGAGTGCGCTGCCAGCCAGGTCTGCAGGAGACTGAGGAACGCGAGATCGACCTTCTAATGACAACCGGTGACTTGCTCTGCAGCTGCGCCCGACAGAGGGAGATGCCGGCGCGGACATGCCCTTCCAAGCGGTGGTTGTGCGGCGGCGCTCCGCCGGCGGCCCCGCGCCCACGGTGCTGCTGCCGCACGGCGGCCCGCACTCCGCCTATGTGGCATCGTACACCAATGCCATCGCCTACCTGGCGGCTCTTGGCTACACCGTCGTTGCGGTACGGCCTCCTACAGATTTACATATATAAGTGAGGATCATGAAGGCAAACATCCATGTCTGGGCATCCCGCACTCCGCCTACGTGGCTTCCACGTCAACAGGGTTGCCTGCCTGCCTGCGCTCGGCTACACAGTCGTTGCAGTGGCACATTTGTTTGAAACACTTCATTTCATATGCCAAATATGTGATGTCTTGGGCATTGTGTCAGCAGCCAATATTATAGTCGTTGCTTTGAGCTGCCGGTCGCACGCAGACGCGTCTCACCTGCACCGCTGCCAGATGCAACCACCTATGTCGACATCAGACCGAGTCCATCGCTGCTTCCACTCACTTTCCTGCACTCAGATCCGCTCTCTGACCGGTGCTCTGCGTGTGGCGCGCAGCCCAACTTCCGGGGCTCCACAGGCTTTGGCGAGGCGTGCGTGCAGGCGCTGCCGGGGCGCGCTGGCACCGACGACGTTGCCGACTGCATGACCGCCCTGGCTGCGGCCATCGAAAAAGGTGTGCCCGCAAAACCACTTGTTTACAAGTATGTGATGCTGCTGGTGCTGTGTTCTGTACATCGAAGTGGCACCGACGACGACGTTGCCGACTGCATGACCACCCTCGCTGCGGCCATCGAGAAAGGTGCACCACTTGATGTACTTGATTGCGAGCACCTTCTGAGACTTAGGTCTTTCTCTAATCATCATCGAACTGCTGTTCAATGATGCTGCTGCTCGTTTCAGCCTGTCAGTTTGGCACCGACGATATTGCCGCCTGCATGTCCGCCCTGGCCGCGGTCATAAAAAAAAGTGCGCCAATTTCTGCAATGTTTCCTATCTGCTGTTCCGATGGTCCTCGTTCGATAGTGCCTGTCTCACCTGCGCATCATCGCAGGCCTGCTCGACACCTCCTGTCATATGTGTTTCTGCTGAACGTCCCGCTGATAGGGTGGCTCGTGTGCCAGCACGACACCAGCTGTGCAACTGCAGCTGGCAGGTGTGGCTGGGGCCATGCCACCTTTGCGCATTGCCGCCGACGCCTGGCGGTCAATATGCCAAAGCTGGAGTGCGTGCCATGGGTACCCTCCACCTCGCAGGGAAAATGCTGCAACCACTCGTGTTTATGGTGCACACATGTCGCAACATATGGTATGCAAGGGTGATCAGGCTGGACTTCCATGCCAGCTGCAGCTTTGTTGTTCCCCGCTGCAGCAACCCTCGGCGTCTCAGAGGAGCTCAAGGCAGCTCAAGCTCCCAGGATGGTACCTCGCGAAAAGCCGCACCTTCCCTCTTAGGTGGAAACCCTGTCCTCCGCTGCGGTTTTCAGGCTGGACGAATCGAAGCGTGGGCGGCAGTCACGGCCTCAGTTGCAATTTCAGATTACGAATACTGTATTGCTTAGTGCTCTTCCAATTTCAGGCTGGACGGAATCGAAGCGTAGGCGGCAGCCACGCCTCAGGTTGCCACTCCAATTAGACCGAACAACGCTCTTCCCTTGCAGGCTGGACGGACCGGAAGCGGGTGGCGGTTGTCCGCGGCAGCCACGGTTCCAGCTGCAGATCCAATGAAAACCGCGTTCGTTCTTGCCACAGGATGGACGGACCCCAAGCGGGTGGCCATTGTGGGCGGCAGCCATGGCGGCTTTCTGACGGGGCACCTGCTGGGGCAGCGCCCCGGCGCCTTTGCGGCGGGCGTGCTCCGCAACCCGGTGTTGGACATCTCTGCCATGATCCACCTGTCCGACATCCCCGACTGGTGCTACGTCGAGGCCTATGGCACCGAGGTGTGCTGGTCTAATGATTATTTCACAGGGCCTGCCCAGCTGATGTTCTCGGATTACGCCTCCATCTGACCTGATGGGTTCCACGAGATGCTCGATTCTCCAAAGTCTGCGGCGTACAGCTAGCTTCTGGCACACTGTACCTGTTCGACTTGGCTCTTCGTCACCAAGCTTGCACCACGCGACTGCTGCAGGAAAGCAAGCGGCGCATGGCGGCGCAGCCAACACCAGAGGACCTGGCTCGTCTCGCCTACCCCGGACTGCTGTGCCCAGCAAAAGAGGGTCCTGCCTAACGACAATGTCTGCAATTGCTCGACAGCTGCAGGAGGGAAGAAAATGCATGGGGGCGCGGCCAACGGCGGAGGACCTGGACCGCTTTCACTTTCAGGAATGTTCGCAGCTGTCCCAGCCCCATGTGTCCGGCACCAAAGCCTTCTTATTCAGAGTGCTTTGTATTGCATACTGATTTTTGCAACCCTGTGCAGGAGGGCAAGAAGCGCATGGCAGCGCGGCCGACGGCGGAGGACCTGGACCGCTTCCGGGCTGTGTCGCCCATCGCCCATGTGGATAAGGTCAAGGCGCCAATGCTGTTCATGCTCGGCGCCAAGGACCGTCGGTGCGCGCCCTAGCTCCTGCTGAATCAACTCTGTAAGTTCCGCTGCTGCAGCGAACATCTGCTCACATGATGACATTGGGCTCTATGCGTATCTGCTGTCGAATGGCCAGGGTGAGTACATGCAGCTCATGCAGCTGTGTTCTGCTTTTGCGTCACGTAGTGGTGGCTCCCACTCAGTCGGCCCAAGCTCCGTTGAAGCTTCTTGGCGCAATGGCATGTGCTCACCGTGGCTGCATGGTGTCTGCTCTGAGTGCATCCATGCCAAGGCCTGCTGCGTTGTGACCAATGCCAGAAACATCAAGTGAATCCACGGAATACAAACAGCGTGCACATACCTGTCGCGCAGGGTGCCGCTGACAGACGCGCAGCTGTACGTGCGGGCGCTCAAGGCGCGGGGGGCGGACGCGCCGGAGACTCGCATCATCGTGTTCCCGGAGGACACGCACGCATTGGACAGGCCACAGACGGAGTTCGAGCAGTGGGTCAACGTCGCCGCCTGGCTCAAGAGGCACATGCCATAGAAAATATGCTTGATGACCGCAGACGAAGTTCGAGCAGTGGCTGGATGTCGCTGCCCGGCTCAAGTGGCAAATGCAGCGCCATGTGGCCGCAGACGCCTGGGGGTTACTGGGCAGCAGAACTGCATATGTGTTATACGGCATTGTATTACAGCACCGGTATCATTTAACAAGAGCTTCCAGTGATATGACAGTTGGTTGCGCTGACTGCCCCGCGCTCGGGCGCTCAGCGCAGAGCCCCGCTCCCTCTAAGGCAGCTGCCGCGACCAGTTCTCAGCGCTGTGAGGAGG
>JAABUM010001640.1_pt1 | contig 32504 bp, 33 predicted proteins | sample 5559161 | NCBI WGS metagenome assembly JAABUM01 (sample SAMN10711868, study PRJNA513369) | rock metagenome | isolation source: Antarctica rocks | place: Antarctica: Victoria Land, Siegfried Peak nord
ACGGGCGGTCCGTGCCCTGCGGCGGGTGTTGCCAGCCTTCCGCCACCGGCCGGATCGCCGCGGGAACGCTCTGGGTCAGGGTCGCCGGGTGGCCCGTCGGCTGGGGCCCGCCCGCTCCGCCGTCCAGAACGGCAAGCAGCTGCTGGTGGTGCGCGGCGATGTTGCTGCTGGTCACCGCGACGGCCCGCGGGATGAGCAGCTGCGTGGCACCGGCGGTGGTGCTGCTCGCCGCACGAAGCCCGCCCAGGGCCTCGGTGAGCGCGCAGAGTTCCTCGGTGATCCGCAGCTTGGCCTGGCGCACCGCCCCGGCGTCCACGGCGAGGCCCTGGGCCAGCGCGCTGCACTGGGCGCCGGTGGTGGCCGCGTGCGAGCTTTCGTCGCCGAAGATGCGATCCGCCGCCGACCGAAGCCCGCGGGCCAGGCCACCGCTACTCACGGCCAGCACCTGTTGGGCGTGCCGGTCGGCGTCCGCGGCGGAGGAGGCGAGCTGGGTTGCCGTGTCGTCGTAGGCGGTCGCCGCGGTGCTGAGCGAGTCCTCGTCGACCTGCGGCCAGTGGCCCTGCAAAGCCAACGCGGCCGCCTCGCCGACCTGCGAAGGAAGAGCCAGACCCACCGCTACGCCCTCCCCTCGGCCGCGCCCCGCACCAGGGCGGAGCCGTGCTGATCGGTGCTCACCAGCGCCGCGGCCCCGGCTTGCACCGTCGCATCGAGCTGTCGCAGTGACTCGGCGAGTACGGGCAACGCCTCGGCCACCGCGTCGCACGGCCCCGCATGCCGTGCCGCCAACGCCACACCCACCGCGTCACTGCCCAGACTGAGCGCGGACACCACCGTCGCCAGGGCGTTCGCCGCGGCGTCGACGGTGCCACCGACATCGGTCAGGCCCGCGGCCGCACGCACTGCCGGATCGTGGTCGAGTTCCATCTCACCGCCGCCGCTCATCGCCCAGCCCGACCCTGCGCAGGCCGCAGCCAGGAGTCGGGCTCGCCCAGGTCGTCGGTCGAGCTGGCCGTCCTTCGCTGCGGTGGGGCGGCCGGTATCTCCAGCGCCGGATCGGTGATCACGCCGTCGACATCTGCGCCGGCAGGCAGGGCCGGCTCGAGCAGTTCGGCCACCCGGGTGCCCGCGCGTTCGCAGGCGCGGCGCACGGTCGAAAGGATCTCGGCCGCCAGCTCGTGGGGCACCATTCGCGTCGCCGACTCCCCCAGCGTGAGCTCCACGAGCGTGCCGCGGCCGGACACCACGACCTCGATCGCAGCGCGCGAGGACCGTTCCGGTACCCGAAGCAGGGCGAGCTCGTGGGCTGCCCGAGCAGCGGCCTCGACCCGCTCGAGCATCTCCACCCTGCGTTGCGCGGCCTGCGCATCGGCGTCCTCGGTCGTCAACACCGACTCGCGGTCCGGTGGCTGCCTTGCGCTCACGTCAACCCGCCCTCCGAGATGCCGGCGCGCGTACCGGTGCACGCAGGCCTGGGGAGTTCGACGGCTGCCGCACCGCGGCGGTTCCCGACGGCGCCAAAGAAATCTGCAGCGCCGGGAAATCTGTGTTCCTCATCGCCGGAACCGGGTCGGAGCAGGTGATTGGTCTGTGTCCGCACCGTCCCGGACCGGGTCCAGCTGGTGATAGAGCAGGGAATGCGTCTGCTCCACGCGGGGGATGTTGTCGAACTCCAGCGGCTCGTCCCAGGCCGACTCGATGATCAGGGTCCCAGTGCCGAGCAGCCGGTCCAGCAGGCCGTGCCGGAAACGGACGCGGTTGATCCGGTTCGTCGGGATATCCAGGCCAGCACGGCGGACGATGCCCTGCCGGATGAGCACCCTGCGGTCAGTGACCACAAAATGCGTTGTGGCCCAACGCGATACTGGTAGAAGGGTGAACTTGACGATGAAGCAACCCCCGAGGACGGCCAGTGCGATCCAGCCGAGGTGAGCCCAGCCCTGGTTCCGGATCAGTGCGCTGAGGAAGCTACCGAGCGCGACAACCACCAGCAGGACCAGCACAGGGACGAGCAGAATCCGCCAGTGCGGATGGCGGTGCAGCAGGATCTCCTCATCGGAGGCGAGTTCGTCCTCCGGATACGCCACAAGGCCCCTCCTGCGTTGGTCTCACCGGTGCCGGGTGGGCAACGCTACCGCCGTGCTGACCGGACGTGGGTCACATCGCCGGCAGACACCGCCTGCTCGGCGCCCGACGTCTCCCGGACGACCAGTCGCCCTTGATCATCGACGCCGACGGCTTCCCCCCGCAGCACCGTGCCCCGGGGCAGGGCGACCTCCACCTCCTGGCCCAGGGTGGAGCAGCGCGCACGGTAGTCGGCGGACAGCTCGCTGCGCACCGGGTCGCCGCGCAGCGAGCGCCACCGGGCTTCACGGTCGGCGAGCACGCGCAGCACCGCACGCAGGATCGGGTCGCGGTCGGTGCAGGACGCTGAGGCCAACGCCAAGGAGGTCGCCGTGGGCACCGGCAGCTCCTCGGCGCGCAAACTGACGTTGAGGCCGAGACCGACGACAACTGCGGGCTCCGGACTCGTGCCCGCAACCTCCGCGAGAATGCCTCCCAGTTTGCGACCCTCGATGAGCACGTCGTTGGGCCACTTGAGGGTTACCTCTACCTCGGCGACGCGCTGCACCGCCTCGGCCACGGCCAATCCGGTGAGCAGGGGCAACCAGCCGAGCACGTCCAGCGGCACCCCGGCGGGGCGCAGCAGCACCGAGAACCACAAGCCGGCGCGCGGCGGGCTGCTCCACTCCCTGGCGTGCCTGCCGCGTCCGGCATGCTGGTGTTCGGCCACGAGCACCGTGCGGTCGATGCCGTCAGCCCGGGCGGCAGCCAGCAGGTCGGCGTTGGTCGAACCGGTGGTGTCCACCACTTCCAGGGCCGCCCACGGCCCGGCCGGAGCCACCAGCGCGGCGCGCAGGGCATTCGCATTCAGCGGTGGGCGTTCCAGGTCTGTCCACATCCCTGCATGCTCGCACGTGGTGGGATGGCTACCGGGTGGCCGTGACCGGACCGATAGAGTCACCGGCCATGACCAGTGCGACGGAGCAGGCAGCGGCGGAAGCCCCCGAGACCGGGGCTTCGGAAACGCCGGCCCCAGACATCCATACGACTGCGGGCAAACTCGCCGACTACCACCAGCGCGAGGACGCCGCCATCCACGCCGGGTCGGCCAAGGCAGCCGAGAAGGCGCACGACATGGGCAAGATGACCGCCCGCGAGCGCATCGAGGCGCTGCTGGACCCGGGCTCCTTCGTCGAGCTCGACGCGTTGGCCCGGCACCGCTCGACCAACTTCGGGCTGGAGAAGAACCGCCCCTTCGGCGACGGCGTAGTCACCGGCTACGGCACCGTCGACGGTCGGGAGATTTGCCTGTTCAGCCAGGACGCCACGGTGTTCGGCGGCAGCCTCGGCGAGGTCTACGGCGAGAAGATCGTCAAGGTGATGGACCTGGCGATCAAGACCGGCCGTCCGCTGGTCGGCATCAACGAGGGCGCGGGCGCGCGGATCCAGGAGGGCGTGGTATCCCTCGGGCTGTACGGCGAGATCTTCCTGCGCAACGTGCACGCCTCCGGGGTGATCCCGCAGATCTCGCTGATCATGGGGCCCTGCGCCGGCGGTCACGTCTACTCACCCGCCCTCACCGACTTCATCGTGATGGTCGACAAGACCAGCCAGATGTTCATCACCGGCCCTGACGTCATCAAGACGGTCACCGGCGAGGACGTCACCATGGAGGAGCTCGGCGGTGCGCGCACGCACAACTCGCGTTCGGGGGTGGCTCACTACATGGGTGCCGACGAGACCGACGCGCTGGACTACGTCAAGGAGCTGCTCAGTTACCTGCCGAGCAACAACCTCTCCGAGGCGCCCCGGTTCGATGCCCCTCCGGTGACCGAAGGTTCCATCGCGGACAACGTCACCGAGGCCGACATCGAGCTGGACACCCTGATCCCCGACTCGGCCAACCAGCCCTACGACATGCACGAGGTGATCTCCCGCGTTGTCGATGACGGCGAGTTTCTCGAGGTGCAGCAGCTGTTCGCACCCAACATCGTCGTCGGCTACGCCCGGGTGGAGGGCCGCAGCGTCGGCATCGTCGCCAACCAGCCCACCCAGTTCGCCGGATGCCTGGACATCGACGCCTCGGAGAAGGCCGCCCGGTTCGTCCGGACCTGCGACGCCTTCAACGTGCCGATCCTGACCTTCGTCGACGTGCCGGGCTTCCTGCCGGGTACCGAGCAGGAGTTCGACGGCATCATCCGCCGCGGCGCGAAGCTGATCTACGCCTACGCCGAAGCCACCGTGCCCAAGGTCACCGTCATCACCCGCAAGGCCTACGGCGGCGCGTACGACGTGATGGGCTCCAAGCACCTGGGCGCGGACATCAACCTGTCCTGGCCCACCGGCCAGATCGCGGTGATCGGGGCATCGGGCGCGGTGGGCATCGTGCACCGCCGCAAGCTGGCCACCGCCAAGGCCAACGGCGAGGACGTCGAGGCCCTGCGGGCCGAGCTGCAGCAGGAGTACGAGGACACGCTCGTCAACCCCTACATCGGCGCCGAGCGCGGCTACGTCGACGCGGTGATCCAGCCCTCGCACACCCGCGGGCAGGTGGCGCGGGCGCTGAAGATCCTGGAAAGCAAGCGCGAAACCCTGCCGCCGAAGAAGCATGGGAACATCCCGCTATGAGCGACACTCAGCCGTTTCTGACGGTGCTGCGCGGTGAGCCTAGCGATGCCGAGCTGGCCGCTCTGGTCGTCGTGCTCGCTGCCGCCGGCGGTCCGGAGCCAGCGCCTGCTGCCCCCCGGTCGTTGTGGGGAGATCCGGCACTGCAGCTGCGCAGCGCCGCCATGCCGTCCTCGGCCGCGTGGACCTCTCCCGTTCGGCACCGCTGACCGTTCGGTGACTCCGACCCTGGTGCTGGCCTCGGCCTCGCCGGCGCGACTGAGCGTGCTGCGCGCCGCCGGGGCCCGGCCGGTGGTGCAGGTGTCTGCGGTCGACGAGGATGCGCTGATCGCCGCGTTGGGCACGGTCGGGCCGGATGAGCTGGTGACGGCGCTGGCCCGCGCCAAGGCCGTGGACGTCGCCGCGGGGCTTTCGGTGGACGACGCGGTGGTCGTCGGCTGTGACTCCATGCTGCATATCGGTGGCGAGCTGGTGGGCAAGCCGCAGAGCGTCGAGGTGGCGCGGAAGCGGTGGGCCGCCATGGCCGGAGCGAGCGCCGAGCTGCTCACCGGGCACTGCGTGCTGCGCGTTCTCGCCGGGACGGTGACGGCCGAAGCCACGGGGGTCGGGCGCACTGTCGTGCACTTCGCCAGCCCTGCCGCGGACGAACTCGATGCGTACCTGGCCAGCGGCGAGCCGTTGCGGGTGGCGGGGGCGTTCACCCTGGACGGGCTCGGCGGGTGGTTCGTAGAGGGCATCGAGGGTGATCCGTCGAGTGTCGTGGGCATCGGCCTGCCGCTGCTGCGCCGGCTGCTGTCCGACGTCGGGGTCCCGGTGCATACCTTGTGGTCGAGGCCCGACCAGGCTGCCGCCTCGGCCTAGTCCCGCCCACCGTCCGCCTGGCACCCACCGACGTCATACGGCGGTCGAGCACGTGCGGTGCTGCCGGTGGTGAGCCGGCCCGGGTTGTCGGAGCGAGTCCATCCACGCGGGCGGCAGAAACCATGGATGCTGGTCTGCGCCCATGATGATGACCCAACCATCGTGGTGCACGGTGCGATGATGCGCGCGGCATAGGAGCACCAAGTTCGCCAAATCCGTTGCGCCACCGTTTATCCAATGGAGGATGTGGTGCGCTTCCGTCCAGGATGCGGGACGCCCGCAGCCCGGAAACGCACACCCATGGTCTCGCGCGATGAGCGCCCTGCGTTGCTGGAGTGACACCAGGCGCTGGGTACGCCCCAAGTTCAGCGGCGCCCCGTTGTCGTTGACGATGATGGCGGTCAACTCGCAATCACAGGTGATCCGCCGGGCGCTGGCTGCGGAGAGAGGTCCGAGCCAGGGCATCCACCCCGGCGCCACCGGATTCGCCCCGAACATCGCCGCGTAGGCACCCCTGGCTGGTTCCGGGCGTGGCCGCGCAGAGGCGGCACCGGATGGGGGCTCGGGCTCGCCCAGGTCAGTGCGGTCCGGATTGTCGTCGGCGTCGTCCTCCGCCGTACCGGCGGCGGCCAGATCTTCGGCACGGATGAGCAGCGACAGGTGTGGGCGTTCGTACCCCTCGACGGGACCGTCACCGCTGTTCAGGTAGCGGCGCAGCACTTCGGTGAAGGCATCGGCGCGCCGCCGGGCCGGGCTGCGGCGGTCCGGGGTGCCGTCCTCGCGGGGCTGCGGCTTGGCCAACGCGGAAAGAGCGGTGTGCAGCATCTCCATCGTCTCGGTATCCAGATCGGCCTTCAGCAGGCCGCGGCCACCCACGGTGGCGGTGAACAGCTCGTTCAGGGCGGTGTTCTCCGCGTCCGGTATCCCATCCTCGATGGGTTCCAGCATGTGCCGCAGCGCCGCGGCCCGCCGAGCCAGCTCCACCGGGTTATCGGTGATCGCCGCGTCCAGCAGGTACCGCTCACACTCCGGCAACGCTTCCGCCGGCACCCCATCGGGCAGATGCGCGAAGAACTCGGTGATAACCTTCGCGTGCGCGGTGCTGATCCGACCTGCCGCCAGCACATCGGCGGTCTCTGCCAGCTCCGACAGCGCCCTGGCCAGGTACACAATCCCCGCGGCCGTCCCCGGGCTCATGCGGGTTACGCCGGACAGCCATGCCGCGGTACTGGACGCACCAAGGGTCTTCGCGGTGCCACGCGTGTCCAGGTCGGCGACCATCCGTACCCGCAAGGCTTCTAACTCGCATATCCGCTGGGACAGCTTTGTCGTCGACGACAGCAACTCCGACTCACCCATCCGCCACGTCTCCACCCTCGTGGGGTTGACGAGCTGCTCGGGTAGGTGCATGGATGGAACACTAGTTCGAACCCCTGACAGTTTCCGAGACAGCGAGAACGTGCGGCCGCTGCACCCGACCTGGAGACGGTTGCGAGGACACGGAAGCAGTTCCTCTGGGTACGGCCAGGCGGCAATAAGGGCGATAGCGTCCTCACTGCGGCTGCGGCGGCGGGGTTCTGCCGTTCCACCGCGGCCGGTTGTTCTTTCGGGCAGACTGCTCCGTGGTCGCGTTGGCTACGAGAGTAGAGGTGGGGAACATGGCAGGGCTAGACAATGCGTCTGGTGACCCGTTGCATGCGGCAGCGTCAGGCATGGCGGCCAGCCGGACGGAGTGGACGAATCTCAAGGAGATGGCGGTCAACGGCGATTTGCGATTTGAGCCGGAGGCAGCGGAACGGTGCGCGCAGGCGTGCGACACTGCGGCCGACCGCATGACCGACCACCTCAGGAGTGCACGTCAGCTGACACGCGTCGAAGGCTTCGGAGACACCAGCGCCGGACGAGCCCTCGCCGCCAAGTTCGCCCGCAAGGGAGACGAGGTGATCGAAGTGCTTCTCGCCCACCGCCAGGTTCTGCAGGACATGGCCGCGACCTACCGGACCGCCGGCAAGGCATACACCGAGGCCGAGGCCAACAACGCTGCCCGCCTCCGGGGTAGCAACCGATGAGCAAGACTCACATCGTTGCTGGCCTGGCGCTGGTGTTCCTGCTCGCTGGATGCGGCAAAGTTGTGACGGCGGGCCAACCCGCTCCAACGCAACAGACCGCCGGGTCAGTGATCACCAGCTCGGCACCGCCACCGCGCTCGGCCGCCACGATCTCGCCCTGCAACGACCTGACACCACAACAGATCACCGGCATGGGGCTCGATCCGACTACGAAAAGCAACCAGGATCTCAATTCGCAGCCCTATGAGCACGGCTGCACCTGGAAGAACAAAGATGTACTGGTCTCGATCTTCGCAACGAACGCAACCGTGGCCGGGTACGAGAACCAGACGCGGTTCCTCAACCGTCAACACCGGACCGTGGCGGGTCTGCCATCACTGTCGTTTCAGACCGACCCGCACCCCGACGGGTGCAGCCTCATCTCGAACATTCCTGGCGGCGGCCTCGTGGTGCAGATCGACATCCGTACACCGGCCGGCTTGCCTGGCGGTATGGACGCATGCACAGCAACGGTTAAGTACATGGAGCAAGCCGCGCCCTTACTGCTCAAGTAGCGCGACACCCAGTTGCTGGCTCCCTGGTGGCACGGCGTCGCAAATCGCAAAGGCGACGCCGTCACCGCAGGTAGTTCGCCACTTCGGCGTGGTCGCGAGCAGCCCTGAGGTCCGCGAGTTGGCGCTGCACATCACGGTCGTAGTACGGCCGGTTGCCGTCGAGCGCATCGACACGCGGAGCGGCCGGACGGAACAGCCGCAGCACCCGAGGACGGCGCAGGGCGGCAGAGAAGCGGTGCATCGTTATGGTCATGGCAGTAATTCTTTGATTGTCTAGTTGCGGCCAACAGTGGCAGTAAAGTCACTATTCGCAAAGATGCAGCCGTAGACTTCGGCTGTGTTGAAAACCGTGGCGACACTGCTGCTCGACGAGCTCGCGATGTTCGAGTTCGGCGTCGTATGCGAGGTCTTCGGCATAGACCGCACCGAGGAAGGTGTGCCCGCCATCGACTTCCGGGTGTGCGGCTCCCGCGCCGGAGTGCCCCTCACCACCACCATCGGCGCTCAGGTGGTGCCCCCCTTCGGGCTGGACGGCCTGCTCGGGGCCGACCTCGTCGCGGTTCCCGCAGCGGCCACCCGCGCCGACTACCCGCTCGAGGTGCTCGATGCGCTGCGGCAGGCGCACGAGCGCGGGGCGGTCGTACTCAGCGTCTGCTCGGGCGCCTTCGTCCTCGGCGCCGCCGGCCTGCTGGACGGCAGGCGATGCACCACCCACTGGCTCCACGTCGACGAGCTACGGCAACGCTTTCCGCTGGCCGAGGTCGACCCCGACGTCCTGTTCGTCGACGACGGCGACCTCATCACCAGCGCGGGCACCGCCGCGGGCATCGACGCCTGCCTGCACCTCGTGCGCCGGGAGCTGGGCAGCACCGTCACCAACACCATTGCGCGGCGCATGGTGGTACCACCGCAACGCGAGGGCGGCCAACGCCAATTCTTCGAGCGCCCAGTCCCGGAATGCAGCGCGGACGGGCTCGGTACGGTGCTCACTTGGATGCTCGAGCACCTTGAACAGCCCCACACCGTCGCCAGCCTCGCCGCCCGCGCACACACCTCCCCGCGCACCTTCGCCCGACACTTCGCCGCCGAGACCGGAACAACCCCGGTGCAGTGGCTCACCACCCAGCGCGTGCTGCACGCCCAACGGCTCCTCGAAGACACCGACCTCGACGTCGACTCCATCGCCGCGCAATGCGGGTTCGCCAGCGGCGCCCTGCTGCGCCACCACTTCGGCCGTACCGTCGGCGTCTCCCCCAGCGGGTACCGCAAGAGCTTCAGCACCGCGACCTGAGCGCCTGCATCGCACTCAACGGCCCGCCGTGGCAGGCGAACCGCGGTTGTGGCAACGTCGACAACAAGCACCACTCATCGCGACATGGAGGTAGCTGTGCCCCTCGCCCCGGAGCAGAACCCGGACTTCGCCGACTACGCCCACCCCGAGCGTCTGGTGTCCACCGACTGGATCGCCGAACACCTCAACGAGCCCGGTCTGAAGATCGTCGAGTCCGATGAGGACGTGCTGCTCTACGACAGCGGCCACATCCGCGGCGCCGTCAAGGTCGACTGGCACACCGAGCTCAACGACACCGTCACCCGCGACTACGTCGACGGCGAGGGATTCGCCAAGCTGATGTCCGCGAAAGGCATCTCCCGCCAGGATACGGTCGTCATCTACGGCGACAAGAGCAACTGGTGGGCCGCGTACGCACTGTGGGTATTCACTCTCTTCGGCCACCCCGACGTGCGGCTGATGAACGGCGGCCGCAACCTGTGGCAGGCCGAGGGCCGCGAGATCACCAGGGACAAGCCGGACATCACCCCCAGCGACTACCCCGTGGTGCAGCGTTCCGACGAGGCCATCCGCGCCTTCAAGGACGACGTGCTCACGCACCTGGGCGAGAACCCGCTGATCGACGTGCGATCGGTGCCCGAGTACACCGGCGAGCGCACCCACATGCCCGACTACCCCGAGGAGGGCGCGCTACGCGGCGGCCACATTCCCACGGCGGCCAGCGTCCCGTGGGCCAAGGCCGCCGCCGACGACGGCCGGTTCAAGACCCGACCCGAGCTGGAGACCGTCTACCAGGACGAGGCGGGGCTGACGCCCGGGGACGACGTCATCGCCTACTGCCGCATCGGAGAGCGCTCCAGCCACACCTGGTTCGTGCTCACCCACTTGCTGGGCTACGAGCACGTACGCAACTACGACGGCTCGTGGACCGAGTGGGGCAACGCGGTGCGCGTCCCGATCGTCAAGGGTGAGCGGCCGGGGGAGGTGCCCAAGCGGTGAACCTTCCGGTCAAGTTGCAGGAGATCGTCGAGGACTTCGAGGCGGTGGAGGGGCAAGACAAGCTCGAGCTGCTGCTCGAGCTCAGCGACGAGCTGCCCGCCTTGCCCCCGGAGCTGGCCGAGCACCCGGAGCTGCTGGAACCGGTGCCGGAATGCCAGACGCCGTTGTTTCTCTCGGTGAACGCCACCGACGCCGAGCATGTGCGGCTGTACTTCTCCGCACCGCCGGAGTCGCCGACGACCCGTGGGTTCGCCTCGATCCTGCACCAAGGCCTGAACGGGGAGAGCCGGGACAGTGTGCTCGCGGTTCCGGAGGACTTCTACAACGCATTCGGACTCGCAGACGTGGTGAGTCCTTTACGGCTGCGGGGCCTTTCGGCCATGCTGGGCCGAATCAAGCGACAGGTACGCGAAGCCGGTTAGGGCTTCGGGCGGAAAGGATCCCTATGCGCGCGGTACAGATCACCCGTCTTGACGGCCCGGAGCACGTGGAGGTGGCCGACGTCGAGGAGCCGCCGGCCGACCCAGCGCTGGTGTGCGTGGAGGTCCATGCCGCGGGGGTCGCTTTTCCCGACGCCCTGCTCACCCGCGGGCTCTACCAGTACAAGCCCGATCCGCCGTTCACGCCCGGCAGTGAGGTCGCCGGCGTCGTCCGCTCGGCGCCGGAGGGCAGCGGCTTCTCCCCCGGCGACCGGGTGGTGGGTCTGACCGGCATGTCTGGCGGCATGGCCGGTATGGCCAATCTCGCCCCAGATCTCACCTTCGCCCTGCCCGACGCGGTGTCGCTGACCGCGGGTGCGGGCATCCTGTTCAACGACCTGACCGTCCACTTCGCGCTCACCGAGCGCGGACGGCTGGCCGAGGGCGAGACCGTGCTGGTGCACGGCGCCGCGGGTGGTATCGGCACCTCCACGCTGCGCCTGGCGGGACTGTTCGGCGCCGCTCGGACCATCGCCGTGGTGAGCAGCGAGGCGAAGGCCGAGAAGGCCCGCCAGGCCGGCGCCACCGATGTGGTGCTGGTGGACGGCTGGCTCGACCAGGTGCGCCAACTCACCGAAGGCCACGGCGTCGATGTGGTCATCGACCCCGTCGGTGGTGATCGCTTCACCGACAGCATCCGCTCGCTGGCTCCGGCCGGGCGCGTCGTCGTGCTCGGGTTCACCGGCGGAGACATCCCCACGGTGCGAGTGAACCGGCTTCTGCTCAACAACGTGGACGTGGTCGGCGCTGGCTGGGGCGCCTGGTTCATGTCCCACCCGGGCTACGTGGCGCAGCAGTGGGCGGATATCGCGCCGCTGCTGGCCTCCGGCGCCCTCAGCGCACCCGAGCCGTCGGTGTATCCGTTGGAGCGCGCAGCGGAGGCGATCGGGGCCCTCGAGCGCCGCGAGGCACTGGGCAAGGTCGTCATCACCCTCAGATGACGGTATCGGGGCACGAACCTGCCCGTTAGGGAAACAAATCCGCCCCGATCCGCGCGGCGACCGCGACCTCCTGCCAAGCGGGCCGTGGTGGCCTCCTAGACTCCACTGGCAAACCACGCGATCGTCAGGCCCCAGGGGCGATCGCCCCGCGACGACAGGAGGCTTCGTGCCTAGTTCAGGCTCAGCGCCCACCCAGGACAACGCAGCGATCAAGAAGGTGCTCGTCGCCAACCGCGGGGAGATCGCCGTGCGCGTCATCCGTGCGTGCGCCGACGCCGGCATCGGCAGCGTTGCGGTGTACGCCGAGCCGGACGCCGACGCACCGTTCGTTCGCCTCGCCGACGAGGCCTTCGCGCTGGGCGGCCAAACGGGTGCGGACTCCTACCTGAACATCCCCAAGCTCATCGATGCCGCAGCGAAGGCCGGTGCCGACGCCATTCACCCGGGCTACGGCTTCCTGTCCGAGAACGCCGAGTTCGCGCAGGCGGTGATCGACGCCGACCTCGTCTGGATCGGGCCGTCCCCGCAGTCCATCCGCGACCTCGGCGACAAGGTCACCGCGCGGCACATTGCCACCCGCGCCGGCGCCCCGCTGGTACCCGGCACCAACGACCCGGCGGCCGACGCCGACGAGGTCGTGGCCTTCGCCAAGGAGTACGGCCTGCCGGTGGCCATCAAGGCGGCCTTCGGCGGCGGCGGACGCGGCATGAAGGTCGCGCGCAACATCGAGGAGATCCCCGAGCTGTTCGACTCCGCCACCCGCGAGGCCGTCAGCGCCTTCGGCCGCGGTGAGTGTTTCGTGGAGCGCTACCTGGACAAGCCCCGGCACGTCGAGGCGCAGGTGCTCGCCGACGTGCACGGCAACGTCGTCGTCGTCGGCACCCGCGACTGCTCGCTGCAGCGCCGCTTCCAGAAGCTCGTCGAAGAAGCGCCCGCCCCTTACCTGACCGACGAACAGCGCGCCGAGATCCACTCCAGCGCCAAGGCCATCTGCAAGGAGGCCGACTACCACGGTGCCGGCACGGTGGAATACCTGGTCGGCGCGGACGGGCTCATCTCCTTCCTCGAGGTGAACACCCGCCTGCAGGTCGAGCACCCGGTCAGCGAGGAGACCTCCGGCATCGACCTGGTGCGCGCACAGTTCCACATCGCCGAGGGCAAGGCCCTGGACATCACCGAGGACCCCGAGCCGCGCGGACACTCCTTTGAGTTCCGGCTCAACGGCGAGGACGTGGGCCGCAACTTCCTGCCCGCACCGGGCACGGTCACCCGCTTCCACGCCCCCACCGGCCCGGGAGTACGGGTCGACGTTGGCGTGGAGACCGGCAGCGTGATCGGCGGGCAGTTCGACTCCATGCTCGGCAAGCTCATCGTCACCGGCGCCGACCGTCAGCAGGCGCTGGAGCGCTCGCGTCGCGCGCTGCACGAGCTGCAGATCGACGGCATGGCCACCGTGGTGCCCTTCCACCGTCTCGTCGTCAGCGACCCGGCCTTCATCGGTGACGACGAGGGCTTTTCCGTGCACACCCGCTGGATCGAGACCGAGTGGGACAACACGGTCGAGCCCTTCTCCGGCGGCCAGGTCGACGGCGAGGAGCCGACTCCCCGCCAGACCGTCGTCGTCGAGGTGGGTGGCCGACGCCTCGAGGTGTCCTTGCCCGGGGACCTCGCGCTCGGTGGCGGCGGCGGAGCGGCCGCGGCGAAGAAGCCTAAGTCGCGCAAGCGCGCCGGTGGTGGGGCCGCCGCGTCGGGTGACTCGGTCATCGCTCCCATGCAGGGCACCGTGGTCAAGGTGGCGGTGGAGAACGGGCAACAGGTGGCCTCCGGTGAGCTGATCGCCGTGCTGGAGGCGATGAAGATGGAGAATCCAGTCATCGCCCACAAGGACGGCACCATCACCGGCTTGTCCGTCGAGTCCGGTGCCGCCGTCACCCAGGGCACCGTCCTGTGTGAACTGACCGACTGATCGGGGCGTTAGGCTGCGCGGCGTGAGCAACGAGCCAGAGATTCGGATTGCCACCCCTGAGCGCGAGGCCGCGCAGCAAGAACTGAACGAGCATTTCAGCAACGGCCGGCTGGACACCTCAGAGTTCGAGGAACGCAGCTCGCTGGTCGCCGCGGCACGCACCCAAGGGGAGCTCGACGAGATCTTCCAGGACCTGCCGCGGGCCTCGGCGCGTAAGGACTCGGCACCGGTCAAGCAGCCGAGTGTCCGCCCGTGGCGCTACGGCCTCATCGGCATCAGCCCGTTCGTCGCCCTGGCACTGTTCTTCGTGCTCAGCTCACTGAACGTCGCCAACGCCTGGCTGGCCTTCCTGCTCGTCCCCGCGGTCGGCGCCCTGCTCGGCGGCCAGTACGGGTCCGAGCGGCGCAACCGCGACGACCGGCGCCCCGACCGACGAGCCTGACGGCGTGCAGCCGATCGAGATCAACGCCGGCACCTGGTACCTGCGGGCGTTACGCGCCGACGAGCGGGTGGACGATCGGCCGGTGTTGCTCACCGCCACGGGCGACGCCGACACGCTGCGGTATGCCCCGCTGCTGGCCGCCACGACCATGGCGGCCGCCACCGACTACGTGCGTCGCCGCGCGCAGCAGTGGACCGAGGACCGCTGGTACTCCTGGGCGGTGTGTGAGCCCACCACCGGCGAGATGCTGGCGGAGGTGGGCCTGCGCAACATCGAGCACACCCAGCGCAGCGCCGAGTTGGCCTGCTGGACGGCTCCTGCGCATCGGGGCAAGGGAGTGATGACGACCGCGATCGGGGCCGTGCTGCGCCTGGCCTTCGCCGACGCGGGGCTCGGCGGGTTGGGGCTGCACCGGGTGTCCTACCTGTACGTGGCGGGCAACACCGCATCGGCCGCGCTCGCCCGCCGCTGTGGCATGGTCGCCGAGGGGCAGATGCGAGAGGCGGTCACCGTGGACGGCGAACGCAGGGACATGGTGCTGCTCGCCCGCCTGGCCACCGACTGACCACGCATTGCGTGCACTGAACGTGGTTTTCCGGGCCGGAACACCACGTTGCGGCTACGCATCGCGGGCAGGGAGAACAGGTCGTCAGAGCACGGGTTCGAGGATCTCCGCCCGCGCCTCCGGGGCGGCCGCGCGCAGGGCGTCCGCCGAGTCGTCGCTGAGCTCGGCCTGTGACTCGATCTCCGCTTCCACGCGGGCGCAATAGGTCTGCACCTCGCGCGCCACGGTGGCCGCGTCCCAGTCGAGAACCGGCGCCACCAGCTCGGCGACCTCCTGCGCGCAGTCCACCCCGCGGTGGGCGTACTCGATCGAGATCCTGGTGCGCCGGGCCAGGAGGTCCTCCAGGTGCAAGGCACCCTCCGCCACAGCGCCGTACACCGCCTCCACCCGCAGGTAGTCGGGGGCCGCGGCGATCGGCTTGAGCAGCTCCGGCTGGTTCTCGGCGACCGCGAGCACCTCGTGCAGCAGGGAGCCATAGCGGTCGAGCAGGTGGCGCACCCGGTAGGGGTGCAGACCATAGCGCTCCCCCACCTGCGCCGCCTGGTTGACCAGCGCGAAGTAGCCGTCGGCACCGATCAGCGGCACCTTCTCGGTGACCGAGCTGCCCACGCGGGCGGGAATGTCCTCCGCAGCGGCGTCCACCGCGTCGGCTCCCATCACCCGGTACGTGGTGTACTTGCCGCCGGCAATGGCGACCAGCCCAGGCGCCACCCGGGCCACGGCGTGCTCCCGGGACAGCTTGGAAGTCTCCTCGCTCTCCCCGGCCAGCAGCGGTCGAAGACCGGCGTAGACACCTTCGATGTCAGCCGCGGCCAGTGGCGTGGCCACCACCTTGTTCACATGGCCCAAGATGTAGTCGATGTCCGCCTTGGTCGCCGCGGGATGCGCCAGGTCCAGCTCCCAGTCGGTGTCGGTGGTGCCGATGATCCAGTGGTTGCCCCACGGGATGATGAACAGCACGGAGGTCTCGGTCCGCAGGATCATCGCCGCTTCGCTGACGATCTTGTCCCGCCCCACCACCAGATGCACGCCCTTGGACGCCCGCACCTTGAACCGTCCGCGGCCCCCGGCAATCCGCTGGATCTCGTCGGTCCATACCCCGGTGGCATTGATGACGACGTGCGCGCAGATCTGCGTCTCGCGTCCGTCCTCGGAATCCCGGGCCGTCACCCCGCTCACCCGGTCGGCCTCGTGCAGGAACCCGACCACCTGCGTGGACGTGCGCACGACGGCGCCGTAGTGCGCAGCGGTGCGGCAGACCGTCATGGTGTGCCGAGCGTCATCGACCACGGTGTCGTAGTAACGGACACCGCCGATCAAGGCCTTGCGCTTGAGTCCGGGCGCAAGCCGGAGCGCTGCCGCTCGGGTGAGGTGCTTCTGCGCTGGTACCGACTTGGCGCCGCCCAGGCGGTCATAGAGGAAAATGCCGGCAGCCACATAGGGCCGTTCCCACACGCGGTGCGTGAGCGGATAGAGAAACGGCAACGGCTTCACCAGGTGCGGCGCCAAGGTCGACAGCGAGAGCTCACGCTCGTGCAGCGCTTCGCGCACCAGGCCGAACTCCAACTGCTCCAGGTATCGCAATCCGCCATGGAACATCTTCGAGGATCTGCTGGAGGTTCCGGAGGCGAGGTCGCGGGCCTCCACGAGCGCTACCTTGAGCCCCCGCGTCGCCGCGTCCAGGGCCGCACCTGCGCCCACCACGCCGCCGCCGATGACCAGGACGTCGAACTGCTCCGAGCCCAAGCGCTGCCAGGCCTCTTCGCGCCCGGTCGGACCGAGGGATCCGGCGTGCCGTTGCTCGCTCAACCCGACTCCTCCATCGTTCGCTCTGCCGTGGCGTGTCCTGTCAGGAACGGTACCCGCACCTTGTCCCACCCGCCCTGCACATATGTGCAACCGACGTCGGGAACGTAGCCACCTCACCGCACGAGGGAGGCCGCGCTGACGTCGTCGATCACCAGGTCGGTCACCAGACCACCCTGCAGCGCGCCAGCCAGCCCCGCGAGCTTCTCCTCCCCGGCGATGATGCACAGGCGCCGAGGAACCGACTTCAGTCGGTCGAGACTCGGTCCGCTGGCCCGCTCGTTTAACGCGATCCCGTCGTAGCTGCCGTCCCCCCGGAAGAACACCGTGGCAATATCGCCGACCACACCGTCGCGACGCAGCGTCTCGATGTCTTTGGACTCGAGGTAGCCGGCGCTGTACACGTGGCTCGGCACACTTCCTGCCATCGCACCGATGCTGAACACGGCGAGGTCCATCCGGTCCTGCAGCTCGAGCACCCGCACGATGCTCCGCTCGCGCCAGAGCATCCGACGGGTCTCCGGGAAGTCGAAGAACGCGGGCACCGGAAACTCCTGCGGCCGGGCTCCGTACGCGGTCGCCACGCTGCGCACGATGTCGGAGGCATAGGAGAGGCCCGTAGTGCGGGTGTTCGCCGCCCCGTTGAGCTGGACGACGTGCGCATTGTGCGTGCGCTTGGGCGCCAGGTGCCTGCTGACCGCGCTGAGGGTGGTGCCCCACGCGACCCCCATCACCATGTCGGAATCGTAGAACGAGCTGAGCAGGCGCGCGGCGAACATCGCCACCTTGTCCAGCCGGTCGAGGTCACTCACAGTCTCGGCCACCGGCACCACGTGGGCGCGGATGCCGTAGGTGTCGGCAAACGTCTGTTCGATGCGCGGCGCCCGACCCTGTGGCGTACCGATCCGGATCTCCACCAATCCAGAGGATCGCGCGGCGCTGATCAATCGGGAGACCGTCGAGCGCGAGACGCCGAGTTCCCGGCCGATGGCCGCCATCGTCATGTCCTGGAAGTAGTAAAGGCGCACCGCCTGTACTGCATCGGCGATGCGCGACCCCTCGGGATCCGGTGGGAGAGAGGCCATCATGGAGTCCTCCGACCACCCGTGTGCTGTCGCGGGTCGGCGACTGCTGGCGGCGCCATAGGCCTACGTTAGCCGCAAGGAACCGCGCTGGCTGCGAGATGTGCACAAACGTGCAGCGATCTTGCGTCAATGTGCAGACGTCCTACGCTCTGGTCATCGCTCGTCAATCATGAGCCGCATCACACGACAACTGGAGCAGCGCATGTCACAGAAGGTGAAGAAGCTCGGAATCGGTGGCGAGATGGCCGCCGAGTTCGCGGGGACGATGATTCTCATCCTGTTCGGCGTCGGTGTCGTCGCTCAGGTGACCGCGGGCGGCAAGGAGGGCAGCCTGGGCGACCACGACAGCATTGCGTGGGCCTGGGGTCTGGGCGTCACCTTCGGCATCTACGTCGCCGGGCGCCTCACCGGTGCGCACCTCAACCCCGCCGTCACGTTCGCGCTGGCGCTCTTTCGCGACTTCTCCTGGTCGAAGGTACTGCCCTACGTTGGTGCCCAGACCCTGGGTGCGTTTGTCGCCGCCCTGCTGGTGCGGTGGAACTACAACGACGTTCTGAACTCGATTGACCCCAACCACACCGTGACCACCCAGACGATCTTCTCGACGCTGCCGGGTAACGGAACGCTGCCGGTGAGTACGACCTCCGCGCTCATCGACCAGATCCTCGGCACCGCAATTCTGCTGTTCCTCATCTTCGCGCTGACCGACGTACGCAACAACGCACCGTTGGCCAACCTCGCACCCTTCATCGTCGGCCTGATCGTCGTGGCGATCGGATTCGCCTGGGGCACCAATGCCGGCTACGCGATCAACCCCGCTCGCGACTTCGGCCCCCGGCTGGCCTCGTTTTTCACCGGTTACGGATCTGCCTGGCGAGACCAGTACGGCAGCTTCTATTTCTGGGTGCCCATCATCGGACCGCTCGTCGGCGGACCGATCGGCGCGTTCCTGTACACCCAGCTCGTCGGCCGATTTCTCCCCGTGGCCGAGGACGAGCAAGAACCCGGCCGCATACCGGCCGAGACCGCAGCCTGACCGCGCCGGAAACCGCACCGGGCACCATCCGTCACCCACTCCCAGGGAGCATTCATCGTGACTACGTACATCGCCGCCATCGACCAGGGCACCACCTCCAGCCGCTGCATGATTTTCGACCACTCCGGCGGGGTGGTCGCCGTTGACCAGCGCGAGCACGAGCAGATCTTCCCCCAGGCCGGCTGGGTGGAGCACGATCCCGTCGAGATCTGGAACAACATCCGCAACGTGACCGCCGGCGCGTTGGCCGACGCCGACCTGACACCCGCCGACATCGCCGCGGTCGGCATCACCAACCAGCGCGAGACCGCGGTGGTGTGGGAACGCGCGACCGGCAAGCCGGTGTACAACGCCATCGTCTGGCAGGACACGCGTACCGACCGAATCTGTACCGCACTTGCCGGGGACAAGGGCGCATCCAGGTACACGGCCACCACCGGACTGCCCCTGGCCACGTACTTCTCCGGACCGAAGGTGAAGTGGATCCTGGACAACGTCGACGGGGCGCGGGACAAGGCCGAGGCCGGGGAGCTGTGCTTCGGCAACATGGACACCTGGGTGCTGTGGAACATGACGGGCGGACCCGACGGGGGTCTGCATTACACCGACCCCACCAATGCCTCCCGCACCCTATTGATGGACCTGGACACCCTGAGCTGGGACTCCGGCATCTGCGCGGACATGGGCATCCCGGAGTCGATGCTGCCCGAGATCAAGAGCTCCTCCGAGGTCTACGGCAAGGTGCGCGAACGCGGCTCCCTCGGCGGTGTGCCGATTGCCGGCATCCTCGGTGACCAGCAGGCCGCGACCTTCGGGCAGGCGTGCCTGTCCCCCGGCGAGGCCAAGAACACCTACGGCACCGGCAACTTCGTACTGCTGAACACCGGTACGGAGAAGGTGATGAGCAAGAACGGGTTGCTCACCACCGTCTGCTACAAGATCGGCGAACGGGACACGGTGTACGCGCTGGAGGGCTCGATCGCCGTGACCGGCTCCCTGGTGCAGTGGCTGCGCGACAACCTCAAGATGATCTCCACCGCTGCCGATATCGAGACCGATGCCCGCAGTGTGGATGACAATGGCGGGGCCTACTTCGTGCCCGCGTTCTCCGGTCTCTTTGCCCCGCACTGGCGTGCCGATGCGCGTGGGGCGATCGTGGGACTCACCCGGTTCGTGAACAAGGGCCACCTTGCGCGCGCCGTGCTGGAGGCGACGGCTTACCAGACCCGCGAGGTGATCGACGCGATGAACATCGATTCCGGGGTGGAGCTCAAGGTCTTGAAGGTCGACGGCGGCATGGTGGTCAACGAGCTGCTGATGCAGTTCCAGTCCGACATCCTCGACGTCGAGGTAGTGCGCCCGGTCGTCGCGGAGACCACCGCACTCGGTGCCGCCTACGCGGCCGGGCTGGCTGTCGGCTTCTGGGAGAGCGAGGACGACATCCGCAAGAACTGGGCCCGGGACAAGAGCTGGACACCGTCGATGGACGCCGCCCAACGGGAGCAACTTTTCGCCGGGTGGAAGAAGGCGGTCACCCGCACGCTCGACTGGGTGGACGACGACTGAGTTGGGGCGTCTGCAAGTACCACCAACGTAGGGTGCGGCGTCTGCAACTGCTACCAACTAGTGGCCAGCCACGTGCCAGCCCGGCGTGTACGCGACAGCCAGTGCCAGCCCGGCGTGCACGGCGAGCGCCCCGTCAGTCCAGGTCGTCGTGGCGCATGAGCTGACGGCCCGCTTCGGTGATCGACCCGGACAGTGACGGATACACCGAGAACGTGTGCGCCAGGTCGTTGACCGTCAGCTTGTTCTGCACCGCCAGCGCGATCGGCAGGATCAGCTCGGACGCGACCGGTGCGACCACCACACCGCCGATGACCACCCCGGTCGCCGGCCGGCAGAACAGCTTGACGAAACCGCGCCGCAGCACCTGCATCTTGGCCCGCGGATTGGTGGCCAGGGGCAACATTACCGTGCGGGCAGGCACCTTGCCGGCGTCGATCGCCTGCTGGCTGATGCCGACGGTCGCCAGCTCCGGCCGGGTGAACACCGCGGCAGCCACCGTCTTCAACTTGATCGGAAGCACCCCTTCGCCGAGGGCATGCCACATGGCGATCCGGCCCTGCATCGCCGCCACCGAGGCCAGCGGAAGCAGCCCCGTGCAGTCCCCGGCGGAATAAACCCCGGCCACTGTGGTCCGGGAGACCCGGTCGACGGGGATGTACCCGCCGCGGTCGAGCTCCACCCCGATCCGGTCCAGGCCGAGATCGGAGGTGTTGGGCACCGATCCCACGGTCATCAGCGCGTGGCTGCCTTCCACGGTGCGCCCGTCGGCCAGTTTCACGAGCACTCCGCTTTCGGTGCGCTCCACCGACTCCGCGCGGGCCTTCTTGACCAGCGTCACCCCGCGCTCGGCCAGTACGTCCTCCAGCACGGCCGCCGCGTCGGCGTCCTCCCCCGGCAGCACCCGGTCGCGGCTGGAGACGAGCGTCACCTTGACGCCCATCTCGGTGTAGGCGGAGACGAACTCGGCCCCCGTGACGCCGGAACCCACGACAATGAGGTGCTCGGGCAATTCGCCCAGGTTATAGATCTGCCGCCAGTCCAGGATGCGCTCGCCGTCGGGCCGCGCGCCGGGCAGTACCCGAGGCCGGGCGCCGGTCGCGATGAGCACCACGTCGGCATCCAGCGTCCGCTGCTCACCCTCCTGCTGATCGACCTCGACCCGGTGGGTGGACATGCCAGGAACGTCGTCGACGATCCGCGCGCGGCCGGGCACGATGTGCACCCCTTCGCGCTGCAGCCGCGACCGGATGTCCGCCGACTGGGCCAGCGCCAGGTCCTTCACCCGCCCATGCACGACCGGCGTCGCCACCGAGACCTTCTCCAGGTCGATGTCCACGCCGAGGTCGCGGGCCCGGCGGAGCTCGGTGCGCACTCCCGCCGAGGAGATAAAGGTCTTCGACGGCACACAGTCGTAAAGCACGCAGGCTCCGCCCATCCCGTCTTCTTCGACGAGTACCACCTCGGCGCCGTACTGCGCGGCCACCAGAGCCGCCTCGTATCCGGCCGGCCCACCGCCGATGATCACGATGCGGGTCACAGATCCTCCATGGCTAGGTAATGCCGAGCGGCCCGGTTCCCGGTAAATCCGCCGCACGCTGGCGTGACAACGGTATCGCCTGCGCCGGCGTCCTCAAGGGGCCACCACGCGGCTACGCTCTTAGCCGTGACGCTGTATGCCGCCTACGGCTCCAACATGGACCCGGAGCAGATGCTCGAGCGGGCTCCGTGCTCGCCGATGGTGGGTACGGGGTGGCTATTGGGTTGGCGGCTGACCTTCGCCGGCGAGGATCTGGGCTGGGAAGGCGCCTTGGCCACCGTCGTGGAGGACGCCGACGCGCAGGTCTTCGTCGTGCTCTACGACATGAGCCCCCAGGACGAGCAGAACCTCGACCGCTGGGAGGGTTCTGAGCTGGGCATCCACAAGAAGCTGCGGCTGCGCGTGCATACCCTCGACGGCTCACAGCTGGCCTGGCTGTATGTGATCGATGCCTACGAAGGCGGGCTTCCCTCGGCCCGCTATCTCGGGGTGATGGCCGACGCCGCCTATGCCGCGGGCGCCCCCGAGGACTACGTGCTGCATTTGCGTACCCGCCCCAGCCGCAACGTCGGTCCCGGCACCAGCCTGGACTAGGGGCGCACCTGCACTAGGGACGGGCGGCGGCCCAGGCGGCCAGGGCCGTGTGCACCAATACGCGCACCCCGACTTCCAGCGCCCGCTCGTCCAGGTCGAAGGTGGGCTGGTGCAGATCCAGCTGGGGGCCGTGGCCGGGCCATACGCCCAGCCGGCCCATCGCGCCGGGGACGTGCTCCAGGTACCAGGCGAAGTCCTCTCCGCCGCTGGACTGCAAGGTGCTCGCGACCGCCTGTTCTCCCAGCCCCGCGCTGACGGCATTGCGCAGGATCCGGGCGGAGGTCCGGTCGTTCACCACGGGGGGAACGCCGCGCTGGTGGTGCAACTCGTAGGTGACCCCGGTGGTCTCCAGCAGCGCCGCGACCCCCTCCGCCACCAGCGGCTCCAGCTTGGCCCAGGTATCCCGATTACCGGTGCGCACGGTGCCACGTAACACGCCGCGCCTGGGGATGGCGTTGGCCGCGTCCCCCGCGTGCACCGCACCCCAGACGAGCACGGTGGCCGCGCGCGGATCCAGCCGCCTGCCCAGCATCAGCGGCAGCCCGGTGATGACGAGCCCGAGTGCGTGCACCAGGTCGCCGGTCAGGTGTGGACGGGAGGTGTGCCCTCCCTCGGAGTGCACGACGATCTCGATGGTGTCCGCCGCGGAGGTGAGGGCGCCCGCGCGCATTCCCACCTGACCGACCTCCAACCGAGGATCACAATGCAGCCCGAAGATGCGGGAAACCCCGGCCAACTCCCCCGACTCGAGTACATCCAGCGCACCGCCGGGCATCACCTCTTCCGCGGGCTGGAACAGCAGGCGCACTCGTCCCGGGAGGTCCGGTGCCGTCGCCATGGCCAGCGCAGCGCCCAGCAACGCCGCGGTATGCGCGTCGTGCCCGCACGCATGGGCCACATCGTCCACCGTGGAGCTGTACGGAGCGCCGGTGTGCTCCTGCATCGGCAGGGCGTCCATGTCCGCACGCAGCGCGATCAGCGGGCCGCCGATGTTCGGGTCCCCGAGGTCGCAGGCGAGCCCGGTGCCCAAGGGCAGCACCCGAGGACTCAACCCGGCGGCGATCAGCCGTTGCGCGACGTAGGCGGTGGTGGCGTGCTCCTTGCGCGACAACTCTGGGTTGGCATGCAGGTGGCGACGCCACTGCACCAGTTCCGCCCGGCCGGCGAGCAGCCAGTCCTCCAGCCAGGCCGGCCCTTGCGCTGCAGCGCGCCGCTCAGGCATTCCCACCGAGGGACAGCGCGCTGACGTCGGCCAGGGCCGTGACTGCCGGGGCATACATTACCTGCTTGATGGCGGCGAGGGTGTCACCGCGCTTGTCTACCAGTCCCTGGGCGCGGGCAACAGCACGCTCGAGCACCTCCCCCTCGCCCGCGGCCTCGTCGACGATCCCTGCGGCCAGAGCCTCGTCCCCGCCGTAGCGACGGCCGGTGGTCATCGCGGTGTGCGCGGTGGCCTTGGACAACCGGCCCTGCAGCAGTGCCGCCATGCCGAGGGTGAAGGGAATGTGGATGTCCACCTCGGGCAGACAGAAGAAGCCACGGTCGGCGCGCATGACCTTCTGGTCGTGGGCGACCGCGAGCATCCCTCCTCCGGCGAAGGTGTGGCCCTGCATCGCGGCCACGGTGACCATCGGGAAGGTGAGGATGCGGGAGAACAACGCCTGGATGCTGCCCACATAGGAGCCGGCCTGGTCGGCGTGCGCACCGAGCCATTTGAGGTCCAGTCCGTTGGAATAGAACTTCCCCGTCCCGGTGGTGACCAACGCTGCCTGGCCCTGCGACGCCTGCACCTCATCGAGGCATTCGCTCATCGCGGCGAGGAACTCCGGGCTGAACCGGTTCTCGGTGTCCGCCTGTCCCTCCTCCCCGAGGTTCAGCACGTACACGTCGCCTTCTCGCTGCAGGTAGGGCACGCCATCTCCTTCGAAGTCTGAAATTGCTACCCAGACCGTATCCGCCGCCGTTGGGCAGCGAGCAATCACCTCGCCAGCGGCTCGACCCGCTTGAGAAACGACCGCATCGCCAGGTGCTCGGCCAACGACTGCTGGTGCTCCTCGCAGGCCACCCACACCTTCTCCCGGTCGACCGCGTGCACCTTGGGGTTGTTCCACACCACCGCCCAGGTAGCCGGGGCTCGGCAGCCCTTGGCCGAACAGATGGCGGGATCCTCGTTCACCGCCCCAGTCTCTCAGGCCGACGGCGCGGGCGTAGGTGAGGATGGGCCGGTGGACTACCAAGACGGCGATGCTGCATTCGAAGCCCTGGTCGGCCTGCTGGACTATCCGATGTTCGTGGTGACCACCCACGCGGACGAACAACACGCCGGCTGCCTGGTCGGCTTCGCCACCCAGGTGAGCATCCGACCGCAACGCTTCCTGGTGGGCCTGTCGCACAAGAACCACACCTACCGTCGGTCTGCCCATCCTCGAAGACGCCGCCGCGTGGTTTAGCGGTCGCATCGTGGAGCAGCTGCCCCTCGGCGACCACGTGGCCTTCCTGCTCGAGCCGCAAGCCGGTCAGGCCCCCGAACAGATAGGCACGCTCGTTACCTTCGGCGACGTGCAGAACCTCAACCCCGGCCACCCCGCCTGAGCCCTGCCTGCCCTCAGTCGTCGAACGCGGCCAAAATCCGTTGCGCCGCAAGCGCCACCGTCAGCTCACCGTCCCGCACCGCCTGCTCGGTGTCGGCCCGCACCTTCTGCACGGCCGGGTTGTCGTGCAGGCGGTCGAGCAGCTGGTCGCGCACCGTCGTCCACATCCAGTCCACCTGCTGCTGGCTGCGCCGCGCCTGGAGTTCCCCGGCCGCGGCGAGCACCTGCTGATGGCGCAGCACGGTGTCCCAGAACTCCCGTAGCCCCGCCCCCTCGATGGCACTGGTGGTGAGCACGGGCGGGCGCCACAGGGACTCCGGTGGATGGATCAGCCGCAGCGCACCGGCCAGCTCGCGGGCGGCACGCTCGGCGTCCGTGCGATGGTTCCCGTCGGCCTTGTTCACCGCCAGCACGTCGGCCAGCTCCAGCACACCCTTCTTGATGCCCTGCAGTTGGTCGCCGGTGCGCGCCAGGGTGAGGAAGCAGAAGCAGTCGACCATGTTGGACACGGTCACCTCGGACTGCCCGACGCCCACGGTCTCCACCAGCACCACGTCGAAGCCCGCCGCCTCGAGCAGCACCATGGTCTCCCTGGTGGCCCGGGCCACTCCCCCCAGCGTTCCCGCGGTCGGCGAAGGACGAATGAACGCGTTGGGGTTGTTGGCCAGCCGATTCATCCGGGTCTTGTCACCCAGGATCGAACCGCCACTGCGGGTGGAGGAGGGATCCACCGCGAGTACGGCGACCCGGTGTCCGTCCTCGGTGAGCATGGTGCCCAGAGCGTCGATGAAGGTGGACTTGCCCACCCCGGGCACCCCGGTGATGCCGATCCGATGGGCACCCCCGGCCTCGGGCAGCAACTGCAGCAGCAGCTGCTGGGCCTGGGCCCGGTGATCGGCGCGGGTGGACTCGACCAGGGTGATGGCCCTGGCGAGCTGGGCACGCTTTCCTTCGCGAATCGCTTCGGCTAGGTGGTCGACGTCAACGGGCGGACGCACGGCCATGTTCAGTCGTCAGCTCCCGCAGCCCCGACGAGGGAGAATCCGTGGTCCCCGGACAGCTTGGCCAGCAGCCCGGTCGCCGCGTCGGCGATCACGGTCCCCGGCGGGAAGATCGCCGTGGCGCCTGCCGCGTAGAGCTCGTCGAAGTCCTGCGGCGGGATCACTCCACCGACCACGATCATCACGTCCGGCCGGCCCACCTCGGCAAGCGCGTCGCGCAGCGCGGGCACCAGGGTGAGGTGGCCGGCAGCCAGCGAGGACACGCCGATGATGTGCACGTCGGCGTCCGCCGCCTGGGTGGCGACCTCCTCCGGCGTCTGGAACAACGGGCCGACATCCACATCGAAGCCGAGGTCGGCGAAGGCGGTGGCGATGACCTTCTGGCCGCGGTCGTGCCCGTCCTGGCCCATCTTGCACACCAGGATGCGCGGGCGCCTGCCCTCCTGCTCCGCAAAACGTTCCACCATCTCGGTGGCGTGCTTGATGTTCGACACCGCTCCCGCCTCGTCCCGGTACACGCCGCTGATCGTGCGGATCTCGGCCGCGTGCCGGCTGTAGACCTTTTCCAGCGCGTCGGAGATCTCCCCGACGGTGGCCTTGGCCCTGGCGGCGTCGACGGCGAGCGCGAGGAGGTTGTTCTCCATGCCCCCCGCGGCGCTGGCCGCGGCCCTGGTCAGCTCGTCCAGCGCGGCCCGCACGGCCTCCGGGTCGCGCTCGGCGCGCAGCCGCGCCAACTTCTCCAGCTGCTCCCGGCGCACCTGGGCGTTGTCCACCTTGCGGACCTCGACGGTGTCGGGCTCGCCGGGCACGTACTTGTTGACGCCCACCACCGGTTGACGCCCGGAGTCGATCCGGGCCTGGGTGCGGGCCGCGGCCTCCTCGATCCGCAACTTGGGAATGCCCTCGTCGATGGCCTGAGCCATCCCGCCGGCTTCCTCGACCTCGCGGATGTGCGCGCGGGCGCGCGCAGCCAGCTCGTGGGTGAGCCGCTCGACGTAGTGGGAGCCGCCCCACGGGTCGATCGGGCGCACGGTGCCCGATTCCTGCTGCAGCAGCAGCTGGGTGTTGCGGGCAATGCGCGCGGAGAATTCGGTCGGCAGCGCCAGCGCCTCGTCGAGCGCGTTGGTGTGCAGGCTCTGGGTGTGGCCCTGGGTGGCGGCCATCGCCTCGATACAGGTGCGGCCCACGTTGTTGAACACGTCCTGCGCGGTCAGCGACCAGCCCGAGGTCTGGCTGTGCGTGCGCAGGCTCAGCGACTTGGTGTTCTTCGGCTCGAACTGGGCGACCAGCTCGGCCCACAGCAGACGTCCAGCGCGGAGCTTGGCCACCTCCATGAAGAAGTTCATCCCGATGGCCCAGAAGAAGCTGAGCCGGGGCGCGAAGGAGTCGACGTCCATGCCGGCGGCGAGCCCGGCGCGGATGTACTCGACACCGTCGGCCAGGGTGTAGGCCAGCTCGAGGTCGGCGGTGGCCCCGGCCTCCTGAATGTGGTAGCCGGAGATGGAGATCGAGTTGTAGCGCGGCATCCGGGTGCTGGTGTAGGCGAAGATGTCGGAGATGATCCGCATGGACGGCTTGGGCGGGTAGATGTAGGTGTTGCGGACCATAAACTCTTTGAGGATGTCGTTCTGGATGGTCCCGGCCAGCTTCTCCGGCGGCACTCCCTGTTCCTCGGCGGCCGCCACGTACAGCGCCAGGATCGGCAGCACGGCGCCGTTCATGGTCATCGACACGGTGATCTCGTCCAGCGGGATGCCGTCGAAGAGCTGGCGCATGTCGTAGATGGAGTCGATCGCCACACCGGCCATCCCGACGTCACCGGCAACGCGCGGGTGGTCGGAGTCGTAGCCGCGGTGGGTGGCCAGGTCGAAGGCGACCGAGAGCCCCTTCTGGCCGGCGGCGAGGTTGCGGCGGTAGAAGGCGTTGGACTCCGAGGCGGTGGAGAACCCCGCGTACTGGCGGATGGTCCACGGCTGGTTGACATACATCGTCGGGTAGGGCCCGCGCAGGTAGGGGGCCGCGCCGGGGAAACTGCCCAGCGGGTACGGGTGATCGCCGTCGACGGGCCCACTGATCTCGTCCAGGTCCGCCCGGGTGTACACCGGTTTGACGTCGATGCCCTCCGGGGTGGCCCAGACGAGCTCATCGACGGGGTGCCCGGTGGCGCGGGACAGATCCTCGACCCAGCCCTGGGCATCGGTGGGGCTCGGCGCCACACCGTCCGTGCTCTCGGTGAGTGCGATGTCGGCGAAGTTCGGGATGCTCACTTGACCCCCAGGGTCTCGAGTAGTCCGGTCAGCGCCGCGACGGCGTCGATCCCGACGCCGAGGAAGCCGTCGGGTTGGTGCTCGGCATCGGCGAAGCTCTTGGGAGCACCGGCCACGAAGACCTGCTTGGCCCCGGCTTCGTGCAGCGCCTGCACCGCGGCGGAACCTGCTGCTCCGTAACGCTTGTCGCTGCCACAGACCACGGCCAGCGGACTGTCGGCCTCGGTGTAGGCCGCGGCCACGGCCTCCGCGGAGTCCAGCGGTCCAGGGTTGAGGTGCGCGATGCCGCCGGTGGCGAGCAGGTTCGTGGCGAACCCGGCCCGCACGGTGTGCTCGGCGATCGGGCCCAGGGTGGCCAGGAACGCGGTGGGCCGAGCGCCGGTCTCCGCCAGGTGGGCATCCGAGCGATCACGCAAACGCTCGAAGGCCTCGGCGTAGCGGATCACCGGAAGCAGGCCGGTGTCTACGGGCTCCTGGTGCGTCGTGGCGGGGGGGTCCTCCAGGTTGGGGAACTCATTGACGCCGGTGAGGGATTTGCGGCGGTGGGAGATGTCGCTGGCCCGCTCGTCCCGGGTAGCGGCGATGCGCTTCTCGAGCAGACCGGCGGACAGCGCGGCGCGGATGCCGCCGGCAGCCTCGATCTCCTGGAAGAAGCTCCACGCCGCCTGGGCCGTCGCATCGGTCAGCCGCTCGACGTACCAGGAACCGCCCGCCGGGTCGGCGACGCGGGCGACGTGCGACTCCTCCAGCAGCAGCAGCTGGGTGTTGCGGGCGATGCGCGCGGCGAAAGCATCGGACACCCCCACCGCACCTCCGGGGATGACCGCGTCGAAGGGCAGCACGGTCACCGCGTCCGCGCCGCCCACGCCGGCGCCGAAGGTGGCCAGCGTGGTGCGGAGCATGTTCACCCAGGGGTCGCGCTGGGCCATCATCGCCGTCGAGGTCACTGCGTGCTGCGGCGCGTTGCCCGCCTCGGGTGCGCCGGACACCTCCGCGACCCGCGCCCACAGGCGGCGGCCGGCCCGGAACTTGGCGATCGTCTGGAACTGGTCGTCGGTGGCGGCGTTGCGGAAGTCGATCTGCCGCAACGCTGCTGCGGGCTCCATCCCCGCCTCGGTGAGGGCGCGTAGGTACTCGACGCCGGCGGCGAGACAGGCACCCAGCTCCTCGGCGTCGGCGGCGCCGGCGTCGTGGAACACGGTGCCGTCCACGGTCAGCGTCCGGAAAGTCCCTGGGCGCTCGGCTGCTTGCCGGGCCAGCTGCACCGCGCCGTCCATCAGGTCCTGGCCGGTCCGGATGAGCACCGTCAGCGGGTCCGCACCGAGGGAGGCTTCGACGTCGGCCGGTTCGTACTCGCCGCTGGTATCGATGACCGCGAAGAACGCCTCGGCCGCGCGGCCGAACTCCGCCCCCGCGTCGAGCCCCACCGGAGCGAGATCGAGGTAGACCCCGCTCAGTGCCTCCTCGAGCGCGGAGTGCGCCAGATTGTCCCCGCCCAGGGCCAGCCACAGCGAGGTGACCCCGTTCTCCAGGTCGGCGAGCACCGCCCGGTTGACCTTGCTGGCATCCGCGTCGGCGCCCACGCCCAAGCCGTGCCGGGTGCGCACGTGCCAGCCGGTGGTGACGTCGCGATGCGCGTCGCGGCCCCGGGTGAACGGCGCAGCCCCGGGCAGCGGCGGCTCCGGCAGGGCATCGGCGGGGGTATACAGCGCGGCGATGGTGATGTCGTCGTAGGTGACCGTGTCCAGCAGCCGCTCGGGCTCATCGCCGAGCTCGCTCGGGTCGACCTTGCGCGACTTGGCCAGCACAGCGGCCACCGCCGTGCGCCATGCGCTGAGGGCCTGCTGGGAGATGCCGTCCCCAGCGCCGACCAGCGCACTCGCCGGTATGCCTGGGGCACCGTGGGCAGACTCCGTCGTCATTTCAGTGATGCTAACCGCCTGACGGTGCGCGCCGACCGTGAGGTTGGTCCTACTGTTTGCTGCTGTGAGCAGCCCACCTTGTGACGTCTCCGCCGACCCTGCCCCAGCCGCCACCGCCGCGGCCACGGTCATCGCTGCACGAACGGGCTGCCCCAGCCATGACGTTGCCGTGGTGCTCGGGTCCGGCTGGCGCCCGGCCGCCGACGTGCTGGGCGCGGCCGAGGTCGAGGTGGCCATGGCGCAGCTGCCCGGGTTCAGCACTCCCGGTGTGCAAGGGCAGGAAGGCACCGTGCGCTCCTTGCAGCTCGGCCGTTCCCGGGTGCTCGTGTTGCTCGGGCGCACGCACTCCTACGAGGGCCACGGGCTGGCGCAGGTGGTGCATCCGGTGCGCGCGGCCTGCGCCGCCGGGGTCCGCACGGTGGTGCTGACCAACGCGGCGGGAGGCCTGCGGGCCGGGATGCAGGTCGGACAGCCGATCCTGATCTCCGATCATCTCAACCTCACCGCCGCCTCGCCGCTGGTGGGCCCACGTTTCGTCGACCTCACCGACGCGTACTCCCCCGTCCTACGGTCGGCAGCCGCGGCCCTGGATTCGACGCTGGAGGAGGGGGTGTACGCCGGTGTGCCGGGGCCGCATTATGAGACTCCGGCCGAGATCCGCATGCTGCGCATGCTGGGCGCGGATCTGGTGGGTATGTCCACTGTGCATGAGACGATCGCAGCTCGGGCGGAAGGTGCTGCGGTATTGGGTCTTTCGCTGGTGACCAACCTGGCAGCCGGCATGAGCGGGCAGCCGCTGGACCATGCAGAGGTGCTCGCCGTCGGGCGCAGCGCGGCCACCCGGATGGGTGAGCTGCTGCGTGAGCTGGTGAGCGCGCTGTGACCGTGGCGCTCGCCGAGCAGGTGCAGGCGTGGCTCGACGGCGACCCCGACGAGTCCACCCGTGCGGAGCTCGCTGGGCTGCCCGAGGCGGAGCTGGCCGAGCGTTTCGCCACCCCGCTGACCTTCGGTACCGCGGGGCTTCGCGGGCCGGTACGGGCGGGGCCCAACGGGATGAATGTCGCCGTTGTCGTCCGCACCACCGCGGGCTTGGCGCATTGGCTGCACGCCCACGGGCTCGGCGGCGGCACCGTGATCGTCGGCCGTGACGCCCGGCACGGTTCGGCGGAGTTCGCTGCAGCCACCGCCCAGGTGCTGCAGGCGGCGGGCTTCGACGTGCTGGCATTTGCGGAGCCGCTGCCCACCCCGCTGGTCGCCTACGCGGTGCACGCCCAGGACGCCGTTGCCGGCGTGCAGATCACCGCCTCGCACAACCCGGCGCGAGACAACGGGTACAAGGTGTACCTCTCCGGTGGTGCCCAGCTCATCCCGCCCGACGACGCCGAGATCGAAGCTGCCACCACCACAGTCGGGCCGGCACGCGAGGTGCCCAGAGCCCCGCACTATCGGGAGGGCGGTGACGAACTGGTCACCGGCTACCTCGATCGGGTCGCCGGCCTGCCCCGGGGTTCGGCGCGCGGGCTCCGAGTGGCGCTCACTCCGCTGCACGGAGTGGGTGGCGCCCTGGCCGTGGAGGCGCTGCGGCGCGCCGGCTTCACCGACGTGCACGTGGTGGCCAGCCAGTCCGATCCGGACCCGGACTTCCCCACGGTGCAGTTTCCGAACCCGGAAGAACCGGGGGCGACCGACGAATTGTTGGCCCTGGCTGCCGAGGTGGACGCCGATCTGGCCATCGCCCTGGATCCGGACGCCGACCGGTGCGCCATGGGCGTCCGCGACGGCCAGCGGTGGCGGATGTTGCGGGGTGATGAGACCGGCGTCTTGCTCGGCGACTACCTCATGGCCGACGCGCGCGATGCCGATCCGCTGGTTGCCAGCACCATCGTCAGCTCCCAGCTGCTCGGCAAGCTGGCCGCGGCACGCGGGGTCCGTCACGTGCAGACCCTCACCGGGTTCAAGTGGCTGGTGCGCGCCGGTGCAGGCTTGATCTACGCCTACGAGGAGGCGATCGGGTACTGCGTCGATCCCGCGGTGGTCCGGGACAAGGATGGCATCTCCGCCGCGGTGCTGGCCTGCGATCTGGCCGCGGGGGTGAAGGCCACCGGACGCAGCCTGCTCTCGGTGCTGGATGACTACGCGGTGCGGTGCGGGCTGCATTCCGGCGACCAACTCGCGCTCCGCGTCGAACGCACGGAGGAGATCGCCGCCATGATGACCCGCCTGCGTACCGACCTGCCCGCTCAGCT
>JAABUM010001641.1_pt1 | contig 32502 bp, 18 predicted proteins | sample 5559161 | NCBI WGS metagenome assembly JAABUM01 (sample SAMN10711868, study PRJNA513369) | rock metagenome | isolation source: Antarctica rocks | place: Antarctica: Victoria Land, Siegfried Peak nord
ACGTCAGCCGCCACTTCCACCTTAGAGCGGGTCGACCACGGTGGCGCGAGGGCCTGACGGCAGAACGGAGCCACTACGTCAGACTCGGTGGCTTGACACCCGAATCTCGGGCGACACGTCGCAGTTCCTTGACCGGCTCGTTGAGCAGGAGTGCTGCGCGACTGGCGCCGGAGGTGCGCACCAGAGCGACCTTCGCGGCCGCCAGCGCACTGTCGGCGGAGTCGAGCGCAGTCCTGGCTCGAGCACGGGCCGTGTCGGCGGTCTGGATTCGCTTGAGTGCGGTCACCTCGGCTTTCTGCGCCTCACGAAGCCGGGCGCGCGCCGCCTCGTCGATAGGAAGCCTGGTGGTCATCTCACACCTCACATGGGAATGAACGGCTGGTCGCTTCGTCTACTGCCCCCAAGGGTCACCATCTCCGCGCGCCCCTCTCTCCAGACGTCCCTTCTCGATAGGTCTTCTCACTCGGGACCCACCCGGTCACGGGCCGGCCCCCCCTGCGCCTCCTCGGCCCCGACCCGGAACCCGCCCGGTCCACCCAGCCCATTCCTCCATCACACTTCTGGCACGGTCGCTTCGCTCCGTGGACGGGGGTGCCCCCGCGGGTTCGTCTACGGGCGTGACGATGTCGATCAGGCGGATGAGTCTGGGGGCGGGGTACCGCTATTTGATGTCGTCGGTTGCGCGGGCGGACGTGGACGGCAGCGCGGCTTCGGCTCTGACTCGGTACTACGCCGAGTCGGGGACGCCGCCGGGCCGTTTCCTGGGCGCAGGCTTGGCTGGTCTGGCCGACGGCAACGGTGTCGCGGCCGGCGCCATGGTGACGGAGGAGCAGCTGTGGCGGATGCTGGGGATGCTGCAGGACCCGGTCACCGGCGAGCAGCTCGGCCGGCCGCCGATCGCCCGACGAGAGTGGATCGATGCATGTGGCCGGACCCGAAAGCCAGCCCTTCCTGTTGCGGGTTTTGACCTGACGTTCTCTGCGCCGAAGAGCGTGAGCGTGGCCTGGGCGTTGGCCGATCCATCGACGCGGGAGGTCATCCATGCCGCCCACGTGCAGGCGCTGGAGTTCGTCATCGCGTATGCCGAGAGGCACGTGTTCGCGTCCCGTTCGGGCACTGGCGGGATAGTCCAGGAAGACACTCGAGGCGTGGTCGCGGCGGCGTTCGACCACTGGGACTCCCGCGCGGGAGACCCCCAGCTACACACCCACGTCGTCGTGATGAACCGCGTCCAAACCGCGGACGGCAAGTGGCGCACACTGGATTCCCGCGCCCTGTTCAAGGAGGCGGTGGGCCTATCCGAGCTGTACAACGGGGTCCTGTCCGACGTCCTCACCGCCCAGCTCGGCTGGGGTTGGGAAGCCGCACGGCGACGCCATTCACCGGTGCCGAAGTGGGAGGTCGCCGGGGTGCCGGAGCGACTGCGGGATGAGTTCTCGCAGCGCACCAGCGCGATCGAGGACACGACCACGGCCCTCGTAGAGCAGTTCGTGACCGCGCATGGCCGCCAGCCGTCGGCTCGCGAGGTGATCCAGATGCGTCAGCGGGCCACGCTCGAGACGAGGCCCGACAAGCATTTGCGACCGCTGGCCCAGATGGTCGCCGGCTGGCGACAGCGAGCCACACCGGTCGTTGGGAAGGAACAGAGTGCTTGGGTCGCGACGCTCGCCGGCCGCAACGACCTCCCACCGCTGACCTCGGCTGACTTCACCGACGGCATGAGCCAGGACATCGCTCGACTCGCTATCGAAGCGGTCTCCGGATCCCGTGCGACGTTCACCCGATCGAACGTGTTCGCCGAGGCCATCCGGCAGATCCACGGAGTCCGGTTCGCCCTGCCGGCAGAGCGCGTGCGCGTTGTCGAGCGCGTCACCGACCTCGCGCTCGCCCAATCGCTCCTGCTCACACCGCCCGACCTGACGCCGGTGCCGGAGACCCTGCGGCGCACGGATGGGACCTCACGGCTTCGCCCTCGCAACGCGAGCCGCTACACGACTCGAGAACTACTGGACGCCGAGACTCGCTTGGTGGACGCCGGTAGAGCTACTAGCGGAACGTCCGTGGCGCCAGCAGTTGCGAAGAGGATCTGCGCGCTTCCCATCGACGGTGTGAAGCATCAGCTGTCGATCGAGCAGGCAGCGGCGGTCCAGTCAGTGACGACCTCAGGACGGGTCCTCGACGTGCTCGTCGGCGCCGCAGGGACCGGCAAGAGCACCACGATGCGAGCGGTAAGGGCGACGTGGGAGGCCGAGCACGGGCCCGGCTCAGTCGTCGGCCTCGCTCCCTCGGCAGCAGCAGCGGAGGTACTGGCCGACGCAGTCGGTGTCCCGACGGAGAACACCGCCAAGTGGCTCACCGAGGCCTCCCGACAGCCACAACGACGAGCAGAACTTGACTCGTTGGCGCACCGGCTGGACCGCGCCACACCCTCATTGCACACCCGCGCACTGTTCGGGCGAGCACACAAGCTCCACGCCGAAATCGACCGCTGGGCGCTGCAGCCACGGCAGCTCGTCATCATCGACGAGGCCTCCATGGCAGGCACCCTCGACCTCGACGCCCTCACCGCTCAAGCCCGCGAAGCCGGGGCCAAGATCCTCCTCGTCGGAGACTGGGCACAGCTCTCCCCAGTCAACGCCGGCGGCGCGTTCCGCCTGCTCGCGCGCGACCGGGACGACCCCGCCACCCTGACCGACGTCCACCGCTTCCAACACGACTGGGAGCGCGCAGCTTCCCTCCAGCTGCGCGATGGCACCCCGGACGCAGCGGACGTGTATGCCATGCACGGCAGGGTCGTGGGGGGCGACCGAGAGTCCGCGCTCGACCTGCTCTACGACGCCTGGAGCCAGGACACGGAAGCAGGGAAGCGGTCCCTGATGATCGCCAACGACGCCGAAACCGTCCGGGACCTCAACCAACGAGCCCGGGACGACCGCGTCATGTCAGGACTCGTCGACGCGCACGGGATGAACCAGGCGGACGGGACGACCATCGGAGTCGGTGACGTCATCGTCACCCGGCGTAACTCCAGAGCGCTCGGGTCCGGGACCAGATGGGTGAAGAACGGCGATGAGTGGCACGTCACCGCAGTCCACCCCGACGGTTCCCTTGAGGCTAAACGCGCCTCCGGAAGCGGCACCGCGCGTCTCCCCGCGGCATACGTGAATCAGCACGTCGAGCTCGGTTACGCCATGACGGCTCACCGGGCCCAGGGCCGGACAGTCGATACAGCGCATGCGTTCGTCGCGGCAACCACCACTCGGGAACCGTTGTACGTGATGGCCACCAGAGGACGCGAGTCCAACAGGCTCTACGTCGATACAACCTACGACCCCGACGTCGACACCGCCCACGAACCAACTCCAGAAGGCGATGCGGTCGAGGTGCTTCGACAGGTGCTGGCCACCACAGGTAGTGACTCCTCGGCGACCGAGGCGCTGGCAGATGAATGGGCACGCGCTCAGAACCCCGCTCGGGTTGAAGCTGAACGGAGGCTGATCGCGCGGCACGTCCGTGACCACCGCTACGACCAAATCCTCGGATCCTCAGCCCTGACGTCTGATGAGGTCGAGCTATGGCGATCCTCGCCGGAGTGGGGCTCATTGGTCGCGACGTTCAACACGGCAGAGTCGTTGGGCCTGAGCGTTCAACGAACTCTCGCAACTCTGTTGGCCGCTCCGCGGACGAGCCCACTATCTGTCGCCGAGCTCGATGGGCGGCTGAGGGACTGGGTCGTTGCGTCCAGAACGAGGCGCTCTGAGCGCGCGGGACCGACCTCGAAAGTTACGCCTGAACCGATCGCCCGGCCACTTGCCCAGGGACTTTGAACTGAGTATTCCGGGCTCTTCAGAATTGAGGGTGTAGTCCGGGTCGGCGCGGCGCTGGGCGAGTAAAAGGTCGAGGTCTACCGATGATGAGGGTTCCTACGCCACCCATCCGGAAGACCTCGACGTGCTTGAGCTACCTTCGCTCGTCCTGACCTGACCACGTTCTGTCGTCTCGACGAGCTGGGCCTTGAAGTCCTCGGGCAGCGCCGCGTCCGCCGCGTCGGCCGGTCAGCTCGAGGTCCCATGACCCCATCATCAGTGGCGAGGTCCGCCGTTGTCATCGTCATCCTGGTCAACCAATCTCGCCCCGTGCAAAGGAAAGGACTACATCACCGCCGTCTCACCCGATCCCGACGCACAGGGGGTGGCCGAGGTCCGCGGCGATCAGGAGTCCGAGTGGGCGGCGATGACCAGGTCGCGCAGCTGATGGGGGTCACGACCCCGGAGAAGGTGCGCCAATGGGTGCGCCAGGCCGAGGTCGATCAAGGCGCCCGTGGGGGGGTCACCACCGAGGAGTCGGTCGAGCTGAGGCGGTTGAAGCGGGAGGTTGCTGAGCTGCGAAGAGCGAACTCGATCTTGAAGGCTGTCTCCGCACTCACCGGGGCGGCTCAAGTCCGGCCGAAGACCTTCGCTGACTCGCGTGTGCCCGATCCCACAGGTGAGCCCACCCGAGCAAACTGCGGCCTCTGCGTGCCGGACCTCCGACACCCACTGATCACTACCGCAAGCAGTCGATCTCTTCTCCGTTTCAAGTGCTTGCCAGAACCCTCGTCCGCGTGAGCATCCGGTTCGTCGACTATGACTTGGGCGCCTCCTGAGGCTCGGACGCTCCGATCAGTCGTGCATCTTGGGAGAGCGTCAGGACAATCGAATCGGCAAGCTCGTCGGCGACTTCGGGAGGCAGGTCGTTGTCGACGACGATCAGTTGGAGGCGCCCGCCATACTCCTCGGCCACCTCCTCAAAGAGTTTGTACATGTCGACGATTCGGTCGCCTTCGAGCCCTTCCTTGCCAGAGTTCGCGGAGACCCCGTCCAGGACGAGAAACCCCGGCATGGTGAGATCTCGATCAATGGCAACAGTGTGGTGTGCCAAGGCATGGGCGACGTTCACGAGTGTCTTCAGACCCTGGCTGGAGAGCTCATCGAAGCTTCGAGTGCTCACCTCCGGCAGGTATGTTGTCTTGTTGATCTTCACTGTTAGAAGATCACCAAGCTGAGGCACGTGGAGCCGAGTCAGGTAATCAACCATGCGCCTCTCAAGTGCGGAGACGTTCTCGTCAGCGACCGAGACGCTCGTCCGATGCGAATCGATCTGGTCTTCAAGCTCGAGCTTCCGCTCCCTGAGGGCTTCAAGACGCCCGGTCTGGTCAGTTTGACGCCCCGAGAGGCTCAGGTATCGCTTGATCCACTCCGCGTTTGCCTCGAGTGTGGCGGTGTCGGATGCAATGCCTTGGATCTCCGCCGCGCGTGCCGACACGAAGTCACGGGTGAGGGTGTTGAGTCGCGCGGAGGCGTCGGCTAGCGAGGCGCCCATCTCGACCTCCCGAGATCGCAGTCGGGCGAGGGTCTCGGTTCGTTCCTCGATAAGCTGTTGAGTCTCGACGATCTGATAGGTGACCCGGTCTTGTTCGCGAATGAGCGAATCGCGGTCTGGGGCGGTCGTCGGTTCCGGCTGCTCGCAGAGGTAGCAGGTAGGGCTCTGAGCCCGGCGCTCGTCGACGTCCTGTCCGCAGCGCGGGCACACGACGAAGTCGAAGTCGACCATCCATTCGTCGGCCACAATCGAACGTGTCAGACGCTTTGAGAGGCTCGTCAACTGCTTCTGGAGATCGCCGAGATCACGCAACTGTGCCTGGTGCTGACGTACTTGGGAACGAAGCTTGTCGATGCCCTCGCGGGCGCCAAGGACGTACCCACGGACGGAGGCGATCTCGCCACCTGGCTCTCGGTCGCTGGCACCCTGCAACTGCTGCGTCTGTGCACGAAGCTGCCCCAGTCGCCCTTCTTGGGCGATCAGGTCAGCTTCCAACTCTTCAGGCTTCCCGATCGAGGTGCCAGCCAGAAACTGCCTGATGACCTCGGCCTCACTCTCCGAGGCGTTGATCTCGAGTTCGATTCGGCGCAACTGCGCCCCGAGGTTCGCGAGTTCTTCGTCGTAGAGACCATAGGCGATTTCGAAGACCCAGCGACGCTTCAGGTCCCGGAAGGGATCGCGATGTCCGAAGACCTGGGTGTCGAGCTCGTCGCCAGTGACGATGCAGTACAGCAGCCAGTCGTTGATCGTCACCGGGGAGAGATCGTTGGTTGGTTCACGACGTGCTCTGGGCACCGACACAATCGGGAGGTTTAACCGCGAGAGCACGAACTCGCCATACCCACCCGGGCCACCGGCGGGGAGTCGAAGTGCAAGTCCAACTTCGCTCCGGACACTGCTTGCGGCGGCGATCTCGACGGGTGCCTCGTTCGTTGACGCCATCGGCCGATAGATGTTCCAAGCCTGCGCGCCGAGGACGACGCGGCCTCTCAGCGCACGAATGACCTCGGTCTCGGGCGGAAGGTGCCTGGGAACGCTGCCGAGCAACCCACGGAGGAGACGAATCAGCGTTGTCTTGCCGGTGGTGATGTCGCCTCGGATGAGGTTGAGCCCGCTCTGGAACGCCACGGTTCGGGCCCTACCGACCAACTCAATGTGATCCACACGCAGCTCATGGTGTGGCGCTTGTTCGCTTTCGATTGCGCTCATACAAGCTCCTCGCGCCATGTCGCGTCCGCGACCTCTGGAAGGTCGTAAAGGATATTCTTTAGGGACTCGCCCGTGAGGTCGAGGTGACGTCGCAGAAGAGTGATCCTGCCGGCCACCTCGTCGAATGCGCCATCTTCCTGGAAATGCCCCGCAAGCGATTCACCAGCGGACGTAGTGCGGTAGCCCAGTGCAGTGGCGCCTTCCGCAGGAACCACTTCGATGAGGCCCCGACCAACGAGAGAACCCAGGACCGCGAAATAGCTCGGGTCCCAGGGTCCGTACCGGTATCGCATCATCCTCGACTCCAGCGGGCTGTCTTGGCGGTCGAGTCGGTCCTTTTCCTCGTTGCGAATACCTCTGCTCGCGAGGACCGTTCCTAGATGCCGCGGGTAGCGGAGCAGGAAGTCCAATTTCGCGAGTTTCACGCGCCCTTCTAGCGTCCTCGGCCCCGTTGTCTTCCTGCTGAACCCATCGATCAGGAGCAACACGCGGGCTTCGGCTTCACGGGTGGCGCGGTAGGCGGTCCGCTCGGCACCAGAGCTCAGCGGCACTTGACGCAGCTCTTCCACCTTCAACTCGCCCCCCAACTGAATCGGCATTGATCGGACACGCTGCAAAGGTGCCCAATCACTAGGCGGTGGTCGCGGCCATAGACGCCATCCCGGTCGAGGGCGGCCGTGTTGGCGACGTTGCTCATCATGGTGTGGAAGACGAGTTCAGCAGGCCGCTGCGGTCCCGAGGCATTCGAGGCCGCCGCCGACACGATTGAGTTCCCAGACGTCACGACGCGGGAATCAAGTGCTTGCTCGGAGCTGAACGAGAGCACACCCGAGGCGCGCCCAGCGATGGCAGCAACATCCGCGTCAGCCCGCGCCAGCAGTGCTTGCTCAACCGTTTGGCGGGACGCTCCAGCTCGGGCTAACTTGAGCTCAAGAACCGTTACTCCACCGGCAGAAGCTCTCGCCAAGAGGTTTTCATCGGTGTCCGTAGGCAGCGGAGGACATAGGGCTCGAAGCTGCGACTCGGTCAAAGCTTGGGCGGAGATGGGGTCCCACGCATGCGGTGCGTTCGGGTCGCCCCGCGCGGAAGCGATCGCCGCCCGCATGCTCGGCGGGGGCTCTGCTGCGCTTTGTGCGGCTTCCGCGGCCTGCAAGAGGACCTCGTATAGGCGTTCGACCTGATCCATCGTGAGACTTGGCCAGGTGGCGCCGATCAGCCGAATGACGACTGCGTCCACACTCTGACGAGCAGGCTGATGACAATGGATCGCCAGGCGCGACAAGAAGTCGTCGACCTTCCTGTTGGGCAGACCAAATCCACGAAGTTTCTGCTTCTGCGCGGAAGTCGCCGTGCCGGGATTCCCAAAGAAGTCTGTTGTGGGCTTCGCCTCTGACGGTGGTCCCTCCAGCCAGACCTCAAACTTGGAGACAGCGAGGAGCCCGGCTGTCTCGGCAATGATGTAGGAGTAAACTAAGCGATGGATGGCGTGCCCATCTTCGAAGATCTTGGCCGCGCTCCACGAGCCTTTGTCTCGTGTCTTCAGCTGTGTGAATCGGACCACCGAGGTCGATACAAGTGCGAGATCTTCAACGTGTTCGCATACGACCGCGATCTTTTCATCATCAACGAGCAGGCCGAGCCATGCTCGGACCGCTAACTTTGCTTGCCACCTGAATCGCTCAAAGGTCGAGGTTCCGGTGGGGTCTGATGGCATGGCAGCAAGAGCTGCGATCTCTCCCTGGCCAATAGGCGTAGGGGCAGCGCTCGCATGAGCAGAGGCTTCCTTGGACGTCACTGGTGCCCGATTCCCCAAGGGTCAACCTTCCTCGAAGCTTGACTGATCGAACTTGAGGGTGCGGGCGTTCTCGGAGACAGTACGGACCTTGCCCTCATCGAAGCCGGCCGTGTCAGTGGCTTCGATCTCGATTCGGACTGTGAGGCTGGTGTGCCTGTCGGATTTGAGATGGGCAAGGACCTCCTCGGCGATGTTCTTGAAGTCCAACGCGATCTTGTCCGCGTTGAGGGTCTTGACGCCGTAGAAGCGGGTCTTGGCGTTTGGATAGACGACATCGACTCGCGGTTTCGTTGTGGTGTCGGGGTCGTCGACACGTTGTTCGTGACTCCGAGTGTCGGTCCGCGGCTGACTCTCGGCGTCCCGCTGCTTGGTTGCCACGTGTGGTCGCACGATCAGGATCGAGTCCGTAGCGACGGGGGCTGAGGTCTTGTCGTCCGGCGTCCACAGGCCGACGTAGCGGCCAGTGGCTTCGTCGAAGCCTGTGGCCAGGGCGAACGCGTCCGTCTGCCACATCAGGGGCATGTCCGTGATGCCTTCGTTGAGCACTCGTTGGTCGCGGAGGCGCGGCATGTAGGGGTATTGGCTGTACAGCCCCCACAGGGCGCCAAGGTTCACGTGGCCTTCCGCCCAGATCTTGGGCACCTTCCCGATCGCCAGGCGGATCGTGGCCGCGGCCTGCCGGGTCGACAGGTCGCCGTCGTTGCCCAAGCGACGAGACACACGATCGGCCAACGAGTCCGACTGGCCCTCGACCTTGATCTCGCGGATCGTGAACGGGGCGCCGGGGTCCGGCTGCGCCGGGACCAGCGCCCAAGTGAAGGTCTGCATGAGGCGCGCGGTGACGATCTGGTCGGCTTGCGTCTGGCGTTGACCGGCCTGGTTCCGCTGGTTCTGGGTCAGGTCGAGGTCGGCGTCGTTGTCGAGCACGTGCTTCCAGCCGAGGTAGTCCCGGGTGGCCGAGTCCAGCTCCTCAAGCCGTGACTCGTCGGAAGCGAGGTACACGAGCATGTTGCGGTTGGTTCGGTTCGCGGTGCCGCGCTGCTCGGTGGCCTTCTGCGCAAACTCCTTTGCGGCCGAGCCGGTTCCGCGCTTGTGTGCGACTTTCGGGTGCAGGATGACTAGCCGGGCTTCGTCGGCGTCGGGGATGTCGGCGTGGTCAGGCGGGCAGACGTGAACCCCGGCAAAGGCACCCCGCAGCCGGCCCTGGTCGGACAGGCGCCGGACAGTCTCAGCCCACACGTCCTCCTTGTGTAGCCGTTCGGCCTGGTCCCTGGCGGTGCGGGTGATATTGGCCTGTAGGTCGTACCAGTACTTGCCCTGGCCGGAGTAAAAGTAGGTCGCCCGGTCGCCGAGGGCATTGAGTGCAGCATGGAAGTCGCCGGTCCGATCCCCAGGCACAGCCGTCCCGAGGAAGACCCGCTGGGTCTCAATGCCCTTGTGCGCAGAGCCGATGGTCGGCACCGACCCGAAGAAGACTGTCCGGGCGAGCCGCTTGGTCAGTGCCCGAGCCCCGAACTGCGGCCGCGCCACATCGATCCGCGCAGGCTCGGAGTTCGGGCCGTCGACGTCGGTGTCGATGACCGTCTTCCACGAGTCGGGTAGGTACTGAGACAGCTCGGAGTTGACCGCCGCGGTTGCGATGGGCAGCGACCCCGGCAGGATGAGGGGTCCGGCGTCCTCGCCGACCCATAAGGCGTGGACGACGTTGTTCATCAGGCGCAGCACGCCGCGGGCGCGCTGGAACCGTTCAAGGCTCGACCAGTCCTCGTAGAGCCGGTCGAACAGTTCTGGGTGGATCGGGTAGGTCCGTTTGATCCGCTCTCGGTATGCCGCGTCCCTGGCCTCCCGCGGGAAGTCGTCGACCTGCCGCCGGTACAGCTCGACGAACGCCTTGGCCGTCTCGTCGATCGCCGCCAACGCCTTCGCGTCGGGCGCGACGAACAGCCGTTGCCGCACGATGTGGTAGGCCTCGTCTGCCGATGCCGGACGCCACTGGTCGGCGACGCGGCGGACGACGTTCTGCAGTCTCTTGAGGGCCTCGAGTCCATGAGCTCCGCCGACCTCCTGGGCCGACCCCGGCCCCAGCTCGCCGTCCGGCCCTGACTCCGAAGCGGGGATGGAGATGGCGAGGAAGACCCCCGACGTCCCCTTGGCCGCCTCGGTCAGGGACTGGGCGAAGGTGAACTGGCTCTCGAACGATCCACCCGTCACCTTCGTCGCCGGGTCGCTCGGGTCCACCCCGTAGAGCGTCCTCGCGTACGCGACCCACTCGTCGATGAGGATCAGGGCGGGGCTGTATGCGGCAAGGAGACGATGCAGTGCCGCTCCGGGCGGTGTGGAGCTGGCATCGGCATCTGCGACGACGGCATACGCATCCTTGCCCCCGAGCTGCCACGCGAGCTCGCCCCAGATCGTCCGGACGAAGGTGCCGTCGGGCTTGAGTTCACCGCTCGCGGCGAAATGGTTGCCGACGATCGCGACCCGGCGAACTTCCTTGTCCTGCAACGCGCGGTATCCGTCCGATTCGAGGAGCTCCTGCACCTCCTGGGGGAAGTCACCAAGGCGCGTCCGGCCCGCGAGGTGCCACAGGGACAGCATCGAGTGGGTCTTGCCGCCGCCGAAGTTCGTCTGAAGGTTGACCACGGGCGAGGCGTTGTCGTCGCCGGAGAGGCGGCGGACGGCGCGGCCGATGAGGTCACGCAGACCAGTGGTGAGATAGGTCCGGTTGAAGAACTCAACCGGGTCAGCGTAGTCTCGCCCGCCCTCACCGCTCGCGACCTGGAACAGGTCAGCGGCGAACTCCGAAGCCTGGAAGTTGCCCGATGCGACATCGTCATGCGGCCGAAGGACGTGCCGCCACGGGCGCAGGCCGGTCGCATCCGGGTTTTCGCTAGCGACAGCTTTCAGGGTGCGCTGGTCGTCGCGCGCGCTGGATACCCGGCGGAGGTTCAGCCGGATCCGCCCGATCTCCGCCGCAGACTCACCGGCGTTGATGGCGGTGAGCAGCCGTTCCGTGGTGTCGAGGGCGCGGTATGCGTCGTCATCGGAGAAGGGCTTGTGGTGCGCCCAAGCGTTGCGCACGTCGAGCAGCTCACCGGCATATGCCTCGTGGACCCTTGAGAGCACCCCGCGGAACGGCTGCCAACCGCGTTTGTACCGGCCGGTGTAGTTCTGGGAAAGGAGCTTGAGCTGCAGCATCGGGTCGCCCGCGTGATAGTCGCGTTCGGCACCGACGGCGTCGACGGCGCGCATGAGCTCCACCCAGGACGGCGTCCCAGTCGGCAGGTCGGGCAGCACGGCGGCCGCGATGAACGCGTCCAGCGGCGGCGCCAGGACGTCGAACATCTGCCCCATCCGGTCTCGGTTACTCGTCGCCATCGTTCACACCGCCTGTCGGCTCCAGCACCCACAGCGCGCGTAGTAGATCAAGCAGCTTCTTTTGCCTTGCGTCGAGAACCTCGGGCGTCCATGTGTCATGAGTCAGCACCTGGGTCGTGAGAGAGAAGGCCGCCGTCCCCATGTCCGTAGAGAAGTATTTGGCCTTCTTCACCCCGAAGTCGTAGTTCTGGGCCGCCGAGTTCGTCCATGTGTTGAGCAGCACGAGGTTCGCGAGTCGGTGGGTCCACGTGTGCCGTTGCAGTTCGTCGAAGGACTTCCGCCACTCGCTGTCGTCCTTCGGGTTCTGCGGCAGCACATGCTCGACGGTGATGATCGAGTGCTCGTACGTCACGCCCGCGTGCTTCTCGAGAACTTCATTGAGCCGCAACAGAATAAATTTTCGGGTCTTCTGGGTCAGATAGACCTCGCCGTCGAGTGCTGACACAGTGTCGGCGATCTCGGCGTCGGTGAGATCAAAGGCCGCCGCGGAGGCGCCAGCCCCATCGTCGAGCTCCTTAAGCACCTCGATGTAGTGCTGCACACGTGGTGTCGTATAGACCCGCCGAAGGAACATCGAGGACGCGAGCCGGTCGAGGCGACGGAGAACTGCATCGATGACGGCTGGCTCGTCCGAGTGCCAGCGCATCGCCCAGAGTGCCACTGGGCGCCAGTCTTGGTTGTCGAGGAGTTCGAGTCGCTGGAGCTGTGCGTTAACGCTCTGCCACGACTCACCGGGCCCGTTGTCGCGGCGGAGTAAGTGGTCATATGCCCTGGCGTAGGGGAACAGGAGGTCGTCGCAAAATCCGGTGGCGTTTTGGGGGAGGTAGGCGGGCAGCACCTGCGACTCGTACTCGGTGAGCAGCTCCTTCTCCGCGCGCTTCTTGGAGACGATGAGCCGCGTGTGGAGGAAGAGGTCCTTGAATGCGCTCCGGCCCACCTGCTGCTCGGCGTCCTCCCATTTGGTGGCGTATGTCTCTTGGCTCGCGTCTGGGGCGTCGCCGATCACGGTGGCCTTGATGATGTCCGCAGGCGTGAGGTCGAGCCCACGGGCGTTCATGACGCTGAAGATCCGGTGTGCGCTGACGAGGTCTGGGGTCTTGACGACGACGAGGAATACCCGATTGCGAACAAGGCTGGCCAGCGCGTCCCGACGATCCGCGCCCCACGTGAGCAGTTGCGCGCGGATCGCCGCGGTGTTTTCCCGGATGGACTCCTGGGCCTCGGTCGCGAGCGAGTTGTCGTCGAGCTTGACCAAGTCGGTCGTCGCCCCCGGCGTCTGGACGTGAGTCGAGAAGAAGTCCGCATCTTTCTTGCGCAGTCGCAGCCGGGACTTCGGGTCGAGGTTGTCCAGCTTGCTGCCCGGCTCGCGCACCATGTCAGCGAGTTGGGTCCGGACGCCGTCGTCTTCGGTGAGGTCGCGGAGCACGGCGAGCAGGATCGTGAGCGTGGTCAGTCGTTGCTGTCCATCGATGACTTCGGCCCTCGCGTCTACTTCGGACTTGACCAGGACGATCGACCCGAGGAAATACGGTTCGCTCGTATCTCGCTTCAACGCGTCGTCGAGGTCGCCGAGCAAGTCGAGGGCCTCCTCCTTGCCCCAGGCGTAGGGGCGCTGGTAGTCCGGGATCGTGAAGTCGTATTCGCTGCACAGGATCTTGGCAATCGTGAACTCGTGGGCGGTGAGCGTCTGCATGCTCACTCCTCGTCGTCGAAGGTGAAGGCGGTCTGGGTGTCGATGGGCGTTGCCTCGGCGCGGGAGGCGTCGAGGATGTCCGGCCACGAGGTGACGACGGTGTTGAAAGCCAATGCGTCCTTGGTCCAGCCGTTGTCCTCGGCTACTCGGAAGAGCAGGTGCCCGAGCTCCTTGACAAGGTCACCGTCGACGGCGCCGTCGACGCGGCTCACAGCCGTGGCGAGGAAGGCGCCGGCTGCGGACACGCCGTCGGCGTCAAGGACGCGGAGGAGGCGGTGCAGCGCCTCCCACGCGCTCGTGTGGTCCTCGCGGAGTACGTCGTATGCCGTGGGCAACTCGGCAGGGCGCACCAGCCCTACATCTCCTGCCCTAGACGTGAGGACTCCGTCACGTGCCAAGGTGTCAACGCTGATGTTCCGTGCCTGCGCCATATTGTTGGCGTCCCCGAACTTGCCCTTTGTGTAACCATGTTGGCGGAACCAGGCAATCGCAAAACGAGTTGTTCCGTCGAAGTCCTGCTCCTGTTCCGTCACAACCTCGTCGAGTATTTCGTTGATCCGGGCGATGGCAGCAGCCACCGTCATCGTGGATCCATCGGACTCTATGATTCGCGCGTAGCGGCTGAAGATCGACATGCCCGGTCCCAGAGCTGCCTGCGGCAAGTCGACTGGCGCGATCGCGCCCTGTTGCAGTCGGCGCAGCGCATCCGGCAATTCGCCCCGCAGAGCAGCCATGAACTCGCGCCGGTCAGCACTGGACGCGGATTCGGGGCGAGGCCGGAGTGTAAAGACAATCGACGAGCCCAAGGCGTTCGTCCCAATCTCGATCATCCGGCCGCCGCGCTCGCTGCGCACTGGCCAGGATGAGGTGATTTCCCAGCCCGATCGAACCACACCTTCAAGAAGGGTCGCCCACCCTTTGGACGTGGTCCCGTCGCTCGTGGCCTCTGACTGTTTGAACGCGTAGTAGAGGGTGATTGGGAAACCCTCTAACGCTTGCGAGCGGGCTCTGGCGAACACCGATCGAAATCCGCCTTCAAAGAAGGCTTGGGCCCCGCGCTTACCACCTTGGCGGTACGGGTTGGCGACCAGTTCTTCGACCTTGGGCACAAGTAACGTGCCAAGCAGCTGCGGATAGACAGACCGCAACCCTCTCCGGAGCCACACGTAGAAATAGTCCGACAGATCGGAGTAACCAATGTTGTCGTAGTAGGGCGGTTCCCCAGAGTGTCCAAGCGTGTTGGGACAGGCCCAAGGTAATCGTTGCGGACGGGCTGTCATTGGAGCCGCCTCTCGAGCTCTGCCCCGTGGGACCCGTGGATGAACCACGGCAGGTGACTTCTGCTGCGCCGCCTGGGGGCTGCTGTGTGGCGAGGGGAGCCCGCGTTCGGTGAGTATTGGCGCGCTAGCGGCGGATTCGGCTCGATGCCGACCGTGCGCCCACAGGCAACGTCAATTCCTCGAAGCGATCAAATAGGATCTGTTGCCGCTCGCGTTCAGACTGGCAAATCGCCTTTGCCCCGAAAGCTTGGTCAAGAAGCTGATCAAGGGCATCGTGCGCCGCGATCAGCTCGCCTGTCATCCCACCCGGTTCGTAGTGCTGCTCCAGCGTTCTCTCTGGGTGGAGCTCGCGGGCTGCAAGCACATCCGCTCCGGCCCGAATGATCGCCTCACGTGTGGCGAGATTCGTTTCCGGCAGGGGGAGGTTGTTCCATACAACAGTGTTGGAGAAGCGGAGATCGGACTTGATCCTTCCTCCAATCATGCGCTGCCAGGTGATGAACATTGATGAGGAAATGACTGCGAAAAGGTAGCCGTCAGGGTCGGCTGCGGTGAAGTTGGCATTGCCGCAGATCACATCCGCCGTGTACCGCGCAGCCGTAAAGTATCGCCTCGTCTCAGTGACGTGGGAGGGGAGTGCGAGGTAGGGGCCACTTGGTTGTCGGATCTCCGTAAAGAGATGAGGCGTTGTTGCCGCTTGCCGAGTCGCTGCTTTCGCACTGGCCAAACGCATCTCCCGAACGGCAGCGATTCGCTGCGTCAGGAGCGGCGACTCGCTGAGGTCCTGACTGTCCATTTCCGCCAACCAGAGGCACCACCGCTCTCCGCCGCCGAGAAGCTCCTCCGCCCCGATGAATGGTCGCAAGTACTTGGCGGCCACCGGATCACGAAGGACGGCCGCATAGTCCGACAAGCGCACTTGCAGGTAGCCACCATCTGTGGGCTGTGACCCCTTCCGGACCATAGGGAGTCCAGGTAGAGGAGACATGCGCTTGTCGACGAGAAGGTCGGCGCCCTCAAGGAGGTATGCGTTGATGTTCCAGGGCGATTCTTCTCGCGGAGGCGGGCCCGAGGAGTCGTGAGTAAACAGCCTGGGCCGACTGGCTGGGTCCGTTGTGAACCCGATAATCACACAGTGCACCGCGGCCTTGCCGGCGGCGTCCGACGCCCATGGAAAGGTCCGGTGCGCGAACTTGATTCGCCACCCGTCCCGTTGGAGTGGCCCGAACAGGGCTGGTACGGCTTGACCCTGGGTAACCGAGTTGGTGGTCACGAAGGCCCAGACCGCGCGGGTAGACCGGAGGTAGCGGCTCGCCTTGGCGTGCCATGTGGTCACGTAGTCGAGGTAACCATCGTAGTCCTTACCCCATGCCCACTGTATGTCCTCTGTCTGTTGATCTGTCTTCAAATACTGTCCGATAAAGGGCGGATTGCCAGCCACGACCAGGGTGTCCGAGGCAGGGACCACCTGTGACCAGTTCAGTCGGATGGCGTTTCCAACGACGATAGTGGCTTGTTCTTGGATGGGCAGCCGGTCGGGTGCCCACCCCAGGCTGTTGGTGAGCTTCAGGTCGCACTGTCGGTCGATGAGGAACATCGCGGTTTCGGCTATTCGTGCGGGCCATTCGTCGATCTCGATGCCATAGAAGTGGTCGAGCGTGACCTGTAGACCCTCATTCGCGAAGAGTTGTGTTGTCTTTTCGCCGGACGGCAAATCGCGTAGTCGCTCCAGGATAGCCAGTTCGAGGTCTCGTAGCTCGCGGTAAGCGATGATGATGAAGTTTCCGCAACCACAGGCGGGATCTAAGTAGCGGACCTGTCCGAGTTTGGTTTGGAGCTTGCGGAGTCGGTCGGCTTCGTACTTGCCGAGGGTTTTGACGTGCTCGAAATCGGCGCGCAGCTCGTCGAGGAAGAGTGGATTGAGGGTCCTGAGAATGTTCTCTTCGGACGTGTAGTGCTCACCAAGCTCTCGGCGGGTTGCGGCGTCGCGGACGGACTGAAACATTGAGCCGAAGATGGCGGGGCTGATGGTGGACCAGTCGCGGTCACATGCCTCGAGAATGACTTTGCGGAACTCCGCGTTGATTACGGGGAGGCGGACTCGTTCGCTGAAGATTCTGCCGTTCACGTACCTGAACCCTTCGAGCTCCGGTGTTGGGCCGACTCTCGCGACATCGGGAGTATCAAGATAGGCAAACAACACCTCAAGTCGCGCCCCGACGTCGCTGCCGTCGGGTGCCGTGTATTCGTGAACATAGTCGCGGAAGAGATCTTGAGGCCACATGTCGGTGTCGTCGCCGAACATGAGGAAGAGGATTCTGGCGAGGGTCACGGAGATCTGGTGATCTTTGGTCGCGCGGTCGACGGTTGTGGGGTAGGCCTTGTCCATGGCGGTGTAGAGGCGGGCCATGAGCTTGGAGGCGTGCCTGGTTTCGTTCTGTGTCTCGACGTCGAAGGCTGAGCGCACCTTTGCCAGAACGGCATTCGGGTCAAGGCTCACGTCGAGCGGGAGGCGGATCGCGTTGAGCTTGGCAGCAAACTTCAGGTCGGGGGTGCCGGCTCGGTGCCGGTGTCGGGTGAGGCGGGTCGTGGTCGTGTTGCCGGCGTTGCGCCGGACGGGCCACCGCCATACCTGCTCGTTCTCGTCGTAGAAGATGACGATCCGGTCGGTGGTCGTCTTGGCGATGAGGTGGTCGACCGCGGCCTCGAGCTTTGAGTCAGGCTTCTGGTTGATAGCCCAGACGCGTAGGCCCTTGTACGTAGATACGTTGATCGCGGTGACGTGCCGGCCGTCCTGCTCGTATGTGATAGGTGGGTGGTTCGGCGCTGACCAGTTCAAGTCCTTGATGAACAGGTTCTGGTAGTCGTGGTCGTCGGCGCGGGCGATGAGGGGGTCGGTCATGCTTCTCGGACTCCAATCGAGCAGACGATCTTGATGGTGTCGGCATCGGTGGACTTGATGACCAGACGGTCCTCGTCGTGCAGCTGGGCGATGAGCTCGGCCAGGTCGTCCAGGCTGTACCTGTTGCGGCGCGCTTGGCTCACACGCATGGTGGCGTGCTCGGTCAGCGGGCGGTCGTGCAGTGCGCTGAGCGCCTCGGACGCCTTCTCTCCGAACACGGTCCCGCCCAGGCGGAGCCACGCCCATTTGCGGACGCCTTTGAGGTTGCCGGCGGCGATGGTCTCAGTCTTGAGTGAGCCTTGGACCAGGGCCTTCTCGCGCTCGAAGTGGTCGTCGCGAAGGGCCGCGGTGGGCGTGTCCGGGCTGGCCCGGAAGATGCGAAGCGCCTCCAGCGGGGTGAGCAGCTGTTCGCTGACACCATGCGCGGTCGTGGCCGCTGTAGCGAACGCGTCGACCCCCGAGGCGGTGGAGACGTAGGAGGTGACGCTGCCGCGGCTCTCGTGCAGGTGGAGGTCTCGGGTGCTGTGGACCATGTCCTGCATGCCGATGACCTTGGCCGTGATGTCGGGGTGTTTGTCTTGGGCGTTGGACCACACCAGCCAGGCTTCGCTGACGGCGTCGGCTTCACCTTCGGTGTCGTCGGTGACTCGGCCGTTGTAGAAGTCGTCGAGGATCTTGATCTCCAGTTCGCCGCCGAAGAACTGCTCGTCCGAGCCGAAAGCCTGGGCTGCGGCGCCGAGGCGGGTCTTGATGCGTTGCCGCAGGAGGATCTGTTCCTCGACCTTCTCGTGGGTGATCAGGTAGATGTGGACGGTGTCTGACTTTTGTCCGATGCGGTCGACGCGGCCGGCGCGTTGGATGATGCGGATGATGGCCCATGGCAGGTCGTAGTTGACGATGATGTGGCAGTCCTGAAGGTTCTGTCCTTCGGACAGGACGTCGGTGGCGACCAGGACGTTGATCGGGTCGGTGACGGGGCGGTGGTCGGCCGGGTCTTGGCCGGGCAGGGTGTTGGAATCCGGGGAGAACCGGCGGGCGTGGCCGGCGGGGTTGTCGGTGTCACCGGTGACCAGGCCGACGTGGGGGATCTCGGCGTCGGTGAGTGCGGCGGCGACGTACTCGGCGGTGTCCTTGTACTCGGTGAAGACGAGGATCTTCTGGTCGGGGTGCTGCTCGCGCAGCAGGTCGACGAGGGCGTTGATCTTGGAGTCCCGGGTGGAGTCCCAGGCGCCGAAACTCTCCAGTAGCCCGGTGATGGTGTTGTTGTCTTTGGCCAGGTCCTTGCGAAGGGTCGACTTGAAGACGGTGGAGTTGACCATTTTGCTCTTCTTCGGCAGCGACTCCAGGAGGGTCTGGTAACGGCTGGCGATGCTGCCGTGCAGGTCTTGCTCCCCTTCGATGTCCTCGTCGGTGACGGTGACCTGCTTGTCGGTGAACGAGCCCAGCGGGATCGGGAGCTTGTGGTCGATGGCGTACATGAACAGCTCGTTGCGGGCCCGCTGGCGTTGCAGGGAGAGGATGAACGAGTGGCCTGATGACGAGAGCCGCTTGTACAACCCGGTTCGCACGAAGCCGCTGACGTTACCGCGGCCGGAGCGGATGTCGTCGAGGTTCTTGACGTCGACGGTGGTGTGCTCGGCGCGGGGGTTGTCGTAGAACGCGAGCCGGTACCGGGGCAGTGTCAGGTCGCGGATGGCGTCCAGCGTGGTCTCGTCCTCCATCAGCGCGGCGGGGTCGTCGTCGGTGAAGGTGTGGCTGACGGGGGTGGCGACCCGGGTGGGGAAGTAGAACTTCTGGCCGTCAGCGAATTGCAGGTACTCCCGTTCGACGGGCGTCCCGTCCGGGCCGGGCACGAACTCCTTCTTGGCGGTCCGTTTGATGAATGAGCGGGTACGACGGACGAGGTGGTCGCTCATCAGCCGTTTCCAGTCCTCGGGTTCCTCGGATCGCCGGAAAGCGGTGAGCGTGTTGATCTTTCCGTCGACCTTGGCAATCAGGCCGGGGTCCTTAAGGATGGCAGCGGTGGGGATGATGCCAAGGTCGTCGTCGTCGTCGAGATAGAGCCCGATCTGGTTGGCGACGTCGGTGAAGGCCAGGTTGTACGGCGTCGCCGTGAGGAGCAGGACCTTCGCCCCGTTGGCGCGGATGTACTGGTGGATCGCGTCGTAGGCGATGGTGCTGTTGTTGCGCAGGTTGTGGGACTCGTCGCAGATGACGAGGTTGAACCTCTTCAGCTCAGGTAGGACCTTGTCGACCACCGAGTACGGCACGACCCGGCCGTTGATGTCGTAGGCGTCCAGGTGCTCGACCCACATTGCCTCGAGGTTCTTGGGGCACAGGACCAGGGTGGAGTAGTCCTCGGCGGCCTGCAGCATCAAGGCGGTCGCGACGGCGGTCAGGGTTTTTCCAAGGCCGACGACGTCGCCGAGCATCGTGCCACCGCGGCGCACGATCCGCCGGGAGAGGGTGCGGACCGCGCTTTCCTGGTAGTCCAGCAGCAGGTCGCTCATCGACTTGGGCAGCACGTAGCCCATTCCGTCGCGGGCGTCCTGGGACAGGGCGTGGCAGACCTTCAGGTAGACCTCGAACGGGGTGGGCTGGGTCTCGTCGGCCCACGACTTGTCGATCAGGTCGATGATCTCCTCGGTGATGGTCAGAGAGAACGGGTCGTCCCAGCGCTGGTCGAACCAGGTGGCCAGCTTGGTCGTGGCGTCGGAGTCCTGTACGTCGATGTTGAGCTCGAGGTTGCGGGCGAGCCCGGCGCCAGTGAGGTTCGACGAGCCGACGTACCCCCATCGGGCGGCATGGACGTTGCTCGGTGCGTGGAAGATGTACGTCTTGCCGTGCAGCGGCTTCTCGGTGAACACCTTCATCGCGACGGTCCCCTCGCCGAGCTGTCGCTTGAGCGTTTGCAGCGTCGCCTGACCGGCAGGGGTGGCCAGGCCTCGCATGAGCTGGGTGCGTAGGTGCTTGACGAGCTGGTCGCGCCGGGCCAAGGCCCGCTCCCGGTCGTGGATGTCCGATCCGTACGCGGGGGGCTGGATCTCGTCCTGCAGTAGGTCGAGCAGCTGCTCGGAGTCCGACGGGGCCACCATCCCGACTAGGACCCGGGCGGTGGGCCGTTCGGAGGGTTCAGGGGTGGGCTTGCCGTCGAGGATGTCCGCGAACGCGGACCAGCCGCGCAGGTCCAGGTACCCGGTGGCCACGTCGACGGTGTCGAAGTGCTTAAGGGATGCCTGCAACGCCGGGCCCAGGCGGGTGTTGTCGGTGATGTTGTCGAAGATGTTCGGCACGGTCGTCGATGTCCTCTGCTGGTCGGGTCGTCGGATATCTTCGCGTCAGGTCACTGGGCGCAGGTGTGGCGTCCGGGACGTGGTAGGTGAGGCGTCGCGGAGCTGCTCAAGGGTGTCCACGACGATGTGGCGTTCGAGCATGGAGCAGGTCGCCTTGGCGTCGCGCAGGTCCGCACGCAGCCGGCGGTTTTCCTCCCGCAGCTGGGTGACCTCGGCCTTGAGCCGTCGCACGGGTTCGGGGTCGGTGCCGTTGCTGGCCAGCCGAGCACGGAACTCGTCCTGCAGGTCAGTGTGCCGGTGGGTCAGAATCCAGCGTTTGACTCCGGCCTCGTCGGCGAGGGACTTGACTGTCAGCTTCCCGTCGGAGCGGACGGGTTGACCGTCCAGGAGGCGGGTCATGGCGTCGCGGATGGCGCGCCGTTCGGTGTCGTGGTCGGTCACGGGCCATCTCCTTGCTGGTGTGCGGTGACGAGGGCTTCGCGGTGGGTGATCTGGGCCTGGATGCGATGCCGCAGCGGCTCGGGGGTCAGCGGCGCGTCGAGCTCCGCCCGCAACGCCTGGATGTCGGCGTCGATGACGGCGATGTGCTGATCGGTGCGGGCGACGTTCACGCACCGGTCCTCGCAGGCGGTCAGGTCAGGGGTTCTCGATCCGGTGGTGCTGCCGGTTTCTTTGCGGCACAGCGCTGTTCGGGCGTCGAAGCAGCAGGCGAGGGTTTGCCCCGGGGCGTCGTAGACGCGCAGGTCCGGGTTTTCCAGCACGGCGGCGGCCTGCCGGGTCGTCAGGGTCAGGCCTTGGTAGCGGCGTCGGTACTCGGCGGCCGCGTGACGGTACCGGTCGGCCGCTGGCCCGCTGACGTTCGGGTTGGTATCCAGGTGCTCGGCTGCCTGGTGCAGGGTGTCGCTGAGCGAGAAGGCCTCCTCCATCGGGAACAGGTCGCGCAGCCCGGCGGAGGTACGTCCGCCGTATCCGTCGGTGGTGGCGGCGTGCAGGTGTCCGTACTGAACCCCGAGTGCGACACGTCCTCGGGGTTTGCGGTAGATGAACCAGGCCAGGGTGCGCCGCAGACGACGCAGGTTGACGTGCCCCTCAGGGTCGGGCGGGATGACCTCGGCCGTTCGGTCGAGGTCCGCGGCACAGGCGTTGAACCAGCCGATCAGGTGAGTGGTGGACTCACGGATCGCGGTGGAGGTGGGGCCGGAGGACTGCATGTCGCCAGGGCGGCCCTTGAAGAGGCCGACGGGGAACAGCAGGTCGCCGTCATGCAGTCCTTCCATCACCGCGATCGCGTCGGCCACCGGCTTGATGGCCATCCACGGTGTGTCTCGTTCGATGCCGGCTGGGATGCTCCGCCCGTCAGCAACAGCGGACTTGAATGTCCGGCCGCGGATCTCGAAGCCACCAGCTTCGCCACCGCTGGTGTCGGACGGCGTGCAGCAGCCCCGGCGTAGGGCCAGGACCTCGTCTCGTCTCATCCCGGTCAGGTAGGCGATGGTGATCAAGGACGCGGTGACCAGCATCCGCCTGACGTAGTCGGCTCGCCGGGGGGTGATGGTGCCGGCCCAGGTGCTGACCGGTGGGGTGGCTGGTGGCCGGTGGTGGGGCGCGTGTGAGGTCAGACGCAGCGCCGGCAGGATACGTGGCCCGTCCTCGACCAGGCGCAGACACCACACCAGCAGCGCGGACATGGTGGCCGGGTGGATGGGGACCGACTTGTTCTCCGCCGTCCACTCGCTCTTGCCGATGACCTGCTCGATGCCCTCGGACTCCCAGAACGGTTGGCGCAGGCGGGCGTTGACGCGCATGTACGGGGCCATCAGCCACAGCCTGGACACGGCGAACAGGCGTCGCCCCTGGGGGTTCTGTGAGATCGGCAACGCCTGAACAGTCACGGCGTAGTCGCGGAGGTCCTGGTCGGTCAGCTCGGCCAGGGTGCGCGTCCCACGCTCGTGGCACCAGGTCAGCAACGGTTTGAGGTCCTCGTAAACACTCTTCACGGTGGCGGGGGCCAGGCGGTTGCGGGCGCTAGCCGTCCGCGTTAGCTGTTCCAGGGGGGTGTCGACCGTCAGAAGGAGGTAGATGAAGTGCTTGACGTCGGGCCGTAACATGGTCGGGCAGTTGGCGAACAGCAGCCTGATGGACCCCGAGGTGGGGCGCGCGCTAAGTGCGGATAGGTCCCAGACGTCGTCGCCGAAGCTCGTCGACCCGGTCACCACCACCGTGTCCGGGTCGGGCAGCCGCGGTGTGCTGGGCGAATGGGGGGCTACGCGTCCGCTACGGCGGGCCGTCGACGTGGGGGTCATGCGTCCAGGTCCCGACGCAGGAGCCGCTCGATCAGCCTCACGTCGGTGTCGCTGGTGGCGCGCTGGGCGTCTTCGCGTTCGGCGGGGGTGGTGCTGGTGGACAGCAGATGCTTCAGCCGGTCGTAGTGGTCGCGGTAGAGCCGCTGAAACCGTGTGGGGTTGACCGAGGCCAGGTTCTCCAAGCCGTCGCGTAGGGCGAGCAGGCGGGGTAGGTGGGCGCGGGTGGCGATCGCGTTGGGGCAAGCCAGGCACATCAGGAACGAGGCGGTGCAGGCGTGGCCGTGCGGGGTGAACGGGCTGTGCGTGAAGTCAATGCAGGCGCCCGTGGCGGTGTCCAGCGTGCCGGCGGCGACCGCGGTGGCCGTGGGGACCGGCAGTTCGAGGTGTTCGACGCTGTCGGCGTACCGCATCTGGAGGCTGTCCTGGGCGTGGCCGACGGCTTCGGCCTGCCCCTCCAGGATGACGTCCTGGAGCAGCGCGGCGGTCAGGGCGTCGGGACGCCGGTAGACGTCTTCGCTGACTGCGTCGGTGTTTTGGCTCGACTTGCGGTTGATGACCTGTTCAGACAGCCGCAGCCGGTTGAAGTGCAGATGTACCAGCTGCCCGTCCGCGGCAGGGATCGCGGCGGTGAGGTCCCATCGGCGCACCGCGCCGCCGTTGGTGAAGGCGGTGGTGACGAATATCCGCGTCGGATGGTCGCTGACACCGATACTGCTGCCGGCGATCAACAGCTGCTCGGTGGGATAGCCCAGGCCAGCCAGACACTGGCGGGCGGGACCGGTGATGGTCAGGGCCTGCCGCAGCAGGCGGGCATGGGATCCGCTGAAGGAGTGGGTGAAGTACCGCCGGTGCCCGCGGCGCGGTTTGTCCAGGTGCGCGAGCAGGACGGTGTCATCGTCATCCCCTCCTGCTCCTGCCCCAGAGGCCAGTTCGGGCACACCGAGCGAGTTCAGGGTGCTGAGGTTGTAGCCGCGGTCGCAGACCAGCAGCACCATCAACGACACCACCTCGACACGTTTGGGGTACAGGCCGTACGTGGGATGAAGGTCGCCGGTCCCTAGCAGCGCCGCGACGCGCCGTTCGAGGATGCGGCTGGTTGGTCCGAACATGAGCCGGCCATCCGCCTGCAGCCGTTCCAGCAGCTGTCCGCGACTCCAGGCCCTCCCCGCGAACGTCACGGTCGGCTCGTCGTCGGCCACGTCACCGTCTCGGTGACGTTCAAGTGCGGTGACGTTAGGGGATATTCGCGTCTCGCACGCTCGGACCATCTCGGCCGCGCGACGGCGGATTGCCTCGAATTCTGTAACGGTGTATGACCCGTACAGGCGTTTGCGTGGCTTGTGAGTCCGCTGGGACAACGCGTGGCGGGTCAATGCCGACACCTCGGGTGCCTCCTTGAGCAGCACGCGCATGAGGTTGACCTGGCCCGGCCATCGGTTGGCGGCCTCTTTGTGGGCCCGCCAGGCCCACCAGTGCTCCGGGGTGAGCTGGTCCAGGCTCGTCACCTTGATACCGACGCGGTCCATTCCGCGAAGAAACTCCAAGACGGCCGTGTATCCAGAGGCCATCGACGCTGGTGACCGCCACCGCCCATCGGGGCCAGTCGCTGTGACGAATGCGCCGACCAGGTGAGACCGGACCTGGCCGTTCGCCGGGGCCACACCGAAGTCGAACGGGCCGAGCTCCCCACCGTCCGTGCCGATCGCAGACACCACTAGGCCGGCGGCGTCCAGCCGGTCGGGGCGGCGGTAGCCTGCAGCCGGCATCACCACTCCGGGGACCATCACACGTCGCTTCCGGCGTTGACCAACCCGGACCCGGCCAGGTGACGCTGCACGAACGCGGCGAACGCCTCGTCGCTTCCGGACTCGTCGGCGTTGAGGAACAGGTCAACCTGCAGACCGCCGACCGGCTCCAGGTAGATGTCGCGTGTCGTTTGCGGATTCGTATGCCCGAGAAGGGTTTGCACCAGCGTCCACGGGTCACCGAACAACATCCGGTAGTCGCGTCTCTCCTCGGGGGTCAAACCCATCCGGCGGTCGAACGCGTGCATCAGTGTGACCAGCATCCGCAGCGCGAAGGAGTGGCGCATCATGTGGGGGTAGCACGACACTGGCACGCCCAGCCGTTCGCATCGGCCGGAGGCAGCGGAGAACACCGCCTCCCAGGACGGGTAATTCATCGGCAGGCCGGACTCGCCGAGAAACATCATCGCTGGCTCCGGCCCCGCCGGGCCGTGGATGAACAGCCGCATCCTGTCGCGGGCATCGAGTTGGTCGAGGGTGACGGTCCGCTGCTGGTCGATCGAGGCGTCATGAACCCGCAGTCGGTGGCGATCGCGATCCACCAGGACCAGCCGATCGCTCAGGTCCTCGTACCGGCCCTCCCGGCGAGCCCGAGCGACCGCCGCGGCACGGGTGGAGATCGTGTACGCCTCCAGCTCGCGAACCGCCTCGAACGACAGCCAGAAGTCGCGACCCCTCCCCTTGGCGACTGCATGCGCCACCCGGCCACGCGCATACCTGCTCCCCGACTCCGCCATGGGCACCTCGATCATGAGCAGAGTCCCTGCCTCTCGCAGGCGAAGTCCGCTGGACCACAACAGGTTCGCGAAAGCAGCATTCCTCGCGTCACACCGACCGCGCCATGAAGAGTCCCGTGAACCATCCAGGCGGTAACCCCGCAGCCCCACGTCGCGCCACTGCTGATAGGCCCGCGGGGTCAACCACTTCACTCGCGATGGCCGAGCATCCCGCGGCCGCAGAGCCGCAGATGAACCTAATGACCACGAACTGGATTGCGCTTCAGCGGGATTCGGGTGCAGATTACCACGGTGCCGTTGCCAGTCGAGGAACTTCTTGCACGCCGCCGCTTCACGACTGAACTTCGCCCCAGACACCCGGCGAGGGTTCGTAGGATCACGGCGTCGCCAATACTCATAGTCCAGCAGCTCAACAGACGAGACCTCGCGCCACGACTTCGACTGAGACTCAAGGAAACTCAGGAACAGACGCAAGTCCTTCGCATACGACACCCCACTCTGCTCGGACAGCAGCCTGAAACTCGACGACGCGAAGAACAACAACACGTCCGGATCCGGCGAACCGTCCGGGCGCAACAAGAACGGCGACCCAGGCAAGAACCCCAGTGACCGTTCCCGATCGACCAGAGATCGAGACATGGCGACCGTCCGGTCCGGCGAAGCCGACGCTCGCCCATCAGGCAGCGATCGACCCAACCTCCACATCGCCCTGGCCGGCCTCAAGGTCACGACCACACCCTAGCGGGCAACACCCCCCCCTTTCGGGGGAAGGGCGGATCGGTCGACACAAGAACATTCGGCAGCACGACTGTGGCCGCATCCGCCTGACGCACGCTGGCCTTTCCCCGCGCTGGAAGCGTCTCGATGACTCGGCCTATCCCTCGGAGCATGAAGCCAAAGTTTCCCGATGACACACTGAACGGATTTGCTTCTGCGTAGTCCCAGGTCATGGGGATGGCCTGTCGAGCGAACGTGTTCCTCAATCCTTCGTTCTTGGGATCAGGCATCCACGTCGCGATCGTTGAGCCATAGTCAGCCAATCGACTTACCGCGAAGCCGAGGTACGTGGCGATCGCGTCGGCGTAGGCGGCGGCTCCGGCGCCGCCTGCTTCAAGGCGTTCTCCCTCGGGCAGCCCGGATGCGAGCGCGTCGGTGAGGATAAGTTCGCGGGCCTCCATGGCGAGGTCGCTGAAGGTCGTCAAGGCGAGGAGCTGCCGTTTTGTGAAGGCATCGCACCAGCGGGGCATTCCATACATCGGTAACCGATCGACATCGTGGTTAGGCGTCGGTACGAGCTGGGTTGGAACGTCCGCGGGTGCCTGGGTTTCCGCCGCCAGGACGTGATCCCCGGTCGGGGGAAGGTATATCCGCCGACGGTCCCCTTCGGCCACCACGGCCATGAGCACGGCACCCAGACCCTGTGCTTGCGCAAAGTCGCGGATCTCAGTAAGCGACACGGGGGACTTGCACGCAACGCAAGTGGCACCCTTGTCCATGGTTCCGGTGGTAGGTGGGCCCGCTGGGTCATGTCCGATGTCGAACGCCACCCGCAGCCCGCTCGGGTGGGTCGGGTCGGCGTCGACCCGGGGCACGGCATACGCCTCCTTGCCCTTCTTCTTGCCGAGCCACCACGACCGCACGAGCGGCATCTCGATGCCGCACGCCGGGTTCGGGCAGGTGAGGGTACGGGCCCAGATCCACGCGATGACCGTCGCCGTCGAATCGTCGGGCAGGGTGGCCCTCGGGTAGTGCTGCCCGATCCGGTTGACCGCTTCATCGCGCATCCACTCGCCGTAAGCTCGGACGTCGGCCGCGAGACCCCCCGCACCGGCATGCGAGACGAGCCCCTCCTGCATCAAAGGGTGGACCGGTTGGCGGCCGGCGAATGTCGGCGGGATCTCGATGAGCGCTTTGTTGATGAGGACGGCGACCGGGTTGAGGTCGGAGGCATGAGCCTCGAGGCCGAGCCGCTGCGCCTCCAGCGGGATCGTGCCGCCGCCGGCGAACGGGTCGAGGATTGACGGCGGGTTGTTACCGGTCGACGCCATGAATCTCGGCGTGGGCCTCGGCTAGGAGTCGCTCGTCGTGGATGTTCTCCCAGACGACGAGCCGCTCGATAATCCCGTGCAACCTCTCCCGCTCCGCGCGCTGCGCCTCCTCCGTCGGAAACCGGTCCGGGTGGGACGATGGGTCGTCGACGAGCTGGGCGAAAAGCACTGCGCGGGCGGCGGCGAGGGGCCGACGTGCCCACCACAGATGGAGCGTCGAGGGGTGGCCGTGCCGGATCGACTTCTCCCGCGCCGACGCCCTGTTGATCGCCTCTAGGGGGAGGGCCACCTCGATGAGCTTGCGCTTCTGAGTCACGAGCGAGTTCCCCTGTTGACGCGGTGGTTGAACGATTGAAACCCGCCGACAGCCCGGCGGGTACGACTGACCATAGCCAACTGGGGCCATGCGCCAGGGATTCTCCTGCCGGTTGCCGATACTGGGGAGATGAATGACGATTACCCGCCCATCGACCTGCGTGGATACGTGGCCCGCTTTACCCTGCATGGCCAGAGACTGCCCTGAGCTGGCCGACTGGGACGTGGCGGTGCAGGAGGCCGCAAATCCGACGACTTACGGTTTGAGGCTGTGTAACGGCCATATGCAAAAACCTCAGCACGACGAGAGCTTGGTGGTTGGCCGAGGGGGATGAGGGAGGCCGAACCCATCAGAACGGCCTCGTCCCCTTCGCCCACATCTTGTCCCAGTGCCCACGCAAGCCTGTGGCGTGAAAGTCGCCGAGGTCGGTGGTCGCGAAGGGGTCGTCGAGGTAGCGGAGGTCGTCATGCTGGGCGCCGCGGGGGTCCACGCGGACGAGGGCGAGCCGGTAGCGGGGGGCGGCGTTCTTGCCGGTCATCACCTCGTTGTGGGTGACGAAGAAGTCTGTCGCGCCCTCGATCCGGGCCTTGACTTCGATCCGATAGGTGTCGCCGTTCGGTGCCGTGGAGAGGATGTCGAAGCCGGGGTTGTTGAACGCTTGCTCGACCGGCCGCCGACCGAGCTCGCGCTCGCAGGCCAGGACTAGGACGACGCCGCGGCGTTCGACCTCCTTGGTCTCCTTGGCGTGCATCGGTGCGTTCGCGGGCAGGTCGCCCTCGAGCATGCCAACGGGGAGGACCAAGGCAGCGGTGAGGATGCGGGGCGGCTTGGTGGACATCAATGCCTGCTGGTCAAGCAGCTCGAGGCGTCTGCGAAGGCGGATGTCGAGGTCGACCGCTTTGCGGGTCAGGCTCTCCGAGGTCTCCTTGGCCTTCTCGCCCGCCCGCTCCCTCTCACCGGCGACGGCGGCGTCGAGAAGCAGACGGTCACGCTCGTTCGCGAGGCGTTTGGTGACGAGCGCGCGGGTCTTGACCAGCTCCGCGGAGCGGCGAGGCTGGACCTCGGCGAGATACAGGGGGAGCTGATTGGCGATGATCCAGCTGGTGGCCTGGTCCTCGGCGTCTGAGAGCCATGGGAGTTGTCTGGCTGCCATACTCCTCGGCGCGTCAGGGGCAGCGACGCAGTCCAAGTAGGGCGCCGGGCCGGCAGGGGTGACGGTGCCGTAGCTGTCGACGTAGACGTAGCCGAACCGCCTTGCCACCCTGGCGCCGGTGGCGTCGGCGACCTCCTCGATGACCCCCACGAGCAGTTGGGGTTCATCGAGGGTGGAGGAGGCCAGGACGGTGCCGTGGCTGAGGGTGCCGCCGAACTGCCTGATCGCCTCCTCCATGACGGCGTCGTGCAGCGGGTGACCCGGCGCGAGCAGGTCGGCGCGGGCGAGACCGTCGGGCTGGAGGTGGGGCAGATCGAAGGTAACCCGGTCGTACCTGGTCGCGATGGGTCCGTGCTTGCTGGCCCGGACGTGCGCGGGCACGTTGGCGATCTCGTAGCGGCCACGTTCCCTCTTGACGATCCGGCCGCCGAGCCGGGTGAAGGCCGCCTTGAAAGCGAGTTCGATGTAGTGCGGCTGGAGCCGCCGAGCGCGCGCCTCGTCCATGGCCGCGCGCAGCCCTGCGAGATCGGCATCGGCCAGGTGCTCGGAGGCCAGCGCGCGCTCGTCGAGGATCTCCTTGAGGCCGTCACATACGCTGGCGTCAATGACCTCGTGCATCCTGGCTCTCACGTCAGGCCGGTCGCCGTACTGGATGGCGTCCAGGAGCAGGTTGCGCAGCGGCGTTTCGCTGAAGGCCTCGCCGAGGACGTCGAAGACTTTGCCGCCGAACGTCTGACGCATCTGTTCGAGCTTCTCCAGCAGCCGGGTGAAGACCTCTCCCTCGCGGGTGTTGGACGCCACGAGGTTCCACAGGCGGCATACGTCTTCTTGACCGATGCGGTGAATGCGACCGAAGCGTTGTTCGATGCGGTTGGGGTTCCACGGCAGGTCGTAGTTGACCATCAGGTGCGCCGCCTGGAGGTTGAGGCCCTCGCCGGCGGCGTCGGTGGCCAGCAGGATCTGGCAGTCGCGGTTCTTGGTGAACTCCTCGGTGATCAGTCGGCGATCGCCTCGGCGCACGCCGCCGTGGATGGCCCTGACCGCGTCCGGTTTGCCGAGCAGTGAACCGATGCGGGCCTGGAGGTAGTCCAGGGTGTCGCGGTGCTCGGTGAAGATGATGAACTTGCGCGGCCAGCCGTCCCTGTCGGTCGTCAGAGCGTGGTCCTGGAGGATCGTGGACAGCTCTGTCCACTTGCGGTCGGTGCCCAGGTCGCGGACCTGCTTGGCGACCTTGGTGAGCGCGGCCAGCTCGACGAGCTCGGCGTTGAGCTCATCGACCGTCTGCGCGGCGGTAGCGGCGTCGAGCAGCTCCTCTTCGAGCTCCTCGATTTCCTCGGCGTTGAAGTCGTCGGAGTCCAGCCCGTCCAGGTCGAGGTTGGCGTCGGACTCGCCATACGTCCCGCTGAGAATCTCCTCCTTCTTGCGCTCCAACCGCTCCGACCGGCGCACGAGGCTCCGATAGATCGCTTCCGGGCTCGAAGCAAGGCGGCGCTGGAGGACGGTGAGGGCGAAGCCGATGGTGTTCCTGCGTTTCCCCCCAATGCGGTCGGCGCGGTTCATCCCCTTGCGGACGTAGTGGGTGACGTCTTGGTAGAGGTCAAACTCGCGGCCGGCTAGGTCGTACGGGACGGTCTCCGCAATCCGTTCGGGGAAGAGCTTCTTGCCCTCGAAGGTCAGCAGGTCTTCCTTGACCATCCGCCGCATGATGCCGGTGGTGTCGACGCTCTTCTTGTGCTTGCCCTCGAACCTGTCACGGTCGAGCAGTGTGAGGAAGAGCTGGAAGTCCTCTTCCTTGCCCGAGTGCGGGGTCGCGGTCATCAGGAGCAGGTGACGGGTGATCTCATCGAGGGCCTCGCCGAGCTGGAACCGCTTGGTCTTTTCCAGCTTGCCGCCGAAGTAGTGCGCCCCCATTCGGTGCGCCTCGTCGACCACGATGAGGTCCCACTCGGTCTCCTTCAACTGGGCCTGCAAACCTTCGTTGCGGGAGAGCTGGTCCATGCGCGCGATCAGCAGCGGGTTGGACTCGAAGACGTTGAGGTTGACGTTGGCGTCGATCAGCTGGTTGGTCAGCAGGTCGAAACGCAGCCCGAACTTGAAAAACAGCTCGTCCTGCCACTGCTCGACCAGGCCACCCGGAGCGACAATGAGGCAGTGCTTGACGTCATCGCGCAGGATCAGTTCCTTGATGTAGAGCCCGGCCATTATCGTCTTGCCCGCGCCAGGGTCGTCCGCCAGAAGGAACCTCAACGGCGTGCGGGGGAGCAGCTCGCCGTACACCGCTCGGATCTGGTGCGGCAGCGGCTGCACCTCACTGGTCGCGACGGCGAGCATTGGGTCGAACAGGCCAGCCAAGGTGATCCGCTGGGCCTCGGCCACCAGCTTGAAGTCGCTCGCGTTCGCGTTAAAGGCTCGGCTGCCGTTCTGCGCGATGGTGAGGGCGTCTTCGTCTATGCGAAAGACCACCTGTTGCTTGAGTGCGCCGGTGGTCGTCTTGAAGGTCAGCTCGACGGCAGCGGAGCCGTGCCACTGCACAGCAACGACGGTGACGACATCGGCGGGAATGAGCCCTTCCAGCCGTAGCCCTGGCTTGAGTTCCTCAAGCAGCACGTTTGACCCTCCTGATCGGCAGTCAACCAACGTTAGTGGAGACCGCCGACAGGCCGGCCATTCAACCCGAGAGATCGCACGCCCGAATCTGGTCGCGTCACTCGCCCGCTAAGTCTCTTGACGTCAAGACGTCGTGCGATAAGTCGTGCGATAACTCCCGGCGATCCCCGGCGTGTAGCGGTCACTGACGGTCACTCAAATCGTCTCGCGACGCCCGGCCGGGCTACTCCGGAAACGACAAAACCCGCAGGTCAGCAGCGCTTTGACCTGCGGTTTCGGGTGGTGGCCAGGGGCGGGTCGAACGGCCGACCCTTCCGATTTTCAGGCGGAGGATCGAGTGGGCCGGATCCGTACGGAGCAGAGATCCAGATTCGCCGGCGGCATGCCAGCCCTCCCGAGGCCCTCCCGTGGTCTCACTTCTAGTCTCATTCGTGTGCGTTCAGGGCGGTTCCTGTAAGGCCTTGTGGATCGCCGTTGAGCGTATCTGAATGCTCGCAACCCGCGATGAATCCCGCGGGGCAGACCTCGAAAGCGTGTGTGGGGGAGACTCCACCGTGGGTTCAAATCCCACCGCCACCGCCAACTGGCTTTATCACCGATGTGGATCAGCTAGGTGTGGATC
>JAABUM010001642.1_pt1 | contig 32464 bp, 30 predicted proteins | sample 5559161 | NCBI WGS metagenome assembly JAABUM01 (sample SAMN10711868, study PRJNA513369) | rock metagenome | isolation source: Antarctica rocks | place: Antarctica: Victoria Land, Siegfried Peak nord
TGGCGCGCCCCAAGCGGATCATCTGGACCGACGACCTGCCCAAGACCCGCTCCGGCAAGATCATGCGGCGCCTGCTGCGCGACATCGCCGAGGGGCGCGAGCTCGGTGACGTGACCACGCTGCGCGATCCGGACGTGATGGCGGCCCTCTCGGACAAGGTCAAGGCGCGGCAGTCGGACGGGTAGCGGTCAACCTGAGCGGCGGACCGGCCAGCGGGTGGACGCCCCCGCGTGGCCGGTTCTGCCGTCTTTCTAGTGGCCGACCAGCACCCGGATGAGGATCACCGCGCCGCCGAGCGCGACCTCGAGCACCACCGCGGTTGCCCGCTCGACGACGGACAGCCCCTGCTTCCAGACGCCGAGGACGGTGGTGGCCGCGAGGAAGGCGAGCTCCACCCCGAGTGACACCTGCATCGCGAGCCGGACGCTGAAGGCCCCGGTCGCTGCCAGCAGCAGGAACAGCACGGCAGGGGCGGGGGCGAGCAGCAGGGGAGCGGTCTCGCCCATCAGGTTGAGGATCTCGGTCCGGGTCCGGCGGCGGTGGTAGACCGCGCGGTACGCCCAGCGTTCGGCGACCAGCCGGGCGAGCCAGAGCCCCACCCCGACGAGAGCCACGTCGAGCGCGGCCAGCAGGGCACGAGGCAGCACCGGCTCCTGCAGGAGTCCGACGAGGACGACGAGGACGGTCAGCGTTCCGTAGACCCGCTCGGTCAGCAGGCTGCTGACCGCGTGCCGGTCACGGTCGAGGGCGTCCGGCCCGAGCAGGGCGTCGGCGCCCTGCGAAGGGTCGTGCGGCGCCTCAGGCCGTTGTTCAGTCACAGCGAGAGGGAACCACGGCGGGCCGGCGCGTGACGTGCCGATCATCGGAGGCGATCTCAGTAGGGTCGGGCCGTGAAAGCCCTTCGTCGCCTGACCGTGCGCGCCCGCCTTCCCGAGCCGCTGGGGCCGCTCGCCGAGCTGGTGCTCAACCTGCGCTGGTCGTGGCACGCCGACACCCTCGACCTGTTCGAGTCCGTCGACCCGGTGCTGTGGCGTGAGTGCCAGCGGGACCCGGTGCGCCTGCTCGGGGAGGTCTCGCCGGCACGGCTGGAGGAGCTGGCGCGAGACCGGCGCTTCCTGCGACGGCTGTCCGACGCCGCCGACGAGCTGCAGGAGTACCTCACCGCGCCGCACTGGTACCAGGGTCTGACCGACGCGCCCCGCTCCATCGCCTACTTCTCGCCCGAGTTCGGCATCACCGAGTCGCTGCCGCAGTACTCGGGCGGTCTCGGCATCCTCGCCGGGGACCACCTCAAGGCGGCGAGCGACCTCGGCGTCCCCATCGTCGGGGTCGGGCTGCTGTACCGCGCCGGCTACTTCGTCCAGTCGCTGTCGCGGGAGGGCTGGCAGCAGGAGCACTACCCGGGGCTCGACCCGCACGGGCTGCCGCTGGCGCAGCTGACCGACGCGTCCGGCGCCCTGGTCAAGGTCAGCATCAACCTGCCCGAGGGCCGCCAGATGCACGCGCAGGTGTGGCGGGCGCAGGTCGGCCGGGTGCCGCTGCTGCTGCTCGACACCGATGTCGAGGACAACGACGCGGCCACCCGCAGCGTCACCGACCGGCTCTACGGCGGCGGCACCGACCACCGGCTGCTGCAGGAGTTGCTGCTCGGCATCGGGGGCGTCCGCGCGCTGCGCGCCTTCTCGGCCGCCACAGGCGCGCCATCGCCTGAGGCGTTCCACACCAACGAGGGGCATGCCGGCTTCCTCGGGCTGGAGCGCATCCGCGAGCTCGTCGCCGGTGGCCTGTCGTTCGAGGAGGCGCTGTGCGTCGCGCGCGCGGGCACCGTCTTCACCACCCACACGCCGGTGCCGGCCGGCATCGACCGGTTCCCCGTCGAGCTGGTGTACCGCCACTTCGCGGGTGACACCGCCGTCCCCGGTCTGCCGATCGACCGGCTGCTCGCCCTCGGGGCCGAGCCGGACCCGAAGATGTTCAACATGGCCCACATGGGCCTGCGTCTCGCTCAGCGCGCCAACGGCGTGAGCAAGCTGCACGGCGCGGTCAGCCGCGGGATGTTCTCCGGGTTGTGGCCCGGCTTCGACGCGGCGGAGGTGCCGATCTCGTCGATCACCAACGGCGTGCACGCGCAGACGTGGGTTGACCGCCAGGTGCTGGAACTGGCGGGCCGGGAGAGCGGACAGCTCGGCGTGCAGTCGTTCAGCACCGCCGTACGCATCTCCGACGCCACGGTCTGGCAGCTGCGCCGCACGCTGCGGGCCCAGCTCGTCGAGGAGATCCGCCGCCGGGTGCGGCTGTCGTGGCACCAGCGGGGGGCGTCCGACGCCGAGCTCGGCTGGGTCGGCTCGGTGTTCGACCCCGACGTGCTGACCGTCGGTTTCGCGCGCCGCGTGCCGTCCTACAAGCGGCTGACGCTCATGCTGCGCGACCAGGACCGGCTGCGGGGCCTGCTGCTCGATGCCGACCGGCCCGTGCAGTTCGTCATCGCCGGCAAGGCCCACCCCGCCGACGACGGCGGCAAGGAGCTGATCCAGCAGATCGTGCGGTTCGCCGACACCCGCGACGTGCGGCACCGGATGGTCTTCCTGCCCGACTACGACATCGGCATGGCGCGCTACCTGTACGCCGGGTGCGACGTCTGGCTGAACAACCCGCTGCGCCCGCTCGAGGCTTGCGGGACCAGCGGAATGAAGTCGGCGCTCAACGGCGGGCTCAACCTGTCGATCCGCGACGGCTGGTGGGACGAGCTGTTCGACGGCTCCAACGGCTGGGCCATCCCGTCGGCAGACGGCCTCGCCGACCCCGACCGCCGCGACGACCTCGAGGCCTCGGCGCTGTACGAGCTGCTCGAGCAGACCGTCGCCCCGCGGTTCTACGAACGGCCCCTGCCGACGCGGTGGATCGCCATGGTCAAGCACACGCTGAGCACGCTCGGGCCCAAGGTGCTGGCCTCGCGAATGGTCCACGACTACGTCCGGCAGCTCTACATCCCCGCCGCCCAGTCCGAGCGGAGTATCAGCGCCGACGACTACGCCGCCGCACGGGAGCAGGCACATTGGCGAGGGCGCATCTTCGGCGCCTGGCCCGGTGTCGCTGTCGTGCACGCCGAGTCCTCGGGGGTCGGTGAGGCGCCGCAGGTCGGCTCGCAGTTGACCGTGCGGGCAACCGTGACGCTCGGTGGCCTCGAAGACAGTGACGTCGACGTGCAGGCAGTGTTCGGGCGGGTCGACGAGGCCGACCAGATCCACGAGGCCGAGTCGGTGTCTCTGACGCCGGTGCGCGATGGCGACGTGTACGACGAGGGCTCGCAGCGCTACGAAGGCGATATCCCGCTGGCGCGGACGGGTGCCTTCGGCTACGCGGTGCGGGTCCTGCCGCGCAGCCCCGCGCTCGCCTCGCCGGCGGAGCTGGGGCTGGTCACGACCTCATGACGGCAGTGTCGTGACGCAGAGCACCAGCACCGAGCGGGCGCCGACGAGGTGGGCGGCGCCGGGGGCCAGCTGCGGGGAGCGGCCACTGACGTCCGTGCTGAGTTCGATGTCGGGCGCACCGAACCCGGCGAGGTCCGGCGCGGCGGTGTCGAGCAGCAGGCGGTAGCCCGTGACCCATTCCGGGTGGGGCAGCACCGGGGCCGCGTCATGCGCCGCGAGGTTGAGCACGAGCAGGTAGCTGCCGGACGGGCCCTGGGCGTGGCCGTCGGCGCTGCCGGACAGCAGGACCTGCAGCAGGTCGGCGTGCTGCCAGCCCTCCGGGGTGAGCCCGGTCCCGCCGGCGGAGAACCAGGAGACGTCGGGGGCGGTGCCCGCAGTGTGGTCGTCCGCAGTGTGGTCGTCCGCAGTGTGGTCGCCGGCGAAGAAGGACAGCCGGCGCAGTGCGGCGGCCTCGCGGCGCAGCGCGGTCAGGCCGCGGACCAGCGGGAGCAGCATCGGGTCCGGTCCGGCGGGGTCGGCCTCGTCGCACGGCCAGGCGAGCCAGGAGAGCGGGTTGTCCTGGCAGTACGCGTTGTTGTTGCCGTGCTGGGTGTGGCCGAGCTCGTCACCGGCGAGCAGCATCGGCACTCCGGCCGAGAGCAGCAGGGTTGCAAGGTGAGCCCGGCGCAGCCGCCGGCGGGTCTCGAGGACGGTGGCGTCCACCGTCGGCCCCTCGACGCCCGCGTTGACCGACCTGTTGTCGTCGGTGCCGTCGCGGCCGTGCTCGCCGTTGGCGTCGTTGTGCTTGCGCTCGTAGGAGACGAGGTCGGCGAGCCCGAAGCCGTCGTGGGCGCTGACGAAGTTGACACTTGCCAGCGGGCTGCGGCCGGAGTAGATGTCCGCCGAGCCGGACAGCCGCGCCGCGAGCGTCCCGACGCCGCGGGCGCGTCCGTGCCACGCATCGCGAATGTCGTCGCGGTAGCGGCCGTTCCACTCCGCCCACGGCGCGGGGAAGCGGCCGACGTCGTAGGAGCGCATGTCCCACGGCTCAGCGATGAGCTTGACCTCGCGCAGGACCGGGTCGGCCGCCACCGCGTCGAGGAACCCGGTGCCGTGCGTCAGAGTGCTCGCGAGGTCGAACCGGAAGCCGTCGACGTGCATCTGCAGCACCCAGTACCGCAGCGAGTCGAGCACCAGGCGAAGCGCGGGCAGGCTCGCCAGCTCGACGGTGTTGCCGCAGCCGGTGAAGTCTGCGTACCGCGCCGGGTCGTCGCCGAGCAGCCGGTAGTAGCCAGGGTTGTCGAGGCCGCGCAGCGAGAGGGTGGGTCCGAGCTCGTCGCCCTCGACGGTGTGGTTGTAGACGACGTCGAGCAGTACCTCGAGGCCGGCGGAGTGCAGCTCGCGCACCATCGTCTTGAACTCGACCACCGGGTCGGCTGTGGCCGCGTACCCAGGGTGCGGTGCGAAGAAGCCGAGGGTGTTGTAGCCCCAGTAGTTGCGCTGGCCGCGGGCCTGCACGGCCAGCTCGGTGGCGAAGGCCTGCACGGGAAGCAGCTCGACCGCCGTCACGCCGAGGCGCACGAGGTGCTCGATGACCGCCGGGGTGGCGAGGCCCGCATAGCGGCCGCGCCACGCAGGTGGCACGCCAGGATGCAACGCTGTGAGGCCCTTGACGTGCGCCTCGTAGACGACGGTGTCGGACCACGGCGTGCGCGGCGGCGTGTCACCCGCCCAGGTGAACTCGTCGTCGCTCACCACCCCCCGCGGGACGAACGGGGCGGAGTCGCGGGCGTCCGGACGTGAGCCGTGCGGGTCGTCTGCGTAGCCCAGCAGTGAGGGGTCACTCCGGACCTCGCCCTCGACCCGGCGGGCGTACGGGTCGAGCAGCAGCTTGGTCGGGTTGTGCCGCAGGCCGCGGGCCGGGTCGTACGGCCCATCCACGCGCAGTCCATACCGCTGGCCGGGCCTGACGGCTGGCAGGTAGCCGTGCCAGACGCCGCCCGTGCGGTGGGTCAAGGCCACGCGTGTCTCGGTGCTGCGGAGGGTGGTGCCGCTGGTGTCGCCGGTGAACAGGCAGACGTCGACAGAGCTTGCGTGCGGTGCCCAGACGCCCGCCGTGCACCCGGTGCCGTCCCACTGCAGGCCGAGCGAGGGTTGCTCGTGATGGGGGTCGTGGCGGTGAGCAGGCATCTGTCCTGACCCTAGGCGGTACCCGGCCTGTCCGCCGGTGCGCTCGCTGCTGACCACTAGGCTGGCCCGCGGCAGCGAGCACGGGTGAGACGCGATCAAGGCAGGGTGGGCAGAGGCGTGGCCGAGCACGTACGCATCGACGTTGAGGGCGGCGGCGACGGCAAGCCGGGCGTGGCCACGATCCGCTTGGAGCGACCGCCGATGAACGCGCTGTCACGGCAGGTCCAGGAGGAGCTGCGGGAGGCCGCCCTCGAGGTGGGGGAGCGCGCCGATGTCGGCGCCGTCGTCCTCTACGGCGGTCCGAAGATCTTCGCTGCCGGCGCGGACGTCAAGGAGATGGCCGACATGACGACCGCCGACATGGCAGCCCAGGGCCCGAGGCTGCAGGACGCCTTCGTCGAGGTGGCCCGCATTCCCAAGCCCGTCATCGCCGGGATCACCGGCTTCGCCCTCGGCGGCGGGCTCGAGCTCGCCCTCACGGCCGACTTCCGCGTCATGGGGGGCAACGCCCGCGTGGGGCAGCCGGAGATCCTGCTCGGCATCATCCCCGGTGCGGGCGGCACCCAGCGGCTGTCACGCCTGATCGGCGCGGCGAAGGCCAAGGACCTGGTCTACTCCGGGCGCCACGTGCGCTCGGAGGAGGCGCTCGCCATCGGGCTGGTCGACAAGGTGGTGCCGGCCGACGACGTCTACACCGAGGCCCTGACGTGGGCGCGCACCTTCGCGGGAGGGCCCGCGGTGGCCCTGGCTGCTGCCAAGCGAGCGATTGACGAGGGGCTGAACGGCAGCCTCGACGAGGGGCTGCGCCTTGAGACCGCGCTGTTCACCAGCCTGTTCGGGACCGCCGACCGGGAGAGCGGGATGCGGACCTTCCTCGAGAAGGGCCCGGGCCAGGCCGAGTTCACCGGCCGCTGAGCGCCATCCCACTCCGAGCCCCGTGCACCCGGCAGCAATCACCGACAAGGAGAGCGCATGACCGTCACCCGCAAGGAGGTCGAGGCCGCGCGCTCGGACCCGAAGCAGGCCAACATCCTCTACCACGACTGGGAGGCCTCGACCTACGACGACAAGTGGTCGATCTCCTACGACGAGCGCTGCATCGGCTACGCTCGCGACCGGTTCGCCAAGATCGCGGGCACCCAGGGCTGGCCCTACGCCACCTCGCTGGAGCTGGGCTGCGGCACCGGTTTCTTCGCGCTGAACCTGGCGCAGGCGGGTGTGCTTGCCACCGACGGCATCGCGGTGACCGATATCAGCCCAGGGATGGTCGAGGTCGCGCAGCGCAACGCGAAGGGGCTCGGCTTCGAGGTCGACGGCCGGGTGGCCGACGCGGAGCGGCTGCCGTTCAACGACGCTTGTTTCGACCTGGTGTTCGGGCACGCCGTGCTGCACCACATTCCCGACGTCGAGCAGTCGCTGCGTGAGGTCCTGCGGGTGCTCAAGCCCGGCGGCCGTTTCGTCTTCGCCGGTGAGCCGACCCGCCGCGGCGACTACCTGGCGCGCCGACTGTCCCGGTTCACCTGGTGGGCCGCCACCCGGGCGACCCGGCTCGGGCCGCTGCGGTCGTGGGCCCGGTCGCAGCAGGAGCTCGACGCGTCCAGCGAGGCGGCGGCGCTCGAGGCCGTGGTCGACCAGCACACCTTCGTCCCGTCCGAGCTTGCCGAGCTGGCGCGCCGGGCTGGCGCCGGTGAGGTGTCGGTGCGGACCGAGGAGCTGACCGCGTCGTGGTTCGGCTGGCCGATGCGCACCTTCGAGTACGCGGTGCGCAGCGACAAGCTGCCCGAGCGCTACTACTTCGGCGTCTACCACACCTGGCAGCGCCTCGCCTGGCTGGACGAGACGGTGCTGTCGCACGTCGTGCCGCAGGGGCTGTTTTACAACGCCCTGGTGACGGGCCGGCGCCCGGCCTGATGGCCCGCTTCCTGCTCGCCCGGGTGCATGCACGCGCACGGGACCCGCGGCAGGCGCGCTTTCTCACCCTGGCCTCGCTGCGCTGGGTGATCCGGCACCAGGCCTGGACGCCGTGGTACCTCATCCGGTACTGGCGCTTCTTCGTGTTCAAGCTGCGCAACCCGCACATCGTCACGGAAGGGTTCGTCTTCCTCGGCCCGCGCGTGGAGCTGTACGCCCGCAAGGGCTTCGGCCGGCTGGTGATCGGTAAGTGGGTGCACATCGGCGGTGGTAACGCCATCCGCGCCCACGAGGGGCAGCTGACGATTGGCGACAAGTGCATCTTCGGCAAGGACAACGCGGTCAACTGCTATCTCGACATCGAGTTCGGACCGACCACCCTGCTGGCTGACTGGATCTACATCTGCGACTTCGACCATGTCTTCGCGAGCCTCGATGCGCCGATCAAGGACCAGGGGATCGTCAAGTCGCCGGTGCGGATCGGGCCGGACGTGTGGATCGGCACGAAGGTGACGATCCTGCGGGGGACGACGATCGGCCGTGGCAGCGTGCTCGCAGCGCACTGCCTGGTCAACAAGGACGTGCCGCCGTACTCGGTGGCCGTCGGCGTGCCGGTGAAGATCATAGCCAATCGGGTCGAGGACGCGCAGGCGCGGCAGGCCGAGGAGGCAGCCCGCGCTCTCGCGCTCGCCGACATCGCCCGCAAGCACGAGCGCGCGCGGCGCGAGGCGATCGAGGCGCACGCCCGGCGATGACTGTGCCGCCCGACGATCCGGCGCCAGAAATCCGGACGGTTGCCTCGCGCGAGGTCTACCGCAACAGGTGGCTGGTGCTGCGCGAGGACGACATCGTTCGGGCTGACGGCACGCCGGGCATCCACGCGGTGATCGTCAAGTCCGACTCCGCCGTCGTGGTGCCGCTGCACGACGACGACACGTTCACCGTGGTCGAGCAGTACCGCTACACGGTCGGGATTCGCCGGCTCGAGTTTCCGCAGGGCTCGTGGGAGACCCGGCCCGACGCCGACAGCCTGACGGTGGCAGCCGGCGAGCTGGCCGAGGAGACCGGGCTGACCGCGGCGACGCTGCGGCCGCTCGGGCTGATCCACCACGCCTACGGCTACAGCGGGCAGCTCTGCCACGTGGTGCTCGCGACCGGGCTGGTGGAGGGTGCACCTCGCCGTGAGCAGGAGGAGCAGGGCATGACCACGCGGCGGGTGCGGCGGGGCGAGCTCGAGCAGCTGATCCTCGACGGGCAGGTCTCCGACGCCGCCACCCTGGCGGCCTACCAGCTGCTCGTGCTGCGGGAGCGGGCGGGGCAGCTGTAGTGGCTCCCATCGGGCGGCAGGTCGGCGGGGTGCCCGTCCGAACTGCATGTGTCATGCCGGCTGTGGGTCTCGACTTGCGGCGCGTCGGGGAACGGCGCGCCGGCAGGTGAGCATGTCGTATGCAGTTTCGACGCAGACCTGCCCCTAGGAGCCCCGTCAGGCGAGCAGGTTGCCCTCGCCCGGCTCCGGCAGGACGACAGGTGCCGGCTGCGGGTGCGCGACCGCCTGCTCGAGTACGGCGGCGGTCTGCCGGGCGATGGCGGGCCAGTCGTAGTCACGCGCCAGTCGGGCGGTCGCGGCCCGAGCGGCTGCCTCCGCCGCGGCCGGGTGGTCGAGCAGGCGCAGCACGGCGTCGGCGAGCCCCGCCGCATCACCAGGCGGCGCCGTCAGCGCACCACCGGTGGCCGCGAACTCACCGAGCCCGCCGACGTCGCTGACGACCAGCGGGGCGCCGCAGGCTGCGGCCTCCAGCGCCACCAGTCCGAACGGCTCGTACAGCGAGGGGATGACTACCGCCCCCGCTCGCTGGAACAGGGCGACGAGCTCGTCGTCCGGCACCCGGCCGATGAATCGGACGCCGTCGAGACCGTGCGAGGCCACCAGCTCGTGCAATGCCGTCTCGTAGGTGCCCGTGCCGGCAACGACCAGCTCGAGGCCGGGCCGTGCGCGGCGGATGCGGGGCAGCGCGTCGAGCAGGACGTGCACGCCCTTCTCGTACTCGAGCCGGCCGGCGAACAGCAGCGTCGCGGCGTCCCGCTCGGCCACCGGGCGGCCAGGCGGCCAGTCCGCGGTGCTGATGCCGTTGGCGATGACGGCGACCCTCTCGGGAGGCAGGCCGAACAGTCGCCGCACGTCGCGGCCCATCGCCGTGGAGCAGACGACGATGCGCGTCGACCGGGCGCAGAGCTCGCCCTCGATGGTGTGGATCGAGCGGGAGAGGTGGCCGGGCAGCCAGCCCTGGTGCCTGCCCGCTTCGGTGGCGTGCAGCGTGCCCACCAGCGGCAGCCCCAGTCCGGCGGCGGCGACGGCTGCTGCTGCCCGGCCGACGACCCAGTCGTGCGCCGTGACGACGTCGTACGACCTGCCCTGTTGCAGGGCCGCCCGCGTCAGCGCGTCCCCGAGGGTGTCGACGAAACCGAGCAGGTCGGTCATGGTCTCGACGGCCTCGGTCGGCTCCGCCCGCACCACACGTACACCGCCGACCGCCTCGGCCCGGCCCTCAGGGTCGTGCGGCGCGACGACAGTCACCTGATGGCCACCGGCAGCCAGTGCCTCCGACAGCGCCCCCACGTGCCGGCCCAGGCCGCCGTAGACCAGCGGTGGGTACTCCCAGCTCAGCGTCAGGATGCGCACGGGAGCAAGGCGCGCGCGTCGAGGCCCGGGAACGGGTTGTCGATGCCGCGCAGCTCGGCCGCGAGCTCCTCGGCTCGCGCGCCGTCGCCGTCCTCGATGGCGTCGGCGAGGCGGTGAAATGCCGCTGCGTGTCCTTCTGCCCGCCGGCGTGCGTAGTCGGGGGTGCTGTCGTGGGAAACCATGAAGGCCCAGTCACTGGAGGTGGCGAGGAACGCCTCGCGGGCCAGCTGGTCGACGGCGTCGGTGCGGCAGCGCGGGTCGGCCTGCTTGTCGACGACGCGCAGCAACCGGTCGTTGACCTCGTCGCCGAGGCACACAAGGTCGCCGGGGTCGGTCCAGATGTGCCAGTCCTTGCCCGCGCCCCAGGAGCCGGCGGGTAGCTCGCGGGTGCCGGCCACGTGCTCGTCCCGTGCCTTGTCGAGGGTGGTGAGCCGCACGCCCGCCTCGGGCAGCAGGCGCAGCACCGTCTCCAGGAACAGCGGCCCCTCGTGCCACCAGTGCCCGAACAGCTCGGTGTCGTAGGCGACGACGGCGAGGCCGGGGCGCCCGCGGTCGGTGCGGATGTCGAGCAGTCGCCGGCAGATCGCTGCGACGAAGTCCGTCGCATCGGCGGCGACGGCGGCCCGTGCAGCACCCGGGTCGTACGGCGCCTTGTCCTGCGCCGACGTGTGCTGCGAGGTCACGCGGGCCGGCTTGAGCCCCGAGGCATGGTCGAAGGTGTGGAAGTCGCGATACCAGGGGCCGCCCGGGTAACCGGCGTGCGGCGACCACACCCGGTAGGACAGGTCGAGGTCGCGGGCGAAGGCCACCACGCCGGAGCCCGCAACGTCGTAGCCGGCCGCGGTCTGGCCCCCGACGGTGGGCCCGTCGACGAGGAAGTGGCTGATCCCGGCCTCTGCGTACCCCGCCTCGAGCCCGGGCGCGTATGCGCACTCCGGCGCCCAGATTCCCCGCGGGCGCCGGCCCGTTCGTACCGCGGCGTCCTCCAGCCCGGCCAGCAGCTGCGCGCGCATGACGCGCTCGGGCAGCAGCGGCTGGAACGGGTGGCTGAGCGGGCCGCCGAGCAGCTCGATGGCGCCCACATCAGCGAGGCGGCGCAGCACCGGGCTGGCCCCCGCCGACCATGGGCTGGCCAGTGCCTCCAGCGCCCGGTGTGCGGCCTGCGCCTCACCTGAGGCCACCCCGACGCCGTCGACGGCGGCGGCTTCGGCCCGCAGCAACCAGTTGACCGACCAGGTGGTGACCTCGCGCAGGCAGTACGGGTCGTCGAGCATCGCGGCGAGCACCGGCGTCACCCCGAGGGTGAGCAGGTCACGCCGCCCCTCGTCCGCGAGACGGCCGAGCACGTCGGTGAGCGGCAGGTAGGCGGCTGTCCACGCCTGGTAGAGCCACTCCTCGCCGACCGGCCAGGTGCCGTGGTGCGCCAGCCAGGGCAGGTGGGAGTGCAGGACGATGCAGCATGTGCCGACGGGCTCATGGCCTGCCGCAGCGGAAGCGCCCGGCGTCACGGGCGCCGCCAGGCGACGGCCACCAGGTCCAGGCTGCCGTCGACATCTTCGACGACAGCCGTGTCGCCACCGAGGCGGACAGCGAAGTCGGTGGCGGTCGTTGCCTCGACCCGGCGCTGCAGCTCGGGCGACCAGGAACCGAGCGGTTCGGCCAGCTGCCCGTCGATGATGCCGCCGTGCCGGCGCTCCCACCGCGTGAGGGCGCGCCCGTGGTGCACGCCTCCGAGCCGGGTAGCGACGAAGTGCGGGGCGAGCAGTTCCGCGAGCTCCTCGGCCGACAGCTCCCGCGTGTGGAACGGGTTGAGCGGCGCGTCGCGGCCGGGGGAGAAGGTGAGGCGGTTGGGAGTGGTCACGAGCAGCGTGCCGGCCGGGCGCAGCACGCGCGCGCACTCGGCGAGGAACGCCGCCTGGTCGTGCAGGTGCTCGATGACCTGCAGCGTCGCGACCACCTCGACACTGCCATCCGCGAGCGGCAGCCGCTCCAGGTCGGCCCGCAGCACTTCGACCTTGGGGTAGGCGCGGGCCACATGGGCAGCCGCGGCAGGGTCGACGTCGACGGCAATGACGCGCTCGGCAGTGCGCGCCAGCATCGCGGCGCCGTATCCCTCGCCGCAGCCGGCTTCGAGCACCCGGGCTCCGGCGACGAACGGCGCGAGCGCGAGGTAGGCGGCCTCGTGCCTGCGGAACCAGTAGTTCTCGTGGGTGATGCCGGGCAGGGTGCGTTCACCGGTGAGTATTAGCGGCTTGACCTGCATCTCTGTCATTACTGACTCCCCCGTGGCGGGGGGGTCTTCGTCTCATTGAGGGCAGTTGGAGGGCAGTTCGGCCCGTTGAACCTTGGCGAACTGCTGCGATCGATCTTGAACACACCTTGATGCTACAAATCGGGACACCTCGCGGACGCGTCCCGCGGTGGACGGGTCCCGGGAGCGCAGCAGCCATTGCGCGGCAAGTTCTGCACCAGCCAGAGCATCCGTTCAGGTCGTGCGGCTAGCCCGAGCGCAGCCTGGCGAGCAGCTGCTGTCCGTCGGGGACCCCGAGGCCGGTGCAGGCGTCCCAGCCGGGGCCAGCGGTGTAGGCGCCATTGCTGCCGCTGGTGATGTCGCGGAAGCCGGGTGGCGTGGTGCCTGCGGGAGCGTTGGCGTAGATCGCCGGCTGCAGCAGCCCGAGGTGGTGTCCCAGTCCTTGGCTGAGGCGGCAGACCAAGGCTGCCCACAGGGGGCGACGGCGCTGGTGCCGCCGATGACCATCGGCTTGCCGTCGACCAGGACCTGGTATCCGGTGGCGGGGTCGGCGTCGCCGGCGACGTCGGGAACCCCCCGCCCGGTACCGCCACTGCCGCCACTGGAGCCACTGCCGCCACTGGCGGCTCGAGCGGGAACACCGACGCCGTTCTGCCAGGAGGGCAGCGCAAAAGTGTCGCTGACCCCGCCGCCGGTTGCTCCGCGGCCGGCACCGTCGTTCCAGACGGTCTCAGCGGTCGGGGTGCCGGTGGCGCTGAGCCGAAGGCTGGTGCCGCCGCAGCCCAGGGCGTGTGGACTGGAGGCCGGGAAGTCGACGTGGACCGCCCCGTCGGTTTGCGCGTCACTGCTGCCGTTATCGCCCGAGGCGACGCAGACGGTGACGCCCAGGGCTGCGGCGTCGACAAACGCCTGGTCCAGGGCGGTTCGGGCTTGGGCGGTCCAAGCGTCCTCGCTCTCGCCCCAGCTGATGCTGACCGCCGCGGGGGCCGGGGTGGCGTGCACAGCCGTGGCTACGGCGTCGAGGAAGCCGCGGTCGGTGTTGGGCGCGAAGTAGACGACGATCGACGCCTTGGGGGCCAGGGCGTCGGCGACCTCGATGTCGAGCAGCACCTCACCGTCGGCGCCCTGCGGGTCCTTGCCGGCGACGTTGACCGCTCCGTCGACGCCGACGGCACTGACGGCCGGGGTGGCGATGCCCAGGCCGGCGAAGTAGGTGTCGAGGTCGGACTGGGCGTAGCCGCCACCGAGCTCGATGATGGCCAGCGTCTGCCCGGCGCCGTCGGTGCTGGACGGGAAGCTGTAGGCCTGCCCGAGCTGGAGCGGGGTGTAGGAGACGCCCGCGGCAGCGGCACGCGGGCCGGTTCCGGCAATCTGGAAGTGCGCCCTGGCCTGCGGCCGGTCGTCGATGCCGAGCACCGCGACGACGACGCCGTCGAGCTCGGCTGGCACGCTCAGCTCGCCGATGCGGTGCCGGTGCTCGAGCAGCCGCCCGGTCGTCGGGTCGGGGCTGGTGGTGCGGGTCAAGGTGGCGCCGAAGACGGCCGCGACAGCGGAAGCCGGTCCGAAGACCTGCATCCGGCGAGAGGGCTCGTCAACCGCGCCGATGCTCAGCCCTGCATCGGCCAGCACTGTGCGGACCGCGTCGATGTCGCGGCCGTCCGCGCCGTAACTGGCACCCAGGTGGGGGTTGCCGATCGTGTCCGGTCCCTCGACCAGGTCGGTGGGCACGGGCGCCCGGCGGCGCAGCACCACCGTCACCTCGATGACCTCCCCCGGGTCGACCGGGCGGTCCGCGGTCGCCTTCGCGACCGGTTCGCGAGCGCTGCCAGGAACGGGACGACGTGAGGGAACGGTCATGGCACCAGCCTCGCCCGGGCCGGCGGTCATCGACAAGGCTTGCAACCAGTTGAGCGTCGCCGGTGCGTCCCCGCCGACTGCAATGACACGGGGAGACCGCAGCAGGGCGGCGACTCCGATCCCTCCCCGTCGGCTTCGGCCCTCGATAGCGCCTCAAAGGCCTGCCCTGTTAGCCGTTGCGGGCGTGAGGTACCAGACGAGAACGTGAGAGTCGGCAAGAACTTTCACGCCTGCTCAATGGCCGCGATTCGCTCCCGACGGTTTGCCACGAGTGCCCCATCGAACCGGTCGAGGGCTGCGTCGTCGACGCGCTCCCGCAACATGCCGACCAAAGACCCGCGCACAGGGCGGCCCTCGTCACCCGGCCTGACGACGACCCGCCTGTAAGAGCCAGCAGGGAACCCCAGCCGAGCTATCTGATCGGCTGAGATGCTCCCGTCCGGTCCAACAGTCACCTCGTGGCTTCCCGAAGTGTCAGCGGTATCCACGATCGGCCCAGCGTAGCCGCGACAGAGCCAAAGGGATAGCGGGCCGCCACCGTTGATGTTCCGCTGCGGTCACCTTGATCCGATCTCTGGCACGCTACGCGCAAAGCATTTCAGCCTGTAACGCTGGGTGAGTTCCGCTCGGTGAAGAAGGTTCTCGCTGATGCCACGGACGCCGTCGAGTGGCTGTCCTCACGGGCGACGTCGCCGCACGCTACGAGGACGTTTCTTATGCCGAGATCAAGGACCCGTTCGACCGAATTATCGTTGCTACAGCTTGGGCGGCAGCGATCCTTCTGGTGACTGCCGACGGCACCATCAACAGACTCGGTGGGCAATCCGAGTCATCTGCTAATGCCGCGAAGGCACGTGGGCCAACGGCACTCGCCGACGGCTGGTCCAATGGCGTACGGGCGGGGGAGTGGGCCAGCTAACTGGGACCAGGGTGCCCAGGTCATCAAGGTTGCGGCCAGGCGGTGCAGGGGGCAGTACCACGGTGTCGCGGACGAAGGCGAGCAACCCTTCCAGCTGCCGGCGGGCGGTGCTCCGGCCCGACCCGCTGCCGGTGACGTGCTGTCAGCCGAACCCCGTCGAGCTGCCTGTCCCGGTTCTGGTCCAGGGCTGCTGACCCGGGCGTAGCGACCCGCTGACCGCTGATGCGTCCCGCCGACCGAGAAGTGTCAGGCTGGACCCCGAGACCTTGCGGCACAGGTGTCCACCAAGACAGCTTCCGGCCCTAACCTGACGCTCAGGGGGTCAGGTCTCTGACGTCAGGCTGGGGTACACCCAGGCCCGCACCCGGTTCGACCCACCGTTGCTCGAGGGCCGGTCGGTCGACCGCTTGGGAGGTCATGTCCGTCATTCGCGCCTCGGCGGTGACCACGCCCCGTCGATGTCCGGTGAAGTGCGATTCACTGCGCAGCCCGTTGTACGCCGTCAGCGTTTCAGCGCGTGAAGCGAGGTGAGTGGGCATCGGCAACCTCGAGCAGCCGCAACAGCTCCTCGACGTTGAGGCGGACCGTTGATCAGTCACCCGAGACGTTGAGTTTCCCGTCTGGGCGTCGATGAGCGGGCGTTCGCCGCGGTCTGGGTCTTGGTGTGCCGGGCAGCGCAGGCGGCCCCGGAAGCCGCAGCCGCCCAGGGGACTCAGGTGACGAAGCCGCGGCGGAAGCCTAGGGCGACGGCCTGGGCGCGGTCGTTCACCTCGAGCTTGCGGAACAGCCGGGCGGCATGGGTCTTGATGGTGTCCTCCGACAGGTAGAGCGACCGGCCGATTCCGGCGTTGGACCGGCCGGCGGCCATACCGCGCAGGACCTGCAGCTCACGCTCGGTCAGGGCCTTCGCTGCGGCACCGGTACGTGCGGTGCTGGCCCGCTCGGCGATCGCCCGGCGCATCGAGGGCGTGACGAGGTCCTGTCCGGCGAGAGCATTGGCGACGGCGGCGCACAGCTGTTCGCGCGAGACGTCCTTGAGCAGGTAGTAGCCCGTCGCACCGTTGGCTACTGCGGTGGCGACGTGCTCGCGGTCGTCTGCCGCGGTCAGCATGATGACGCGGGCCTCGGGATGCGCCTTGACCAGACGGCGGGTGGTCTCCAGGCCGCCAAGCCCGGGCATCTGCACGTCCATCAGCACCAGGTCGGGCCTCTCCTGGTAATACCGGGCGAGCACCTCCTCACCCGTCGCTGCCATCGCCACCCGCTCGACGCCGGCAACGGCCTCCACGAAGTACTTGAGCCCCTCTCGCACGATGCGGTGGTCGTCGCAGATCAGGACGGTGCTCACGGTTCTCCTTCGCGGCGGTCGGGGTTGAGACGGTGACCGGCCGGCACTTAAGCCCAGGCCGGCACTGACGCACCGGCTGGTACTAACCCATCGGACGGCGGCAGCCACGCCTGAACGCCGAAACTCGTCGGTGCGACGCGGCCCCGACCGGCAGGCGCAGCCGGTCGCTGCCGTGGATGGCGGCGGGCGCAGGACAGCTCATCCCCGCTGTCACGTGCGGAGTCCGTAGCGCGCAGACGGCATAGGCGCTCCTGCCCCGGGGACCACCGGCTGACAGTCGCTGCGATCGCAGTGACGAGGAAGGGGCAGGGGTCGCCCCTGCGGACGGCTGCTGTAGGTTGCCGGCGGGGATGTTCCAGGCAAGGGGCTACCGAGCCCAGAACATCCAGCTGCGGCCCGCGGACCGGCTGGTGCTGGTCACCGACGGGGTGCTGGAAGCCGGCGCCCCCGGCTCCGAGTTCGACGAGCAGCGCCTAGCCGGGTTGCTGCTGGCCACCGCCGGCCTGACCCCCACCAGGGCTGTCGCGTCGTCGTGCATCCGCGGGGCGTAGGACCGCAGCGTCCGCAGTACTTCGGCCACACGCTGCGCGGCAGGGCGGGTTGGCTCTCTGTCCACTTCCTACTTACCGACCCAGATCGGCGCTGTCGCCCGCCGGGGCGGGGCTCGACCCGACCGATCAGGACAATTTAGCCTGGGAACAGGGCCTGCTGACCAGCGAAGCCGGTGAGAACATCGTCGAGTTCGAGCGTGCCGTCGGTGAAGCGCCAAGCGTGATAGTCACACGATTGACAGCAGACGATGTCGACGGGTGCGCCGTCGGTCAGCGTCAGCAGGGTGCGGGTCATCTGGCCGCTGCTGCAGTCGGGGCACGACAGGCCCCTGGCTAACGCAGGTGCATCGGGTGCTGCCATCCCCAGCCCCCGGGCGGACACCACGAGGGGAAGGACCACCGATTGGGTGACCCCCATTGCCTCGGCGGCGCTGGCAGCACGGCGGCCAGTTGCAGGGCTCTAGCACGCTCATGCGGTGAAGGAGGGCTGGGAAGTTGCTAGCCCAGCCGCGGCACCGACAGCCGTCGGAGACGGGCACCCGGTGGGCGAACCGTAGGCGGCCCGGGGTGTGGTCTAGGTGCAGTCGGGTCGGTGATGACCGGCTGGCGCTGGACGCTGGCGCGCAAGCGCGCCCAGGCAGGAGTTCGGCTCGTCGCGGTAGCGGGCGATCAGCTCGGTGGTGGCGGTCTGCAGCTGGCGGTGCAGGGCGGCGCGGTACTGCGACAGGGTCGCTTCTGCCCGTGCCAGGTCGGCGTCGTGTGCCGCTCGGGCGGCCTCGTCAGCTGGCGCCGCACGTTCCCATAGCTCTGCCAGTTCCGGCAGTGCCGGCATGTCACCGTGCGGCACGACCGGGACCAGAGCGGTGCGGCCGGGTTGCACCCGGGCGGTGGTCAGCGCTGCTTGCAGGGCGAGCCGGCCGGCCGGCTCGCCGCCGGGGGTGTGCGGCAGGTCAAGGCGGGCTTGCACGAGACTGCGCCAGTAGGAGACGCAATCTTCTTCGGCGCTGAGCTCCGCCCGGTAGGTCCGTAGTTCTTGCAGGCTCAGATGGTCAACCTCGGCGGGATGCTGGGGCGGTTGTACCCGGGCTGCGGCGGGTGGGACGCGGGCGGCACGGGTCTGGGCTGCGAAGCGGCGCCTGTTCGCGGGCGCCGCGGCGTTGGTCGTGTCGAGTTCGGTCACCGGTTACCTCTCTTGACTTTGTGGGCCGCGGTCCTGCTCGCCTTCCTTTCAATAAGGTCGGCGGCCTTCGCCGTCTTAGAACCTTCGCCAGTGAGCTCCGCAGCCCGTGAGTTCTCATCGGCGGCACCGCCGTTCAGCTGGCAGCACCAGCCGCGCACCATGTGTGGGCTTCCACCCCGCCCGGCCCGGGGCCGCTGACCGGCTGGCAGCAGCCGCCGCCGTCGGCAGACCGGCGCCGCGGCTTTTCTGTTCTACGGTGGCCGGGGAGGGGAGCGCAGGTGAGTTCATTCGATCCCGGTGCCCGGCTGCTGCTCCTGGCCCGGGTCGGCTCCGCCGAGGTGATCACCCAACTGGACGGCGGCCATATCCCGACGTCCTGGTCGACCTGCTGACCAGCAGCGTCGAGGACGACGGGAACCGGCGTGAGTAGTGGGGCCTTCCCGGCGACACCGGCACGCGTCACGGCAGGTCACCCGCGGTGCCAGCCGGTGGCTGCAGCTGCAGTCCGCTCTTGGCGGCCGGGTAGGGACTCGCCGGGCTTTGCCCCGCCCGCCCCCGCACCGATAGAGGTCAGTGCACGCGGGCGCACCCATACCGGTGCTTGGTGTTCGACGTGGTCACTGACAGGGGCACGTACGGCGCCCATGTCAGGTCATCGGGGAGTGAGGCACGCCGTGGGGTTGCTGGGGACGGCGGTCGTCGCGGTTGTGCTCTACGGGCTGCTGGTGGTGCTGCTCGTGCTGCTGGCGTGGTGGGCGACGGTGGCGCTGGTGTGCCGCATCGGCCGACAGCTGTTCCCGGTCCGGCGGTCCCCCGGCAGCGGGCAGCCCGTTGCCGGCGCGAGTGTGCTGGACGCCCGGGAAGCGGGTCGGGCTGGTGCGTCAGCCACGAGCCGGCATGGCCGCTTTGACTGAACCGGCCCGTTGGACCCAGGCTGGGTCTGCGGACGGTGCGTTCATGGCTGATGTTGAGAAGCACAAGCGGCTGTCGTCGGCTGACCGGGCCGGGCTAGGGGGAAATTGGAGCAGGCGTACACCCAGGGGGCGAGCCTCGCCTCGCTGGCGCGTCCCATCGGACCAGCGCCTGGCGACGAAATGGCACGCGGGCTTCACTACGGCTCTAACGGTTCCGATGCACCTGGGATGGCAGAACAGCAATCGATGCCCGTGCTGACCGCGGAACTTGACGCGCTGTTGGCAGCGCGGGACGTGTGGCCGGTCTTTCAGCCGATCGTCGACCTGGGTACCGGTGAGCCGGTCGCGTTCGAGGCGCTCGCCCGGGGTCCGGTCGGCAGCCCGCTGGCGATGCCCGATCTGCTGTTCGCGGCCGCCCGCGGCGCCGGCCGGGTCCACGAGCTGGACCGGCTGTGCCAGGCCCGGGCTGTGGGAACGGCGCTGGACGCAGGCCTGGCCGCTCCGTTCGGGTTGTTCGTCAACGTCGAACCCGCCGCGGTCAGCCGCATGGAGCCGCCCGTGGCGCTGCTCGCCGGACTGCGCCAGCGGGGGATCGCTCTGGTGATCGAGCTCACCGAACGGGCGTTGACCGACGATCCGGCCCGGCTGCTGGCCCTGGCCGACTGGGCCCACGCCGCGGGCTGGGGGGTGGCACTTGACGATGTCGGCGCCGACCCTGACTCACTGGCGCTGATGCCCTTTCTGCGCCCGGATGTGGTCAAGCTCGACCTGCACCTGGTGCAGCAACGTCCCGACCAGGCGGTCGCCGAGATCATGACCGCGGTCACTGCCTACGCCGAGCAGTCCGGCGCCCACGTCCTGGCCGAAGGCATCGAAACCGCCGAGCATGAGCAGATGGCCCGAAGCCTGGGCGCCACCCTCGGCCAGGGCTGGCGTTTCGGCCGGCCGGCGCCGCTGCCGGCCGGCGCCGCTGCTCTGCCCGTGCCGCGGCGACCGTTGGTGCTGCCCGGAGCCGACGAGCGGCCGGTGAGCCGCAGCCCGTATGCCGCCGCCGCCCGGCTGCGCCCGCCGCAGCGGGGTGCCAAGAGTTTGCTGGTCGCGGTCAGCAAGTTGCTGGAGCGCCAGGCCGGCGAGCTGCACGGCCTCGCCGTCGTGCTCGCCGCCTTTGAGCAAGCCCGGTTCTTCACCCCCGCGTCGGCCCAGCGCTACGCCGCTTTGGCGAACTCGACGGCGTTCGTCGTCGCGCTCGGCGCCGGCATGCCGCCCGAACCGGCACCTGGTGTGCGCGGTGCTGATCTGCAAGCCGACGACCCGGTGCTCGGCGAGTGGGACATCGCCGTGGTAGGCCCGCACTTCGCCGCCGCCCTGGTCGCCCGCGACCTAGGCGACGACGGCCCCGACGCGCAACGCACCTTCGACTACGTACTGACCTACGACCGCGAACTCGTGCTCGAGGTCGCCCGGTCGCTGATGACCCGGACCTTGCCGGCGGCTGGTACACCGCTGGTCATCCCGGCGCAGTCCAGCTCCCAGCCAAGTCCCGCCGCCCTGGCAGCAGGCACCGTCTAGCAGCGCCAGCAGCCCCGCAACCGGCCCCCCGGGGATGAAAGCGTCTGTTGACGTCGTACGACGGTGGGTGTGTACGCCAGACGGCCGTGAGCATCCGGATGGGCCCTGCCGCACCACGCGCGGACCATCCCACCTACGAGCGTTTGTGGCGTGACGGCTATCCGTAGCACGCCATCACCGCCCGGGCAGCTGCTGACCGGGCTGACCAGGACAGTGCTCGAGACCCCCTGGGGGCGCAGGTGAGCGGCACCTGGGTTATGACAAGCACGACCCAGCTCGGTCGCAACCTGGGTGACTTCCGTAAGGGCACGCGGACCAAGACGGTGCTGACGTTAGTCGGCCGGCAAATGCTCGTTGCGCGGCAGCCCAGCCCCCCGGGACCGGGATCGGTGACGAAGCGAGGGAACATTGCCCCAAAGCAGGGCTAGCCGGCGGCTGCGGCCTTGAGCTTGCTCCCGGCAGTGACCTTCACGGTCTTGGCCGCGGCGATCTGGATCGTCTCGCCGGTGGCGGGGTTACGACCCTCACGGGCGGCGCGGGCACCTTGTTCGAAGGTGAGGAAGCCTGGCAGGCTCAGTTTGTCCTGGCCGTCGGCTACCACGTCGAACACGACGTCTTGGAAGGCTGCGAGCACCTTGTCGGGGTCGGCCTCGGCGACCCGGGCTCTGCCAGCCACAGCGGCGATGAGCTCCTTGCGGTTCACGTTCTGCTCCCAACTGCTGCCCCAGGGTTAGGGCAACCGTCTGGCCACGGTAGGACGACACAACCCGACAGGGCGCCCAGACGCGCCGCCACCCGTGCGCCGGCGTGCGCCCCACCCACTCGACCAGCAGTACCACGCCGCGGGGGGCTGCAGTTTGCGGTGGCCGGGCCGGCCGGTGGTGGGGGAGGGGCGGCTGCCGCGGCCCGGGGCTGCGCGTTGCCGGAGTTGGTTCAGCTGGGATCGGTGTCGGGGTCGGGGAACAGTGCGAGCTGCTGGCGCCAGGGTTCGCCGGCGGTGATGGCGGCGGTGAGCCGGTCGGGGTGGTAGCCGCCGGCCAGGGCGGCGCGGATGGCTCGGGCCCGCCCGGCTGGCCCGCGGATGTCGGCTCGGCCGTGGTGGTGCGGGCTGCCGGCGCGTCCGCGGCGGGTCATGTCGCCCATGTTGAGCCGGTGGCTGCCGGGCAGCAGGTGCGCCAGGCGCACGCAGCTGGTCTCATCACAGCAGTGCCGTAGCCGCACCCCTGCCGGTAGCGGTCCGACGTCTTGTTCCCACAGCCAGCGGTGGGCGCTCATCACCCGGCCGGTGCCAGTAGCGAACGGCCGTAGCCGTCGTCGCCGATCGCGCCGACCCACCACAGGCAGGTCGGGGACCACACCACCTTGCGGTCGAACCGCCACCGGTCCGTCACCGCCTTCCTCATGCGCCCGTACTAGCACCCCGCACCGACAGGAACCGGCGTCCCCCGGACAGGTGTCAGCGGCTCATCGTTCTGTGACAGGTCCGCCCTCGAGGCCAAGTGCGACCTGCCGGGACGCAGGGTCACGGGAGGTCCTTGATCGAGTCCTCGGCAAGGGACAAACTGAGCGACCGGGCGGCTGGGCGCAGTCAACGAGGCCCGCGAAGAACGGCCACTAGCGCCAGGTGATGGTTCAGCCAGAAGTCGGGGAGGCAGGATGAGGTGTGTCTGCGGGCACGCCCGCGAACCTCATCGGCATGACCGGCCGGGTACGGACTGTTCGCGGTGCCTGTGCCCCCGGTACCGACGTCGTTGGCCCTGGACTCGATTGGCGTTCTAGCCATGGGCACCGGCTCCCGCTCCCGGCGACGAAATGCCGATGCACGGCAAATGCGACCCAGTTGTGGACCGTTCGTGCGGGTGGTAAAAAGCCAAATGTGGCGACGCGCCTCCCTCCCAAGCACGGCACTACCACCGGCTACCGCAAGTACGGGTGTCGCTGCGACGCTTGCAGGAAAGCCGTGGTCGACTGCCAGCGCACCTGGCGGCAAGGCCTCCCGGCCGAACCCGTCACGTCGCATGGCGTTTACGGTTACAACATCAGGCGCTGCCGGTGCTCGGTCTGCTGCGCCGCAAAGGCGGCCTACCGCGCCGCAGGCAAGGCGCGCAGGGTCAGCACAGGGGCGTAACCGACCGTTTTTGGCACACGGCTGAGGCTGTAGCGAAACCGCCGGTTGGGACGGGCTGTGGGTGTAGCGCAACCGGTGCACGCAACCAGCGTGGCGCATCGAGTCCTGTCTGACGTTTCCGCTACGCCGTTTCCAGTGCCGGAGTGTTCAGTCCGATTACCGCGCCCCCGCCGAGAGAGGACTCCCGAGATGCCTCGCATTTCCCAGCAGCGAAAGGAGCTCAACCGGGAGCGGATCGTCACTGCCGCCAGCGAAGGTTTCCGGGCCCGCGGACTCGACGGGGTCGGCATCGACGAGCTGATGAAGACAGCCGGGATGACGCACGGCGGTTTCTACAACCATTTCCACTCCAAGGAAGACCTCGCCCTGGAGGTGTTGCATCAGGGCTTTACCGACTCCCTCGGCGAGGTCGCGGGCATCATCGACGCCCACCGGCGCTCGGCCCGGGCAGGCCTGCAGGCCATCATCGACAGCTACCTGACCACCTACCACCGCGACCACCTAGAGCACGGCTGCGCCTCCGCTGCCCTGGCCGCCGACGCCGGGCGGCACGGCGTCAAAGCCCAAACCGAATACCAGCGGGGCTTGGACGGCTATCTCGCCGCGATCACCGATCTGCTCCTCGGTGCCGCGAAACAGAGAAAGACGAGACTCGACCCCGCCACGGCGCGCGAACAGGCGATCGCGATATTCAGCCAGATGGTCGGCGCGCAGGTCATCTCCCGGGCGATCGCCCACGCCGATCCCAAACTCTCCAATGAAGTCCTGGCCGCCAACCGCAGGAACCTCCGACGCCCATAGCGTCGGACCGCACCCTTGTCTGCGTACGTCGGCGGTTACCCCGGCCGCTGCCACAGTTCGGCGACGTCGTTCGCGACTGCGCCGCCCTGGGCCCGTCCGGCGGCGGCGGCGGGTCCTCGTCGGGTCGGGTCGTAGATGTTGGGGCCGACGGCTGTGGTGCTGTCCTGGTCGGGGGAGATGAGCAGGACCTGGCTGTCGGTGCTCATCGCGGCGACGTCCGCAGCCGCGCCAGGGATCGCGCCGTACCCGTCGGGCAGGGGCGCGATGACCAGGACCCGGTCGTGGCCTTCGGCGAGGCGCGCGTTGGCGGTGGAGACCATCCCGCCGTCGATCCAGGTGCGACCAGCGAAGCGCTCGAGTGGCCACACGCCGGGGACGGCGCCGCTGGCTGAGATGGCGTCGGCGAGCGGAACGCCCGAGGAGGCGTCGAAGACGTGCAGGTCCCCGGTGTCGGCGTCGATTGCGGTCACCCGCAGCGCAGGCGGCCAGCCGACATCACCCAGGCGGGCCTCGACGACGGCGTGCCGAGCCGCCAGCGGCACCGGTTCGGGGTGGGCCTTGCCGATCCGGCCCATCGCTGCGCCAACCTGCTGCCGATCGGTGCCGCCGGCGACGAACGCCGCATACCAGGCCGCCATCACCTCCTGTGAGGCGGCGGCGGGCAGCTCGCCCGGGTCGGGCTCGGACTGCGCGGCGAACAGCTGCTCCAGGTCGCGCCCGGCAGCCAGTGCCGCGCCGACGAACGCCCCTGCGGAGGTGCCGATCACCGCGTCGGCACCGGACAGGTCGACCCCAGCGGCACGCAGCCCAGCCAGCACACCGACCTGCCAGGCGATACCGGTGACCCCGCCACCGCCGAGGACCAGCGCAAGCGAGCAGGCAGGGTCCGGTCCTGTTTTCATGCCCACCTTCCTACTGCACGCAGCCGCCCCGGTGCCGCGAGCCGGCTCGGTCGATGCGTACAACGCACACCACCAAGTCGGCGTTCGCCAGACACGCGGCGAGCCGCGACAACCGGGCGTGCGAGGGGACATCGCTGCGCTGCGGGACAGTCCCAGCCCGACCTGCTGATCGCCAAGCACGCGACCTCCTGCTGGCACGCCCCCGACCTCGACGCCTTGATCACGAAAGATGCGGGTTAGCGTCAGGCAGATGGACGTCGCGGATCTGGTCTGGCTGGATGCGACTGAGCTGGCGAGGCTGATAGCCGGCGGCGAGGTCACGGCCGTCGAGGTCGTCCAGGCCCACCTGAGTCGTATCGAGGCGGTCGGTGAGCGCGTCAACGCCTTCGTTACGGTGCTCGCGGAGCAGGCCCTGGAGGCTGCCGGCCGGGCGCGTAGCGGGCCGCTCGCCGGCGTCCCGTTCACGGTGAAGGATTCCTTCGACACCGCCGGAGCGCGCACGACCCGCGGGTCGTTGCTGTTCGTCGGCCACGTGCCAGGCACCGACGCCACAGCGGTGTCGCGCCTTCGAAATGCCGGCGGCATCGTGCTTGGCAAGACCAACCTGCCGGAGATGTCGTACTGGACCGAGACCGACAACCGGGTGGCCGGCCGGTCCTTAAACCCGTACGACGCCGAGCGCACGCCGGGTGGGTCCAGTGGCGGTGAGTCGGCGGCCATTGCAGCAGGTCTGTCCCCGCTCGGGCTGGGCAGCGACGTCGCGATCTCGGTCCGCGGGCCCGCGCACGACACCGGCATCGCCTCGATCAAGCCCACGCACGGCCGGGTGCCGTACACGGGTCACTTCCCGGACTGTCTGCGGCGTTGGTGGCACGTCGGTCCGATGGCGCGCAGCGTGCGCGACCTGCGGCTCGCCTTGCGGCTGCTGCAGGGACCCGACGGTCTTGACCCGTACGCCGTCGCGCTGCCCTGCGCTATCCCGGGCCGCCTCACCCGCATCGGCTGGACCAGCATGGCGTTCGGCCCGGTCGCCCCTGACGTCGCGGCCACCATCGCGTCCGCTGCGGCTGCGCTGGCCGACCTCGGCCTGCACGTCGAGCAGGTCCCGTTCCCTGAGCTGGCCGAACACGACTACACCGGCACCTCCGCGACACTCTTCACCGCAGAGATGCTTCCGTACCTGCGTCGTGTCACAGCCGGTCGGGAGACCGAGCTGCACCCGGTGATCGCCCGGACGCTGCAGGCGCCCGACGTGGGGCTCGCGGACTATCTGTCGGCCGAGCGTGACGTGGAACAGCTGCGTTGGGTGTTCACGCAGTGGTTCCAGGCCTACGACGTGCTGCTGTGCCCGGTCGTCGCGTTCCCTGCGCCGCTGCACGCGCAGTCCCACCACGTCGTGGACGGCGTGGACGTGCCGGCCCGCGGGGTGATGCGGGCGACAGTCCCGTTCAATCTCACCGGTCTGCCCGCGGTCGCGCTGCCGTTCGGGTCCACCGCCACCGGCCTGCCTGTCGGGGTCCAGCTCATCAGCCGCTGGTGGGCCGACCAGGACCTGCTGCAGCTCGCCCAGCGACTCGAGGCGGTCAGCCCGGTCCGGGGCCGGCGCCCGACGTCCTTGCTCGGCTGACAGGCACTCAGGCGCACCCCAAGCCGGCGTCCGGTCCAGCCGAAGGAGTGTCGTAACGGGAACCCCTTCGCAAGAAACGGTGCAGGTCGAGGATGCGCGCCTGCGGGTCTTCCGTGAGCCTGAGAAAGTGCCCGTTGAAGGGGGGCAACAGCTCATCCTCGGCGGCTCACTCCTCTAGGGGACTGACCACCAACGCATGAGACGCCGCGGCGAGGCGCTGGGCCGGCGAGGGCCGCTGCCGGTCAGTCCCACAAGTAGGTACGAACCCAAGGCGGCCGAGCCGGGGAGGACGCCGAGTTCTGATCCACGGCCGCTTCGTTGCCGACGGACCATGGACCACGGACGACGGTTGGGCGGTGCCAGCAGGCGGCTGTGCGGATGGGGGAAGGGTCAGGTGACGGGCTGGTCGTCCGGGGGCGGCAGGGTGGTGCCGTCGCGCAGCACGACCGGGCCGACCGGCGCAGACGTTGCCGTTGGGGGTGGGGGCAGCGGTCGCGGCGCGGGGGTGGGTACCGGCGTGCTGTGCGGCCCGGGACTCGGTGATGTGCCAAGGCTGCTGGCCGCGGTCCCCGCGGCCCGTGCCGTCAGCGCTCGCGGCGTCACGTCAGCGACGGCGGCGACGTTCCTCGGCGCTCTGTTGACCGCTGTCGGTGGGCCGGCCCGGACCGCCCGGGCGGTGCTGCCGGTCACCGCCGCCGCCGGCGCCGCCCTGCTGTCCGGGACGATGACCGCTCGCCAGGTGCTGCGCCTGCCGCCGCCGGAGGCGGTGCTGCACACCCCGTGGCACGCCCTGGAACCCGACGAGGTCCTTAGCCGGCTGCCGCGTCCGGCGCCCGGGACCGCCACGCCGACCGCCCCGGCGGGTCTCGGCCGCGCGGTTCTGGGCCTGCTCGGTGTCCCGGCTGCAGCCCTTTCCCCGGTCAGCGCGCTGGCCCGCAACGTGCGGGCCGAGCTCGCCGACCCGCTGACCCCGGTCCTGGCGACCGGCGCGGCCGCGTCGGCGGTGATCGGGTCCCCGACCGATGCCCTGCTCGTCGGCGGGGTGCTCGCCGCGAACGCGCTCGTCAGCGGCACCCAGCGGCTGCGGGCCGACCAGGCGCTGCGTGCGCTGCTGCTCGACCAGCAGCTGCCGGCGCGCCTGGTCCAAACGGTCCCTTCAGGCAGGACCGACGACGGTGCTCCGGCCGACGCCCGGCACCACGCACTGCAGCACGACGACGCGGCTGCCGGCGCCGTGCGCACAGTGCCGGCCAGCGGGCTGCGCCCCGGGCAGGTGATCGACCTGCAGCCCGGGGACGTGGTCCCGGCTGATGCCCGGCTGCTGGGCGAGGACGGCTTGGAGGTCGACGAGGCCAGCTTGACCGGGGAGTCGGCTGCGGTCGATAAGCAGACCCAGGCCACCCCGGGCGCCGAGCTCGCCGACCGGGTCTGCATGGTGTACGAAGGCACGACGGTGCTTGCCGGCTCAGCCCGGGCGGTTGTCGTCGCGGTCGGGCCGGCGACCGAGGCCGGCCCGGCTCGAGCAGCTCACCCGCCGGGGGCTGCCGGTCACGCTGCTCGGCGGGGCTGGGGTCACCGGTCTGGCGGTGCTGCGCGGCCGACCGTTGCCGCGGGCCATCGCCTCGGGTGTCAGCGTCGCCGTCGCCGCCGTCCCCGAGGGCCTGCCGCTGGTGGCGACGGTGGCGCAGCTCGGTGCAGCGCGGCGGCTGTCGGCCCGCGGGGTGCTGGTGCGCTCGCCCCGCACGCTGGAGGCCCTCGGCCGGGTCGACACGGTCTGTTTTGACAAGACCGGCACCCTGACCGAAGGCCGGCTGCGGCTCGCCCGCCTCGCGGGCCTGGACGAGCAGTGGGACCCCGCCGATCTGCAGGGCCGAAGGGTGCTGCGCGCCGCTGCCCGCGCCTGCCCGCAGCCGCAGGACACCCAGCCGGTTGCCCACGCCACCGACCGGGCGATCCTGGACGCCGCCCGGGCGCTGCGCGACGGGCTGGCCGACGAGGACTGGACCGAGCTGTCCGAACTGCCGTTCCAGTCCGAGCGCGGGTTCTCCGCCGCCCTGGGCCGCACTACCGGCAAGGTCCGGCTGGTGGTCAAAGGCGCCCCGGAGGTGCTGCTGCCGCGCTGCACCCACCAGCGTGACGACACCGGCAAACGTCCGCTGGACGGGGCCGGCCGGGAGCAGGCCCAGCAGATGGTGCACGCCCTGGCCGGCCGCGGCCTGCGGGTACTGGCGGTGGCCCGGCGCAACGTCACCGACGTGCTGCCCGGCGGCGGCGAGCCGGCAGCCGATCAGTCGGCAGCGACAGTGACAGACCCTGAGCAGTTCACCGAGGACCTGACGCTGCTCGGGTTCGTCGGCCTCGCCGACATCCCCCGGCCGCAGGCCGCCCCCACCATCGCGGCGCTGCACACCGCCGGCCTCGCCACCGTCATGATCACCGGTGACCATCCGGTCACCGCCCAGGCGATCGCCGCCGGACTCGGGATCCCGACCGGCCGGGTCGTCACCGGCCCCGAGCTCGCCGGCCTCGACGACGCGGCCCGCACCCGGCTGGTAGCCCGGGCAAGTGTGTTTGCCCGGGTGTCGCCGGAGCAGAAGCTGCGGATCATCGCCGCGTTGCAACACGCCGGGCGGGTGGTGGCGATGACCGGCGACGGCGCCAACGACGCCGCCGCGATCCGACTGGCCGACGTCGGCATCGGGATGGCCGCCCACGGCTCGACCTCGGCCCGGACCGCCGCCGACCTGGTCCTGACCGACCCGGACGTCAGCCTGATCCTCGACGCCCTCGTCGAGGGCCGGGCGATGTGGGGCCGGGTCCGTGACGCCGTTGCGATCCTGCTCGGCGGCAACGCCGGCGAGGTTGGATTCACCCTGGCCGGGACCGCGCTGGCCGGCCGCGCGCCGATCGGGACCCGCCAGTTCCTGCTCGTGAACATGCTCACCGACCTGCTGCCCTCGATGGCGATCGCGCTGGCCGGCACCCCAGCAGACCCGGGCGAGCGCCAAGCCCTGCTCGCCGGCGGGGTGCCGTCGCTGGGCGGCCCGTTGCTGCGCGACATCGCCATCCGCGGGACGACGACCGGCGCCGGGGCCCTCGCGGCCTGGCAGGTCGGCCGGGTCACCGGCACCCGCCGGCGGGCCAGCACCATCGCCCTGGCCGCCCTGGTCGGCACCCAGCTCGGCCAGACTCTGCTCGTCGGCGGTCGCAACCCGCTGGTGCTCGTCACCGGCGTCGGCTCAGCCGCCGTCCTGGCCGGGATCATCCAGACCCCGGGGTTGAGCCAGTTCTTCGGCTGCACCCCGCTGGGTCCGCTGGCCTGGGCCACCGCCACCGGCTGCGCTACCGGCGCCACACTGCTGGCCGCCGCCGCACCGCACCTGCTGCCCGCCGGCCCCGGCCCGGACGTCAGCAGCAGCTCCGCTGGCGCCGACGCCGGCGACAACCGCGAGATGGCATCAGCAGGTCTGACTCCCGTGCTTCCGGCCACCGTCGACGCATGACCGCACACCTCGACCCCTTGGAGCCCAAGATGACTACTGCGACTACTGCTGCTGCCGGGCGCGGCAGCGCCGAGTCCGCTGCAGGCCGGCACACCACCAACGGCCACGCGGCCCGGCCCGGCGGTCAGCACCGGCAGGCCGCACAGCAGGCCGTCGATTCCAACAGCAGCCACCTGCGTTTCCACCTCGGTGACACGGCGGTCGACGTCAGCTTCCCGCCGCTGGACAAGCTCGCCTTCTACGCCGGGCTCGGCGGCGCCGTCGCCTTCGGGTTGATCGAATGGCCCATCGCCGCGCTCACCGGCCTCGGGCATCTGCTGTCCGACGACCGGCGCAACCGCACCGTGCGCGCCCTCGGCGACGCTCTCGACGCCGCCGCCTGACGCCCCGCGCCGCACGGCGCCAGCAACCAGCGGCCACCACATCAGAACGGAGCAGCCCGTGAGCATCCCCAGTACCGCGAACCCCACCGCCAGCCCCAACTGGCCCGACCCGGCCGCCAGTTCCCGTCGTACCCCCCGATGGGGCAGGTCCCGTACCGAGCAGGTCGCGAGCGTGCTGGCGGCGCCGGTAGCGCTCGCCCAGCGAGTCCTGCCAGCCAGCCCGGTCCCGGTCGCCCTCGGCGCCGGCGCCCTGCTGCTCGCCGGAGTCGTGGAGTGGCCCGTCGCCGGCGCCCTCGGCTTGGGCTACCTGGCCCTGCGCAGCTGGCGCACCCGTCCCTGACCAAGTTGCCCGACGTCGGGAACCGGCAGTTGAGAAAGAGGAGCAAAATGAGCGAGCCGAAAGCCGCCGCGACAGGGGCTCGAGCGCTGCCGCAGCTGGCCTGGCAGGTCTCTGCCGTCCCAGCCCAGCTGCTCGGCCTGCACGGCGCCGAACGCCGCGGGCTGCCCTTCCTCGCCGCGGTGACCGGAACCGCCGCGCTCGGCGTCGTGGACTGGCCCGTCGCGCTGCTGATAGCCGGCGGCTACCTGCTCACCTCCCGGACCCCCCGGCAACCCTCGCCGACGGGGCCACCTGCCCTGCGGGCACCCGACGACCAGGTCCGAGACGAGCCCGCCCCAGCCGCATCAGCCCTGGGCGACGCCATGCCCGCCCCCGCCGAACCACCAGTGCAGATGAGGGGGGCAGAGCCAGACCTGAGCTCCCCTCCTGCCGACGCCGGCACGCCTACCCCCACGCCGGCCGCGTCACCCCCGCGGCAGCAGAACCCGCCGCCGCCGTCGGTGCCGGTCGACCAGGCACCCCTGCAGGCCGCCGCCCCCTCGCCGGCGCTTCCGCCGGACCAGCCCCCGGCCCCGGCGCCCGCCCGCCCCCAGCGCCAGCCCCGCTCGGCCCGGGACACCCCACGAGCCCCGCGCCCGCCGGCCGCCGCAGCCGAGCCCTGGCCGGGCTATGACCAGATGACGGTGCCGCTAGTGGTGCAGCACCTGGACGACCGGGACGTCGACCTGGCCGCCGTCGAGCGGTACGAGGCGGCCCACCGCGACCGGAAGATGGTGCACGCCGCGGTCACCTCCCGCCGGGCCTTTCGGCCAACATGACTGCTCTCGTCGGATCCCAGAGCACAACCAGGCAACGAACCGAAGGAGAAGGAGCAATGACCGACACCACTCAGCACGACCAGCACGGCCAGGGCGAGCAGGGCCAGGAGCCAGGAGCCGCAGCCGCCGAGCTGGGGAGTACGGGACCGGCGACGGCGACGGTCCGGCTGCCCTTCGGCAGCCTCACCTTGTCCCTGCCTCAGGTCAAGGCCCGGGTCGCCGGCCAGCAGACCGGCGCCGGCCAGGGCAGTGCAGGGGTTGAGCGGCTCGCCCTGTACGGCGGGGCGGCACTGCTCGGCGCCCTCGAGGTCCTGGAATGGCCCGTGGTGCTGGCAGCCGCCGGCGGGACCTACGCCCTGTCCCGGCTCGCCGGCCGCTCCGGTCCCGGCGCCGGCCACGCCCCGCATGCCGGGCACGACCACACGCACGGCACAGAGTGTGGGCACGCCGTGATACCCCACGGCGACCACAGCGACTACCTGCACGACGGGCACCGCCACGCGGCCCACGACGACCACTGGGACGAGCACTAGACCGGTGCCGATCGTCCCCTGCCCCGGTCCGGCAGCCCACCGCCGGGACGGGTGCCTGGGCCGGTGGTGCTGACCGGTTACGTCGCCCAGGTCTTAGCGGGGACTCGGTGGGCTCGAAGCCTGGGCAGCACCTGAGCCCAGTACCCGCCCCGCTAGCCGCTGACCCGAGCGGGCGACGAAAGGGCAGCGCGGTGAGCAGTGCAGGGCCTTCGCGGGAGGGGCCGGCGTACCCGGGTCAGCCTGTCGGCCTGCTTGCTGCCGGCCGCCCAGCGGCGCGCAAACGGCTGGCCGGGGTGCTTGCCGGGGCCCGGGTCCTGCGCCGAAGCGACACCGCGTTCAGCGTCTGGCTCGAGCAGTTTACTGAGCGCACCGACCCGTTTCTGAGCTGGCTCGGGGTGGTGTTCGCGCTGCTGGTAGCCGCGCAGGTCGGGCTACCCGCCCGACACGCCACCGCCAGGATTCTGAGCCATGTGATCACGGTGATCTGGGCGGTGTTCGTGGCCGACTTCGCCTTAAAACTGTGGCTAGTGTCCTCCGTCGTTAATTCGCTTGAGAAGTCGGGCGATTGACTCGAGGATCTGGTCGGCAGTCTTGGTCCAGATGAACGGCTGGGGGTTGGCATTCCAGTTCTTGATCCAGGCGCGGATGT
>JAABUM010001645.1_pt1 | contig 32417 bp, 61 predicted proteins | sample 5559161 | NCBI WGS metagenome assembly JAABUM01 (sample SAMN10711868, study PRJNA513369) | rock metagenome | isolation source: Antarctica rocks | place: Antarctica: Victoria Land, Siegfried Peak nord
CAGCCGCTGTGGGCGCCGGCGCCCGGGGCGGCGGCGCCTGGCGGCGACGCTGCCCTGGCGGGTTTCCGCCCCTACTTCAAGCGGGGAAATGGCGGTAGCAGCCCAGGCGGCTCCGGCAGCAGCTGCGGCGGATCGGATGACAGCACCCACTTCAAAAGGCGCCGCATCGCTGCGTAGGGCTGCTGCATGCGAGGCGTCGCCTCCAAAAGCAAAGCGCTGTTATCCATACTATGTCGAAGCCATAAGCTGTCCGCTTCATCGGCCACCTGCCAATAAGAAGGGCAGCGTTTCTGTGCGTTCGTTGTGTTTCGACATCAATCATTGATGGCGGACCAGCAGGCGTGACAGCCGGTCACACTTCGCAAATGCATCGGCTGGCCGTAGGAACTCTGGTAGCAGTTTGAGAAAGCCATGTGATTGGTGCTGCTGACCTTTGAAGATCGTTTTGTGGATGTGATAATAGTCCGAAGGGAGATGTGTTTTTAAGTTCAGTAAGCTGCCATTCTGTTTACAGAGTGCTGACGGCATTGCCGCTCCCCAACATACCTGTCGACCGAATTCGCTGCATTGCATCAGAGCGTGAAGACAGGTCGCATCACGTGCAGATGCAGTAGCGGCGCGTCACACGAAAGTCTTCCGGCTCGTCTGCAACCGCTGCTCCCGAATCCCAACATTGCATACGTGCGCAAACCCCGGTGCGCCAGCATGTTCCTAGCTCTTTGTTTCGCCCTTGAAAGCCCCCCATTCCCCCGGCATGTCTCTCAATAGAATTCGACAAATCTCAACCCCCTCTGGCCCGGGCTGTCCCCACATCCCAGGTCCCCAACCAGGCAAGCTGGTTGGGTTTAGGGTTTAGGGTGTAGGGTAGCCACTCCAGTGCCGTCCCTCTGGGCACGACGCCCCAACAGCGCGACCGCTGCGGCAGCGTCCAGGCCTCGGATGATGAGGCTGTGCCGCCAACAATCAGCCCGGCGCCCCTGGCGCCAGGCAGGATTCCCCCGCAGCAGCTCCGCGCCGCCAGTCCCAATGGCGCCAGGCCGCCGTCGTCGCCGCCGCCGGCTCCAAGATCGCGCCGCCGCGCTTCAGAAGGCGAGCTTCGCGTCGTCGGACACCAAATCTACCGACCCCTGGTCGATGGACTTGGCGAAGAACAGCTGCGGACGCGGAAAGCAGAGCACGGGTCAGTCGCTGCCTTTCGGATCACAATGCCGGAGGGGCCTGGCAAATTACAGCTGCGCACAGTGCGAGGCCGCAGTCAGACGCTGGCAGTTTTTGCAGCCGCTTCCGGGGGGCTGCAAGTCAAAGCCCACAGCCGATGGTGATGAGGGCCAACCCTAAACCCTAAACCCAGGACCAGACCTAAACCCTAACCAGGACCAACCCTCAACCCAGGACCAACCCTAAACCCTAAACCCAGGACCATCGGTGCGGCAGAGACGACAGCATCAGAAGCAGTGCGCCCGAGCGCACACACACGGGCGTCAAAAAGTAGTTTGCAGACGTACCTGCAGCAGGTTCTTGGCGAAGCGCTCGTACACAGGCAGCTTCTGCAGCTGCTTCACGAAGCTGGGTGCGTCGCCGCCTGCGATCGCTGCCAGCTTGTTGTTCTGCACAATCAGCGCCTCCATCCGGTCCCTGCATAGTCAGAGGAACATGGGATAAGCATATGAAATGGAAATGGGCTTGGCAGCCGGAAGACCAGGTGCATGCCTCACAACGCGAGCACATACGCACACAATTGGGTCTAGGATTTAGGGGTTTAAACCCTAAACCCGGCATTCTGTGTGCTGCAGCATGCATGCAGCAGGTGGTTCGGGTGTGCTGGTCAACGGCCTTTAAGCTGCCGACGGCACGCCAGGCGTGAGCGGTGGGAAGACGCACCAGAAGTGCGCCGTCTCGACGTCGGGCACTGACGGGAAGATGCGAGCTGTGGTGTTGTTCGTCTCGATGATGACGTGCCTGCCAAGCAAGGGGGGCCGCATGAGCTTGCTCTTCATGCTTCATGTTTCGCACGCAGCACCGAGCAGCAGCAGGTGCGGCTGGCGTGAATGGAGCAGAGCCCCGCGAGGCGGAGCCTGAGGTGCTGGCAAGCCGTGGCGGAGCGCTGTCGGAGGCCGTTCTCTGCACGAGGGCCAGCGGGTGGTCGACTCCCGAGGTCGGGAGAAAGGCGCGCCGCACCTGTTGAACTGGGTGGTGTCGAGGCCCAGGGACTCGTAGAAGGACGACCGGGAGTGGTCATTCAGGTACATGGTCACATACACCGACAGGCAGAAAAAGCGCGACCACGCCTTTGCCTGCGCGCAGTGCAGGGTCAAAGTCAGCATCGATTTGTTGGTTGCTTTGGTATGCCTTCCGAGCAGTGGATGGTGCGTGCCGGCTGGATGACCCCGCGCACGGCCGGCAGCAGGCGCAGGCAGCTGGCTGACGGCGGGCGTGCGTGCGGGCAGCACTGGTGAGATTGACACGCCGATTTCACGCCGATTTCAGACCCTGGACATCATTGCACGCCACCAGCAGCCCACCTGCCAGTCGTTGCTGTCGACGAACTCGCTGCGCGCCTTCAGCACCGCGGTGAAGAAGTCGCCGTGGCGGTTCTCGTCCTGCCCAGTGCACGTGGCGCGTCAAGCAACGAGCAACCATATGTGACAAACAAACACAAGTGACATATCTATGAGTCTATGCGCCACACAGCTGGACCAGCTCGCAGTCGACCACTGCGTGCGACACTGCTGCCGAGGGCTGCAGGCTGCGCACCTGGCACCAGTTCTCGAAGTACTCGAAGAGCGGGTACAGCTGGCTGTCTGGGTTGCGCTGCAGGTGCCTGCACGTCACAACATGTGTGCTCCGTCAGTGCAAACAAGACGCAAGTTGGCAGATGGCTTCCTGGGGCAGTGTGCCCCATGCTGCAGCAAGAACCCACAGAAAACGAGCTCCTTTCACCTGTAGATGGAGATGTAGCGCCAGTAGCCGATCTTCTCGGAGAGGTACGTCGCGTAGAAGATGAACTTGGGCTTGAAGAAGGTGTACTGCATAAACAAACGAGGACGCTGATAAGGACATGGGTAGATGGCTCCGGTGCAGGACCGAACTCCGCAGTGATGAACGACCGCAATATTTTCAGAAACACCGCCGCTTTGAGCCTTCTTCACAGCCGTGCTGCCATAGTGCGCAATGTGTTTTCTCGTTCATGGCAGGACGCCTCTTCGATGGCGCACCTGCCGGTTCTTGGTCAGAAAGCCCAGGTCCAGAGCCAGGCTGAAGTCGGACATGGCCTTGTTCAGGAAGCCGGCGTGGCGCGCCTCGTCCCGCGACATCAGCGTGAAGATCTGCAGCAGGAGAAACGGGACATGAATGACGTGCAGCCTCCAAGTCTCTCATCCGCCACTTGGCTGTGTGTTCTAGCCGCCGCTACCAGCGTTTTCGTGATTGCCCAAAGCCCCAGCCTGGCAGGTGTCTTGCACATGAATTGCACATGGATTCCGGGCACTTGAGGATGTCATGCTGTGATGCAGACTGCAGAACCATCATGCATGCGCGGTGCAGGTGCAGTCGTGCCATGCTGCGGGTGCTGGCCCCACGTCCTGGCGACACTGGCCTGTGTCGATCTCACAGGCTTGGCTCACTTTGCGTCCGAAGATGGAAGGCACTGCTTGCCCCCAGCGGCCCACCAAGGCGCCGCCGCCCTACCTTCTCGTACAGCGGCTTACTTCAGTGGCTGCCTTTCCCAGTTCCACACTTTTGTTGCACCTTTCCTTTCCGGCGTTCGACTCGGTGCCCACCTCAGCGACCACGGGGTTGGTGGTTTTGAGCCGCCGGCCCAGCTCCTTGTACAGCAGGAAGCCGGAGAACTCGGCCGTGCAGGAGCGCTCCAGGAACTCCACGAAAATCTTGCGGGCCGGGCCCTGCGCAGCACACGCCGAAACTGTTAGGGTGATGGCAAGGCACTTTGGTGTTGTGTGCTTCCATGGGAGGGTGGGCTTATTGGTGTTGTGCGCTTTTATGCATGCAGGAGAGGGCCTCCCAGATGGCCACCGTGGCAGTTGCACAGATGCGCGACGGCTGCGCTCGGGCTGGACAATCCTGGCTGTACGGCGCGCTCCACCGGCACGAAATGCAAGCGAATATGATGCAGGCGTGCCACATGTGACCCGCCGCTGCCCGCTCTGAGATCTGCGGCTGCCCCGGCTCACCGTGATCTTTTCGGCGGCGTTCTTGAAGGTCTCGTTGCGCACAAAGTGGCGCTGGTTATAGTCCAGCTTGAACTCCGCCAGCATCGCCTGCGAGCGCCACATGCAGAGTCGAAATGCGTGAAGGAGTACCGTGACTGACATCATGTGCTCTGCTGCGAAGTGGCTGCACGGTGGGCTGGAGCGCCGGTGCCGCCGACCGCCCGCCCGCGCAAAGGAGCTCCTGCTGCACGTGGCGGACTGCCCCATGCTGGAGGCCTCCTAGCATGAGGCTAGTGCGTCAGCCGGCTGGCGGAGGCAGTTTCAGTATGACAGAGCCGGCGACACGTGCGCTGTGCGACACAAGTCCTCCGCGACGGCGCACCTCCAGCTCCGCCATGTCCAGGTTGGGGTTCAGCTTCTGGCTGAACAGCTGCTCCATCTCGTCGAAGTCCGTGGTGTAGAAACGCGGGGTTAGCACGCTCTCGCTGGAAGCCTGCAGCAGCAGGGGAGGCAGGCATGTTGGTCTTCCAGCACGGTGCGTCATCATGCGTTTCCGACCAGCAGCAACCCCAGCCCACTCCGCAGCGGCGACCTACTGACCGGTAGCAGCGCAAGCGCGACTAGCCCTCGTCCTTGCGCCAAGTCAACGCAAACGGCGGAGGGCGTGCCACGTGATGCACAGCCTTCCGGGACAGTCCTGAGGCTGCCGGGTCGACCTGGCAGGATTGTGCGGACACAAGCACCTCCCACCAGCAGTGGATATACCGATGAGATGGACTGGCTCAGCTGAGGCGCACGCCGCGCTCATCAAGACAACCTCTTCTGGAAGGCGAAGCCTAGATGTCAGCGGCCTGCCGTGGAGCTCTGTCACGCTGTTGCTATTTGCGTCAGTGCCCTTTGCTGGGATAGAGCCACCAAAAGCCATCCGAGCTCATCCGCCGTGATCGCTCACCTCCTTCACGCCCTTCCGCATGGTCTTCAGGCCGGTCTCAGCGTCAGCCGCCTGCGCCCGGACCATCATGTTGCGGCGAGCGTTCTGGCGCTGGCATGGCGTCCGCTGAGCAGCCACGCGCGGGCAGAAGCCGGTGCGGCCCAGTAGTGCAGTCTGCATGGTTGCTACTCTGTGCCTCTCCACAAACTGCCGCCTGCGTCCGCTGCAGGTGCCGTGCCTCCTCTCACAACCTTTTAAGAACTAGAAGGATACGGACAAACGCGAAGTTGAACGATAGGTCGGCGAACTCAGTAGACGATTTCGCGTTCGATGCTGCGGCTGGAGCCGGATGAGGACAATCCGGATCAATATCTTTGGCGCGCCTGCAAGGGGCGTGTTAATTCCGTACTTTCTGCTGTGAAACCCTGCGAGGGTGCGAAGCGTGACGTAGGCAGACATCGCCGGGAGTTAAACCAGCACACAGGCCTCCCAACTCCCGCCGACCCTCCAGCATTGGTCGAGCAAGAAACAGTGCGAGCCAAGCGGGATCTGGATTTCGTGTCAAGGCAGATGCTGACACACTGCAGGATGAGCAGCCGCTGCGCCGCGAATGCGGATTCCTTCAAAATCGCTTCTGTAGGCCGGGGCTGCCGGCGCTCGCCCTCAGGCCTTTCGAGTCAGGCACGGCGCCCCCCGCCGGTGAATTTATTGCTGTGCAAGTCAGCACACTCCCGGAGACGGCCGCAGCCAGCTGGTGACCTACTCCGGCGTCGGCACAAACACGCCCGTGCCGTGCGCTGCGGCGGGCTCCACGCCGCTGTTATGGCCCTGCGGCGGTGACGAAAAAACGGCAGTTGGGCGGTGTCAGGATGACGACGCCGCGTCTTCGCACCCGTGATGTTCGTGATGGCAACGGCGGGGCGGACGGGCACCGCAGCATGTGCACAAGGCGACGTGTACCGCTGCAGGGCAGGTTCAAAGCCACACTTTGGGAGTCCGCAGCGCTTCCACCGTGATTCAGCATGCGTGCGCCCCCAGCAATGGCACCTGTTCGCCGCGCTGCAGGTGGCGTCGCAGCCAGCGCACAGAGGTTTCACTGTGATTACTGTGTGTTTTCGGGTGTGCTTTCGAGAACGCGCCTGGTCGCCGAGCTGCTGGCGGTGCGAGCGGCCGGCGTGTGAGCGTGCGGCGGCGTTCATGGAGCGCGGTCCGTAGCGGTACCACGGCGCCCGCAGCGGCTGGCCCCGCTGCAGGCACACAACACGATGACCTTTTTGGTATCACAGGCGAAAATGTACATGCGACGCAGCCCGAAGAGTAGCGGTTTCACGGCGTCCGCAGCGGCTGGCCCCGCTGCAGGCACACAACTTGGAGGTGCATCAAAGAATGGAGTGCACATGGCGCTGAGACCGCCGGGAGCAGAGTGGGTCGCATAGTCAAGGCACCGATAGCTGCATCAGCGCAGCAATGCACACTGTTCGACACAGCGTTCGGCACAAGCGGCAGCACACGCACGCGGAAGTGCACCTACTATCTGTACATTTGCCTGTACAGTTGAGGTTTGCCCAGCGGAAGTGAGGGGACCTTGGGTATTCTTCAAGTCTGAGCATACCTCCAGCTGGTGCTCCACGAGGGTTTTGACGTCGGCGCGGCCTAAGTCCATGCGCGCCTTGCCCTGCGTTTTCATGCAGGGCAGTGCGTGAGAGACTGCCGCAATCAGGCAGGCAGGCAGTGCAGCTGCAGGTGTGTCAAACAGCGTGCGCCCCTTGCCTTGCATCGCATTGTAAAGAAGGGTTTACATAGACAGCAGGCGGGCTGCCGGCAACATGAACGAACATGCAGCTGTGTCAGCTATCATTGTAGAAAAAATGGTTGTTTTTTTCAGCTGTAGGTGTTTGCCTCGAAGGAGCCTGCATGCAGATGAGTCGGACTGCATCTGATGCGGATTATGATGCATGCAGCTGTACACCAAGAGAAGAGATGGCGATGAGGAGGTGCGTGCGCACTTCAGGACAGGGGTACCACTTGTCTAGAAGCCCCCGCTGCACCTGTGAGCTGGCCACATGCAGGCGGTAGCACCACTCGGACGCGTCCTCCGGCGCAATCTGGCTGCTGCCGCCGCCGCCGCCGCCAGCAGGCATGGTGCTGGCGCCACCGGCACCATAGCCGTCAGCAGAGTAGCCATGGCCAGCGGCGTGTGTCCCAGCCGACTGCAGCGGGCGGGCTTCCGGCAGCGGCGGCGCCAGCAGGCGCCTGCCGCTTCCGGCTTCCTGCTGCGCGCCAGTCGCGCCGGTCAGCTGCGAGCGCCGCGTCAGGTGTGCCGCCGCCGCCGCCGCATGCGCAGCCTTGACTGCAGCCTTGTCACCGCCGCCGCCGGACGCGGAGCCGGGGCGGGGCCGCTGCACGTTGGTGAGATCGCCCAGCGCGGCCCGTCGCGGCCGCGGAAAGCCGCTCGCGGCAGCAAGTCCCACGCCAGACCGCGGAAGCGATGCCGGTCTGCCGCCGCCGCCGAAAGCGTCTCCCATCGGCCGCCGCTGCGGCTGCGTCAGGCCACCCTGCAGCGGAACGTGGCCCGGCGGCAGCGGCGCTGTCCGGCCGGGCTCGGGCGCCAGGCTCGGGCCGCCGCGGGCGCCGGCAGCAGCGTGAGGCGGCAGCTCTACAGCGGTTAGCAGCGCTGTGCGGTAGGGCGCGGGCGACGGCGGCTCCTCGTAGCCCGGGCCCTGGAAGCAGAAGCCTGCAGTACAGGGTAGAAACTGGGTGTAGTGTTTGTAAACGGAGCGGACACATTGTGCTTGGTGTTTTCTCAGAAGCAAGAATGCACCTGCGGATGACCAGAGCAGGACGGCCGCACAGCTGGCAGCATAAAACCAGCAGGTCAGCAGAGCTGCTGAGAGCGTGCAACGAGGAGTGAAACCACCTGGTGCAGCGGTGCTGGTCGCCGACGGCAGCGGGTGCAGCGGCGGCGGGCGGCGGATGCTGGTGGCGCGAGGGGCAGCGAGCATGCCCTCTGCGCTCTGGCCGAACAGCGCAGCCTGTCCCACGGGCGCCTCGTGCTCTGCACGAACCATGTCGCAGTTCCGAAGGCTGGCGCATGCATGAGGTATGGGAAAGCGGCACAGGCACTTGTCAGCATGCATGCAGCATCAGGCGTGGCAGGTGACCAAGACATGATCTGCACGATCGACTGGCGACAGAAGGGCATGCATGACTACGAGGATTTGCATGCAACTACATCAGAGGCCCCGCCACACCCTGCCGCTCCGCCTGAGACTGAGGCAGCCTCGTCAGGTTCTGTGCAGCGGCTGGCGCCGAGTAGTCTCCGAAGCCTATCTGTGCAGATACACGGAAGACTTCGGCTTCACTGCATGCAAGAACGGATCATCTCCGCCACAAGACTGGGAGGCAACGACGGGGCTGCCAGTGCAGTCGTGCAGAGGTGGCAGCACATATGCAGGACGCTGCATGAAGCTCAGCACAAGGGTTGAATTCTCCGGCACCGCCTCTGCAACGCCTGCAGCCTGTTGGCAGCTGTGATGACGTGCCTGATGCACATGTGCAATTGCGCATGACTGGCACAAGGTTCATCAGGGTTCGCATCCGCACACGCCTTGGCGCTTGTGGCGGACGAGGAGCACTGGCGCCCGCAGTCGCGGCGGAAGTTCATTGGATTGAGGTTGAGCTCCTTGAAGGGGCTGTCGATGCCGAAAGGGGTGTAGTAGAACGCCGACGCCGTGGGAGGCGAGCCGCCGCCGCCGTCGCTGCCGCCGCCATGCGACGGCCAGCGCGGCTTCACCTGCTCAAAAAGGCACATCCGCATTGTCCAGAGGTCCTGACTGTTGTGTTGAAAGCACAGGCATGACGGATGTAATGAGTGCAGCGGCTGTTGTGGGCCTACAAGCATCACTGCCGCTGCAGACATGCAAAAGCCTGCCTGTTGTGGCCAGCTGTTTAAGTCAGAAACTTGCCAATCCTGATGCAGCAAATCGTTTGCCAAAAACTGCATGTGACGGAACTGAAGGCATGCAATGAGCTCACCAGCGTGGCATCGGGAGCCGCAGTGGCCTGCAGGTCCCACAGCATGAGCGAGCCGTCGGGTGCTCGAGACGCAGGCGCCCCGCCGAACGAGCCAGCAACCAAACGTTGCGGCGCCAGCTGCGGCGGGGCGCCGGCGCCACTGTACTGGACTGGAGGCTGCGGCAGCAGGAAGGAGGCATGGCTCAGGTCGCCGCTGTAGTGCAGGCCCGTCAGCCATGAGAGCGTCCAATCTGCAGCGGCTGGCGCCGCCGCCGCCAGCGCATGCAGCTGCTGCCCATGTCCTAGCTGCTGCAGCTGGCTGTGGCCGCCGCCTGCCGCCGCTGTGGCGGCGGTCTCTGCCCCGAATGCCACAGGCGAGCCGAAAGCCCCGTCAGGACCGGACGCAGGCGCGTCCGTGCAGGCGTAGGCGGCAGCTGCATAGTCGAAGGTGCTGTACATCAGGTGGCCATGGCCCTGCTGCTGGAAGCCATCGTACTGGCCAGAGTGCTGCGCTGTGTAGGAGGGCGGCAGCGGCATTGCTGTGCCGCCGAACAAACTGGCGCTACCCAGCTGAAGCGGCATCAAGTAATCGGCGCCGCGTTCGTCGCTGCGGCCGCCGTTCTGAAAAGCAGAGGTCGTCATGGGCTGCCTGCATAAGATATTGCAGGCCATCACTGTTCTGAAAGAGGCTCATGGTTCCGACACCAAGCTATGGCTGCTGGAGGCAGCAGTACGCGCTCGGCGAGGCCTGCAGATTCTTTGAATGGTGCACGGACATGCTGAACTCAGGAAATTCACAAGAGAGAGAGACTAGACGGTGTAACCGTTGTGCACAGCGGTGGAGCTGCGGCTGCTGGCTGCAGGTTCAACAGGAGAGTCGTATGCATTTGGACCCCAAAGAACCACCTTTCGGTCGGGCCACTCAGCAGACGACTTGTGCTTCCGGTGCTTTCTTAATCGCGGGTCCTCAGCGCCCTGTGCGCGCGCAGGGTCAGCGCAGCGAGGGCTGCATCGGCGGTTTGTCCGAGGGACTTCCGTCAGCAGGACTGCAGGCGACCTGCTTGCGCCGGCGCCTCAGCGACACTGCCGGCCTTCGCAGGCCGAACAGCCGCAAGTCCGACAAGTGTGTCAGCCGATCGAGCGTCTGTCGCGTGGGCAAAACGTCTGAACTGTCGGAGCAACAGATATGCTTTGGGCGTCGAGCTGCAGTCGCTAAACCCTACTCTATGTCTCTGAGATGTGTGCAGTAGCAAGAGACAAACTGACCAGCCTTACAAAACGGTGACCTTGCAGTGCACTCTTCGCGTGACGCGGAGTTCGAAAGCTGGAAGCCGCTGATCATCAATAGGTATAGGGTCACTGAGGTGAGGCGGCGCGTGCGCCGTCCACCATCCAAACCGCATGCGCATACATATTCCTTGTGCGAGGAATATGTGTACCTGTAGGCAGTACCGCTTACGGGACAGGGTCCAGCATCCTATGAGGAGTGACCGGTGAAGACAGCCGTGCAGTGCAGGGAACGCTGGAAGACCGCAGCTACTTGACCATCTTCATCTTCATCTGGCGCTTTGCCATGACCGCCTTTTTCTTCTCCTCGTACTTTTGCCGCTGCTGCGGCGTCATCCGCCGCATCTTCTCCTGCGGATGCAGAATGGACAGCATCGGCCGACATGCTTGCATGCTGAAGAACGGTGCTCCGAGTGCTGTTGTCCTGACACTGGCGCCCGCCGCTGTCAGGAGTAGAGTACATCGGGTACTGGAGGGTTTGTCTCAGGGGCATGTGCAAGCAAGCGCCCCTGGTATAGTTGGGCAGGCAACCCGCAGCTGGAGCTGGCGCCTGCTGGCCAGCATGCATGTGGCAGCGTGCTGGGAACAGTGGCCTGATACGCTGCATGCACAGGCACAGGGGCACGGCGAATGCACTCGACATCCTGGAGGACCCGAGTTCAGCGTCTCAAAACCCAGAAAGACGGGCTTTCAGCCCCGCACCTGCTCCCCCAGAAACTCCTGCTTCCGCCGTCGATCAGGAAGCACAACCAAACAGCACAGCGATGCAATGGGACCCTGAAGTCAAGGCCTGTACCTGCTCCTCCAGGAACTTCTTCTCCCGCCGCTGCGAGACAAGGTCCACCTGCTCGTCCTCCTTGGCCTTCGCCTTCGCCTCCGCCGCCTGGATCTGCGCGTCCCGACACACGAGGCACTGAACGTTCATCCGTTTTACTTCATCATGTGAACGACGATTGGCATCGTCATCCTCCAGCTGTTTTCGGAGCGCTGCACGCCCCCAGCATGCCCTGTATTGCACCTGCAATCCCGTTCATTCACCTGCCTGCCATATCCGGCAAATGAGAATGGAGAATCTGGATTTGATGAAGTCTGCCTCCCAAATCAAACCTGCTTGATGCACGTTCGCCATGCACATCTCCAGCTGCCCGAACTGCTGCAGGTGAAGCCGCACTCCACAGCCCCAACTGAGACTGTGGAAGATCAGTGCGCAGCATCAGTTTCTTGCCCTCGAAAGTTCTCCAACCCACTGCTGCGCCAGTGCAGAACGTGTTTGCAGAGCCAGTGGTGGTCGATGTCTCGAACGTCAGAATTGCTAGGTTTTTGTGCAGGTATATATTAGTGCAACTCGCAGGCTCCAGCAGTTTCCGCACCCCTCCTGCCATTTCGTTTTTGCACATCCATGTCTCGGCGACAGCTGGCACGAGGCCATTAAAGGGGCACAAAACATGCACGTATTTCATCAGAGGGTCTTTGCTGCACCTACTGCCGCTTTGCATCTGCGCGAATTGTCGCCTCAGGCGAAGGCTTGACTGCCTGACATCACGGTAGCGCAGGGTCCAGAAGATCAAGCAAAATGTGCCGCACCTCCTGCCGCTTGGTGTCGGCATGCTTCCGCGGCCCCGAGGGGCAGCATGCACGGCTTCACGAAGGAAGGTGGGCCGACAAGAGCGCAGTATGCTTCCACAAGTCGTGCCGCACCTCCTGCCGCTTGGTGTCGGCGCGCTTCCGTGCCTCTGGCGAGAGCTTGTAGGACCCCACGACGTCGATGAACTCGCACACCGCCGCCATGAGCTTCGTCAGCTCCCCCATCTGCGGCGGCGGGCAGTCACATCGATGAACACTCTGTCGGGTGTGGGATGACATGTCGGTTGGTGACGGTAACCTCATCCAGTTGCTCGGCGGCCCTGCTGTCAGCAACATGATGCGACCAGCCACCAGACGGCTCCGCAGCTTCCTTCCTACAGCATCTGCTCGTCTGAGAAGTCACGCACGTAGATCTGAGTATTGAAAGAGACAGGCAAGTAGCGCGCCTTGTCCAGCGGCGGCAGGTTGAACGAGAAGCGTAGCACGCGTGGGGAGACAGACCGCTCGTCCTCTGTCGTGAAGTGCAGGAAGCGGAAGTACTTCCGCGAGCTCTCCCACGCCTTGCTGCCAAACACCTGTGCAGTGGCGGCAGCACCACGTATGAGCGCCGCAGCGTCAGTTCTGAGCCACAGCACCACATACTTATGCGTGGACAGCTGGTGCCGGGTGTGTCAAGCCTGCGGTGCGAGCCGTCTGGACTCTCGTGTGTTCCCAGCTGTTGCCAAGCCCTTCTCCGGTGAGTGAGACGTGGCAGCACGACTCAGCTTAGCCTTGTCGGTCATGAGACCGCACAGCAGCGACGAGTGCTCCGCCAGGACCGTGGGGCGCCTTGACTTTTGCAGAAGGGGGTACATTTTTGGCATTGCTGGGGTCTACACTACACCTGGCTGACCATAGCCTCGGTCATAAGGCCGTACATCAGCAACGAGTACACCGCCAGCACCGTCAGCGCCGTGAGCACGGCGTCGGTCGCGAGGGCGTGCAGCAGTGACGACTGCTCCGCCAGCACCGTGAGCAGCCTGACATCTCTGGAGGTCGTGAGGGGGGATTACTCGACGCAGCTGGCGACTCACTGAAAAACCGGTCTCACCTGGGAGACCATGGCGTCGGTCATCAGGTCGTACAGCAGCGACGAGTGCTCCGCCAGTACCGTCAGCGCTTTGGGCCCCGGCCAGCCCGCCACCCGGTCCTTCGGCACCTCCACCTTTCTGGTGAACAGCTCCAGGTCCTTTTCAGCGCCGAGGCGCTCCTTCGCAAAGCGCGGCTGCCCAATGAAGAGCACCTGCGGCGCATTATGCAGGCTCAAGACAGCGTGTCTTTGGAGCGGCTTCTTCATGAAAACGACTGCAAAACCTGGCTTCCAGGTGCTGCTTTGCAAAGCGCGGCTGCCCGATGAACAGCGCCTGCGGTGTGAAACTTTTCCGCGTCAACACAAAGCTAGCCAGGCTATGCATCTGAGCCGCCTTCTAAGTGGACCGCTGCAAGTCGCCCGCTGCGCAAGGCCCCCCTCTGCAAAGCATGGCTACCCAGTACACAGCACCTGCGGCATAAGATGGACGATCACGCATCACACCATCATCCTTCGCAGAGAGCGCCGGGTCCTGTTCGGCGCCGGCGCTCTTTTGCAAATCACGGCTGTTCGCGGATTGGCACATGCGGTGCGTTTCTGCCGCAGCAGCAGCAGCTAGAATCAGTTTGCGTGTTCCTGCATCAGACGAGCAACACGATGATGCAGCTTGTCGGGCGCCAAGGGCCCTGTACTCGAGCTTGCCGGCAGGGGTCTTCACCCGCTGAAGGGTTCATCAATTGTGAGCGCTCCAGACAGAACGTTCAGGAAGGATCAAGCTTCCTGTGAGCTTCGCCATGGGCGCCCTAGGGCGCCATTGTGTCCTCGTTCGTGCCCACCTCAATGTCGACCAAGTCCGTGCGCGCCTTCATGCAGTTTCACGGCTCATGAAAGCTAGAGTTCAGGAAGCTGTGAAACACTGCAGCAGAGACTCACCATGGGGGCCATTGCGCCCTCGTTCATGGCGACCTCGATGTCCACAAAGTCCGTGCGCGGCTGCAGGAAGTACCAGCCCAGGGACAGGTAGTCCTGCCGCCGCTTGAGCTCCACCTTGGCCGTCAGGGAGCGGCAGAAGCGGCGGCCGCTGGCGTGGAATGTGAACGAGTGGTTGGACTCTCGGATCAGTACCTGCGGCGATTGAGGTGAGTATGGAGTTAGTTGTAAAGAACCAGAACCTGCCGGATTGGAAGGAGGAGGAAGGAGGAGGAAGGAGGAGGAAGGAGGAAGGAGGAGGAAGGAGGAGGGAGGAGGAAGGAGGAGGAAGGAGGAAGGAGGAGGAAAGAGCGGGTCGATCACCAGATCAGCGCCTGCGGCAGCGGCAATGACATGCACTGAGAAGGATGAACTAAATAGAGTCCAAGGAAAGTTCCTTACCCTAAGCCCTAAACACTAGACCCTAGAACCGCTCCCTTGCCCCCTGGCTCCCCGCTCATGCCAGACGAATGGTTATGCTTCTGCGCAGGCTCACGGCACCAGCTCCTGAGGGCTCAGACTTGCTGCGAGACTCAGGCTCGCTGCTGGCTCATTGCAGCATGGATGGCAAGCAAAGTAGCCAAGCGCATACATGCCCACAGCGCACAACTCCAAGACACCTCGCCGAGGTTGGTGTCGATGGGCTCGATGAGCGCAAGATACGGTCCAGCAATGTTGCCGATGAGGATTTCTGGTGCATTAACTACCTACTGAAATCAGGCCACCAACCCACCTTGCCGCCGCTGTCGGTGTTGCTGGGCACACCATGAGCGCAAAGTTGCGGTCCAGCATGACGCCGTCTCCGCAGAACTGCTGATGGTTACAGATGCACTGCTGCCTAGTGCAGCAGAACCTGCTGATCCGCACCTCGCGACCGTCTGTGACACTGGGCGCCCGATAAGCGCAAAGTTGCGGTCCAACGCGGCGCCGTCCTCGCAGCAGAAGTCCCAATAACCCTAAACCTAAACCATAGACGCCCTCAGGCCTGCTGCACTGAAACTTCCTGACACTCACTTGGCCGCCGTTGGTGTCGCGCCCAATGAAGGCAAAATTGCAGTCCGGCACTTGAGCCGTCCTCGCATGAATCTTGTGCAGGAAGCGGACAGAACTTGTAGGCCGGGGAACCCACCTCGCCGCCGTTGGAGTCGCCAGGCCCGATGAGCGCAAAGTTGCGGTCCAGCACTGCGCCGTCCTCGCAGAACTGCTGTGCCCACGCGAGCGCCAGCGCGTCGTTCTCCTTCTTGCCGAAGAAAAGGTTGATGGAGTACGCCACCTGCCCGGCGCGAATGACTTGAGTGAGACCAGCTGGCAGAGGGATACAGGGGAGTGAGCAAGGTCGGCGGCCTGCGCCTGCGCCTGCGCCTGCGCCTGTGCCTGTGCCGGCGACTGCGCAGGCACTGCCTTTCGGCGTGTTCAAGGATGCGCACCACATGTGCAGTCTGAAAGCGAATGTTCGATCACATGCCTATGGCCCCTCACGCCCACGTCCTCTTGTGCCTCCGCAGATCCATCGGCCTAGATCAGATGCTGAGCATCAGCGGCGCGCTTTGGGCATGCGCACCAGGACGAGGGCGCCCAGGATCTCCGGAAGGAAGTCCTTCGGGCTCGTACGGCCGCCGACGTTGAACCACCGTCGCTGTGCACGGCTCGCCACGGCAGCGCTGGCATTTGCTGCCGCTGGCTGTGCCGCTCCGCTGGCCGGCACCTTGCTGTCGGCAGCGATGGTCTCCACGGCTGTTGGCTGCTGGGCGGCGACCTGTATATCGGAAGAGCGGGATTACAGGCGTCATGATCAGTGCACGCATTGGATCGGTATCATACGGGTTGCTCGGTTCAGCGCGAAGCCGGTGCATGCATGTACACTGCTGTTTGCAACCTTCGTGGTTGGCTCCGGCATTGTCGCGGCCTCCTCCTCAACCTCATCGAAACCTTCGAGCTCTGTGGCCCCGCTGATGCCGGCTCCGAGCAATAAGCACAGAAGGACCAGGCTGAGCCATGAGGGCCGGGCCATCGTGGCCGACGGCCTCCCAGCTGGTAAAGCGGGTGCGATACAGATCCCTCAGCTACTACTTGGAGCTGGTATCGGCTGCGATCAGCGATTGCTGCTTGTTGCTGATCGAGCACTACTTGGGGGCCGCGATCCGACGGCCGACTGAGCCTCAAAGCTGGCGGACACGTTCGTCCTCCACGCCTCTCCCAGCCGCTCCCAGGGTCAATTGCAGATATGCACAACAGCGCAAAAGGCTCAGTTTTGCGCTCTGCGCGCAGGCTGGACACGTGAGCGATGATGCATTCTTGCATGGCTGACTGCCACAATAGTCATTCTGACATTTGCGTCCCTTCTTTCATCCTTACCGACTCGATTCCAACTCAGCTAGCGTATTCCGCTATCCCCGTCGCACTCGCCTGACAGATCTGTGCCATTTGAATCGGCGCCGCGCCAGCGCACATACCTCTATTCATTCGCTGCTGCTGCTGCAGGTGATCTGATCGTGATCCACTGTCACCTGATTGAACGAATCTTGTGTTATTCAGGCCACCGTCTCAGCTTGACAGTGCCTGTCGTTCAGATTGCCGCTGGCAGCACGTGCGGCAGACAGCGGTCAGCGGCCAAGCAGAGAAACTCAGATACATTTATACAAGTTCAGCTTCAGGCAATGTCTGCTGCCCCAACGTCAGTCTGGCTCCGCGTGGCAGCACTGTCCGGAGCCAGTGCCGTGGCACTGGGCGCCTACGGCGCACATGGTCTGAAGCATCTGGACCCTAAGTCCTTAGACACCTTCGACCGCGGCAACAAGTACCACTTGATGCACAGCCTCCTGCTGGCAGTTTCGCCCCTGGCCAGGTGGGCAGCTTGTCTCCTGCTGCTTGCCAGCCCAACCAAATGGCGTCATGGGCGCATCTTCAACGCAGCAGATGATCGATGCGGGCGTGCCCATGCTGTGCAGGCGGCCCAATGTGGTTGGCGGCCTGACGGCGGCAGGCATCGTGCTGTTCTCGGGCTCGTGCTATGCTGCCGCTCTGACCGAGGACAAGACCAAGGCCATGCTGGCGCCATATGGGTAAGCCACCATGCGCCAAACCGCATCACCCTGGACTCTCCCTTGGAGGGCTATTTTACCAACGGCCCGAGATTCGTGTTCTTTCGTGCAGCGGCGTGAGCCTCATCGCCGCCTGGCTGGCTCTGGCGCTGTGAAAGACAGCAGCGCTCAGAGTATGTATAATAACGCGGCGTCACAACGGCGTTGCACGGCGCCTCGCCTCAAGCGGCAGCTTTGGCTCGTTGGACGTGTGCCGCATCCGAGGCCCGCAGTCGGCGCTGGGCCGTGGGCTGCGATTATATGCAGTTTGGAAGCTGGTGCTGGCTGGTATTTAGTTCTTGGCTTCTGGGTTCCAGCCAGCGTCCAGAGTACGATATGATAGAGCCGACAGATCACAAAGATCACACCTGATACTCTGCATTAGGGTGCTGGCCAGTCAGACGGAGTGCGCCTTACACACTACAGCTTTTCAGCTTCCGCTAGTCCGAAGTCTCTGGTTGTGACGACGCCGCTGTCAGCGTCTAGCCGCTGTGCATATTTACCACTTGGCCAGCGCGACGCTGCCCGAGCGACCCCAGCTTTAGCTGCGGTACAACATGGCTCGGGGGTTTCTGATCGCCGCGCTGGTATCGCTGCTGTTCGCCGGCGGCGCGTCCGCGCAATCGGTGAGCACTGGCGGCCCAGCTTTGCAGATAAATGTGTTCGGTCGGCGGCTGCTGACGGACTGGCGTCGCAGTCCCATGCGCCTAGACGCCATCACAGGACGTGTCCTGCAGCAAGGACGCCTCATTGGCTTGTTTCGGACAGTGCGTCGTCGAGCGGCTACGACTGCAACGCGCAATCAGTTGCGGAGCGTCGTGCAGTGCGTCTGCGTAGAGAATGCACTGACGCTGCGGGCATCATAGGTGTGCTGATATTCCCAAGGTCAGTGATTGGGTCCTTCTATTGTTATGCATGCAGCCTTGCAGCATGCTGCATGAAACTCCAGCTGGTGTGTTGCGTCATCACGATTGCCGACGTCAGAGCCAGGGCCTGGCACGCGCAGGCGGCAGGCGGTTGAAAGGCTCGCCTTGATCATGTATTTCTTTCGCAGGCTCGCAATATCTGAGCGCCGCCCAATCAGCCGCAGCTGCCTCTTCGCTGCCGACCTCCCTTGGTCACAAATAGTTTTATGTCGTTCGATTGCAGGCCGGCAATTGTACCATGACAAAGATCCTGGCTACCATTCAGAGTAACCCGAAGTGGTCAACGGCGGCGGCCGCGATGATCGCTGTCAATGCGACATATCTGTTGCCGGATCAGTCCGGACCCGGCACCCTGTTTCTCCCTGTGAATACCGCCTTCCAGGCGCTAAGTGAGCCAATCTATTCTCATGTTGCTTTATCATGTGCACAGTAGTGGCCCGTGTATGCGGCTGGGCTGTTCAGTGCCCTGCCGCTGTAGTGGATGCAGTGGTCCGCATATGGTGTGGCCTTGCGTGCGGCTAATGCGCGCCCTTTACCTTCGGCGCAGACATCAGCACGGACGTACTGCTATCCAACTACAGCGGGCAGCTGCTGTCGATTTTGGCTTACCATTCGACTATTGCCCAGGTGCGATCTGCCGCCATTCGCAGATCAATACGTGCGCGGCTCCAACTTCTACACGCGCCGTGTGACTGAACGGTTCGCTCATCAACGACCCCCACGCGACCTCACGATTGTGGCCACTGACGGATTGACTGTGTGTGCAGAAAGTCACGTACAACCGCCCCGCGCTCGTGCGGGCGTCGCCGATCCAGACGGATCTGGGCATAATTTCATCCTCCATTCTGGGCCAGAACATCTCGCTGCCTATCACCGTCGCGGAGCCTGCGCGCACACGGCAAGGCGTATATGGACGGGTGCGCATGCGCAAACCCTGAATACTCCGTCACTGCGCACAGACTCCACCCTCGCGCACAGCGATGTCACCACCTGGTGAGCTGCACTACAGGGGGGCGACAACTGAATAAGGAATGTGTGTTTCGCAGGAAATTGCCTCTGGCCTGGCTCCCAACAACACAGGCCTGCTGCGCAGTGCCATCAGGACCTGCGGCCTCTACATCTATGGTAAATTAAGCAGTAAATTTAGCAGTAAATTTAGCAGTAATTTTAGCTTTAAAGTGCTTCCCAGGCTCCATTCATCCTTGCGGCCTGACCTGCTGCCGCTTGCTTGCACCACCCCTAGAACATTCCAGGCAAGCATCGTGCCGCCGACTGCCGACACCAGCAACATGAGACCGCTGCCACATCTGAACAGCAGTGGCGGCTTGTCATTGCGATGTTCTTTGCAGACCCTGTTCATCCTCGCCTGCAGAGGTGGAGGTCGTCCTCCTCCCGGCGTCGTTTGCGGCCATCCCGGACGCAAGGCAATGTGCGTGCCTGTGTGTTGAGACACATTCTCTCTGATTCCTGCCTCATTGCCTTAGTACCACCTTGCCGGACGTGCCTGTCCGTGCTCCCCTGCCAACCCTGCATCACGGCACGATCTGCATTGTCTGCACTGCATGCTCGTGCACGGTGTCTGGGCTTCATGATTCTGAATGACTGGCCAGCCGGCTCATGTGTACAATGAGCTGCGGCAAATTCGCGCACAGACCTCGGCACGCTCCCCGCCAACATCTCGTCCATGACTCCCAACGGGCTGGGCGCCGCCGTCGCCCCTGGCGCCGTCGTGCTCGCCGGAAACGGAACTGCCAGCGCTGGTGCGCCGCCGCCTGGCGTTGGATCGCCCCCGCCGCCGGGCGCCGTCGCTGCGTGAGTCAAACTGCGACGCTGGTCTTCGTGTGACATTGCTGTCTGCGTAGCACCATCACCCGCTGTGTGTGTGGCACCACCACCTGTCATGGCGGAGGGTGTCAGCCTGGAGCGTCGCACATGCGGCACTGCAGGATCCTGGAATTGTACTTGGCCCTGCCGGCGGCGGCCCTGCAGTTGGAACACCCTGTGTCAGCCACACATGTCTTAACATAGCTTAAAAAACGCGAGCGCTGGAAATCTCTACAGCCCTGCGCCAGCCGTGTCATTTGCAGGCCACGCCAGGCCGGGTTTAATAATGGGCAGTTGCATGTCAGTTGTATGGCAGCAGATTCTGGACAGCTTCAGCAAATGGCGCCGTCCTGCGTCAGCCGCCTGAAGCGCTCATCCTCTCCGCAGGGTCGCTGGAATGGCGCTGTCGCTGAACGGTACCGGCGGCACGCTGTCTTCCATGTACCCGGTGTTCCTGGCCGGCACCGTCACCCCCGCCGCCTCGAGCGTGTCTGGAAACGGCACAGCCGCCGGGAACGGCACGGCTGCTGGCAGCGGCACAGCCGCTGGAAACGGAACGACCGCCGGCAATGGCACAACCGCCGGCAACGGCATGACCCCCGGAAATGGTAGTGCCGCCGGCAATGGTACCGCCGGAAATGGTACCGCCGCCGGCAACGGCATGACCCCCGCAGAGCTGCCGCTGGGCCCGGGGCTCATCTACCTCAACGGATCTGTTGTTGACGGCGTGGGCGTCAATGGCACGGCGACGCTGGTCCGGTCGTTCGGCACCGACGGCGCATCCCTCACGATGGCAACCATCCCCCTGGCAGGTGGGAACTCTTAAAATGGAGAGTTTGCATCTGACGCCCGAAGGTGCTGCCCTGTTGTAGTGCGATGTGAGTGTTTGACAGGAAGGAGGAGATTTACGATATTCGACGGCCGTGCGCCACGCCTGTTTGTTGCTGTGAACCTGGCGTTCTGGCGTCGGGAGGCGACATCGCATCAAGGCAGGCTGGTACTTAGGGTTCAGGGTTTAGGGGCGGCACGACAACGTACCCAGCAAGCAGTCAGCAGACATGGCAATATTTCAGCCGCAAGCGGAAACACACAAGTTGCGAACTGTCTTCTGGGCATAGTGTTGCAACACGTTGGCACTTTCTATTTCAAATTATATTATGGAGAAAAAAAAATGTTTAAGATTAGCCCAAAAACCTTTGATAAATCTCGCTTTGCTCCGTGATCGCCACAGGCGCGACGATCAACGGCACAGCTTTCAGCGCGGATGGCGTGGCGATCGCTGCCGCCGCCGCCGCTGGCGGCACCACCATCGCGACCTCCGCTTCTGGCGCAAACTCAACTGTGTCTTCCGCCACCGGCTTTGGCGCCGCTCTGCCGCTGAACGCCGACGGCACCTTCAACGCGACGGCGGCCGGCGGCCCGGTGAGCTGCTATGACATTTTGAGTCTTCCACAATTGTGCCCTGCACGATGCTGACAAGGCTGACCTCACTTTGCGTCGTGTGCTGGGCTCTGGTTTCCAAGCTGCACGCCACGGCTGTCCTGTCTAAGGCGGTTCCAATCGGCAGCCCTTAAACTCAGCAAGCTCACCTTGCCTGCCCAGGATGAGCCTGCACCATAGCAGATTTGTGTGCCAGTCCGGGTATCGCAGTGGGTGAGTGTGCGGCTGCTCACTGTCTGTACAGGTGCTGCTGAACGGCAACCTCACGGGCGGCACAGCCGTGAACGCCACTGCGGCCACCGGCAGCGCCGCCACTGGCAGCCTCGGCCCATGGGCCAGGACCCATCCTCCTCGTCAACAGCACCGTCACAAACGGCATGGGTGCGCAGAAAAGTGTATGCTTTATTGCATGAAGTGCAATACACCAGCCTCCGATCGTTCTGGAAGTCATTGCCTGCATTTCGGAGCTGTGCCGTGCCGACTCTGAGGGAACACAGTGCTATGGAGACACGGGAAGGCTTCAGGAAGAAACACAAGTGGCTAAGTAGGTGGCAGTGACGGTGCTGGTTAAAGGGTTTAGGATTTTAAAGCAAATCGTGCATCGTGCATCTGAAGCAGGCGTCAGCGGAGTTGCCTACCCAGTTGTCAGCGTGACTGCCGGCAGGATCATCGTCAACCGCAACAACGCTGTCAACATCACTGGTGCGCTGCCTCCGTGTTGCAGTTGACGGAGCTGCTGCTGCGCTTCAAACGAGGCAGTACGCGCAAGCATTGCTGTGTCGCTTCAACAGCTGTGCTCGGTCATTGAATGGTTCCTGGAGCACAGCTGCTGCTTCTGCAGTGTCACACATCTAGTATGCTAGCAATGACCTGCGCTGCTGCTGGCTGCGCCTAGACACACATTCAAGCCCAAGGTCATTCTGGACGATGTGTGAAAGCATTTGCAATGTTTCTGGTGCAGGCGCGACCGTCACTGGCACTCCCTTCAATGCCACCGGCCCGTCGGTCGTCCTGCAGGCAGCTTCCGCTGCCGGCGGCGCCGGCGCCGCCTCCGCCGGGTCGCCTGGCGTGCCGTCGTCCACTGGTGCGTCCGTTAGGGTTTAGGGGTTAGGGTCTGGTCCACCGGTGCGTCCGTTAGGGTCTCAAGGCATCTCAAGCTCTGTCTCAACATCGTTTCGGAGGCTGAGGCATGCAGCACCAGCAGCGGGCTGTCCGGCACCTGTGCATCAGCTGAAGCAGCGCTGCAGGGCTTGTGTTAACATCAGTGCTGCCATCACATGGCGCCTACGTCAAACCATCTCCCCGAGCTCCAGCCGATGTCTGCGTCAACTGCACCTGCCAGTGAAGATAACATGTTGACGGTGAGCGTGCCCTGCCCTCTGCCTGCAGGCGCCACTCCAACCAGCGCCCCTACAGCCGGCGGCTCTGCAGCCGGCGGCTCTGCAGCCGGCGGCTCTGCAGCTGGAGGCTCTGGCAGCGGCAGCCCGTCTGCTGCGCCCGCGCCCGCCCCGCAGTCCGCCGCCAGCCTGGCCGCCAGCGCAGAACTGCTCCTGGCGGCGCTGGCGGCTTCCGCCCTCCTGCTGGCCTGATCGAACGGACCTGGTCAAGCGGCTGATGAGGCCGTGGACTGCTGGCCTGCTCTGCCCTGCACAGGCTTCAGCACGGCACACCGCCCACCAGGCCCTGCCGGTGCTTCACTACGGGGAAGGGATGATGTGGGGCGGACAGCCGTGCGGAGACCCGGCCTGCAGCTTGCTGCAGGCTCGGCCGCAGTGAGGCAGCGATCAGGCGGCGCGGCTGCTCGTGCCGGCTGGGACCACATTGCAGGGAGCTGTGCCGCTGTAGAAAGCAAGCGGCGGCGGTTCGGTAGTGCTGCACTGGCGGCGGTTGGGGAATTCGATCCTTTGATCAAAGGGATGACTGATGCCCCCGTGACCAGCAGAGGCTTCGTCACATGCGGCGGTGACCCTGTTGCCATTTTGCATCTTGAACCAGCTGTGAACTGCTAACGCACGTCGAGATTGATTACTGGCAGTACCCTGTCGTATGCTGCGGCAAATTTTGCGTCATCAGCGCGTCATCAGCGCTGAGAAGCCCTGTCGGACAGGGTGTGCTTGATGCGGCGTGCTCACCGCATCTGCTGGTAGTGCAGGCCCTGTTCTGTGTTTGCGCTGCTGTTCTTGGGTGTGTTTCTGTCTGGAACACGGTCCTGTCCAATAATCTAATATGAGTGTTCCCCAACGCAATGTCCCTGAAATGCCCACACCGCTCCTCGCGAGCTGCTGAAACCCATCCCCGGTGTCTCCACCCATTCGAAAGGACCAAGAAAATTGTTGATTGTCACAACACCGTCGTTTTGGTCACCTAGGTATGCTCGACCCCTCATACTGCCACAATCGATACGGCGGGCGCTGGCATCCTCCACACGTATGTGTGATGTACGTATCATAAATATTAGCCTCCTTTAGACCGCATCACTCCGGTCAAGTTGTACTGCCTGCAGGATTCTAGCCCAGCTGGGTTCTAGCCTGCTGATGAGCGGCCGGCCACAGCATCACTACAGGGCACAGCTGCAGTGGCGGTAACGACATCCTGCAAAAGGCACCAAAGAGCATCAGTGCTCATAAACGAGAAGAGTGTAGCTGTGTATACAACGCACCGCTGACATCAGCGACGCATTCACTTCTGAGCCTCTCGAGCCAGCAGACCCAGCTGCACTAGAAGAGCATGGACTCAGAGCACCAGCGGCTGTGCACCTGCACCGTCAGTCAGCCCATCAGTCGACAGAGCGGAGAAAGAGTGCGCTGCTGGAAGTGCGCCGCCACAGTGCTGCGCCATCAGCGCGGAATCTGCCGGCGCCATGCGCGAGCGGCCGTGCGTTGACAGGAAAGCCGCGGCCGCGGCTGGCACCACGGCAGCAGCCGCAGCACTGTGCTCGAGGTTGTCGCTGCTGCTGCCGCTGTCGCTGCTGCTGCAGAGAAACCAGCACTGCTGCCGCCGCTGCCGTGGCCCCATGTAGCAGAACTGATGAGTGGTATGCGCTGCGCTGCTTCCTGTTCATCGCCGACGTCAATGCCGATATTGGCTTCCTCGCCTGCATCTGCGCCAAAGCTGCCGCTGCCGCCTCTCATGGCACGCGCAGTGTGGCAGGGAGCCGAGGTCATGCCGCAGGTGGCTGCTACAGAGCCGGCTGCGGCGGCAGCAGACGCAGCGACGGCGGTGGATGCGGCGGCGGAACTGGAGGCGGCAGCGGTGGCGTGCTCGCGCTACTCTTCTGCAACTTGCGACAGTGTCCCTCAGCCTCCTGCTGTGTGCATCAAGCGCAGCAAGTGTGTCTGTGCGGGTGTTGCACGATGCAGCTGAGCGAGGGTGCGTGTCTGTGCGCGCCGGACAAGGAGCAAGATTCGGATGCTTGTCAAGCCTCCTGCAGGTGAGCTTCGCGATGAAATGTGCGTGTGGAGACTGTCTCACGGGGTGACCCGGTTACCAGCAATCCAGTGGCCGATACACGACCAGAGGCACACAAGGACGGTTGTCGGAGACCCAGACTGGTGCGTGTGGCGCGCACGTCAAAGTGTGCTGCTTATTTGCACTACGCGAACAGAGAGCTTTGAATGGCAAGCCCACGCTGCCGCCACCCATTTCGAACGCGGCAGCGGGAAATCAGCAAGGCGGGAATCCCAGGACATGCTCCGAGACATGCTCGCGTCCGGACGCGATGGCCTCCATAGCGCGCTTGCACGTCCTTCAGCACCGTCTTAGACCTATTGCGAACTGCTTGGCACACCCTCGTACCTTGAGGCGCTTGACGAAAAGGTAGCATTGAACCACACTCAGCAGCAATCAGGTCTCCGTCCGGGCCTGAAACCGGTTGGAACGTATGTAGCATAACCGTGGTGGCTGGACAAAGACATCGAACTCATTTCTCTGCTTGAGGATCACCCCTTAGAACTCGCGTATGTTGGCCGCTCGGCTCGGCGAACAGCCGCTCGTTGATTTTAGTTGAACCAGACAAGATAGCGTCGATGTATATCGGCCTGTGTCGAGTGTGTCGGTCTGGCCATGGCAGGCGGAAGAATGGCGCTCTTGCTTGGGCGCTGCTCACAGATCCAGCAACGAGCCGCAGTGGCGCAAGCACAGCCTTGGTGGCGAGGATTCACAGCACAGCTGCAGCAGCTGGCGAGCTAATGATCCCTGCTGCTCGCTGGGGTGCGCACGACAGTGCGCCACTGGCCGGCAGTCGCTTCCGCTCCCAGGTAGCGTCGCCAAGCATGCATCTCATGGCAGTGTGACGCCACACAAGTGTGTGTTGCACATGCTTGGTAGTCATGATCCGATGGTCCAGGACCCTGCATGACGCTGTCAGTTGTCTCTTCGGACCTCCTGCACCAATGCCCAGCCTTCGTGCAGGCGATTCGGTGTGCGCAGGCCGCAAGAGCGGCACCCTGCCCGTCCGCCGCCACAGCCTGCTCAGCTCGGCGCACGCAGCTGCGCGGATGCTTTGCGACCGCAGCCGCAGACCAGACAGAAGCAGATGGCTCTGCATCTGAGTCGACAGCAGCGCCGCAGCAGCCCAGCCCAGCGGAGTCCGCCGAGTCAGCCGCGGCAGAGCCAGCAGCGGCGGAGCCAGGGGCCGGGACGCCGCCGGACAGCGAGCCCATGTGGCGGCGGCCCTCTGAGCCAGCCCGCCCCTGGGACCAGCCGCAGGACAAGCGGCGGCTGCTGGTGTTCTACTCGGACCACTTCCACGTGGTGCGCCCTTGCTGTCGTCCGTATTTCCATTCGAAATCACACGCGCCGCTGCAGTCCGCCAGCCCTTGTGGAACCAGCCGCAGGACAAGCGGTGGCTGCTGGCGTTCTACTCGGACCACTACCATGTGGTGGGTGTCGCTTCGCCTTCAGTTTCCCATTGAATCTGTATCCGCAATTGGAGCCTGCCCGCGTTCTGGGACCAGCCGCAGAACAAGCAGTGGCTGCTGGTGTTCTACTCGACCGTTACCATGTGGAGTGCTCTTTCTCTTCATCCCACAGGCACACATGCGCCAGGTGCTGAGGACAGCACCTGCGGCCGCAGGCGACTGCTCCAGCGGCTGTGCACAACTAATGGTTTTTCGTTCTCCAAAGCTGCAGTCCGCGATTGCTGCGAAGCGCTCCTGACGGCGCTCGGCGTCGCACTGCTTGACATCACACTCATGACCCCTGATCACATTTGCCTGCGCCCCTGCAGGAGCTGCCAGAGGGTCACCGGTACCCAATGGCCAAGTACGAGCTCGCCCACCAGCAGCTGCGGGAGGACGCCTCCCTGCAGAACAGCATCAACTTCCAGCCGGCAAGTTCCAGCCTGTCCTCCTGCTGACAGCGCCAACAGAGCTTCCTGGCGCCTGGGGGCTGGCGCTGTGCATTGGGGCCAATCGTCTTAGCTCAAACGGCAGGCCGCAATCCCCGAAGCTCCGAGGGAAGTCGCTAATCATTGTATTGTCCCGTGCTTCATCCTCATCCGCATCAGCAGGCGCCAAAAGACCCGATGCTGCAGGCGCCGCGGGCGTCGGAGGTGGAACTCGGCGCCGCGCACAATTCTGTGTTTGTGCGGCGGTGCCTGGCGGGCGAGCTCAGCAGCCAGGAACAGCGCACCATCGGGCTGCCCTGGACGCCCAGTCTCGCGGCGTATGCGCAGTGAGTCGAAACTGCCCTGGACGCCTTGTAAGCATGAACATCCTCTGGTTGAGCTCTTTGTTCATATTGGAAGGGACGAGCGGCACATCATCGGGTTGCCGTGGACGCCCAGCCTTGCGGCGTACGTGCAGTGAGGACAAATTCCAATACGAATAGATTCAGGGTGCTGTCAGATCTCGCACATCAGATTTTTGCAGTAGCATCCTTCCTGAATTCTGCCGCATGCAACGTATGCACGGGTGTCATGAACGAAAGATTGCCAGGCTTCATTTTGCCGCAGGTTCAGATACTTCAGACCACGTCTGCAGGGGCTCGGCAGGCGGCGGGCTGGCGGCAATGCGCGCGGTGCTGCAACACGGCCTGCCAGCTGCGGCCAGCCTTGCAGGTGTGCATGGTTCTAGCTTGCGCCGAATGTTGCACCCGTGCCCACGCAATGTAGACGGTGTGCTCGAGGGAAATCATCCTGCACACTCTTTTCCCAGCCCTTCATTGCTGTCGATTTTGACCCCGCAGGCGGCACTCACCACGCCTTTGCGGACCGCGGCGAGGGCTTCTGTCTGTTCAACGACATCGCCGTCGCCGCAGCGGCAGCAATTGCGGAGTTCGGCCTGGAACGCATTCTCGTGATCGACCTGGACGTCCATCAGGTGCTGCTTCGCCTGCTGGTACCCAGTTTTCCTGTGAGGGGGTGAAAAATGTCAAGCTGTGTAATTCGCGTCATGCCGTCTGAACTGCCCTGATTGGCCTCGTGATCTGGCCAGCAGGATGACAGATCGCAATGCTGCTTCAAGTGCGTGTGTTTGCTTGGGCCACCTGGAGCTGCTGTATCCGGCGGCAAAACCCGGTCCCAGACTATGTGTGGCGACCCCGTCTTGCCTGTTTCTGACATTCATGCCTGCCGCTTTGCAGGGCAACGGCATGGCAGCCATCTTCCAGGGCGATTCCCGCGTCACCACCTTTGACATGCACGGTGCGGAGGCACCTGGCTTTTGTCTGATAGACACGTCAGATGCGTGTTCTCCCTGGATGCAATCATTGAATCTGGCTTCCAGTGGCAGATTGAATCTGGCTTCCAGTGGCAACACAGGACGAAAACCCTAAACCCTGCATTGCTCAGCGCCTGACGGCAAGCATGCCGGGTTCTTGATCCGCTGCAGGCGACAGCAACTACCCGTGGAAAACGCGCCAAAAGTGCACCTACGACGTCGCGCTTCCCGACGGCACAGATGACAATGCCTACATGCAGGTCAGGCGCCACGACTCCTGTGGAGGCCGACTCCGCCTTCCCGTCTGCTGCAGGTGCAGCCGGCAAGGCCGTGCAGCCTGCGCCAGACAGCCGCCTCCAGCAGCAACAGTATGTGACCCAGCCCTGACTTGCTCTGGCTCCCGACCCGAAATGGAGGTTGAAGTCATGTAGCTCTGCGTCCAGGTGCTGGAGCAATGGCTGCCGCGGCTGTGGACGGACCACGAGCCGCAGCTGGTCATTTTCCAGGCGGGCGTCGACGCTCTGAAGGACGACAGCTTCGGCAGGTCAGCGTTCTTTTCACCCAAGAGCTGTTTTCTGACCCCCAGACGATGGAAACCACCCATCGCGCAGGCTGGTCACAATGCACTTTGGCGAACTCTGTGGGTCTTGCAGCAGATCTTGAAAGGACGTGCCCTGCCACCGCGCAGCTGGAGTCAATGTCAGCGAGGTCGCTTGTGGGGCACCGACCGCATGGCATGGATGGCCTGCCTGGTTGGAGCGCCGTCTCACTGCGCCTCTCGGTGCGGAAGCTCTGAAGTCTGTGCGACATAGCAGGACTCGTCGAGCCCTGATGCTGACTGTGCTCCAGGGTGACTGCTGCATGCCACCTGCAATGCAGGTTGGCGCTGAGCAGGCAGGGATTACTGCGCCGAAATAACATGGTGTACAGCGCCGCTTTTGCGGCGGAGACGCCGCTGGTGATTGTTTTCGGCGGCGGCTACAGCCGCCCAATGGACGCGTCTGTGCAGGCGCACACGGACGTCTTCCGGTCGGCGGCGCTGCGGGTCGCGGCGCTGCGGCCGTGACAAACCTCGTTCACCAGCTGTGTGGCGAACTTAACAGCCAATGTTTAGGGCCAGTGCCAGATCACGCTTGCGGGTCATCGATGTAGTGCCACCAGTGTGTGATCAGTGTATTGTATTTTTTTGAAGTGACTGCAATTATCTTCCATTTCGTGGTTTCTTGCACTGTTCTGGGTGGTTTGACCTGTCCAAGGCTGAGCAAATGTGCCGAGCAAGAGGGCGCAAAACGAGAGCACGGCCCCCTTGCAAGATTGTAGCAACATGTTTGTGTTTTGCTAACAAATTTCGCACTTTTGAAACCGCGGAACAATAGTGTGGTGGCGGATCAGTGAACAGGGCTGCCTCAGGCTAAGTTGACCCGTGCAAGGCTCATACGATGCAGAAACGCCAGGAGGTGGGCATGATCAACAGTAGTGCTGATGTGCTGTCGATTTGTTTCATGCACTACCAGGGGGGTCCGCTATGTTGCTCTGAAAACCACAAGCATGATGACGATTCCTGGAAGGGGCTCACGATGCAGTCTCATCATAGATCGATGATCGGCAGGTGCTGGCGCTTGAGGTTCAGCTGCTGGAAGCACAATTGGAGCTGGTCTCAATTGAGGATGGGGCGGAAGCAGGCGCCGCCGGCACTGATGCCAGCGCCGCCGCCGGTCATGTCGCTGAATTGCGTGACAGGCTTGCATTTAAGCGGAAGGAGCTGAGCCTGTTGCGCCAGCATGCCGAGCTGCAGGCGAAGGTATGCCACATGCACCTTTGCCGTGCACGGTTGACATCCAAACACTGAAGCAGTGTTGATCGTTAGGGCCATATCGAGCAGGTGTTGGATAAGTCCTGACAGACTGTGTCGAATTGTTTGTCAGGCGCGGCTGATGCAGCAGATTGCAGACGCAAAGCGTGGTATGCGTCAAGCTCGGCTGAAAGCAGATATCAAGGCTGCCGCCATGCAGCAAGCGCAGCTCAAGGCTGCGGCGCAAGCAGAGCATGCCGACCTGATGTGTGTGCGGGCGCAGCAGGCTGAGCAGGCAAGTCCAGCCACAGAGCTGGTATTGCGATGGCACAGACTCCATGCACATGGTGCTGATCCGTGCCCTACCCGAACCTACAGGATGATCACTGTGTGTTGCAGGCTGTGCACCGTCACGTGACGGATGTTGTCAAGCATGTCACGTCCACCGGTGCAGGCAGCGAGACTCATGCAGCTGGACGCGAAGCTGACGGATCTGGATACGCCGGTTTTTGTGGGCAAACCTGACTGGACGGGCGCTCATGCGCTGTGGAGCCTCGAAACGTCCATCGAAATGGTAGGGGCCTCCGCTGTTCCTGCGGCAGCGCTGCGGTCCCTGCTTGAAAAGGTTGCGATGACTGCTTGATTTTCGCCTCGCGCGCATTTGGCTGCATTTCAATGAACAACCGGACTATTTTTTGCGATGTCGACGCTGCATAAGGTGCCTTTATGAGCATAAGTGCCTTTATGCAACGTGGCGGCGGGTCCAGACAGCCAGACATGATGGGTATCTTGCATTCCATCACCGCAGACACACCTCGAGATCGAAGACGAGACGGGCGACTATTCAGCATGCTGTACGCAGCTTGTGACCGCGCAGCTGTTCAAGACGCCCTTTGCTCGTGGCAGCTTTCGCAATGCGCACTGGGCTCTCATAGACGGCAAACCCTTCGTCTTCAAGCTGTATCCTGGCCAGGGCGGCAGCTTGCAGAAGAGCTATGACGCCCTTACAGAGGTGCGCATGTCAATTCGGATGCCACATCGCATGCAATCGGAGAGTCCATCTTCCTGCTGCTGCGGCTGATCGGTAGTAGTACTACTAATCCTCGAAGTGATTCTGCTGGAGCTCTGTCTGCAAAAAGTACGGAAGTTGAACATCCGTTTCACTTCATCTGTTTTACTACCAAAAGGCAAAGGCTTCGCAACATCTGTTTCGCTTCAACGTAATGATGTTGTCATGCATTTGACAGGACCTTGCGGCGCACATCAAAGCGGAGAGTCTTCTCGAAGATTTCAACTGGCAGGCATTCGATCGGAGCATTCACGACGAGCAGCTGCTGTGCTATGGCCGGCCGACCATTGGCCTTCTGCCAGCATCCCTGGCGGACCAAATCACTGGTAAGTGTCCAGCATGCAGATTGCTTCTACAGTTCGCACCAGCACAGCTCTGTACCCTGATGGCGATCCTGAACGCAATCTAGGATAACGCCGGCAGATTATAACCATTGTTGAGTTGTTGATTTGTCATCAATACTGCTGGACCACCGCTTTCAGCAGGTGGTATCAGCGGCGGGGAAACCATGGCAGTGCTGCTGGAGCCATACATTGAAGGCGTTTGGTGCAAATGGATATCAAACGATGGTGCTGTACTTCAGGTGACTGCTCGTGAACGAGTGTCTGTGTCAAAGCACCCACGACTGTGTTGAAGCGCCCGCAACCTGGTGCTCACAATTCTCGAACGATGAAAATACACTCGGTGTGCATGAGCAAGCGAGGACGAGATGCTACCTTCATGAACTGCAGGCAGACAAATATCTTGAAGCGTTCGTTCACTTCAGCTGGAATGAGTCGACAAAGCGCGGCTGGTCTCCATGCATGGTGACTGACATCCAGGCAAGCCTACACACCTTTTGACTCCTGATCCTCGACCAATCACCCGGCGCATCGAAGAGGGGGCTTCGGTCATCAGGAGGCTTTGTCCATCAGGAATGTGCACAGCTCACACCCATGTCCGCATCCAGCCTATTTAATCTCTGCATATAAGATATGCGCAGCTGTTTTGACATGCTTAGAGAGCTGCACTGGCGCAGATTGGGCAGGTTGATGGCATGGTCGTCTGACATGAGGCGGCACGGCGCATCTGTCGCCCCTGCAGGGCGTCAAGGGCTCAGATGGTGTTTACAGGCTCAGCGACCCTGCCCTGGCAACTAGCGGGGACGCTTGCATCGGCGGCACCGACCTCGGTTATCGGGTAGTCCTTCAGTTCCTGCATAACGAGCACGCCTGCGGTGAGCTGTGCAAGGATCTCATGTGCAGCTGCCAGCTGCACATGAGATCCTTGCACAGCTCAGTGAGGCATGCTGTGCATACTGAAACGGATCGGCGCAGCTCAACAGGGATGGTGTGGGATAAGACCCGTGAGGGTGGGGACTGAGACCAGAGCCAGCAGATGGTGGAGCATCTGCGGGCTTCCAAAACATGCGTGTGTTGCGAAAGGGGCAGCGCAAGTGATGGAAGGATACTCCGCGTTGTTGCTTTCACTGGTTCATGATTGCTGAAATGCCAAGTGGTGCCTAATCAGGGCATAAGTCGCAGGTGAACATTAACATCGCGCGCGGAAAGTCAATGCAAGCGCGGCACAGCTGTGCGAGCAGCGTCGCACACGCTGCTGGCAAC
>JAABUM010001646.1_pt1 | contig 32406 bp, 53 predicted proteins | sample 5559161 | NCBI WGS metagenome assembly JAABUM01 (sample SAMN10711868, study PRJNA513369) | rock metagenome | isolation source: Antarctica rocks | place: Antarctica: Victoria Land, Siegfried Peak nord
TCGCGGGGCCTCAGGGCGCAAAACATTATATGAAGCTGTACATTTTCTTTCAGTCAGAGACACCCGGCAAAGGCTAATGCCACCGACGGCGCGCCGCCGCTGCCTATCAGCTACAGCCAGCCGCCCTCCTGGTGAAATTATTACAGCGCATTATAGTATAGCGTGTACGGTTTGTGCTTTGAAAACTTCGGCTTACGTCATGGGCGGCGCGCCGCCGCTGGCCGTCAGCTACAGCCAGCCGCCCTCTGGGTGAGCAATTGTTCTTCAGGGTGTCAAGCAAAATCCTGAACTCAGCGTTTGGCAATTGTAATCGGCAGCGCGCCGCCGCTGCTCGGCCAGCTATGGCCAGCGGCTCTTTTCGTCTAAGCCGGCCGCGTGTTGTTGTTGTTCTTGAGATAAGCACCGAGCCCAAAGCTTCTCTATCGATAGGTCCTTTTCCACGCCAAGGCCCTCCCCAGCCCTGGCCGCTGTAGGCAGCCCCGCAAGTCACATCGTCCGCAGTTCCTGTATGCACTGCCGAGCCTCGCAGTCTTGACACATTGCCTGTTGGCGAAAGAGGCCATACACACGCATACACACACACATACACTGATGGGAGTGCTCTATCGCTGTGCAGCGGCGGCGGCCAGGGCGAGCAGCGTGGCAGCTGGTTCAACAGCGGCTGGCTGCGGCTGCCTGCCAATGACCCGGCTACTGGCGGCGGCGGCGGCGGTTCGGGCGGCGGCGGTGGCGCAAGTGGCGGCGGCGGCAGCACCGGGCTGTTTGGCCTGGGCGGCAGCCATGGCACGGGCGCAGCCTTCGCGGGGCAGGGGCGCACGATCGGTGAGCTGAGCACCTTGAGGTCTTCTGGCGCCGCAAACAGAAGGGATTCTGCGGTCCATGCACAAGGTGCGGCAGCATCGGGCCGGGGCGGAATATGGTACTGCAGGGAATGGTTCTCTGCAGGTGCCAATATCAAAACTCAACCATTGTGTTGCAGGCGCGTCTGACACAGCCCTGCCACAGGGCGTGCCGGCGTACGCGGCCAATGCTGCCACCGTGCTGCCGCCGCCGATGTACCCTGCTGGACCGAACATCGCCGGCGGCCCGCAGGCAGCGCCAGTCGCCGCGTCTGGCGGCGGCGGCAGCGCTTTCAGTGGCGGCACAGGCGCCACGTCTGGCGGCGGCAGCACCGGCGGCGGCGGCGGCGGCGGCGGCGGCGGCGGCAGCAGGAAACTGGACCCAGTGGCAGCCGGCGGCCAGGCGATGTCGGCTCGGTCGGCGGCGGCCGCTGCAGCAGAGGCGCGCGCCGCTCGGGCAACACGCTCCAGCAGCGGCAGCGGCGGCGGCGGCGGCGCCCCAGACGGTCCGTGATGCCGCAGGCCCTGACTGCATGTGAGCCCGCAGCAGGCGCAAGCTCATGGTTGAGATACACGCATCTTCAAGTTGGACGTCGGACTTTTGGACCTCGGTTGGTTCCTTTCTGTGGCACCATTATGGCGCTAGGCGCACAAGCGGCTCACAGCAGGTGATCTGCACGCCTGTTAGCTGTGCCGATTGGGTGAGAACCTGGTCCAGTCGATCAAGAATGTGACCCTCACATTGTGCTTTGCGCACACAGGCGACCCGCCGAGTCGTCCCGTGTCGGCGCCTGCGGCCAGCCTGCCCGGCAGCCGCGGCGGGAGCCATACAAGCAGTCCCATGTCGCTGCGATCCGCGCGCAGCGGTGACAGCGCCGGCCTGCAGCACGGCGCTCGTCCGCCACCACCGCAGCAGCTGCCGCAGTATGTCGAGCCAGAAGCGGCCGCGGACGACGCCTCCGGCGGCTGGGAGGGCTTGTCGTCGGAGTCTGGGCAAGCTTCTCACAAACCGGAGGCGCTACGACAGCTGCTGGCGATGGGCTTTCCGCGGCGCACAGCCGCGGCGGCACTGGAGGCGGCCGCAGGTGACCTGGAGAGTGCTGTGGACATCCTGAGCAGTTGACCAGCTGGCCAAAAGGACAATGGACATGTCAGACAGCGGGGAGTCAGAACCGTGGTTGTGTTGTTGAGCGCGGGAAGCCGGAGGGAATGATGATGTAATCCTCGACAAAATGGACCGTTTGCACGGCCCATTTTCGGCCAGTGAACTGTTTTCGAAGGCTGAAACAAATGAACAACCCCCAGACGATGCTATGCACCCGCTGCACCGCATCAGAACTCGCATTCCGGAGTGCAAGCTCGTGCATGCAATCCTCATTTCGACAGCAGCGCAGCACCTTCCCAGCGTTGACACAACCGCGCAGCGCAGCGTCCAGCTGTCTCAGTGTATCTGCATCATCCGCTGCATCTGTTGAGCGGTCCACCTGGCCAGCCTCTGCATCTGCAACTAGGACGTCCAGCAGAGGCCCGAGCTCAGTTCCCAGCTTCGCCAGCAGGCCTGCACAGCAGCTGCGCCCAAGCGGTATTAGAGCCATGGCGGTGGGTGCTGCTGCATCGGCGGCTGTGGCGGAGGATATCACGCCGGTGCCGGCGCCGGAACTGCAGAACGGCGCACCTGGCGGCAAGCGGCTACAGGTTGGCTGAAATGGGCCTTTCAACTCTGTTCAACCCGGAACAATCCTACGAGACGTGCTGTCGTGCTTGTGTATGCTTGCTGTCATACGGAGTGATGTTTGATTTCCTGAAGCGTGCCACCGCGCAACTTCATGGACGCGGAACTAGTGTATGGACGCTGATGCAGAACTGAAGCAGCTGGGAGGCTCGCTTCGTTGCATCAGAATCAAGATCGGCTGATGCAGCTTGCAGTCGCCCCGAGCTGTTCATTGTAGCACTGCATCCCAGGGTTGCAGGCTGTCCCAAATTGCGATCTGACCCAAGGGGCTCATCCTGGCAGCCAGGAGTTGCACTACAGATGCTGTAGTGCATCTGTAGTTACACTATAAATTTCGTAGTTACGGAACCTTCAGCCTCCCCTGTGGACCATTACGGTCGCTGTGGTGCGTTTGTACGGCATTATGCAGTCTACAGTCAGCGTCTGGAAACATGTACATGTGCTGTCGGCTCAGTGCCTCGTCTGGTCACTCTTGTCCCTGTGATCTGCAGGACCTGGAGGTGTCACACACCTTTGTGGACGAGCTGCCTGGGGACGCGGACACCAGCAACACGCGCCGCCAGGTGATCGTCCAGTGTTTCATTTCGTGCTGCTTTCTGCTTTTCTTCCCATGTCGTGCTGTGGCGCCGCTGGTGGGGCTTCATGGCGCATGCGCCGTGGTGTGGAGCCGTGAAGGGCATCGATGGCAGCTGGCACTGCTGGCAGGCGCGGCCAACTGTGGCGGGCCTTGCCTGCCAAGCGCCTCCGTTCAGGCTGATATCACACCAGGCGGGCGTCTGTGACCTTGTTCCCCGGTATCGACTGCCGAACTCCACTGCGTTCCAACGAAAGGCCGATGTCCATTGCGCAGGTGCAAGGCGCTTTCCATTTTCTGGTGGAGCCGACGGCCACGGGCACAGAGCCGGGCCTGGTCGCGTATTGCTCGTGGATGCACAGCTTCAATCTGATTCAGGCACTCATGTTTGGCACTCGTACAACGCCCGCAGGTGCAAGGCGCGTTCTACTCGCTAGTGGAGCCGACGGCAACGGGCACAGCGCCGTGCCTGGTCGCGTTCTCGCCGCAGGTGGCGGCGGCGCTCGGCCTGGACGCAGCGGAGGTTCAGACGCCGGAGTTTGCCGCCGTTATGTCTGGCAATGCGCCAATGCCCAACACCGCCGGGTGAGGATACCAACCACACGGCAGTGCTCTCTCTTTGCCTCTACTTTTCACTACTTCTCATCTTGATCTCGCCAGGACGCGGCGGAGGTTCAGACGCCGGAGGTTGCCGCCGTCATGTCGGGCAGCATGCAACGCTGACTGGTAAGGATGCAAACCCCCATCAACGCACAATGCTGTCCTCCTTACTATTGGATGCTGTTTCGCCCGGGTGCGGCGGGTGTCCAAACACCGTAGTTCGCCGCCGTAATGTCGGGCATCGCGCCATTGCCCAATGCCAATGGGTGAGGGCAAGTCCTCACGTATTTACCATTCCCAAATGCACCTACCACCGCAGGAAGGAAGATGTACCAGCTGTGCAGCGCCACGGCGGCTGCCAATCTCTCGCCAGGCGGGGCAGCTGGTCGGTGCCTCCCCGTCCAGATTCATGCTGACCATCAAGCGCCTGCCCATCTCTGCATGTGGCCTTCGCAGGAAGACGTACGCCCAGTGCTATGGCGGGCACCAGTTTGGCTACTGGGCGGGCCAGCTGGGCGATGGGCGCGCCATCTCCCTGGGCGAGGTCACCGGCCCGAGCGCCCGCTTCGAGCTGCAGCTCAAGGCAAGAAACTCTATAGTACCGCCTTTCTTTTCTCTGAGTGAGATGACCATTCCGTGACCGTACAAGATGCCTGTGGAGAGCGCCATCTTCCTGGGCGAGGTCACTGAACTTGCGTTCACGTCAAAGCTGCAGCTCCAAGGCAACAAAGCCAACAAATCATCTTCTCGCTGGGCAACGCGTCTACCTTTGTAGCTCCCTTTCTGATCAAGACACATTTCCTGATCGCCTCAGCTGCCTGTGAAGGGCCGTGCGCTCTCCCCGGGCGCCACGGGAGGCCCGGCGGCTGCTGCAGCTCAAGGCGAGGCGCTGCCGCAAACGGCGGCCGGCTGCGCGGTGCTGTTGCTGGAGCGTGCAGGGGCTCATCGCGAGCGGGACAGCCGGAATCGACAGTCTCGACACCGAACTGACCCTGCCTGCGTTCCTGTCGCAGGGCGCAGGCGAGACGCCATACTCGCGTACCGCGGACGGCCGCGCAGTGCTGCGCTCCTCCGTGCGCGAGTTCATCGGCAGCGAGGCGATGGCTGCGCTGGGCATCCCGACAACGCGCGCGCTGTCGCTGACTGTGACGGGAGACAAGGTCCTGCGCGACATGTTCTACAAGTGCGCTCTTGCAAAATTTCGTTGCACTTTTGTGAGAACCGATGGGGAGGATGGGGCCGCTGGCGGCGCTGGGCGTCCCCATGACGCACGCGCTGTCCCTGACCGTGATAGGAGACAAGGTCCTGCGCAGCATGAGTACGTTTATGCTTCACTCTGGTTTTGTGTGTCACAAAGAGGAGATTGAAACCGATGCGAGTTGCCAGCAGGCGCTGGCGGTGCGGGGCAGCCCCACAGCCCGCGCGAGCTGTTGCCGGCAACCGCCGCTCCCAAGCTGGCCAGTTGTTCCAATGCTCACAATAGTGTTGCTTACTGTGGCGCATCACTCACTCACATGTCTTCAAGCATGCAACAGCGGCAATCCTCGCAAGGCGCAGGCGTGCCGCGTGTTGCGGAACGTCGTGCTCCTTGGGAACTGTCAACTTTTGCGGACACTTTTTTTTCTGCAGCGGCAAGTACAAACAGGTAACTGATATAGGCTGTCCTTTCTTGCTGCAGCGGCAACCCGCGCAAGGAGCCGGGCGCGGTGGTGTGCCGCGCGTCGCCCTCCTTCGTGCGCTTTGGCTCCTTCCAGCTTCCATCGACGCGCCCCGACGACCTGCCGCTGGTGCAGCAGCTTGCGGATTACGTCATCCGGCACCACTACCCGCACCTGGAAGGTAGGGCCTCGGCACGTTGTCGTGGTGTCTGCGCGTTCCTGTTGACATCGCTGTCGCTGGCGTTATAAAATCTCTGGATCTTTCTGCGGGGTTGTGGTCGTTGCAGCTACCAAGCATCTACTGCCGCAGGCTGGGAGGATAAGTGTGCGAGCATGCCGAGGGAGGTGGCAGGCCGCGCCTCGCGGATGGTGGCGGCTTTGCAGGGCGTCGGCTTCTCGCTTCTCAAACCTCTTTGCATATCTGCTTTGATTCGAACACCGGCTGTCGCAGGCAAGGTGGACAAGTATGCGGCGATGCTGGGGGAGGTGGTGGAGCGGACTGCCAAGCTGGTGGCGGCGTGGCAGAGCGTCGGCTTCACGCACGGCGTGCTCAACACCGATAACATGTCCATCCTGGGCGGTGTGTTCCAGTCCTTCCGCTCCCCCTTTTGGTTGCCTTTCGTTGCCAGCGCATCCCCGACAGGAAACGCATGAATGAAGCCTGAGTGATCGAACCATTGCCAGTCGGATTGTTGCACAAGCTCTGCGGTCATTGCCACGATGGAGCATCTGCGATCGCTGCTGCTTGATCCCTGCAGAAACGATCGACTACGGGCCGTACGGCTTCATGGAGAGCTTTGACCCCAACTTCACTCCCAACACGTCCGACCTGGTGACCGTTTCTTCGATTCCACAGCGGTACAATGCGTCATCCATGCCGAGATATCCACAGCGGTACAATGCGTCATCCATGCCGAGATATGTCATACACATGCATACATATGTCATCATGTCGGTGCTGTTCGCGCAATCTCTTCCCGAGTACACGTTTCTGACACCTGGAACGCGACCATTGCACACCGGCCGCAAGCGTCGCATGCTGACGTCGCGCATTGTGGGGTGTGTGCAGGACGGACGCCGCTACGCCTTCCGCCAGCAGCCGCAGGTGCGCCACCCAGCCCTGGCCGTGGCTGGCGCCGGTCGCAACATGCGCATCTCCTGCGGGTATGCGTGTCTCGCAGCAGCGACAAGGGCGGCGGTCCAGACATGCAGGTGCAAACACAGGTGCTTGACGAGACGTTCTCCGCGCGCAGGTGTGCTACTGGAATCTGCTGCAGCTGGCGACGGCGCTGCTGCGCGCCGAGCTCCTCGAGCAGGTGCGCTTGCATATCATTTCCACTCGGAGTTCACTCGGACGTGGTGTTCCGCCTGCGTGTCTTGTATGTAGTACAGCTGCCCTTTCCAAATCGTTTTGCGCGCCCTCAGATGTGTCGACAGCGTTACGCGGCAAGATTGTGCGTGGCGCACTGGCAGCGGGAGGCAGAGCACGGAACCTGGCTCCCTGCAGCAGTTTCTGAGTGCGTCAGTTCCGACCAGGTCATGTCAACACGATTCTCACCTGGACATGCAGGAGAAAGCGGAGCAGCTGGTGCAGGGCTTCTCGGACATAATGACAGAGGACTACCAGGAGCGCATGGCTGCCAAGATGGTGCGTCTTTCAGGGTTTCGAAATCGTCCACGTGTGCTTCTGGGAATGCTTCAACCTGACGGAGCACTGCTAGACGCGTATGGCTGTTCACGAGGACGGCGCCGGTTTCACTAAATATCGAAATCAGGTGATTCGTTTTCTCAGGACGAGAAGCTGCCTGCTGGCCTTGCAGGGCCTGCAGGAGCACTACAAAGAGCTGTCGGTGGGCCTGCTGACGGCCATGCACGAGCTGACACTTTCACCAGTTTACTCACAGTACTCACAAGCAAGTAGCTAATACCTGTTTTCCCTCTAAAGTTTTGTTTCATTGCATTGTGCAGGGCCTCGAAGGAGTAGAACGGGGAGCTGTTAGGGGCCCTGCTGACGGTGTTGTAACAAGACGCCGCAGAGCTGACAAACACTGAGGACTCAGACCAACGATTGGCTAAACAAGCTTCCATTGCGCAGGGCTTGGAGGAGTATAACAAGGAGCTGTCGGTGGGTCTGCTCACCGCGATGTACGAGGACAATGCGGACTTCACCAACACCTTCCGCGCGCTCGGCGGCGTGTCGGCGCAGCCGGCGGACACTGATGTGGACGGCGTGCCGGCGTCGCTGCAGAAGGTGCGGAGCTTCTTCCTGGGTCAAGCAAACCGAAACGTGAACATGGAACATTGCTCGGCGGCGTATTGGCGCAGCCGGCGGACGATGGCGTTGCCGGCGTGCCAGCGTTGCTGCAGCAGGTGTGTATATTTCCGAGTTTGAACAATACATATGTAAAAGGTTGCAACACCTTCTGTGCGCTCAGCGGCGTGTCGGCGCAGCCGGCGGACGATGATGTGCACGGCGTGCCGGCGCCGCTGCACAATGTGCGCCGAGCAGGAAATGACAGCAAAATGTGCAAGGGTGACTTGCTGGCACCCTCCGAGCGACTGGATGCAGTGGAGAGACACAAGCGCGCTGCAGCGGGCAGGGTGATGCCACAGTGAAGCTTCACTTTGTTCTGTTTCGCCACTCAGGAATGGCGAAAGCGGAAGTCTCGCACACGAATCGGCTCGGAGCAGGGTGTGGAAATGTGGTGATGTGCCTGCTCAGCATGCGGAAGAGAAGTGAACTGCCTTGCAGCCACGGCTGCTGCCGTGCCCATTCCGCCGCTGTGCAGCTTGGCATCTTGCTCTCTCGCACCGTTGACGACCCTAGACCTCAGGGTTCTCCAGCCCGCCACTCATCTTGACCCCAGCTGCTTGTGCTGAACCGCATGCGCATGGCGCAGTATCCGAGAGGTGGTCTGAATTGGGCTTTGGGCCTCAGGCTTCAGCTGGCTTTTGTTGTCTCGAGTGCATTGTACAAACACCTCATGCTCTCCTGCTTTGACCCGGGCGTTCGGCGAGTTTCTCGTGCGGCATTCTCGTGCGGCAAGCGTGAGGCGGCATTGGCGCAGCATTCCGTCTCCTACCATGCCCAGCTTCTGGCGGAAAATCACTTTTGACACTTGAAAAACCTGCACCAATCCCATGTCATTCTACTTGTGTCACCACAGGCCACTCGCAATAAGTGCCAGTATGTGATACTACAGCAATACTGTGATCCTCAGCACTGGGCGAGTTTTCCTGCGGCAAGCGCAAGCCGGCGTGGGCGGAGCATGCCGCCTCCTGCCGCGCGCAGCTGCAGGCGGACGGGCTCAGCAATGCAACCAAAGTCATACTGTGAGTGCACCGAAAATTCAGTCGCTCTTTTGTTTCAACGCAGGCGTTGGGCGAACTTTCCTGCGGCAAACGCAAGGCAGCGTGGGCGGAGTGGGCCGCCGTCTACCGCGCGCAGCTGCAGGCGGACGGGCGCAGCAATGCGCAGCGGCAGGCGGCGCAGGACGCGGTGAACCCGGCCTACGTCGCGCGCAACTACTTGATGCAGGAGGCCATCCGCCTGGCCGAGGAGGGAGATTACTCGGAGGCGAGTGGATCAACATCTGTTTCAATATAATCACTGCAAAAGAAACCTCGAGCGTCATACGTAGCGCACAACCACCTGATACAGAAGGCCGTCCGCCTGGAGATTAGTCGGAGGTTGGACGCGTAGAGATCCAGACGAAATTTGATATCAGCCAGTGAAAGACTGCTATTTTAGATGCGACGTACGTTGCGCGCAACCACCTGATGCAGGGCGGCATCCGCTTGATGGAGGAGGGCGAGATTTGGAGGTGACGCCGAGTCCCGAATACAATCAATATAACATCGAAATAAGTACAATACGGCAAGCGTCCCGGCACAAACCTCATGCAGGAGGCCATCCGCCTGGCGCAGGAGGGCGATTTCGCGGAGGTCAGTAGCCCTTTGAGGAAAACGTGTGGGTGGCCCGCCATGCACCAGTGATCGCAAGCTCAGCAGCTGACACCGATCACACGGCAGCTGTGCGGCATGTGAGCGGTCCACAACACCCATGGCTGGCTCCAGCCATGGGGTTTGCTGGACTCGACCGCCCTCACGGCTGTTTGGCGGTTCCGATGACGAGTCGCATTGCAGCTGTCCAGATGCGCAGTGTTCACAAACATTCTTGGCCATAGCAGGATGCTCTGTAGCGCCCAGCTCTCAACCTGTATCGCCGCCGCTGCCTGGCATCGACTCTTCTGCCTCCCCTTCTCTGCCTCCTCCCGCCGGCAAAATGCCCCCAATTTGGTGTTGAAGCGATCGTTCATGGAGCAAGCCGGCCCCCCCAGCAGTGCCGCAACCAATTCACGGTTCTGCATACTCCACTGATACGCCCTTTAATCGTTCTGCAGGTGAATGCGCTGATGGACATTCTCAAGACGCCATTCAAGGAGCAGCCCGGGGCGGAGAAGTACACCGTGTCGCCGCGGCAGACGCGCGTCGGCGTGGAACTTCTATCCTGCTCCTCGTGAGCGGCGACAGAAGACCCTCCTGAAATGTTCCGCAGCGGTGGCAGCACTGCTGCAACACGCCCGACGGCGCCGAGCTGCTGTGCTGCTCGGCCGGGCAAATGACTGCACCAACAGCCGTTATGCAGGCGGCTGGGGTGCCTTGGGAAGGGCCGCCGGCGGCCATTGGTCGGGCACCAAAGCGGGCGGGTGCCGAGCCGAGCTGCTGCCCTGGTCCCGAGTGGCTCCCCTGTGTTGCAGCGGCGGCAGCCGCGACATGTCAGCAACAGCCCACGGGCCTGATGCGGAAGTCATTCGTGCAATACATGAAGCTACTGCCATGACGGTCAATGCCGCCATTAGGGTCTGGTGCATGCACGGTCGTGCTGCAGAGTTGCAGCAGAGGTTTCGCCATCGCCGAAAGCAAGCAGTATGCATTGGTACAAACAAACTTGAGTTTATTCCGTGTTGGCAGGCACATGTATGCTTTTGGAGTGCTCCTCATGTTTGCATAGCGACTGTGGTGGTCAGACTGCATTAAACAGCGCCACACATGCGGTTGGGACAAATCTGCATCTGATCGTTGAGGAAGTGTGGCATAGCGAAGGTGGCCGCTCTCCTCGAGTATCGTACGAGTGCATGATTGAGGATTTTTTGCGTCCTGTGGCCTGTTGACCTCTGAGCGTCACAAGTCACGGCTTGGCAGTACCCGGTACATGCCCAGTCCGACATGGCACTGAACGAATACTTCTGAGCTTTTCCAAGGTGCATCTACTTCCGAAGCTGAAGCGCAAGCCGCAAGCCTCGGTGACTGCGCTGCATGACAGCATGCTGTCCTGCTGACCCCCTCAACACACTCGATGCAGACCAGGACCAGGAAATACTTGAAGCTGATGTGTTTTACCAGATCTCGTGCACGGCAGCAGCAGCTGCAGCAGCAGCAGCCAATTGATTTGGCAAGTCTGCTCAGTGCTGACACTGCAGTGGATGACGCAAACGAACTTCAGCAGCAGCACAAAAATTGCGTGAAATACTGAGATTCTTCTGAGCAGGCCTGGACATTTGTTCTTGCTCGTCGGAGAAGCGCTACGTGCACCGGCATTGCGGTCACCGGCAGCCGCACTGATGACGGCATTGCAGCACTGTATGCTGTGCGACGTGACACTCAGCGCTGAGCTGGATGCATGGGTCCGGCACCAGGCGACGGACCAGCACATGGAAAAGGTGAAGGGCTGATGTAGTGAACGAGCCTTCGTGACCGCAACAACCATGCTAAACCGTCATTACCCCGCTTTGTGTATGTGCGCGTCTCATGATGCACCAGCACCTGACCCATCGCCGAGCTCGTCTTTCCATCACGGTTGTTTTTGCTCTTCTTCACAGTCCTGGAGTAGGCAACGTTCTGCAGACGAGCTGGTGCGACAGTTCACGGGCACGCTGGGCGCGTGCTTTTTGGCAGCTGTGGAGAGTGAAGCCGGGCGCGGTATGCATACCCTGCAAAATCATGCACTGCTCGATACGCTGATGTCAAAGTGAGGACTGTAAGTCGAGCCTGTTGCGAATCTGTGTGCATACAAACTGAATGTGCCCTTGCGCAGCCTTGGGCATCGACTCAGAAATGACGCGGCCGGCTCGGCTGGCTGTGCTTGTCGGCCTCATGCAGCAGAACTACCCCATGAAGCTGGCAGAGACATTGCAGAAGGGGTGTGATACACCTTGGCATCTGGTGGAGACATTGCATGAGAAGGCGCTCACTGTCCGCCAGGCGGCCGATATGCAGCCTGACCTGGCAGACCGGGTCCTGATGTCGCCAGCTGCAGCGTATGAGCTCAACCGCCGCCTTCTGCTAGAGATGCTGGAATTTCACATCGGCGACGCTGGAGGCGAGCCTACACGTCCAACCATCAGCAAGCTCCCATTTCTCTGCGAGTTGAGAGACGGTGTCCATGATTGTGTAACTGTGTGCATTTCTGCTTGCAGATTTCCTTAAGACTGCCATCACGTTCAGCGCACCTGAACTTGCGGCGCGACACCTGCTCCTGTGTGCGGATGTACTTCGCTGCAGCGGTGTGAACCTCAAAGGTGGTGCGCAAACTGGCGAGATTAAGAAGAAGTGGCGTGTGCTGGAACGTGGGTGGGCCATGTGGCCTGCCCTCTTGCCAGATGTCATTATCTCGGCCGGACTCACACACATCGAGCTGGAAGGCGCGCGTTTTACAGACTGACCATGTCCTTGTGTGAGGCAGCATCATATTTTATATCAACATGTAGACCAGTCCCTGCCTGTCTCTTGCTGGTCGTCCGAGACAAATTTGACACTCAGCTGTTTGGGACCCACATTTATTTAGGGCACACATGTATATATAAATTCCTTACTGGTTTTGCGCTGTCTGCAGTTGACGCGGGCTATCCAACATGCCTCACGCCCGAGATTGCGGCAGGGCTGGCGTGCCTTGGTGCAAACCTAGGCAGGCTGCAGACATTGAAAAGTCTCACGTTGAACCTCAGCAGTGTGGCGCACAATCACCAGCTCGATGTGGCCGTGAAGCGCATCCTTCAAAACGGTGCAACAGCACTGCTGAAAACCCCAATCGGCGAGTTCAGGCGAGTAGCATCGACGTCTAGAATCGAGGGTGTTGGTACTTAACATCAACGATGCCATGGTTTTTTCTTCGGCAGCATGGTTGATACCGAGTTTACTCCTGATCAGGGGAACAAGTGTGTCCTTTTGGTGTCGACTGCAGGAGCTTGACATTCATCTTCTCTGAGGGCCGTCACTTGGGATATTCGAAGGAGGCTGCATGTTTCAATGAGCAATTTATCAACGCACGCAGCTGCAGGAAGGCGGTCCTCATGGGCGCTCACTCCAGGTATGCAATTGCACATTTATGTGTTCAAGCCTTTATGACGTGACAGCTGCACTGCGTAAAGCATTCAAAGGATAGTGACCGCCGGTGCCACCCTGCTGCGTGCAGCTGCAGTCTCGAATCACATCGCCAGAGGATTTCGGAGTGAGGCACTGGTCCTGTGCTGCTGGCGGCTCCTTGATGCATTTGGACCCTTGACTTGGTTCAGGGGCTCAGACGACGATAATTAAACCGAATCCAGAATAGTCGCCGAAGTTGTCTTCGAAAGCCCGTTGAGCTGTCCTGTGCTGACACGCCGTCTACACTATCACTGAATGATGATTCAGCATTGCGTCTCACATAAATGCTGATGCACTACTGCACATACCCCAAATTTGTTTAAACGCAAACAAGCAAACCGGTTGACATAAATTTAAAGCCACTTGCTCAGGCTGTTGTCGGTCAAAAAGTCGCCAGCAGTGCCATTGTGAATAAGAATGTTGAATCACAGCGGGCTGCAATTGCAACCTGGATTGCAAGCTATATCACGGCGGCGCCAACTTGGCAGCTCTTTGGTACATCCGCCGGCAGTGACTTCTAGGCCATCGACTTGTTGTGCAACAGCCGTCACAAGCAAACGCAGCAGCACCTGCGGCTGCGCGCACACCAGCTACTGCGACGCTCGTCGGCCGCAGCAGAGCGCGCCTGCTGCAGGGCTGTGCCGCGGACTCAAGCAGCGCGTCAGCCGCCGGGCGGCCCCTGCAGCCGTCTCGATGCTGCCGAATGTTACAGAGCAGCAGCTTCGACTGTCGCAAGCAGCGCCAGAAGCGGCAGAGCCGCCTGCAGACCGCCCAGCTGCCGCGAGGCTGGGCAAAAGCTGGCAGCTCGACAGTGGTCTGCGCGGCCTGCCGCAGGCCCAAGCGCATTGCGCTCTTCGCCGGCATGCGGCAGTGCAGGTTGGGAAGGAACATGCTTGTGAAGCACGCCTTGCCGTAGCAGTGTAGTACACTGGGTACGTGAATGAAGCAAAGCCGGGGGGAGGCAGGCCTTGCTTTGTTTCTGAACAGCAGCTCTGGGAAACGTGCTGCCTGGCAAGGACAGCAGCGCAAGAGGAGCGGCACCTGAGGTTCTGGGGTCGAACGGCCAGCATCGGCGGTAGGGTCGCTGTGTCAGACACAACTACGCCGTTGCCGCTGCAGCAAAGCCGGCATTTGGAGCTGTGCAGCATGCTTGTCCTCGGCTTGCCAGTCGGTCTTTGGATGTTCTGCCATTCGCTCTGCCACAGCCAGGATCGTCGCCACTGCCGCGCCGATCCTGCCTGCAGCACCGCACTGAGCTGCGTTCTCGAGCAGCTGTCTGCCTGCCTGCCACTGTGCCGCCGCAGCGAGGTGGTGCCACGGCAGCAGCGGATATGAGGCACGGAGCAGAACTGAGCACAACGTTGCCACGTGCAGCGGCAGCTGCCGCCAGCTGGAGCGCCCACCGCCGCTGCAGCAGAGCTGGCCTGGGGTTCGCGATGACAGCGATACCTCCGGCAGCTGCCCGCTCAGCAAGCCTCAGACTCGGCGACCGCTGCGGCGCCGCAAACACGCCGGTGTCATTGCAGCAGAGGAGGCATCGAGCAATCAGGCTCCTCGTTCATCACTGCAGCAACATCTTATGCAGCCAGGCTGTGAAGCCGCCAACCGCTGCCAGGGTTCTGGTGGCGTTGCTGCAGAGGGGGCGCCGGATGTGTAGGGCATTCGTTCGCAGTTCGACTGTTGCATTTCCAGCCAGACGCTGTGTCGCCGCCAGCGTCGATGAGACCGCCGCTGCAGCAGCCTTGCGCCGCAGCACCTCCCGTGTGTGCATATGGCATGGCTTTTTGGCGGTGACGCCGTGGGAATCTGTGTCTACAATTGTATACACTTGCAAGTGGCCCGCCCGGCAGCACAACGCCGATAGAGCGCGGCTCTGGCGGATCTGATGCCGCCTGCCAGCTGGCCTCTCGGCTGAGTTCGGCAGCGCTGCCAGTCTGCCAGCGCGCCGCGGCTGCATTGCACCGGCTTGAGGCGTGATTTTGAGCGGCCCAAACTCTGCTGCTGGTTCAGATTGGTTCGGGGTGCCGTGCATGCGCCAGCAATGTGTCAGCACCGCTGTCGACTTGCGGAGCATCCACCAACTTCTTGGGCACATACATCGACTCGCTTTGTTTCATCGAGCCTGATAGTTCCACACACACTACCGTGCAAGCCTTTGTGTGCGGCAGTGCACTGCACTGCATTGCATGGCTGCAGGCAGCTTGACGTCCCCTCGTCACCCATGCAATTGTTGTCAAAGTTGACCGATCAAAATGTGCATGGCTCCTTATGAAAGAGAGGAACCTGAGACTCGGATCGATCCTGCAGTTTGCTGCTGTGTCAGAACGTGTGTTGCGCTTGCCCCCGACGGCAGGCGGGGCCTAGGTTAGACTGCCCCGGCCGGCCCGTCGGCTCTGCAAGGCGCATTTTGAGCGCTGTCGCAGAAAAAACGTCCAGTTAAAAGGCCTCCGGAAAAACGACTCGCACAGCGTGCAGTCTGCTCGTCAGCGGAGGGGCCGCTCACAGCTGCTGGTTTGCGAGTCGAGCCACGTCGCTGGCACTGGCTTGCAGAATCATGTGCCGTGCAAGCGGGTGCGCCAGCTTGGAAAAGATTGTATGCAGCGCAACCCTCAGCGCCGTCTCGGGTTTAGACCTGCTGCAAGAGTCCCCTCCAAAATAACAGCTGTATTGGCCCATCCTGCGATGAAGCGCATATTACGACTGCAACTTGTGGCAAACATCAATTCGGCTCACCGCTGCCATCGACCATGGCAGCCGCTGCTTCCTTTCGCAGTGGCCCACTGGCTCATCAGCTGTGCGCCGGCAGACAGCCGCGCTCGCTAGTCCCATGCGGTGCTAACTTCTCCGGACTTTTGTCTCATTGACCGTACGCCGCCAGGAGGCCGCGCTCGCTGGGCATGTGGTATCCCCACTCGGTCTCGTTGTAGCTCTGCCCGGTGGTCTCCACCTGCGCGCACACGCCCAAAGTGGTTTTGACAGATTGTACTGTTCCGCGATTATCACATCAATTTGAAATAGCTGTAATCAATAGCTGGCAACAGTGTCCGGCGCAAGAGATGGCGCATGCCGCCGCTTAAAATTGCTCTGCACGATACGAACTTTGTTGCAGGAATTCAGATAAATCTGCCACAGTGAGCCGGCAAGGTGGTTCCAAGCACAGCCGAGTGGACAGCGCACGCCGCCCGCTGCCTCAGGGGGAAAATAGTTAATGGGCAAGTGGTGGGTTGAAGAGTGAAGGGAATCGGCCGGCTGGCAGCGCACCTGGATGCCGGGCGGCGCCTGGTGAGAAACGCAGCCAGCAGCAGGATACTGGCACACGTAATCTCTAGACTACTTAGGATATGATTCGTCTATCACACGAAGCCGTTGTAGCCCCATGCCGGAACCGCACCTGAATACCGGAGGCCGCCCGCCAGGACACCTTCCTTGCTGAAAAGGCGCGGCCGGCAGCAGATGGGAACGTTCCCACGTTAACGTTAACGTGAAAACTCACGATGAAATCCATGTGTGGTGTGTTCAAGGCAGCACCCCATGCCAGAATGGTGCCAGTGGCCGGCTGTCAGCTCTACGTCTGCTCAGAGGCGCAGCTAGCAGCAAGGAATTTGCACGGTGGATTACATCGGTTGGGTTGCATCATTTGCATACTTGCCAGCAGCGCTCCTTGATACCGGCAGACTGCTGCCAGGGCTTTAGCTGCTCAAAGGTGCAGTATCGTCCAGACGCTTGCCAACAGCGCACCTGGAAGCCGGACAGCGCCTGCCAGGCCTTTACCTGGCGAGGGGCGCGGCTGCCAAAAGCGACTGGCATGCCACGCCATTCTGTTCCAGTTAGTAATTCAACGCAACACCCGTTTGGGAGCGCAGCCTCACCTAGATGCCGGTGGACGCCTTCCAGGCCTTCAGGTCCCTTAAGCCGGCCCTGTCTTTGCGGCACTTGCACGTATGACTGAGTTGACACTTTGCAGGCAATACGCCTCTGACAATAAACGGATCTAGTTTGATTGGCCAGCAACACACCTGGATGCCGGAGGACGCCTGCCAGGCCTTCAGCTCCTTAAAGGCACGCCCGGCTTTGTGCGGCACCAGCCAGTCCTCCTTGCTGGCGAACCTGCAGGCGGCAAACAAGATTACAACCCACATGCGCTTTAGCTGTCTTGTGACTGTCGTTTAACTACATCATTCTTCAGCGCCGTTTTTTCGCGGCCGCGGCTGACCGCTCAGATTCCGAGTATCCGTAGAGCAGAAGCACCATCCAGCAAAGCTCCTGCACTGGAGCGCCGTCTCGACAACAGGACATGGCCTCTGCCGAATGACCCACCTCTCGAAAATGAGGATCTTCAGAGGGTCCGTATCCGCGATGGCGATCTGCAGGGCAGCCGGCATGCAATGTCAGCCCCTCACAGAATCAGTGCAGCGAGGGTAACAGGTATGTTGAAGCATTCGAAGGATCACTTCCGTTTTGTCACGTCTGATCAGCGGGAATACATGACCAATGAACTAGATTAGTCGGAGACCAGAAGAACTTGCCTGGAAGCCCAACGTAGTCGGCTCGTTCTGCGCAGAGTCGATCGCCACCGCCTTCACGTGGCTGATGAGCTCATCCCGATCCTCTATGGACTGGAACTTGCTCTGAATGACCAGCAGCCACGCCTGCGGCGGCACAAGCATGTTTAAAAGCCATGTCCGAAGGTCTACACTACTTCCACGAGCCACCGGTGCCGCTGAGGATGTGAGCCCATGCATCCTAGTATGGAGCGGCGGGCAGCAGTCCTGGCTTGGGGTGCGGCAGGAATGAGAAGTGAAAAGTGTCACCAAGTGTGACAAGTTGCCGATTACTATAGCGTTCATTGGCTGCATGCCGTCTCTGTGCCTGAAGCACACCTTGGTCGGCTCGGTCTGCGATGCTGCGGCGGTGTCCGCCATGACTGACAGCTCGACTGGGTCCGCCTTGCGCTTCCCGATATCCAGGCACCACCTGAGTGTCGCAATACCAAGGGCTGCAGCAGCAATGGCATGACCCGTGCTGAATGCTGGCGCGCCAATGCATGAGCAAATTGAGTGTGGCTGATGCTCAGAGATGTCTTATAATCAGGTGCTGTGAGTTTGCGGGAACGATACTGCTCGTTACCTGTCGCTGAGACGTGCTGTATCGATATCATCAACTCCGGTTCGATCGGGTGATCAGCGATCAACCAGACTTGCGAGCGGTTCGCAAGTCGTCAGCAGCACAATTAGGATAAAGAGAGGAGACTGCTGGCAATGTCAATGTCAAATGTTCCTTGCAGCGCTGGCAGACTGGCAAAGACCCTGCAAGACTCTACCGCCGCGCCACTGGGCAGTCACAACATGTTTTGACCCTTGGCATGTGAAGACGGGCCCGCATCTTCGCGCAACTCTCACATTGATTTTGGCATATGACATCGTCTGTCTCACCGCTCTGATCCAGCGCAAGCTGTGAAGGGTTTGCATCACACCAGCAGTGGCGCGGATGTTGGTCAACATGCACCGCCCCTGCAATTCACGAGTCCCAGCCCCACGCGTCAATCAGGCACTGTTCCTACGCCCGGTCCAGCACCTCCTAGCCAGCGCTGCTGCTCGATCGACACGGCAGCCTGTTTGGCCAGCAAAGCCGGCGCTGCTCTGCTGGTCATATCTGCACCAGGCCTTAGGCGGCCTGCGTCATTCAGCTGCACCACAGCTCTGCTCCAGCCGGCCGGAGCCGCGGCCGTCCTACCAACTCTGCAGCCGCTGCGCCGCTGCTCGCCCCACCGCGGCCTGCAAAGTGCCTGCTCAGGCGCCTGTCGCACCTCTGCAGATTGTCAGAGTGCTCGTGGAATCTTGTGTCACATGCATCATGCCGCGCCGCCACCGCAGCTGCCGGGGTATCCATGGCGGCGCCGCACCCGCCGCTGGGCGGGCTGTTGCCAGCGCCGGCGCGGCCGCCAGCACGAGCATATGCGGCGGCGCTGCCACCGCACGCCACCGCATATGGGCACACCTCCATTGTTGGACGCGCCTCCATGGCGAGGCACCTCCAGGGTCAGGCACATGTTCCTCAGGTTTGGCGTCGTCCACGCCGGCCGAAGCCAAAGCCGAAGCACCTACGAAAGGGTCAGAACGCTGCTGGACAGGATGCACATGCGAGGCAATACTTATGGTTCTTTACTTGTGGTGTGGAGCTTTCCGAAGGTCCCTATGGAGGTCTGCATTCGCCCCAGCTGCGTGCAGACTCCTGTTTTCAGTGGACCAAGGCAGCCGGGTAGCTGCATGCGCAGCCGCGGCAGTTGGCCGGGCGTATCTGGCATATGCTTCAACCCACTAGGTCCCGGCGGTGCGTTGAACCAGAATCAGGAAGGAAACGTTCTTCTGCAATGACATCTCGTCAGGCGCACATGATCTGGATATGCGGATCTGTGTGTCAGGTGACTCGTGCTTCGGCAGCCAAGTGCGAAGTTGCCATATGGCGCGTTGTTGTGCGAACCTGTAGCTGATGTCACTGACTGCATTGAAATCACATCACCCTATAACGCCGCAACTCTCTAGCCAGCGCAGTGCCTGCCTGACATCCAACGCGAAGCCGATGGCGTTCTCCAGAACGATGCTCGCGGTCATTCTCACGGCGGCGCTCTCCTGGCGCCTGCGACGGCTATCAGATTTCAGGTGCGTCTGTAGCAACCGTATCGAAATTGTCCGCCTCGCTTTGGCAGGTTCGTGCAGACGAACTCTAGCGAGAGGCACAGAGCGCACGACGGCAAATGCATACTTTTCCGAAAAGCATGGAGGCTGGAGACATCATGGCGAGACCTCACGGCCTTTTGATACGTGGTATATCTACGACTTCACCCTGTCCGCAGCGTTCGGGCGCCTGCAACACTGCCTGCACCTGCATAATCTGTCATCGTGCACGACAGCCGCCCCGTGGCTGATGCCCCCTTGTTCTTGCAGCCACGCCGCGCACTGCCGGCGCCCACTGTTCAATCTGCATCCAAACGAACCACTCAATACGTGGTCGATGTTCGATCACCTTGTCCTGTATGACAGGACATCAACGGCACTACGCCGGCGCGCGGATACGTAGGTGCGCTGCTGTCATCCTGCCCAGATGCAGATCTGCCGCTGACCGAAGCATCATCCTGCTTCCGATACTTTGCAGTTAGATTTGCATGCTGCTGTGGCCACATGCCTCTAATCCGCTGTGTCAACATGGAAGCGCACCGTGAATGACATGTGCCACGACGATGCTGTGCAGGATACATCGCTGGACCCTGCCGCTACCGCGACCCCACAAACACCGGCTGCTGCGTGAGTGACTGCCTGTGATAAATCAGACACTGGAATCATGAACTCAATGACAAAATACCAGTGGTGTGCTTCGCTTGAACATCGGCATCCTGTTGTTTCCGCCGGGAACGATGCTGCCATTGGGCTGTACTTTCGTCATCACGAGCCGATCTCACACTGTCTCCAAATCAGCCACTATAAATGCACTGCAAAGCCCTGACGCCAGTGCCACCGGGCTATGCTACAGGGCTGGCTGTTCGACGGCTCCGCGGGCGGATCCAATGTGTCCATGTATGGCATCGCCGCAGGTGAGACACAAGGCTGTAATATTGCAACTAAAGTGATTAGCAAACACACACAAAATTTCTTAGGGCAAGTGTGGCCACGCCAACGAGCTCAGTGATTGCTGCTGGGAGGTAGTGACTGCTGGATGCTGCTGCCATGCAGGCGAGGGAGAGAACTCGCTGCACTGCACCGGCAGAGATGTGAACATCGCTTCGTATTTCCCCACGATTCAGACGTTCAAGTGCGCGACCTGCAATGTTGCGTGTGGAACATTGTTGCGAAGCATCAGTAGATCGCAATGCCGCGGGCGCATCCTTCTGCGCTGCAGACCTTGAATTGGAGACCTCACGCCGCTGCACCGCTCTGCAGGTGCATCAATGAGACTGAAGGCGTTTTGCTCTCCGCCCCCATCAACGGCACCGGGCAATCTGCATTCTTCTGCAACCGCTACAGGATCGTCGGTAATGGCGCCCAGGCGAGTCGGGACAGGATGAGCATTGTGTGCCATTTGTGCTGATGCTCCATCTTAATAACGACCCCGTTGTCAATACGCAGAGGCTGCCACATCCAGTAAGAATTCAGACTTTGCCCGATTGCAGGTCAAGGTGGTTGCAAACTTCCAGGTGGGGTCGTTCCCGGAGTGCCCTGACGCAATCGTGGACATGGCGGACCTCGATGCGGCGCCGGCGCTGGTGCAGAGAGCTGGCACCTTCAATGTCATTGGAGAAGCGCAGCTGCCCGAGTGTGGCTCCACATGATGAATCAGATGATAGGTAGGAAATTGGCAGGATGCTCAGAGAAGACATCTACGAAATGGTTTTGTGCCTGATTTTCAATTAGACAATATGGCAGAGGGCTGCAAAGAGAATCGGTGAGCAGCATGGCGGTCTGTTGGCGGTCTGGTCGAGGCATTTCAAACACTTCACCAGCCCAACACATTGATCCACGTCATCGTCAAGCCCCGCCTCGAATATGCAACGCCAATGGACTCTCCAAAGCAGACACATGCCAGCTGCTGTTGACTTTCCTGCACCTCGTTCGCACATGAATAGCCGTCAGAAGATGTCTCAATTCACTGGCAGTCACCACCTCCTCTAATGCCCAGCACAATCCCCCAGGCACACCCCCACTTTTGTTCGGCGCACACTGCCGCAGCTACTGCTGCTCGACGGTCACGGCGGCTTGGGGGGCCAGCCCGGCCTCGGCAACGCTGATGCCGCCGTGCGGCAGCTCCCGCCGGGGGTACATCTGCGCCAAGGCCCAGCCGTCCTGCCACCTCCAGTTGATTTCATCTGCTTCAGCCCAGCGATCCAGCCACGGATCGTCCACGTCCGCAGGCGGCTCCGGTCCAGGGGTGTGCTCGAGCGGCAGCGCCGGCAGCGGTAGTTTTCTTGTTGCCGCCGCAGGCGCAGGGGCTGCCGCCGCAGTTCCTCCCGCTGGCGCCGCATTTACTGCCGGGGCAGCTGCGCTTCTGCTGGAGTCGCCGCCAAAGAACTCTGCCCCCATGCCTGCAACTGCGACATCACCAGGAGAGCCGTCCACGCGCCGCAACGCGCAGCTGTCTCTGCTGTCACCGCTGTTGACTCCGCCGCCGCCGCCGCCGCCGCCGCCGGCAAGCCCGTCACTGCCGTTACCAGCCGTTACTGCCGCGCCCAGATGCGCGTCCATCGTCTGGCACAGGCCCCGCAGCAGCGCCGCCTGCGCCCAGGCGTGGACGCAGGCGACGTCCTCGCCACCGCCAAAGCGCCGCCGCAGCGCCGGCCCGTTCGGCAGCCTGCATGTTCAGAGAGGTCGGATCAATGAAGTACAGGCGTAGCTGGACTCCATATCGACGGCAGCTGCACCGTGTTCAGTTTACCTAGGCAGCACATGGACAGAATCCAATGCTGATCGACTGACAGCACAATGCCTCACGAACGGTCATCTGCAAGAAGCCGCACGGCAGGAACAGAGTGCATTGCAGGTGCGCGCCTGAGGGAGACGATCGCTGCGCCAGCGGCGCCAGGGGCCGGCTCGCGACAGCCTGCCAGCCGCGCCTGTGCTGCACCGGCGACGCCGGCGCACGCCCGCCATGCTCTGAGCACACACAGCGGACCTTCCCATCAAGACGAGGGTTCAAATGTACTGGCTTGATACTCAATCGTGCAAGACACGGCTATTTTGCAAGTGTAGAGCATGATGTAGACAGGCTGCCACATTGCCACATCAGAAACGTCTTTAGGAAAACCATCATCAGCCACATTCAGGTCCTGACCTGCCAAGCGGGCCCAGATGTCTCACCTCTCGGCCGCATGGCGTCGCGCCAGCGCCGCCGCCTGCTGCTGCTCCAGCTGACGCCGCTGCTCCGCCGCGGCCTCCGCGTCGCGCCGCAGGGCCTGCCCAGTTTTGCAGGGGCGCCTCATTCAGCTTCAGCTTCTGGTAAGCCAAAAGGGGCTCTAAGCCGTCTGGGATTTAAGGTGACAGACTAGAGCAGCGCTACTGGACGCCTTGGCACACGCGCAAGGCCATTTCCGCGGGAGTCGAGGCTTTTTGAGTCATGCACTCCAGGTGCGTTTTGACAAGGATCTGGTCCACAAACCGCCAGGAAACACACGACTCAACATGTCTCTGAGCCCGAATGGGCACACCTCCTGGAACTCCGCGTCCTGCTTCTGCAGAAGCCGCTGGCGCGCCTCCGATGCGCGCCTGGATCACAACAGGCAGGTCAGTGTCACCCTGCAACCTTTCTGTGGTCGCGACAACACAAAACAACACAAAGAAAACCCAACACGCCTTGCCTGGCTGCTTGCAGCGGATGCACCCTTGCATCAGCAGGGTCCATCTGGATCCTCCAGGCGGGCGGGCAGGCAACATGAAACGGTGCTACTGGTGCTGCTGGTTGTGATCTGGCACGCTGAGCTTGGCCTTGATGCTGGGGTTATCGAATACGTTTTGCAGTTTCTCACTTTTCTGCTGTTAGCTGCGCCCAGGCAACATCCTCTGCCGCGTCCGCGGCGCGAAAGTACGCGAGCTTCGCCTCCGCTTCCGCCTTCCGCCGCGCCCGCTGCTCCTCCTCCTCCAGGCGCATGTTTGCCAGCTGAACATGCACAGAGCCGTCCATAATCTGGGGGCCTGACAACGTGACACCGAGAATGTTCCAGAACCCCCTTTCATGACAGTAAGCACTAACAGAGCTGCTGAAGCAGGGAGGAGTGTGTTCTCGGCACAAGGAACTCACATGCTGCGCCGCAGCCACCTCCGCACGGGCCTGCATCTCGGCGCGCGCCTGCTGCATTGTCTTGGGCGGCATGCCGCCGGACGGCTGCCCAGCCGTTTCTGGTGCTGCTTCTTCGATGATTGCCTCAGCCACCCGGGCTGCGGTGCCGTCTGACTGACCGTTGTCTGTGCTGGCGGCCGGGGGCGGCGGCTGCGTCTGACTGGCTGAGAGCGGCAGTGCCTCCTCCGTCACGCGGCCGCCTGCACGTTTGACCGGGTCGGCACCCAGGTCAGGGTCTTGCAGACCCTCTTGCAGTGCCTCATTAGCGAGGGCAGCATGCGGCTGGGCTTCTGGGCTCTGACTCGTGGGCGCTGACTGCTGCTCGGTGGGCTTTTGGCGTTCCTCAATCAGCTCATGCTGCACTTTGGACAGCGGTGGGCTGCTGCGCTCTGTCAGTCGCTCGTCCACAGATGAGCATGCCTCGGCTGCGCTGCCGGCAGGCTGCTGCTCCAGCCGCCGTTCTTGCTCCTGTTCGTTCCTCAGGCTCTGCAACTGCGAGCGCGCCGCTGACAGGCGAGCTGTCCGCGCCGCCGCCTCTGAGCTGTCTTGCGGCCAGCGCCGTGGCCCTGTCCCGGATGCTGAATATGATCTGCTGCGCCGCAGCTGTGGCGGGGAGGCGCCGCTGCGTCCGCGGCGGCCCAGTACAACTGCACCATCACATGGTGTGAACGGTCTGAGGAAACTACGCTGCTCATCAGGTAGTGATTAACAGCATTGTGCATGATGCACGATGCATGATGCACAATGCACGATGGCCAGCTGCTGCTGCAATGGGTCAGAGGTGGGTGACTGAAGTCGATGCATGCATGCAATGGTCGGTGCGCCATCTGACGCCACCACAAGTGGACTGCGGCCGCCAGTGACGGACCTCCGCTGGAGGTTCCAGTCTCCCAGTAGTGGTGCGCCGCGGCCACGAGCAGGACCAGGAATAACAATCTCCCTGAAACAGCGCTAGAGCGCTTTGTATATATGCTTACAGGCAGAGTCTTCGACCATGCGCCCTGCACGGTTACGCTGCAGAAGCGCCCATGAGCTGCACATTGCACCTACCGAGCAGGAGGGTTGCCGAGACGTTGGTCAGGCTCGGTAGTTGCAAGCTGGATGATCTCAGACACGCTGCAACGACTGCAAGCAGGCCTCCGGCTGCGCTGATTAACACAAGATTCCGGAAGCGAATTGATTGCATCGGCGTTTGATACTGTACACCGTGCACTCTGTGCGGAGCGATCAGTCGATGGTGAAAAACAGGAGTGTAGTGTAAATACAGTCTGGCGTGCTCAGCACAACGGTGCAACAGGGTTTGGCCCAGGTTGGCAAAGAGAGAGAAGAGCGTGTTGCATGACTGGTGCCAGAAGAGGCATTTGCAGGCAGAACGCTGCTTGCACTGCCCAGCGGTTCCGTGTTATCTGTATGCTGTTGTAGGAATAAGTTGGTCGACGCATCGCAGCACACCCAACACTGAGATTGCAAGCTGGGCTGTTGACACTCTCGAAACGTCGCCGAGCCTGCAGACGCTGCCCTGGATCCGCCCTGCGACAGCATCGTGTTTTGAGCTGACCAGCATACCTCACATCAAGCTCCGATAATGCTGGGGAATGTGCTGAGCTATTTGGGCCGCGGATTGGACCTGGCAACGCAAAACGTCGTCGTGACTCTCTTGCTGGTCATCGTCGTCACATTCCTGATCATGACAGCCAGCAGCGCGCTCGCGCCAATACCCAAGCCGGCGGAGTACCAGCCAGAGCCATGCGGCGACATTACAGCAAAGACGCTGCGGAAATTCAATGGCCGGGACCCCTTCCTGCCGATCTACTTTGCCGTGCGCGGCGAGGTGTTCGACGTCACCAAGGGCCGCGACTTCTACGGCCCAGGTGCTTCCTGCTTGGAAGTCTTGACTTCCTGCCACCAACGGGCTGCATGCTGCCGAGAATGTCGCACGCCGCCGCCGCCGCAGCAGCAGCAGCCAACTTGTCTGTGTGTTTGAAAAGTCAGGCCGCCCAAGCAGTGTTTGGGGTCTACGGGCGGCGGGTAGGCCATCGTCGCGGGGCGCTGGGTCAGCCGCGCGCTGGGGCTGGTGTCGCTGATAGAGGAGGAGGGCTGCTGCGGCAATGCACAGTGAGAGTAATCAGGCAACAATCATATCTCTCTTGCAGGCACTGGGTACGCGGTGTTTGCGGGGCACAAGGTCCGCCGTGCGCTGGGCCTGATGTCGCTGAATCGTATCTTGAACATCATAAACATCGATTGCCCACTTGCAGGCAGCGGATGTGCCGTCTCTCCGGGCGCGAGGTCCGCCGCGCGCTGGGGCTGATGTCGCTGGAGGAGGAGGACTGCTGCATTTGCTAATCGCGAAGCGCCTTCATGACTATCCTCGTGGACCTGCAGGCAGCGGTTATGCGGTCTTTGCGGGGCGCGAGGTCAGTCGCGCGCTGGGGCTGATGTCGCTGGAGGAGGAGGACTGCTGCGGCGAGCTGGCGGACCTGACGCCGCGGCAGCTGGAGATTCTGGAGGAGTGGACCGCCAAGTTCCGGGAGAAGTACACCGTTGTCGGCAAGGCAAGGGTTTTGAACCGCTTCAGAGGTTTGAATGCGTTTTAGAATATGTCGAAGGGGGAATATGGTGTTTTGAGTACCTGTAGCGCGGCAAATGGAGATCTTGGAGGAGTGGGCCGCCAAGTTCTGGGCAAGTACACAGTCGTCAGCAAGGCAAGGGTTAGAGTGTTCAGAGTTCATTATCCGGTTCAGAAGCTCTTGAAAGGGTCATTCGGTGTCTTGAGTACTTGTGGCGCGGCAGCTGGAGGTCCTGGACGGGTGGACGTCAAGTTCCAGGACACGTTGCACTGTCGTGGGCAAGGCGAGGCGCCCCCTGCCTGCTGCACCTCCTCTAGCTTGATTTCACAACAGCGCGGTGGCGTCAGCGTGCCCGCCAAGCACTGCCAGCGAGCCCTGCGGCTGCGCGCCAGCTGGCATGCGCCCAGCAGTCGGCATCCCAAACAGCGGGGAACACACGGTGACTGGGCCAGGCGCCAGACCCGCTGCAGCCCCTGCAGCGTCGGCAATTGAGAAGGGGTTTTCATTGGTGCCAGGCCAGACTTGAGAAATTGTAGGTGGTGCCGGAGAATCGGTTGACACTGCAGCAGCTGGCGGAGCACGGCGGCCGCGGCAAGCTGGATTTTTATAATTCCTGCTGATGTTTTTGCGCAGGTGGTGCCGGAGAAGCGGCCAGCGCTGGGGCAGCTGGCGAAGCCAACTCAGCAAAGATGGTTTTCCCAAAAGTCCTGCTGAAACTCCTTGCTCATGAAGCAGCCGCGGGTCTGCATAGGTGGTGCCGGAGAAGCGACTGACGCTGGGGCAGCTAGCGGAGCACGACGGCAGCGACCCGCAGAAGCCCATCCTGCTGGCCATCCGCGGCACCATCTTTGACGTCACCAAAGGCATGCATCTTACTGGCTGCCGCCGGCGGTCGAGTGTTCACTAGCAGCAGCAGAGTGGAAGAGCACACACGCTGTTGTATCTGCTTGCCTGAGCAACGACCGCACCATCAGCTGAGCTTGATCCTCAACCTTGCGTCACAGGCAAGGACTTTTATGGGCCGGATGGCGTCTACCCGTTTGCGGGGCGCGAATGCGCCCGGGCGTTCGCGCTGCAGTCTACGGAAACCTCAGACTGCCACGAAAACCTTGACGGTCCGTCTCTCAGCGCCCTGCAGCACGTGGTTCTCCACACGCTAACCTGGCATCAGGATTGGAGGAATGAATTTGAACTGGCGCTAGTGTATAGCATTGCACATGACGCCATTCAACCTGCAGGGCTGGGCGGCATGGAGATGGAAAACCTCCGAGAGTGGGAGGGCCGTTTCTACTCCAAGTACGACATCGTTGGCAGCGTCGTGGAGAAGGCCATCCCGAGCTGAGTTCTCAGTGGGGCATTCACGAAGCGCATCCGCACCGGCCTTGCCCTTGTTGGACTGTAGGTTGATGCCTGCAGCACCGACTTCAGATCAGTCGTGTTGAGTCGGACGCAGTATCCGTATTTTGAACAATGTGGACAGCTCTGCTGAATTTGCGGCCATGCTGGTGGCTGTGTACCTGGTACGACTGTAAACGTGAACCCCAGTGTCGGGGGAGGTGTATCAGTGTCAGCGCTGACCTACTGACCTGATTGACACAGAGCTGCACGTGGGACCTGATAGGACTATAGTAGCCTGCCTTAAAAACCAGGGGAAACAAGCTCGTATGCGGCTCAAAAGTGGTGCAATCGACAGCGCTGCTCCTGGCGAGCACGACCGTGCTCTTGTTTACTAAAAGATCCCATTCTTCAAACATTTGTACTGAGCTGCCGCCGCCCAACACTGGTAAACCCTGCCAATAGTGGGTAAACCCTGACGCAAGAGTCAGTTCACAGCATTCCCGCACACTAGGCACAACATCTATCTCTCTCTCTAGGCACAACGCTCTCCAGCCACAACGCGAAGCACACGCTGGTATTGCTCTCTGGACATCTGCCCCACGGCATTGTCAGCTCACGCCACGGCGCTGCCAGTACACAGGCATAACGCCGATGGCCTGCCAGAGCAACCACACGGAGCTGAAATGCGAGTGCTGCACGGACCCTATAAACACACATGCAAACGATTACATTTCGGTGAGTCAGCCGCTGCTGAGTGCGGTCTTTGGTCAGTTTTCGAAAGCCTGATCCCAACTTGGAGGCTTCGCAATCTGTACGCGGTGTTCCAAGCGTGATCTGGTCGCCATACTGCGCAATGCGAGCCTGACGGGTTTCTGCTGCCACAAGGTCACATGCAGCGACCCAAACTGTCGGGGAGGCTATGGCCACGTCGAGTGAGTCCTTGCATTCCACTGCTTGCGTGGGCGACCCTCCTGTGCCGCCGTGTCTTATGCACATGCATGCCCGATATGCGTGCGTGTACTGCAAGTTGGCAACCCCGTGCTCATGCATTGCGCCCGGAATGCTCGCAGGTGCTGCAAGGAGTATCTTGTTGCGCTCACGATTTTGTGCAACAGCAAAGCGCTTCTCAAGAAGAGGGTGCGCTCATCACATCTCACGCTGCCGATGCCGGTGGCTCATCCGCGTACTTGCCGGCGCAACCCTCAGCATGCTCTTGCGCGCTGCAGGCCCAAATACAGCATCGGCCACACCTGGAGCTGGTTCGCAGCCACTGCTGGGTCGGCAACAAGACGGACGAACGCTGCAATGGCCATGTTGTCGACGTGCGCTTTTCTCACATGCCTCGGGCACCTGGGTCTATGTGTGCTGGATCTCCTTGCAGGGATCTGCCAGCACCGCTGCTCGTTTCGTGTGATGCCCCTCCACCTCTACTCCAGCAAACAGCAATGCTGCCGGTTTTCGCAGAAGCTCACGCGCCAACAAGTCAGCTGGTTGTACTTTCCAGTGGCCCCGCAAGTGCCAAGCGGATGCAACCACGCTGACTTTGTGGATGTGCCCGCAGACGGAGTACGTGAAGGCTCTGGCCCATGTGCTGAAGAAGGAGAAGAAACTTGCGGCGGTGGAACATGCCGCGCCGGCGCGCAAGCCCAAGCCGAAAAAAAAGGCTGGGCCGGCGCAACCGCAGACGCGCGGCCCCGCCAGGTATGTGTATCAAACGCAAGCAACACACGAGGTCGGTTGTATGCAGGGTGGACATTTCTTCCTTGATAATCGTGACTGTGGAGCCGTTTGCATGGTTGGTACCAGCTGCATCACTGGATTTGCCTCTTGTAATGCAGCGGCGGCGTAGAGGCAGTTGGCCGCAAGCGTGATATTGAGATTGTGCCGCTGGCGGCCCGTGACAACCGCCTCGGCACCAGCAGCAAGCCCAAGCAGGATGATGAGACTGCCGGCAAGGTGCGACCGTCTGGCGTATCGCCAGCGAAACAAAGATTTGTATCTCGAGGATGCAGGTCCGACTATCTGCACTTGGTCCGAACCCTCGTTTTGTTGTTCGCAGGCAAAACACCTTATCCTGTGCCGCTACATACAGTCAAGTGTTGGCCAGTGAGGTTCCCCCTTTTCCTGCTGGCTGAGCCGCATTTGTTTGCCATTGCAATCGCCAGCCTTGCTTGCTCCTGCTGCTGGCGCTACCCGGCCAGCCAGCCTGCCAGAGAAGCCTTCTCCTCGTGTGCACCAGCAGTATGTGCCTAGGCTACTCATCCGTCTTTCCTAATACCTTTGCACGCGCGCACTGCAGGTGCCCGTTGCACGACTGCCCCTTCGCCCACAGCGAGGAGGAAATTGCCGAAAACGAGCAAGTTGCCAGGTTTGCCTTGGGTTTCTTTGCTTACTAGGCCTGCATGTGCCTCTGGAAACGGCACACATTGCCGCCAACATCTGCAGCTGTCTTGTTTGGCGCTGACGACTCCGCGCATGCGCATGCGCAGAGAAAAGCAGCAGCTGCAGAAGGCGGTCAAAGCATCCAAGAAGCAGTCCAAGCGTACCCGCGGCCCCGCTCCTGATGCTTTCGAGGGTGCGCACGATGATCGGCATCATGTGGTGTGCCAGATGGCAGGAAGGGCACCGAGATCTGTGTCATGTGGTCATGTCCGCTGCATGCAGCTACATGGCGTTCCATCTGACTGGCTGAACGTGTGCTGTCGCTGCATCGCCTTGCTGGTTGCATATGAGCATGGTACACATTCTCAGGAAGTCGTGTGACTTTATACCGGTCGGACAACTGTTGACGGCAGCTGCCTGCGGATTCTGCAGAGCTGCCCGAGGGAGCGATGGAGCTGGCCGCGGGTCACCGCTCCATTTCTATGGCAGGCTCCGAATGGGAGTTCCCTCAGGTGTGAACATCTCCTCATGCATGGCTCTACATGCACTCTTGACTGCGCTTTCCTTGCTGCTCAATCCCGTACTGCCAGTGAGCAAGCCGCAAGGTTCGAGCATGGCCTTTGGACATGAGGCGTTCCGGCAGCTCACAAGCCACAGCCTCCCGACTCCTTGTGTCTTAGCATAGCGATCCAACATGACCACTGCCCTGCGCTGATGCACACGCACTGCACAGAGTTCAGCCAGGTCGCGGTATTTCAACCCCCTCTTCTGGGGTCTGCCACAGGACCACTACTCTGCGCCGACGCACCCGCAGTGGCAGGCGGACGGCATCGACGAGGACGCCGGCTGGACGGAGGTCAACCGGCACAAGGCGCCGGCGGCGGCGGCAGCAGGAAGCACCGCCGCGGCGATGTGGGGCGGCGGCGCCAACGGCTTCGGTTCAGCTGGCGGCAGCGGCGGCGGCCATGGCGGCTCCGCCAACGGCTACGGCGGCTCAGCCAAGGGCTTTGGTTCGGCGGGCGGCGGTGGCGGCTTCCCGCCGCGGCCGCCGGCGCCGCCCTCGGAGCTGTCGGGGTCGCTGCTGGGCGCACGCGCGATGCAGGAGCTCACCCGGTCGGTTGTGCTTGCAGAGCTTGATTTCATCCGGTTGATTTCGTCGAGCCTTTCAGGAAGTGTTGGGGCTTTCTCTGGCATGTTGGTCAGCCATGCACAGCCTCACGTGAGTGCATGCGGTCGCCCACACATGCCTTGTGGCACACCAATTGCTTGACGCCTGGATCCTGTGCTGCCGCAGGTTCAAGCTGAACGCGTGCACAGCGCGGCTGACGCATATGGGCGTGACGTGGCCAATGGCGGAGGCCGCCGCCAAGGCCACTGGCGCCGATGACAACGCCGCCGGCGAGCTGCTGTTTGGAGGTGCGCCTCTCAAGATTGGAGGGTATTGACAACCTTGCTGCGTCAGCTGCTGCTCCGCGAGCTCGCTACTGCATTCGCATGCTGCAACACGGGCCACATGACTAGGGGAGGCAACTGGATTGCTGTGGCACCCATGATGGCGTGCTGCCGTCAGCAAGGATCACACGAAAAACTGAGAAGTCACCAGCTTCCTCCACGCGCTGAGCCGCCACAGCACGAACGGGGCGAGCTGGAGGTGGACGTCGGCGTGTTGTTCGCCGCGGGCCATCTCGCATATACTTTCGACCCCTTCTCCAGGCCCTTGTCATCCCCTTGATCCCCTGCGCGCAGACCTGCTGCAGCACAAGTGGGGGTGGACGTCAGCGCGGCGGTCGCTGCGGCCATGGCGCGTCCAAAGGAAAGACTGGGAACCCGATACATAGCCTCAGCTTCATACGTTCGCAGAGTCGCAGCAGCACGAGGATGGGGGAGCAGGAGCTGGGTGTGGGTGCAGAGGTGCAGAGGCCATCCTATACAAGTGGAAAATAAAACCCAGCCCCCTTCATCCGTAATACATTTGCAGAGAAGCCACAGCACGAGTGGGGCGAGCAGGCGGTGGATGTGGGCGCGGAGGTCGCCGCGGCCATGGCACTGCTGGAGCCGCCGCTGCGGGCCACAAAGCAGCAGGTGGAGGCGGCGATTCTGGGCGCCCGCGGCAGCATGACCGAGGCCACCGAGGTGAGGGCTACATTGCAGCGGCCTGGGTTGTTGGTAACAAATGTAAGATGATTTGCCGCTGCTGGAGCCGCCGCTGCGGGCCACGAAGCAGCAGGTGGGGGCGGCGATCCTGGGCGCCCGCGGCAACATGCCCGAGGCCTCCGAGGTGAGCACTCTGATCTGATAGTCTTCACAACCTTGTCAACTCGGTCGTGTCACAAACGTGCACGGAGGTGCGATTTACATTCGATGTGACACGTCAACTTGTTGCATCTGCACGTCATGGACATGCTGACAGACGTCGGGCACATGTGTGGGGGGGAATCGCTTGCGCTGCGCATGCAGCAGCTGTTCC
>JAABUM010001647.1_pt1 | contig 32400 bp, 64 predicted proteins | sample 5559161 | NCBI WGS metagenome assembly JAABUM01 (sample SAMN10711868, study PRJNA513369) | rock metagenome | isolation source: Antarctica rocks | place: Antarctica: Victoria Land, Siegfried Peak nord
AAGCCAAAGCACTCTTACGTGATTGAGACGAGCGCTCTACGCCTGTGCAGACGGTGAAGCGGATACATGGCGTGCTGTCGGAGAGCGTCGAGACTCCGACGGCTGGCCAGTACATCTCGGCACAGGTGGGAAGGCGCTGCTTTCCTTTCAACATCTTCTGTCAGCGCGACAATGATGCAGGAGCCTGTGTTTGTTATTGAACAGTTGTTAGTAGTTGCAATAGCACTTGCGGGCAATGTGTTAGTCCAGTATGGTAGTGACACCCATGACTCTTGACGCAGGGCACGATCCGCGCGCAGCACCCGGCAGCGCGACGTCCTGCCATCCCTCCCACCTGGCGCCCCTCCTTCACTGCTGGGTGCGGCCCTTGCCAGCACAGCTGCTGTGGCGCAAATAGGACAATGTCGAATTACTTGCTGTTGCCCCAGTATTCCTCCGACGGTACGAGTGTGGTCATCTGAACAGCAGCATCCACAACAGTGCTCTGTGGTGTCCTGCTTGCTAACGTGGCCATAAGTGCCTGCAGGCCCACGCCCCTGGCGAACGGCGGCGCCGCGCTGCCTGCAAATGGTCACGCCAATGGCACAATGTCGCGCAGTCAGTCGCCTGCGGCGGCGGTGACCTCGGCCATGCCGGACCTCGGTCTGGAAGCACGCAACGTCGGCCAGGGTGGAGCCGGCGAGGCTGACCAGCCACTACTTGAGATCACATCTGACGCGGTGTGAGCCGCCAGGAGAGAAGAGCGCCGCTGTGGCGCATGGCACCGGCGCAAACCCATCAGCATAGTTGCATTGCATGACGGACAGCTGGAGGCGATAATAGCATCGCCCCAGAGCATCAGAGAAGACTTTATTCTATAGTTTCCGCGGATCCGTCCGCCGCCAACTGAGTGTACTGTGGTGGTGAAGTCGTGAAGTGCAAATGGATCTGTCCGTGGACATTGTAAGGAGCATCGTGGTTTGCTTCTTGTGTCTAGGGGGAGGCGCCATCATGTTGTGAATACCTGAAGCCATTTGCAGTGACACGTCGCCCTCCAGTTGCCACAGGCTGAGCAGGTGCCACGTCCAGGGTTTATCCGGACAGCAAGGCATATCTTGGGGCACGAAGGCGGCCTGCCGAGCGATCTGTACAGTAATCTTCCTTTCTTTCTCGGCTGCAGCTCCGCAAATACACAGCAAAGCCAGCAGATTGTGCCCCATTTGTGCCGCCGAGGCCTGAAAACCGACACGACCATTCCGGCAAATGTTGTGACAGCGCACAGGGCGTCAGATTGAGGAAGGGCCGTGCAACAGGCGGCCATGGCTCCCTTTCAGCACTTGCTGCCCAGCCCGGAGCACGCCATGGCGGTCGGAGCCGGCGCCATGCTGCTGGCACAGCAGCGGACAGGGCTGCAGTGGCAGCAGCCGCACCCACAACAGCGCCCTGCGTATGCGCAGTTGCAGCAGCGGCAGCGGTGTGCGCCGGTGGGGCTGCAGGCGACGCTGCAGCCTCTAGGGACGTCGCTGTCGCAGCAACATCTTCCAGCTTTCCCCGGCGGATTTCTCGCGTACGCCGGCCACGTGCCCAGCTATCTCCAGGTGCGTGTGGCCCACTCTCGGCCGGATCAACACGGGGCACGCTTCTACCACTGCCAGTCGCTCATTCCTCGCCTCCAAACAGCACAGAGTACATGATTACAAGCCCAAGCAGTTGCCAGGCGCTGCTCCGGCGGGAGACGCGAACCTGAGGTTCCAGCAAGCCCTCAACATATAGAGTGTGCAGCGCTGGATACCCGCGGCCTCCCGCTGTAGGCGGGCACCGCAGCAACATTGTACCATGCGTGTGATCTTCGACGCCGATGGGCAGCTCAGTTGGCCCCGGTCAAATGCACAGCAGCGTAAGCTTGGCCATCCGTCAGATCAGTCAGCAGTCGGCAAGCCCATCAAGTGCCCGCCAGTCCCTCGGCAGCCGCAAGGATCATCCTCAGTCGATAGCGATCAGCCGGTGCTCCGTGTGGCCTCGACGGTCCTGTCCTCGGACAGCGACAGCGTCGCGTCCTCCCCCAAGTCGAGCAAGTCGTCTCGCGAGGTGTGCGTCGGCCGGACACGTGCCCCGCCCACGAAGTGCGGCGAGCAGTCTGCTGGCGATTCGATGCAGCTCAGACACCCTTTCTTTTCGCCCTGCTGCCGGCTCGGCAGTCGGCCATCCGCATTTGCATGTGCAGCGTCGCCGCCACCCCTACATGTCGGCGACGGCACCATGGCCAGGAGGGTTTCAGCCGACATACCATGCAGATGAAGCCCCCAACGCGCCCCAATCAGCCTGTAAGCATTGATAATACTGGCTCTCGTGTTCTCCTTGCTCTTGCGCAGGCATCGAAGCTGCCACAGGGGCTGCCGCCAGCTCAGCACCCAATGAATGCAACAGCCTCTGCAACGCCATGCATACCATGCACCACGTTCCAAACATGCAGGTTACCTTCTCTTACATTCCTTCCGCAGGCGTCGGAGCTGCCGCAGGGGCTACCGCCGCCGCTGTACCGGCTGCTGGACCCGCAGGCGCCGGTGGAGCTGCCGCCCTGCGGCGCAAGCGGCCAAGCCCTGGCGCCGCTGGACAACCGGGAGCTGGACAAGCTGGTCGCGGGGCTGGGCCGCTCCAAGGCCACCTGGCGCCGCGCGCTCATGCTGCACCAGTGGCTGCAGGTGGGCAATGTGGCATTGTTAAAATATTGTGTGAAAACGTCATGTAAAGCTCAGTAGGGCAACGCCATGGCCTGGCAGCCTTTGCTGCCAACATCTGCTGCAGTGGCGCTTTGCAGTTGCAGCCTGTCAGGCCTGCATCGTGCATGCGCTTCTGCTCCGTGATGGCATTCGATGCAAAACAGAATTTGAGAGTCTGACATCGCATGCAGATGTGCGGGCATGCGCCGGACGCGCGGCTGGCGACGACGCTCGTCCGCGTGTGCAGCCAGCACGGGCAGGCGCTGACGGCGCTGGGCCTGTACGACTGGATGCGCGCCGGCAAGGCCGCCGGCGGCGGAGCCTTGACGCCCACCGTCTTCACCTACACTGCTGCGATGCGTGCCGCGCTCGCCGGCAACCTGCTGCCCCGCGCCTTCCAGGCGAGATATGCTCCACGCTGGGCTCTAGCAGCTGCATTGACAAGCGGCCAAGCATGCGGCACAGTGTATTGCGCAGCCGCCAGCAGCGCAGCTGGCTTTACGGCATTGCGGCTCCAAAGCTGGGCATCCGTGCAACCCGGCTGCAGGCGGTCTCACATGCTTCAGCCTCTTGGGGCCCTTCAGCCACTTGAGGTTCCTTGGAGCGAAGCAGCAGTTTCTATTGTGAACCGCCGGTGGGTGCTCATGCGCAGGTGTGGGACGACGCGGTGACGGACGGCTGCGAGCCGGACTGCCGCATGGCGACGACGCTGATCGAGGTGCGTGTTGCGCTGCCGGATCCTGGCAAATTGAAATTTTTACCCCGTGACCTTGGCGCCGCTTTCCTTGGCGAGACCTGCTCCCCCTTCTCGTCATTCTGGCTGCATCCTGCCCGGCCGCACAATGCAATACCTGCCTGCTCTGACCTCATTCGATTCACACCTGACAAACCCTGCAAACGAACCACGCAGGTGTGCGCGCGCGCCGGCAGCACGGAGCGGGCGCTGGCGACGTACGACACGATGCGCGCGGCGCCGCCGGGTAGCCGCATGGCGCCCAGCGTGCACGCGTACACCGCCGCGATGCGCGCCGCGGCGGAGGGCGGCCGCTGGCAGCGCGCCCTCGACATCTGGGACGACATGGCCCGCGCCGGCTGCCGCCCCACCGGTGCGCACCTCGAGGCTTTAGTTTGAAGGGGTTTGATGCACTGAAGCGCAGTGCCACTCAGCAACGCTGCTAGCGCGGCTCCATGCACGTTGCTGTTCGTTGAATCGCCTGTTGATTGAATCAATGTTGCTGTCAGACAAAGACTCTGCTCGTTGATTGAATCAATGCTGCTGTCAGTGAAAGACACTGCGAGAGCTCTTGCTATCAATCTGCCGCTCAAAATGACGTTGGTGCGCAGGCCACGCCTTTGCGGCGGTGATCAGTGCCTGCGCCGCGGGCGGCGACTGGCGCCGCGGCGCCGCGCTGTTCGACGAGATGCGGGGCCGCTGGGGCATCAAGCCCGACGTCGTGTCCTGCACCGCCCTCGTCACCGCCTTTGGCACCGACGGCCAGTGGTCGCGCGCGCAGCAGGTGCGATAGTGCTCCCGTCTCACGGTTCTTTTGAACTGTCCCTCCTGAAGTTTCTCGTCTGATGTGTACGAGTAATGTAGTTGACAGTGCAGTCGGTTCTGTAAGTGCTTTGTTTATCAGCATAAGTGAAGTCTGCCCTCGAAGCTCACGCATTGCGGCCTGGTGCCACAACAGGTGGTGGACTGGATGCACAGCGCGGGCATCCGGCCGAACGTGCGCACGTACACAGCGCTGGTGGGGGCGCTGGGGCGCGGCGGCCAGTGGACGCGCGCGCAGCGGCTGCTGCGGGACATGCGCCGCGGGCAGCCCTGGGGCGGCACCGAGCCCAATGCCTACACCTTCTCCGCGCTGCTCAAGACCATGGGCGAGCAGGTGCTTGCCCATTGTATTTGCTTTCCCATCTGATCTGCCGTTCCCCATGCAGTGCAAGAGGCACGATGACACAAAATCGCTTGCGCAATCGCCTGTCCATCTCAGCACCGTATGCTAAGACAGCAGTGTGGCAATGAGATGATCTTCAAACCAGCTCCTGCCGACGGTTGCTGCTGCCCCCGAAATACAGGGCAAGTGGCAGCTGGCGGAGTCGGTGTTCGAGGAGCTGGAGACGGAGGCCCTGGGGCGGTTGCCGTACTCGCCGCACTCCGGCTGCGACGCCGCCGAGCTGGCCACGCCGCCGCTGCCCGTCACCGGCAACGCCGCCGCCGCTGGCAACCCCTGGTCCGCGGCTGAGCTCTCCGGCGCTCTTCCAGCGCTGCCGCCCAGCCTTGGCGCGGGCAGCGTGTCGATGGCGTCTGTGCCCAGCGAGCTGAATGGCGTCTGGCTCGGCGGCGGCGCCGCAATGGGCGGTGCGGTGAGCGGCAGCGACGAGAGCTGCGACACCGCGATGCGGGCGGGGTCGCCGCGCAACAGCGGCACCTTCAACCCGCTGGAGGCGTACGGGCTGCTGCCCACCTCCCTCGCCGAGCAGGTGTGGCCTTCAGACATACTCAAGCTACGAGGCTGGTATCAATATGAACATGCCGCGCACAAGCATGCTGCACGCTTCATGCTGCATTGCCAATGGCACTGTCTGTGTTTGGTTTCGCTGTTGCACTGTGTCTTGCAGGCATGGACCTACGACAGCAAACTCTAGAATGGCATTTAGTAAGCTGCACCTGAGAACAAGCGTCTGCAAACCTCTAAACCCTGTGATCCGGCGCTGCAGGTGCTGGACTTCCCGGAGGAGCGGCAGGCGCTTGCGGACTCGCTGCCGGACGACTTGCCGGGGCAGAGCAACTGCGGCGCCGCCGACGCCTGCTTCGCGTCCTTCCCAGAGCCGCCGCCGTCTTCTGCGGCAGCGGCGGCGGCAACCACCGCCGGTAACACTGCGCAGTGGCGGCGCCAGCCGGCTGCCGGCGCCGGCCGCGGTGCGGCGGACGGCGGCGCGGCGGCCGCCCCGGACGTGCAGCGGCAGCAGGGCGGCAAGCCGGCTGGTCGGCAGGGGCGCAGCCCATTGAACGAGGTGGTGGTGGGCGCCATGATGGCCGCCTACGAGCATGCCGGCCAGGTCGACAAGGTGTGAAGCCCTGCTTGCTGCGCATGGGGTTCCTAGGCTTGCTAGACTGTTCATAGCGCGAGCCATTGCCTGCTCAGCCACCAGCTTCCCTGCTGCATGCCAGTGCACTGTCAAATCTGTGCGGTGAGCAGCGTTTGCTTGATGTGCACAATGTCCGAGCAACTATGCACAGCCGACAGGCAGCAGCTGCAGGCAACGTTGAACTTTCACGCGCAGCTCTTGACCTGGTTCCTGATACCTACTCTACATGTTGCTGACGAGTGTTCCATTGTCATTGTGGCGCAGTGTGTCGGCATGCTGGAGCGAGCGCGCCGGGTGGGCATCGCGCCCAATGCCATCATGGTCAACACCGCGATGTCGGCGCTCGGCAAGGCGGGACGGCCGGCTGACGCCACCGCGCTGTTTGCGCGCCACCTTGCGCCAGACGCGGTTGCGCACGAGACGCTCGTCGCAGCGCACGGCCTGGCCGGCGACGCAGCCGCTGCCGAGGCGGCATTTGCCGCCATGCAGGCCGCGGGTCACTCACCGCGCGACTACTCCTACACCGGCCTGGTGCGTGCCATGGCATCAAGCTTTCAGTCATTAGCCATGCAAAGATTGCTTGCCCATTACAGCTTGTATCTTCCTTGTCGAGCTTGAACCATGCAGAAGCTTCTTGCAGTGCAGTGACGATGACGATGCAAAGCTGCCCTCGGCCAATGGCGGTTTCCCGTGCAGCCCTGCAGCAGTCCCGCTTTCACAATGTCCTCGAGGAGACTTGTTGACCCCCTGCACTCGCTGCACTTGACAGGTGTCGGCGCACAGCCTGTCGGGCGACTGGCTTTCGCCTCTCACGACGCAGCAAAGGACTCGGAACTGACCTTCTCCACTATGTTTCTCCTTCAGGTGTCGGCACACAGCCTGTCGGGCGACTGGCGCGCGGCGCTGGACGTGCGCCGCCGCATGGCCGCCGCCGGTGCGCCGCCCTCGGTGCACGTGTACAATGCGCTCATCGCCGCCGCGGAACGCGCCGGCCAGTTCGATGCCGGCCTCGCGCTGCACGCCGCCATGGCCGCCGACGGCGTGGCTGCCGACAGCATGACGGCTCAGCTGCTGGCGGGCCTGGGGCGTGCGGGCGCTGCCTACATTGGCGGGCAGCAGGCCGCCGTGACGGCGCTGTCTGCCGCGGTCGCCGCTGCCGGCAGCGTGCTCATCCACAACGGCGCCATCTGATTCTTCCGGTTTCTCCGGCTGCCGCGACGACTGCCGCGGCGGTCCAAGGCCGGCCACCAGCCGCATGCGAGAGCCTGAATCACCCCTGTGGGCATCTGGTCTGCAGGTCGAGACGAAACGAGCAACATCTGGCCAGACGGCTTGCGCAGATTTCGCCGTGCCAGGCACCTCTGCAGTGGCAGACTCGTGTTTGAAGTCTGCAGGAACTGTTTCACAGGCACAATTGCTCAACAGCAAGGCCAACTTCAGGGAACCTGCTATGATATATATTGCTGCTCTGGGTTTCGAAGGGAAGGAAGTTGGTCGAGCCAGTCCTTAGAGCTTTGCCAAACATTTTCAGCGCATTCTGACGGTAGGCAAGTTGACAGGTTCGACGTTTTGCTGCTTTGTGGTTCGGCATCTTCCCACGTGGATAATGATTGCTGGAAGTTGAAGAACATATACAGGGTGTAAATCTAGGGTCGAAACCGCGTGGTGCAAGCCCACCCCTACTGACGCCTAATCCCCTGACATGCTGCCTCTAGTAGGCAAGCTCAACATTGCTGCGCAAGGACTCGGAACCATCATGATGCTGAGTGCACTGTGACCCGCCTGCAAAGTGCTTGTCAATTCCCACTCGTCCAGGTACCCAAGAGCGTCATGCTGCTGAGCTGAGCTGCGCCGCCGCCTGGGCGGCCTGCCCGGCACCCTCCACCAGGCTGACCATCACGACATTGTCGCCGCGGACAAACACCTGCTTCAGCGTGCGCCGCCGCACCTCCTGCTTCCTGCCCCACCGCATGCGCTCCCGGCCAGCTCCGCCCTCCGCCGCGGGCGCTGCCGCTGTGCTGGCCCCTCCCTCTGGCAAGGCGGCCTCATCAGCAACGGGCTGGCTGTCTGCCCCGCCGCCGCCGCCCGCTGCCGCCGTTGCCCTGCAAGCAGCCGCTGCGGCCGCGTCAGCTGTCGCGCCGCCCGGCGCCAGGGGCCGGGCCGGCAGTGTGCGGCACACCCGCAGCAGCACGGTGTATGCCTCCTGGGCGTCCCGCAGAATGAGGTTCATGTGCTTGTCGAAGCCCGCCAACGTGCCTGCACGGCACCAATGTCAGACGCTCAGACTCCTCTCGCAGTCGAGTTCCTGGCGCATCAGCAACCCGGGCCCCAGGCCATGGACAGAATAAAGGAGCACCCCCAAGACAACGGTCGATCACATTGCAGCATAGCTTCGTGCAGCTGGCATTACCATCCATTGTTTTTGACATCAAATTGGCATTGGAAGAAACCCTTCTGATGCCTAGGCACATAGTTGGCACAATTCAGATGTGCAGGCTATCCGAGGCACATGCGTTTGGCATCTTGATCTCTGGAAGGCAAACTAGTTGGTGTTGAGATTTGAGCACCTGTTGCGACGCCGCGGACGCCGCGCGCATGTCGTGTCACCACCCTTACGGCGCCCCTTGCCTTGTACGCGCGCCGCAGCAGCGTCAGCGGCCCCTGCTGCACGCCCGCCGCTATGGCGTCTAGCGGCTGCTCCCGGGCGGCCGCCCTGGCCGCCGCCGCCACGGCGTTGGCGGCTCGCCCCTCCTGCTCCTTCCTGTGCTGTTGCGACTTCTGCGCCGGGGCAGGAATGCGGGACATTTCAAGGAGCAGCTGTGCTGCAGGTGCATGTACTTAGTGTGACGGACATGGAGAACAAGCGTGGTCAAACATCATTACTCATGGCCGAATCCTTCGGGAGAGTGTGTTGGGATGGAATCGTGGACCGCCTGGATGCTTTAAAAGCGAGGTGCATTATGAGGCTGGGAGGTGTACCGAAATGGCGGTTCGGTCAATGGGCGGCAGCCAGTTGGGGTCCTCAGGCGGCAGCAGGTTGCGGCACTGGAGCACGAAATTCAGCGGCAGTGCATTGGGATTCGGTGGCCGCAGCCTGCACAGATGGATGCGAACCATCAATCAGCACCTTCCAGGGCCATTTCTGGCGCAATGTAGCAGCATAGGTCACATACATCAAGTCAGCAATGTTCGTTGGGTTTCGTCTTCAAACAAGGCGAGGCGAACAACCTGTCAGGGACAAGCACGCTCACCCTGGTGTGTACAGTGCACGCAGCGGTTCGAACTGCGGCGAAAGGAAGTCCAGTCCCGCATGGTACTGCTGCTGCTGTAGCGACGGCGGCGGCGAAAATGGCGGCGGCGGCGGCGGCAGGACTGCCTCAGCAGCCGTGGCGGCTGCCAGCGACGGGCACGCAGTGCCGTCAGCTCTGCCGGAGGGCGGGTGTGGCGCCTCCGCGCTGCCGTAGCCGCCGCCATTGCGTGCGCTGCGGTGAGGCTGGTGCGGACTGCCGCGCCGTGGGCGGCCCAGCTGCGGCGATATGCTGCGGCGGCGGCGGGCCGCCGGCTCAGGTGACCTGTTGCCGTGACGCCGATGGGGATCCGGCGTCCTGCTTCTCTGCCTCTGGCTGCTGCTGCTGGGCTGGCTGCTGCTGCTGGGTCTGCTGCTGCTGCTGGGTCTGTCGCCGCCACCGTCCCACACCTCGCCGCCGGGTGGGCGCGCAGTGCCCGATGGCCGTGTGGGCTCTGCCTTTGGAACCGGCGACCTGTCTGGCCGCTGCCTGCTGCCGCTGGATCTGCGGCTGTCGCGCGGCTCGCGTTCCGGTGCCGAGGCCCGCCGCTCGCCGCCTTGCTGCGCCCCGTCGGCTCGCCGCCTGTGCTCCGAGCGGTGCTGCGGTGCTTCCTGGCGGCGGCTGTCCAGTGCGGCTCTCTCTGGCGGCACCCGCCGCCCTGGCGCGTCCGATGGCCGCCGGCGCTCTTCATCACGAGCGCTGCTGCGGGGCTCCGCGGCTGTGGTGGCGCCTCTGTGCCGCGCAGGCTCGGGCGATGCCCCGCGCCCTGAGCCTGGAGTGAGGTGCAATGTGTCATCACCAATTGCAGGCGTCTGCGAGTCTCCGGTTGCCAATCCAGCGTAATCGTACCGCGCCGACTGCAACTGCCAGCATCTGCACGCCCACCACACATACCTGCTGCTGGTTGCTGAGCGTCCTGCTGCTCCGCCGCGTCTGTGGGCGGGCTGCGGCGGCCAATGTCGGCGAAGTATCGTCGGCCAGGCGGGAGTACCATAGGCGGCGGCGACGGTGATGGTGTGCCCCGACACTCCAGGGACAGCTGACTGTATTCATCGTCGCCGTTCATGTTGGGCTGCGCCCGCACAGCGCCAACAGTGCACGCACTGGCGGCCTAGATCAGCGGTGTAAAGGTTGGCACAGCATCTGAAACGATCACAAGCTGTGAAGTGCACCAGAATGGCTTCTTACTGGCCACTCTTCATCTGACTATTGCACCGATCACCAGGTTGGATTTACCAAGCAAACGCTGCCTGCGCAGACCCGATAGGATATGCGCCCATGCAACAACGTTCTCCGTGCTTGTGTTTTCAAAGCAGCATGAACTGTAAACAGAGAGTTCCTGACAAAGTGGCGCTGAACGCTGATCAAAAAATAGGCTTGCGGAGTTCGGCTGACACAAGTGGCATGCTCTTCCACGATCAGGACAACTGTGGCATTTGCATGTGATAAATACTTGCACATCACCTTGAAAGTGGCGCGCTACGACGCAGCGCCGGCGCAGCTGCTGCATTGTGCCAGATCAACATCTGAAGCAAGTAACAGAGTTTCGGGCCTGAATCAACTTGATTGCTCCAGAGTCTCAGTTCTGTCCCCAGACTATGGATGTGTTGCATCTATCGCGCCACTTCCTCCGGCTGCAGGCCAGCCATGTGGCATCTCTGCCGGGGCCGCCGCCGGGTCTGTTGTGTACTTGCGGCGCATGCAAGCAGCATGTTTGGCATTGCATGACCGAGACATCGTCTCCATTCAGGAGGGGACCTGAACTGATCACTCGACGTCCCTGCTGAATGCAGGCCCGCCAGATGCTGAGGGCGTCATTACGGCGCACAAGCTGTTTGCAGTCGGCGCGTGGGTGGAGGATGTGCAGGTGCGTTGACGAATATGTGCAGCGATGCGCCTCCATGTTCTGTTGATGTGGATAGCGCAAGGCTTTCCATGTCCGCAGGCTTGACCTGCAGCAGAGGTACTCCGTTCTGCTGTCGCATGCCAGCGGCCGCCGGATGCATGCATGCCTGACAATGCAACATTGCACTCTTGTAGCTCACATATCAAACGCACGAATGGCTTGTTATTTGCAGGAGGAGCACCTGGCGGTAATGGGACTGACTGTGCGGTCCTCACAAGGCGCCATGCTCGATGCCACACCACAGCGGCTTGCCTCCTGGCGGCATCCCGGACGTGTCACGGCACTGCAGGTATGACACGTGTCGCATGCAGCTGCAGGCCAAGTGCTGCGACTATGATCTGGCATTTGAATGCGCTGCATTGGCTGGTTTGAGAATCCTCAGGTCCAATCGAAGTCGGACACCCGCTGTGCATTGCTGAACTGAGGCTGATTGATAAGTCCATTGTGCGGTTATCTGCGTGCAGGTTGCAGACTATGGGGGCGGCGAGATTGCCATCTTCAGCGGTGGAGCGACGGGCGCCGTGTGCCGCCTGTCGCTGGCAGTCCCGCTTGCGCCCGGCGCCGGGCCGCAGGACATCCAGGCATGTCGCCATCCACCATGGCCTGTGCGGGTTTGTTGTGCTGGAGGAGCTGACATTGGATTGAATACTCTAGAACGGATGGTCTTGAACCTGCTCAAACGTTATGATGCCAAGTTTGCCGATGTCGCCTGCCGCCAAACCGGGCCCCAGAGCCAGACACTGTTCTCTGTCACGCTCACAGCTGATTCGTTGATCTGTTCGTGGGCTATCCATATCTCCTCTTTTGCCGCGCAGCTACGTGCCGGTGGGTTCGAGGGCGCGGACCTGCTGCCGTGGGCGCAGCTGCATGCCGGGCCAGTGACGGGACTCTCAGTGCAGCACGACACCGGCGAGCTGGCCACCTGCGGCCTGGACGGCCGCGTCTTCCTGCTTCCGGCGACGGTAAACTGCAGCTTCACTTTCCGGCCTGGCGGTAACCCTGCTCGCCTCGACGTCTTGCTCACCCGGCCATGCCCTGACAGACCCTCAAATAGGCGGCGGTCCTTCTGCCTTGCGCACTCGGCGCACCTTCCCCGTGACTCCAGCCTCGACTGAGCTCACGTCCCTGTGCGCAGGCGGAGGCGGGCGCTGCGCCGCCGCAACCGTTTGCTGACTGCGGGCGGTCGACCTCCTTCTGGGCGCTCGCCTGGTCGTCGCCGCAGACCTTGGTGACAGCTGGCACCACGGGTGCGCGGCTTCAGGGTTTAGCTCTCCCGTCCTGGCCCAATCGACAGGAATCCAGTTGGATCATCAACGTGTCGAGGCTTGATATGGCTGCTACCTCCTGGTCACAGCGGGGCTTCTTGAGCGGGCCTTCCCGCCGGCATCCACCTGGCCCACCCGTCTTTGCAGCTCTCATCTCTGACCGCGTCGCAGGCATGTGCGTGACACTTGTGGCTCCTGCGCTGCAGGGGGGCTGGAGGTATGGGAGAAACGGTCGCCAGGGCAGCCGGTGGCGCGGTCGCCTCTTTCATGGGGCGCCGCCGGCTGCGCAGCTGCAGACGCCGCCCAGGTACATCTGGGCTTTGCGTTTGCGGACTGCTGGCTGCTCGTTTCACCTACAATCCTGCACATCCACTGTCAGGCTGACGGCTGCCGAGGCTCCCGTTGCAAATGGTTTGTGTTGTGCTGCCGTGCACAGGGGCGGGTGCGGCGCATCCACAGCCTGGCGGTGCACCCCGCGCAGCCGCACCTGGCGGCCAGCGGCGCCTCCGACGGTGGCCTCGCCATCTGGGACCTGCGCTTTGACGCCGGCAGCCCGCCGCAGCAGGCGGCCCTGGACCAATCCCACGTCGGCGCCGTGCTCAAAGTGCGGTTCAGAGTTTCGTTAAAACGTGATTCACTACCAGACTGATGCTCAAAGTGCTTGCTTCACACTTGTTGTGGCGGCCTACTCATGTGGTGACAGGGCAAGGGCAACAGCAGCATGCCGCGTCCAAAGTTTTGGCAATTGTCGCTACGAATAGGCGGCAGGAAGCTTTTCTTGCATAGGGCGCATGCATACGGGTTTGGGCGTGCAAAACTTGATACACACGCACACACGAAGACAAGAATGCAATCATTTGTTTCTCTGCAGGTGGAGTTTGACGCCAGCGACGCCGCAAGCGGCGCGGCGGCCGCGGAGCCTCGTCTGCTGTTCTGCACGCAAGGCGGCTTCCTGGGCGCGGCGGCACCCGCCAGTGGGCCACATCCGCCGCAGCCGCAGCAGAACGGCTTCAGCGGCAGCAGCCTGGTGAGCCAGACGCTGAGCTGTTACTGTTGTTGATTCAGGGTCAGCTATTGATATTGTGTATCAAGCTCAGCTGCCTGCAGGCAAGGATATCCAGAACCAGGTCAAGTGCTGTTGACAAGGCGCTGGCCAATCAACAATCCTGAGGGTAAAATTCATTGTCACATTGCTTGATTGACATCAAAGTGTCGCATCGAGCACTGCCGCCACTGCACGCAGGGCCGGTCGCAGGACGCCGTCGCGCCGGCGTGGCAGGCGGAGGTGCTGTACCGCGAGGACGCCGCCATCCTGTCGTTCGACGCGCAGGGGCCGGAAGGCCTGCTGGCGGTCACCGAGCAGGAGTGCCTGGTGTTCATGCAGCGCGGTGGGCTGTAGCGCTCGCGTGTGCGGAGTTTTGAACAGCTCGGAGGCTTCCGTGCGTTGCCGTGTTGGTGTCTCATGCACGATGCCAACTGTGGCGCGTGGGGTGCACACCTTGAGACGAGAAGCTCACAGGAGGCGCAGAGCTTGTTTGCTGTGTTCATATCGTGGTGTTCATATCGTGAGCAGTCTCGATCTGGTCGCCTAGGGGTCAACTAAACATTCGTTGCCGGCAACGTGCAATGGTTCTGTGCTTTTCTCTGCCATGCAAGGCCTACGTATGCCGCTCAATACCACCAACTTAATGGAGCTGATTCAACGTCAACACTTGCCATCTTCATTGTTGCTACCTACCTAGAGAACACGAGACGAAGCAAAAGAGGACAAAACAAGCCCAACACCCCTGGATGTCAAATGCTTATTTGCAGATAGGTAGGTGGGTAGCTGAAATGCCAACAGCCGAAGCTCCGTCCTCAGCATGTGCACCTACCGTTTTTGAATGGCTTCGCCACCAGCCATCACCGCCGGCTGTCATGTGTTGGCAAAGGCTGGAACCGGGGACGCTGCTGCGAAGCGCTCATGCGCCACCACAGCACCTGCGAATACGCACAATTTTGCACTCCAGACATTGCGGAACGTCTGCAAAGCTGCAGGTAATGTGCTGGAAGGTTTGTCGACATTCGGCATCAAAACAGCAGCATTGGCTCCATCAGGGACGAATGTGCATTGGCAAGGCGCCAGTTAATGAAATGTGAGGAATGACGGCCGCACCGCTGCGACGCCCGCAAAGACGGCGGCAAAAGGCAGGCCCATGAGCAGCAGGCGCGTGGCGGCGCCGCGCAGCCCGCCAAGATCGTCCACCTCGTAGCGCGGCGGCTGCAGCATTCAGAATCTTCAGCGTTATATGCGTTTAGCGTCAGCAGAAGGCATGGCAGCCCGCCGAGGAAGTCCATATCGTAGCGCAGCGGCTGTAGGGTTCATCAACGTCAGCAGAGGGCAGGGCCGCGCCAAAGAAATCGTCAACTGATGCAGCAGCGCTGTCGATGCACATCTGCCGCCTTTCACCACTCGCACCCACGAGGCCATCCCCGCTGAAGCTGAAGCCGCACTCAGCCCGCGTTGCCTGGCCCGCATGGAGCGGTGCAGAAGGCAAAGCCCCCAACAGCAACAAGGGCGTGCGGCCCGCACTAGAGCAATAACTCACATCCTGGGGGTCCTGCGACATGGACACCAGCTCCTGTCCCTGAAGTGCCGCCTGCGCCTGGCTGCCCGTCTGCTGCGGGTCCGCCGCAGCGGCAGCGGCCTCCGCCGCCGCCGCCGCCTGCTGCTTGGCCGCCTCCGCCATTGCCACCGCCTTTGCTGCCTAGTGTGTGAGACGAGATAGCATTAGGAGCAGGCCTGTTTTGTGAGGCACGGTGAATCAAGAGGTAGGTTCAGAGCTCCTGCAGCCAGGTGCCATGCAGCCGAAAGTATGCGGGCTGCTGCACCTGGTGAGACACTCAACCAGAGACATGCCTTGATACCAGCAGCGCGCATGGCAGCACATGTCAGGTAACCCTAGAAATCCCTCGTGAAGCCAACCTACCTGGTCTTTCATCAGTGCCTCTGCCGCCGCTTTGTCTGCATCGCTCCGCGGCTGCAGCTCGCCGGCATCCTCCCCGGCGCCGGACCCCTGCCCTGCCGCCGCGGCCGCCGCCACCGCCGCTGCGGCATCTGTGCCGCCAGCGACTGCGTCCGCCGGCTGCTCAGGCAGCAGCGCCGCCTGCTGTGCAGCCTCTACCGCCGATTGCTCCGCCGCCGCCACCTGCTGCGCATCCGTTGCCGCTGATTGGCTGGCCGCGGCGCCGCCGTCCGCCGCCTCCAGCGTCAGCCCTGGCAGTCCATCAGAAGTTCGGTTGGTTGCAACTGGAGACAAGCAGCCCTGGGACCGGGCAGCTTCGAACGCCTCAGCAAGCATGTGCTCCGCTGCTGGAAGTCATCTCGACTTGTTCAGGGGTGGGGCAAAAAGCACACATTTCTCGATCGACATCGAAAGGATTCTGTGGAGAAACTCTGCTGGACACAGCCTCGGCAGTCAGCAGCCGCACCCTCAGGCAGCAGGATGAACTTGCGCAGCGTGCTGCCGGCGGGCGCGGTCTCGGAGATGTACACCGCCAGCGCGCGCTCCCCGGGCCCCGTGATCTCCAGCGGCGCGGCCGTCAGCGCCAGGTCGTGCGGAGACGCGACGCCGGGCACCTCCCACTTGCGCTCCACCTTGGCGCCGGCTGCGCGGCGGCACAGGAGTGACAAGACGTCACATGGAGTGCAGTCAGCACAGGTGGGTTCCCACAGACGCTCAATTGTCGGTGGGCCGGAGAGCACCCCACATCCAGCAAGCCACACTCGTCAAAGAGCGAAGATGCCGCTCCAGCTGGGATTTGAAATATCACTACGTTGCAGACCATGTGGCCAAGCAGCGCACCGTAGCCAAAGCTGAGCAGCAGCAGCAACACGCGGTTGGCCTCCCGCTGCCAGCACAGCGCCAGCAGCGAGCCGTAGGGCCCCGCAGTCAGCCCGTACACCGGACCGTAATCTCTCAGGTCCGCGGTGGCCTCCGGGCCGACGGCGGCCGGCACCAGCAGGTCCGCGGGCTGCATGGTGGCGGACTGCACCGGCTCGCCGCCTGCATCGCCGTCGGCATCTCCGGCGGCGGCATCTTCCACAGCATTGGTATCGCTGTCGGCGGCGCCGGCTTCAGCTTCGCCGGAGTCGGCCGCATCGCCGTCTGCGCCGTCCGCGCTGCCGCTGTCGCCGCTGGCTGCCTCCGCCGTGCCCAGCGCGGGGTCGGCGGCAGCATCTGCGCCGGCCGCTGAGGCCGCCTGTTCCTGCAGGATCAGCCGGCGCCGCTGAGCGCGCGTCCCCGCAATGTGCCTGCCGGCCGCGTCGGCTGGCCCCGCTACCCCCGCCGCCGCTGCCCTCTCAGCCGCCGATGGCTGCCCCAGCAGCGTCCGCCGCCGCCGCTGGGATCGCAGCCGGTTCTTGGCGTCGGCGTCCGAGGGCGCCGGCAGCCGCTCGGACGCGAAGCGGAAACGGTGCACGGCGGCAGACTCACGGTCCGCGACGTACAGCGCCTCCTTGCAATCGTCAATCACCAGCCCGTGTGGCACCTCCAGCTGCCCCTGCAACAACGAAGCTGAGCGATGTACCTGTCCATTTGCCGCGGACTGCTTCATCGTTGCACAGCAAGGCGGACTGTGCGGATCAGACACCAGTTCGAACAAGTCAGAGTGACAGGGTGAGCAGGGCTACTGGGCGAGTAGCGCCACGCTGATTGCGCCCCTCACCTCTGCAAGCTTGAACTCGCGGACGAAGGTGCCGTCGGCAGCATACTGCATGACGCGCGCGTTGCAGTAGCCGTCCGCCACAAACACATCGCCGATCCTGGAAAACGTCACCTGCAGGCGCACTCTGTCCTCAGCCACAGCCCATGTAGAGTAGACACACGCATGTGCTGGCCTAGAGCTTGCCACATGAACTGCCGGCAGACTTTGCATATAAGGTGTGAATCATGCTGCCACCCGGTGCTGCCGCAGTGTGGTGCATTGAAACGCTTCCACTGGCCTCGGCCGGCAGAGCATACGAGAATGCGTGTGAACAGCGCACCGCCGTGGGCTTGCACAGGTGCGCGTCGTCATGGCCTGGCTGCAGCGCCTGCCCGATCGCCAGCAGCTGGTTGCCATCAGCGTCGAACTTGAGCGCCTGCAAGGGGTTTTGAAGAACGAATTTGAGGACATGGAAGCTGTAGGATTTTCCGCAGATCCCCAGGTGCATCAGCTGCAAGTGCGGCTCGGAATTACATCGGATTGCATATTGCCTGCAAGCTTGACTCGTCGTCTGCTTTGATGATAGCTTGCCTGGTGAAGGCCGACGTCCGTGACCCACACGGCGCCGCTCGCAGGCTCCACCGCAATGGAGTGCGGCATAACTAGCTTGCCGCCGCCCCAGGACCTGCAGGACGGCAGGGATGCTTTGACGGCATGGCTGTGGTTTGTCTAGTGTCACAGGACCTCTTGAGGGTGTTGTCCACTCACCCCACGGACTGTCCAGGGCCCATCAGGAGGCAATAAACCCTTCCTTCGACAACCCCGGCGGGCAGCTCAAGTGTCCGCTCTTCAGAGATTGCACAGCTTGGCCGCTGGTCTCAAGAGCGCCACCCTCACCCCAGAACCGCTCAGGCGATGCTGGCCAAGAACATACTCGCCAAAACCCCTCAACCAGATGAGCCGTATGAAAACCGCGCGCCTGAGCACGGCGCCGGTGTCCTTGGCCAGCTGCAGCACGACCGGCTCCGCAATGGGCGACTCGTCGGCGATGCGCTCAAACTGGCTAGCGGCGGTGAACGTGTCGCCCGCCCAGACGCGCCCCGCACGATGCAGCACCCACAGCGTGTCCGTCTCCACGCCCGCCGCCACGCCTGCGCCGCGCCATGCGACAGTGTAATCACACAAGTACCACGAGTGTCCATGCAGAGGAACAGAGGGTGCGCCACATCAGACGCCTCCAATCGGTGTATCTAGGCCGGAAAAGGCTTCTTCACAGGCCGCATGCACTGCTGTCCTGATGCAAGTTGATTTGGAGGAAGGTGCCCTCGTTCGTCAGCCTGTGTGCTTCCCGATGCACCTGACACCTGGCCGAGGGTGGCAGCCCCGCCGGGCGGCGGCTGCCACCGCGCCGGCAGCTCAGGCACCAGCTGCACGTTTGCCGGCACGCCGCCCGGCCCGCCCAGGTGCACATCCTCCACACTGTTGGCAGACATCGAGGCAGCCACATCATGCACCACCACACGCAAGTCTGGGCGCATAGTTGCGAGAAAGGAACATGCTTTGTCATGTCACGTCACGTGCATGGCATTATGATCATGGGCAGCAAAAGCCACGCTGCTGCTTTGTTAGAGCGGTTGCTAGCTTGCACAACTCTAGCATGACCCTACTTTCGCTCTGGATGGACTACTATGCGGCAAGACTGACAGTGTGAGATCGCGCTTGCCTGTTGCCGCAAGCCAAGAAGTAGGGGATCTCCGAGGTGACCATCATGTACATGTTGCACATCTCGTTCTGCGCAGCCAGACCGGCGGGAATCAGATATGCAATGCTGCCTCAACACACGCCGTGACAGCATGCACCGCTGGGGCAGGCGAGGTGCAGGAATGCATGCGTCATCATGCAGGCCACATTTCAGTGGGATATCATCCTGACAGCAATAAATATAATCCATTGCTGCTCACCTTGGAGCCGCTGCCGGCCGAGGTGGCCTCTTCCCGTTCTGACGAGTTGAAGTCGCATGTGACCGTCAGCGGGTCGCCCGGCAGGAAGCGCAAGCCCTGGGGGGCATTCACACCCAGCCCATTCAGTTGCACAGGCAAAGCTTGCCAGGCGCTCAGAGAGGAAGGCATTCTGCTGTTCTGCAGGATGAATGGACAGTTGGACGAGGCAAATCATGAGGCGCACAATGCATACAAAGGATGCAATACAAGTTGCAGTGCCTTCCTGCCAAAGAGCCAACGGGCAGGTGCCAAGCTGTTGTACTTCATCTCTTGTCCACCTGGGTGACGGGGTAGAAGCCCTGCGGCTCCTGAGGGTCCTGGGAAACCAGGCGCTGCACCTTTCCGCCCAGCGCGTATTCCGGTCGCTCCATGTAAATATTCCTGCAGGTGGAGACGACACGTCCGTGTGTATAATATGCTTTGTAGTGCATTGGCTTCCAGCAATTGCAGTGTTTCAGTGTCCCCAGACCTCTCGAAACGCACTCTGCGGCGCTCAGCAGCTGCCAGAGCCAAGCCAAATATTGGAATTACTCTTGCTGCGCTGATGTCCGAAGGTGCTCAGCACAGAACAAAGCTGTGACATGAGTTGCACGAAATGCTCGTAAGCTGTGCAAGCAGAAACCACGCACCTGCCGAGCGCGTGGGCGTGCACACGGAAGGCAAAACCCGTCAGCGGCTGGAAGCCGCTGTAGCAGCAGGCGTTGGGCACCAGGTGCGACTCCTTGCGCGGCGGCACCACGAAGCCAACGGCGTACGTCATCATGCCCGCGCTCATCGGCTGCGGCGCGCGCGTCAGCTTGAGGCGCACCCCGGTGTGGTCCCCCTCCGGCCGCACAATCTGGTAGTGCACCTGCAGGTGTGCGTGCTTTGACGATGAGTGAAAAGCGTGTAGATGTCTCTTGGAACTCTCCTTAGCTCAGTCCCAGCATCCCTGCTAGCATCACTATGCAAGCGACAACTGCTGGATCTTGGGCGGCTCGCTGTTTTCTGCAAGGACGATCCCTGCGCGCACCTGCAAGACGGCCGTGCGGATGCCGGTGCGGGGTCCCACGGAGAAGCCCGCGCCCTGCGGCAGGTGCATGCCGGGCGCGTCGCGGCCCCACCCGTACATGACCTGCTCGCCGTGGGAGATGGTGTTCGCCGGCCCCGAGCCGCAGGGGCTGCGCATCATGTGGCACTCCCACACCGGTTCCTGGCTGGCTGGCGCCTCGCAGCCTGCAGCACGACGCGGCAGCACGCTCGTCCGGAAGCCAGCGCAGCGCAGCGTGATTCAACGTCTCATGGAGACGACCCGCAGCTGAGAGGCGCTATCAGCAGCCCCATTATGTGTGCGGAAAGCATCGAGGAGCATATGGCGCACCGAACAGCAGCATGTGGTGCGCAATCTCCTGCTTCGCCAGCGGCTCGATGCCGACCACCTTCAGCGGCTCGTCCGGCAGCGGGACCGCGGTGCACAGGTAGGCATCCACATAGTCGACCTTGTAGTCAGGCATGCGGGCCTCTATGAACCGCACATTCGGGTCCTCTGCTTCCGGAGCCTGGGCCAAGGCAAGCTGCGCACAGCAGCCCAGCAGCGCCCCAAGCACCCAGATGTTCATGATCCTATCTTCGCGATATAAGTTTCTGAAACCTTGCCTGGTGCCTCTGCCAGACACCGTCTATTGCCTGGACGGCATCGGAACAGTGAACCTCGACACAACAGATACCGTGCCAAATTCCGGTCCAACGCCTGCTATCAACAGCCTGGTGCAATGTCACATGTTACCACTGCTGCTGACAAGCAGAACTGCGTTAAAATGCTACAGAGCACATCCATTCTGTGCTTGCCAGCGGTGAAAGGGGTGTGTAAATGTCTTGGATTTTGCGACTTGAGCCAAGGGTTTGGCAACTTAGTATTCTTGTGAAGTATTCTTGTGAAACAGCCCTGCTTCTGCCTGCTTGCTAATGTATGATGTCAAGTCCGGTCGGAGCCTAAGCAGACACCGGCGCGTGCAGCTGGCCGGTAATCACAACGACAGAGCGCCCTCTGACGCGCACGCGCCCCTCCTCCTCGTCAGCCTGCACGACCAGCTCGCCGCCGCGTGCGGAGCACTGCCGCACCGACATCTCACGCTTGCCCAGAGCCTCCGCCCAGTAGGGACCGGCGACGGCATACGACGACCCTGCGCCCGCAGCCAAGGCGGTGTTGACACGCGCTTGAAGCAAGTCCACACTTTGCTTGAGCAGCAGTATGATGGGCAGGCGCGTTCATGCACAGGCTCGGCGCACCAGTCACAGGGTCCTCCCAGTCCAATGTCCACGGCGCCCAGAAGCGCAGCAGAAACTCATGCTTCTCGTCGTCCTCTGCGCAGCGATGTCCGACAAAGATTGACGTCAGAAATGTCTGCTGTTGCCGGAGTGTGAATCCTGCCTGGTGTGATGGTTCGTGTGCGGGTGCCTCCAAGACCATGCCAGCCTGCTTATGCGTACGATGGCACAAGAGGCACAGCAAGGCGCCGAACCAGACCGGGCCCCACCTGCGGCGGTCGTCACAATGACGCCAAAGACGGGATCTCCACCCTTCTGCAGCGGCCGCAGCCGCTGCATGTCCGGCGCGATCGCCTCCAGGTGCCGCCTGCTGCCTGACGCCAGCCGAATCAGCAGGTACTTCAGCGCAGCGTTGAAGACCACCTCCGACACAGCAGCGCTGCCGACCACTGCCTGCATGTGTGTTCATGGCCTTTCAGTGTGTTCAAGGCCTATCAGTGCCCAGGCCCTCATGCATGACTACCAACTTCACACTTGCATCCCAGTGCATGCACAGACAGCTCTTGAAATGGGGGCGATAACGCTTGGGGCTGCGAACGGCCCTGGCCAGGTGAACCAGTGTTGCCGGCCGGCTGAAGCCCACCTTGACGAACTCAGAATCTGGCCCGGTGCCGGGCGGAAGCGGATCCTGCGGCGGCCGGGAGGGCATGTCCAGCTGTAGCAGCGGCTGCGGATCCTGGTTCATCCGCCTTACCACTAGCTGGCCGCTGTGGACCGTGTCGAACAGCAGCGTGTCCGCTGGGTTTCCCTCGCCTGTGCATGAGCATTCGGAACTGGATTAATGGAGGTTGGCATGGTACCGTCATGTGCAGCATGCACAAACAACATGAACGCGCAGAACAGTGGCAGCCCTTGCGATGCGGCACCTTGCAGCAGAGCGGAGGCAGATGCGACCGTCGCGTGGCCGCAGAGTGCAACCTCCGATGTGGGGGTGAACCACCGCAGTCGGTACCGCTGCGCAGTCTTGAAGGCCGCTTGTGCGGCGCCGCCGGTGGCATAGGGCTCGCCAGCGTCCGTCAGCGGCTCCACATATGCAGTCTCGGACAGGTTCATCTCCGCGGCAATCTGCTGCCTGAGCTGGTCCTCCACGACTGTGCCTGGCGGCACAAGGACCACCGCCGCAGGGTTGCCGCCGAACGGCACATCCGTGAAGGCATCCACCTGCGCAATTGCAACGTTACTTTTCATTGCTGAGTGGACTGCGAGATGACTGGCACTTGATGTGCAACATGCAGCTGGTCTGTCTGCGCTGCGCATCATGCACATGCCTGGTAAAGGGTCAGCGATTGAGTCGGGCCCGCCATTGAAAGGTGGCGATGAAAATTCCTCTGTCACGTATGCTTCGACTGCTGCGGAGCTGCGCGGTCGTGTGCTGCAGCTGCAGGCCGCTGGGCAGGTGCCAGTGTTGAAGCGGGCCTCGCATGTGATTCGAGCACAACCCCTGTACTGCAACGCGTCTCGTCGGATTGCACCCCGTGTCTCATTTGCGCACGCAAGCCCACATTTAGACTTATACAGATCTACTTTTTACAACATTACTGGATCCACTACTTGCCGCGGGCTTTGAGGCGACGCTAGCTCCCTGCCCTGCACACAGCCTGCAACACCCGCGGTGCAGTGTGCAAGCATGGCTGAGAAGGCTGTGTTCGTCACCGGCGGCGTCGGTTTCATCGGTGAGTGATCATCCGGCTGCGTCTGCACCGTGCAAAATCGCTTGTACGCTGCTTCAGACTACCACAAGGTGTCCCAGAGTCTGAGAGTGCAGCTGCTGCCAAGGGAAAGGTTGTATCTGGATCACGCTGCTCTGCATCGTGACATCAATTTCCAACCTATGCCGCAGGCAGCCACACCGTCCTGACGCTGCTGGAGAATGGGTACCGCGCCACCATCATTGACAACTTCGACAATGCCTTCGAGCAATGCTACGAGCGAATGAAGAAGCTCGCCGGCGACAAGGCAGACAAGATGACGCTCATCAGGGTGCGCCCGCTCTCGTGTTCAGCATCGATCATACGTCTGTTGACATCAGGTGCTGCGGAACGCAAAGCACGACGCGGGTAATCAACACATGACATGCTGTGCAAATGCAGGGCGACCTGCGCAACTTTGACGACATCGACAAGGCCCTCGAGACGGACAAGTGAGTCGCAACAGCATTGCTCTGCTGCTGCCGCTGCCGCTGGCGCACACTCCTGCACAGACTCTCGTTATCCTTCACGCCACGTGCTTTTCATAAAATCATCCATATGGGTCTTTGCTTGGCAGGTTTGACTGTGTCATCCACTTCGCGGGCCGCAAGGCGGTGGGGGAGAGCGTGCAGTCGCCCATGCTGTACTACACACACAACTTTGTGGGCGCCGTCAACCTCATTGAGGCGATGCGGAAGCACAACCTCAAAAACGTAGGCGGCTAGGCTCTCTGATCTGAGGCTCTCTGATCACTCCTTGCTACTCACCCTGACATATGAGCAACTAGTTTTCGCATGACAACCCCCAGCCTTGCATGCAATCCTGCGTGGCATGCGCGAGTTGCCATTGCGGGCCTTTGCCCTGCCATGAAATCACGCTTGCAGTGACTGCCCCGTCATGGCCAACCCCGCCTGGATGTGGTGCATGGAACTGACGCGGGTGTGTGCCGGCGCACAGATCGTGTTCAGCAGCAGCTGCACGGTGTACGGCAACCCGGAATACACGCCTCTGGATGAGAAGCACCGGCTGCAAGTGAGCATGGGACGGACAAATGCATTGGAATGTGACCTCTATGCGCAAACCCTGTGCGGAGTGATCTTTGTCAGTATGCTGCATGTCGACCTGCGTTCTTGTAGAGTGTGTGCAGAATGAGCCCTCGCAACCGCGAGACTGGCGCTGTCGAGAGTCGAGCTCTATGTTTCCGCCATAGGCGGTGTCGCCGTACGGGCGGACGAAGCTGATGATCGAGGACATGTTCCGGGACCTGTTTGCTTCCGAGAAGGACTGGCGCATCATCCTGCTGCGGTACTTCAACCCCGTCGGCGCGCACCCATCTGGTGAGCGGCGCATGTCGCCCTGCGCCCCAAGTCCCGGCCGTCATGGAGCAGCCGTTCCGTCCACGAATAGCGCGGAAGCGCGCTGAGCAGCGCCTGATTGCGTGCATGGCGGTGGGTCTGGGCGCCCTGCAGCAGATCTCCGTCAGCATGGCAGGGGCGGCAGTGTCGCGGCTGTGGCAGTTGTGCCCTGCAGCGTGTGACCTCGACGCCATCGCAGATTTTTGTCGAGGCTCCTCCATGTCGTAGTTCTGAGTATCTTCAGCGAGTCCCCAGTATTGACCTTGAGACTTCACCTGCCCCCCCAGGCGAGATCGGCGAGCACCCAGTCGGCATCCCGAACAACCTGATGCCATACGTGCAACAGGTGCGGGCCATTGTCTGCTCACCATGCTGTTTCTCAAACAACCTGTTTCGGGCCTGAGGCTGCATGTTGCTCTTCCTGCGAAATTATGGCCGAGAGCACGGCTGCAAACGCCTGGCCCTGCTGAGGTGCAGAGCTTCATAGCTCGGTCACGCCAAGCTCTTGTTGGACTTCGGAAGGGCTGCCAGCAGCATACAGTGCATCCATTACCAATTCCCACGCCTGAAATTTGTGTGCGCAACAGGTGGTGCTGGGGCAGCGGGACGAGCTCAGCGTGTTTGGCGACGACTATGACACGCCTGACGGCACCTGCATTCGCGACTACATGTGCGCCCCCAGAATCACCACACCCCACAAGCCGATGTCCCATGTGCACCGTCTGTTTGGGACCAACGCGCCGGAGCTGGTTCTGTGTGCACACGGTCAAGCACAGCATCTCACGAAGGATTTTGCTGATGTCAGCAGCTGCACACCAGTGCTCGCTGCGTCCCGGGGACACACCACACACTTTCTTGCATTTCAGCCGCGTACCCTGCACCACACAGCACGTTGCAAAGCGCTTTGGCCCCAGCTGTCGGTGCAGCGGAGAGGGCCCTGCTGGGATGGTCACGATGTCTCACGTCAAGTTTTCCGTTCTCGCGCAGCCACGTGGTGGACCTGGCGGAGGGACATGTGTCCGCGCTCAAACGCATCGAGTCGAGCAAGGAGCCCTACTGCGATCCTATCAACCTGGGCACTGGCACCGGTACTTCCGTCCTGGGCATGATTAAGGTGCTCCACAGCTGCGACTCTCTTGTAACTGGTTGTCACCCTCCACAGTGTGAGGAAGCCTGAAGCAGAATTTGTATACGGGACGATGAATCTGCGTCAATCACAGCAGTGGATGATGCGCTTCCACGCAATGCGCAAACATGTCGGGGTCACAATATCTTGGCGCTCTCTCATCATTCTGCTGACCTACTGGCCCAACTCGGAGTGCACAAGCGGAGGTTAGGGGCCGGTGTTGACAGCCGGAATCATCAACAGAAAAGGGCGGCAGCATGCCAATACGCTCGCTGCAAATGCGCAGGCCTTCGAGGAAGCCAGCGGCAAGCAGTGCAAGTACAAGGTGGTGCCGCGCCGCGGCGGAGACGCCACCGCCGTGTGGGCCGCCACGGAGACTGCCGAGAAGGTGACCGCCTGTGAATCCATATGCATGCAATTCAGTGGCTCGCCCGCCAGTTTTGCGCCAGGCGGCAGAGGGAGCACACCTGGGCCTACTGTGCGGTGCGCCTTCTCTGCAGAGCGCACCAGCATCAGGCAGCCCTGCACGAGCTTCGGCCTGAATGGGGAAGGTGTATCCGGCGGCAAGTGCGGCAGGCGCTGAGGATGCATCCATGCCAGCGTGCAGGTGCTGGGCTGGAAGTCGAAGCTGGACATCAACGACATGTGCCGAGACCAGTGGGCCTGGGCGACCAAGCACCCAAAGGGCTTCGAGGACTGAAATCGGCTCAGAAGTAAGGGTACACCTAGAGACTTGACGTTTGGCCTGACGTCTGGACACCTAGCATGATGTCCGTTTGCTTGGCAGCATTGTGGAACTGGTCTATGCAGCACTGTTTCAGACCTCTGAAATCACCACCATATCTCCGCAACCAAGACAACGCGTGTCACACCGAACGCAAACCCTGACCTCATTCTCAGACAAGACGTGAACTGCACAAATTCCCACATAGCCGCACAACTGCATCAGCGCTTGCCGCCGCGACCCTTGGTGCCGCCGGTTTTTGGTCCCTTGCCCTTACCGCTCTTCTTGGCCTTCTTCGCCGACGCGCGCTTGACCTGCGCACGCAGACAGATGGTGTTTATTATCAGGCTTGGACCTGCGCACTGCAATGCCGGAGACACAGCAATCTGTCACCCCTGCCCGGCGCGCAGCGCTTCCAAGGCATGACGCACACATCCTTGAACATGTGCGGTTGACAAGGGCAGCTTGTGGTGATACAACCATGCGGGGCGATGATAGCCAGATAGGACGCGAGGGGAAGGGACGGCAAGCACAAAGCGCAACGGACCTTCATGCCCTGCTGGCGCTTGTCGGACATCATGCGCCGGTCGAGCGGCTTGCCCTTGGACTTGTGCTCGTCCCGCCGCCGCCCCGTGCCCGCCTTCTTCTTCTTGTCGCTCTGCGGCACAGCAAGCAGCATCCCTGAGGCAGCTGCCGCAGGGCAGATGGACCAATGACGAATGTACCATGGCAGCATGCAGCCGCCTCTGCAGCAGCTGCTGCGCTAACTGCTGCCGCCGCCACCAAGCGGTGCGTGCTGCAGCTGTGAGCGGTGCAGCCCCTTGCTAGTCGATCGCAGGCCTTGTGTCAGGGGCTGGCTCCTGCTGGCCTTTGGGATAGGCTGCAAGATGCTGCAAAAGAATGAGAACAGCAATAAAAGAGGACAATGTGAATGCGATGAATGACAGCGATAATGACTGCCCACAAATCCATGCCCACCTTGCCACCCTGGCCGGCCGCGGCGCGCGCCTTGGCATAGATCTTCTCCACCTCCTTCATCTTGGAGCGCATCGGCACGTCCTCCTGCCCCACCACCGCCTCGCTCTTCGCGCGCGCCTTGTCCAGGCTCACCTGTGGAATGAGGAGCAGCGAAAGAGTGATGAGGGTTTAGGCCGAGCCACCGGTCCAGCCAGCGGCAGAGCTGCAGACAGAGCTGGAGGTTCTGATTGGACGCAATCCATGCGAGACAGGCAAAGACAGACGATGCTGAGCTGGCGCAGTGGCCCCTGTGAAGGAAAGATTGCCTCAAAGCAGAGGAGTCGCCGACAAGGACACTAAAGGAAAGCAGCAAGGGAGATTGAGGATTCGCGGCGCACCTGGAGGCGCTTGCGCTTGCGGGCCTTGGCCTCCATGACCTTCTTGATGGGGCGCGCGTCGATGGCCTTCAAGTTGGCCTTTTCCGCCTCTATCTCCTCCTTCGTCAGCACCGCTGGCGCTCTGCACAAGGGGCCGAACCGATAGCAATGTTGACGGCACTCAGCGACCAGACAGGTGCGCGCGCGTGCTGAGACGCCTGCCCGGCAACAAGGCGGTCGTGCGGCCTTGGGGGCATGCACGTCGAGTTATTGCCGTGTGCCTGATCGAGCTGGCTGTCAGCACGAAGCCGTCATGTGCGCATGACGTGGGTTCACGAAAACAATGATCGAGCTTGTGAATGAACACGCACCGGGCGTGGCGGCGCTGGTCCTCGGCGAACCAGCGGGGCAGGCCGTCGTCGTGGAAGGCGTACTTGTTGTAGCCCCCCTCCAGCAGCTCGTCCCGCTCCCGCTTGCGCAGCATGCGCTTTGCCAGCGCCCGCACCTCCGCCTGCACAGTATTCAGATGGATCCGAACCTTCAAAGGCGCTGTTGGTGCGTTGTCAACTGTCAACCTCCCCGTTCCCGCTCGAGTAGCATGCGCCTTCGCCAGCGCCCGCACCAACGCCTGCGCAACCTTGGAACTTGTACTGCGAGCCTAAAGTGTGTTTCACACATGCTCGCAAGCATGCCCCTGGTCCAAGCCTGGACCAAGGCACCTTGTACAGTCTTTTGAGGGTTCGTCCAAACCCGACAGACCTGAACATGAGTTTGCAGGGCTGACTGCAGAAACACCATATAATGGCTGCCAGTGAGGCGGCCGTGGTGTCGGCCCAGCGTAGAGCTGCGCCGCTCATGGGAAAGGAGCGGGCAACAGGGACCAGGCGAGGCTTCCATGTGGCAAACGCGTATAACGGCACAGCGACGTGCGCAGCCGGCCGGTAATGAAGCTTGCCATTCGCACGCAGGGGCAGCAGCGCTCCATTTTCAGACAGCAGCACCACCTTGCAAGTTGGAATTTAGGAAGGATGCTGAAGTACCCTTTCCGAACCCCAAAAGACGTAGAGAAAAGGTGTTCCCACCTTGCCCTGCACATCCAGGCCGTCCATGAAGTCCTCATCGTCCGAAGACGACTCTGCGGGTGCATGCGCCTTGTTCGCCACGCGCCCCTCCTCGTCCGACGACGAGTCGTCATCGTCCGAGGACTCCGCCGGCTTTGCAAAAGCGGCGCGCTTCCCCTTCCCCCCGCGCGGCACCACCTCGAAGCCGCCGGCGGCCGCGTCCTTCGCCGCCGCCGCCGCGGCGATCTCCGCGGCGCTGTGCAGGATGCCGGGCTCCGCCGGCGCTGTTTTGAGGCTTCTGGCCGAGGCGGGCTTGGCGACATCCTTTGCCTTTTTGGCCTTCTTCAGCGGCGGCTCGCCGGCTGCGGCCGCGCCGGGCGGCGGCGTGCCCGGCGCCTCGGCGTCGCTGGCCAGCGCCACTGACGCTGCGGCGGCGGCGGGCTGCTTCGGGGCCAGCGCCTTCTTGGCGGCCTTTGCTGAGGCGGTGCCGCCCTTGGCGCCTGTCAGAGCGGAAGAAGCAGTGGCATGGGGCAGCGACTAGGTGAAAACGGAGCAATCTACAACTTTTGAAGTATAAAAAGTGGAAAGATGTTGGCCCAGCGTAGAGCTGCGCCGCTCATCAAGAGGAGCGGGCAACAGGGACCAGGCGAGGCTTCCATGTGGCAAACGCGCATAACGGGCAGGGCGACGGACACGCCAGAGCCGGTAATATAGCTTGCCATTCAGATGGTGGGGGGACACCAAGTGCACCATCTGAGATGCCACACACAAAGCAGTGATCGTTTCTGCTAGTGCCTGCTCACTGAACTGAGCGGCCGGTTTTCCACTGCATATGTGGACAGGGACCTGGGCGCGATCCAGGCATACAAGGCCTGATCCTCAATACGATTGCGGAACTGAAACAGCTGCTCACCTGGTGCCGCTGCTGCCTCGGGTTCCGGAGAGGCCGCCAGCGCGGGCGCGCCGGCAAACACGTCCTGCGAGAACCACTGCGCGGCGATGGCGCCGTCGCTGGTGGCGCGCCCCACCGGCGCATTGTCCAGCTGCACCAGCAGCCCGTCCCCCTCCTCCTGCCAAGGAAGAATACGAAACCAGGTTCGATTAAGAATGATTAGGCAGCATCTCAAGGAGATGATATTGCAGCTACCAGTTTGCCGCAGAAACGCCCCGTTGCCACCGGTGGCGCATTGTCTAGCTGCACCAGCAGCCCGGCCCCTCCGCCTCCTGCATGATCATGGTGTTGCGTCAGCGAACATGCTGCTTAGAGTTGATGCCGACTGCAGCGACCCTGATTTGTGGCGCAAGTGCAGCGCTCCTGCTGCCTTGGCGCGGTTGGTCCAGCAGTTGGTCTGCCCCTAGAAGGGGATGCCCCAACGATTGAAAGGACATTGGCCGGACTGCCGTGCGGAACATGAGTCACCTCGCTGGGGGCGTCCGGCTCCGCGAAGAGCGGCCGCCGCTCGCCGTCAGAGCCGCTGCCGTGATCCGACTCGGAGGCCTCCTCCTCCGGCGCCGGGTTGGGGTCGCCGGGCTTGCACTTGACCTGCAGTCGGGCGCGGCGGCGCGCGGCCGCGTCCCGCTGCCCCTGCCGGTGCATGTACTGGCTGTACGCGTCCTCCAGCATGTCCTCCGTCATTGCCGAATACCGCCTGCCGGAAATAACAGGATATAGGGTTGGAGGCTGTGAGATTTTTCTAAACCCTGCCGGTGCATGTACTGGATGTACGCGTCCTCCAGCATGTCCTCCGTCCTTGCCGCATATCACCTGTGATGGCATATAATGATGCATTGAAACTGAAAGCTGAAGCCACACAGACGGGCCGCGGCTCTGCAGGCTGAGAGTGCTGAGCCTGCTGTCAATCTGCGCTGCTGATGCAGCATGGACATCCTGGATTCGAGCAGGGTGCTACCAGCTGCACGTGCAGAACTGGGCTGCAGTCCTGAATGAGACAAAGGTGAGGTCAAACTGTCCACTCATAATTCCACGAGACATGTACAAGCTTCACAATCGCACCGCTCATTCTCGGTGTCGGACGCAGAGGAGCCCGGCGCCTCCGGCAGAACCAGCTCGCGCGCCGCGACGCAGAGGGTTTGTGTCAATACTATCAATGCTGCGGGATTGCCGTGCACTTTGGATGAAAAGCAAATGCCGCACCGCTCGTCCTCGGTGTCGGATGCGGAGGAGCCCGGCGCCTCCGGCAGCACCAGTTCGCGCGCCGCGTCGGAGTCTGCCTCCATCTCGTCCAGCTCTGCCTCCGCGGGGGCGGCGGCATCTACCAGCGCCGCCGCCGCGCCGCGGCCGCGCACCGCCGACAGCGAGAACAGCGCGTCGCCTGGCGCGCCCACGTCCTGATTCACGTCGTCGCCTGGCACGTGCGAGAAACGCTTTTGAGTAAACAATAATGTGCCTCTGCGACGTCTTTGGCTGCAAGCTCGGCATCAGTAAGCACGACTTGGCGTTGGACATGTCGCGCCACATGAATACCCCCAAGGCTACACGGCCGGAGCCAAGCCAGGGGGCCTTCGGTGGCGGAGCACTGCTATCCAGAGCAGAGTGCCTGCACCCCAACCGAAAGGAGGCCAAGCAAAGAACTCGTCCAAGGGGTCAAGGTGTCAACCTACCAAGCGACCGCACAGCGTTCCGCAGGACAGCGGACAGCCCCACATGAGTTTCGAGGCAGGTTGACGTGCGCGATGATGGAGCAGCGGGAGCGCACTCTGGGCCATCTGCGCCGCCCTGATGCGGGCCTTGATGCGCGCCTCGCGCCGCTTCTTGCGCTCCTTCTTCAGCCGATGGTCCGCCGACTCCTTCACCGTCTGCACCATGCATTTTACTTATGTCAATTGTTTTGTGTAACGAATTGTTTTGTGTAGCAAGTGAAAAACAACCTGAGCACGTGCTTCTGAGCACAGGTGCTCTCGTTAGTCCGCTGAGGGGGCGTTGACGCGTGCAACTGCTGCAGGCTGCTCATTGCGGCACCAGCAGGTGCAGTGATTGGGCCCATAATGGCTGCAAAGCCGACTTGCAAAGCTGCATCTCCTCCAGCACGGCGGCCGGGACAGTGCATTTTATTGCAGATTTATGTGCAAAAGAACCTCACGAATGAACCCCGCCAGCATCTCCTCCAGCAGGGCGGCCGGGTCAGCGGCTTTCATCACAGAGTCACCACATGTCAGAAACCCTATGTCAGAAACCCACCTGCATCTCCTCCAGCAGGGCGGCCTCGCGCGCCTCCGCCTCCTCGTCGCTGTCCAGCGGCGCCGCGGCCGCCTCCGGCTCTAGCGCCTTCGCCGCCGGTGCCTTCAGCTCCCGCTTGATCTGCATGCGCCTGCACCGCGAAGAATCCCGCCGTTGGAGCTCGAGCAGGCCGCGCTCTGAGGGGCGACGCAGTGGCTGAGCATCTCAAGCTACACAACTTTCCATGCAGTGGGTCATACATGCCACAGACAACTCATGACAGCCGAGACATGATGACAGAAGAGTCTAGGACACCATCAACATGAGAAGTCTTTTGTGTCAGACAGTGACGCACCACTTGAGGAGCGCCTTGAACTCGGAGCGGCCCAGAACCTGGAGGTCCGCGCACGCAATGCGCACTTCTGCATTGGTGACAGGACTGTCCCGCAATTTCGCCGCCAGTGCCGCATAGCCTAGCGCCCCCACCACGTCCTCGTCCCCTGCGTCGCCCGCCGGCGCCGCCTCCGCCTCCGGCCCTTCCAGCGCAAAGCTGCGAAGACGAAGGCCATGTCAGTTCAATACTTCTGGTCGCAATCTGACTATTGCTGCCGAGGCGTATTTGCTCGGCAACATGCTCAGGGGGAGGGGGGGGGGGGGGGGGGGGGGGGGTGGGGGTGGGGGGGTTGGGCAT
>JAABUM010001648.1_pt1 | contig 32376 bp, 28 predicted proteins | sample 5559161 | NCBI WGS metagenome assembly JAABUM01 (sample SAMN10711868, study PRJNA513369) | rock metagenome | isolation source: Antarctica rocks | place: Antarctica: Victoria Land, Siegfried Peak nord
TCCAGTTCCAGGCCAAAGGTGCGCCGCTTGAGGCGGGTGGCCAGACCCCAGGACGCGATTGCCCCCAGACCTAGAGCGATACCCAACCACGCTGCATAGGAGGGCAGTTCCTGCTTCAGAGCCGCGGAAACCGAACTCTCTTGCAGGCCCACCGACACCTCCCCGACCAGAGCGCCGCTCGGACCGTAGAGCGGGGAACGGGCGTTAGCCGAGCGGCCGGTGGATCCGTCGTCGACTCTGACGTGGGTTCGACCATCACGCACCACGATCGGTTCGCTGACTTGTTGCCCGATCAGGGCGAGGTCGGGATGGGAGTGCCGTACCCGGTTCATATCGATGATCACCACGTAGGACGCCTCGGTAGTCCTGGTCACGTCCGTGGCCAGGTTCTGGATGGTCTCGGGACAGCCTTCGGCCTCGTGTTCCATGCATTGCCGGATGCCCGGAATCTGTGTGGTGGTCTGCGCGATCAACGCCGCGCGCTCCTGATACTGGGCATCCAGGTGGCTGCGCTCACGGCTGATGAGTAACAGGAAACCGATCAGGACCGTCGTCGTCAAGATGGCCAGCTGAGCTACGAAGATCTGACTGGACAACCGACGCATACGAGTCCGCATCACGAAGTCAGTGTGATCCCTCATGCGTGACCGAACAAGGCCACAGCCGTTGTACGGACTGCAATCAGCACATATTCGCTGCTGTGAGCAGAAAGCGCAAAAAGTACGCAATTGCGCATAAGGCGCTTTGCGCGCGCAATCTGGCCGTGACGATGATCAGACCCTAGATTCGAGCGTAGATAGACGACTCAGGAAATGAAGCAAGGACTCGGAGTAAGAGCATCGAATGAAGAATGACAAAAGATCTGTCGGAGCAGGCGCGGCTGCTCATACAAAAGCCGCAGAGATCCAGCTCACCCATCTTACGAAAAGGTTCACGACACCTACCGGCGAGGCATTCACCGCGATTCGAGACGTTTCGTTGACCATCAAACCCGGAGAGTTCTGCGCCATCGTCGGGCCGACTGGATGCGGCAAGTCGACCACGCTGGGCCAGGTGTCGGGACTGGAACGGCCAAGCGGAGGGACGGTGACTGTAGGCGATGAAGTCGTACGTGGGATCACCAAGGGTGTCAGTTTCATGTTCCAGATCGATGCTCTCTTCCCGTGGAAGACCGTTCTGGGAAACGTGATGATCGGCCCAACGTTAAATGGCATGGGCAAAAGGGATGCCACCTCGCTCGCTCGTGATTGGCTGCGGCGGGTGGGGCTCGCGGGATTCGAGGACCGGTATCCGCATCAGTTGTCAGGAGGTATGCGCAAGCGGGTCGGAATGGCTGCAGCGCTCATCAACGAACCACAGATTCTGTTGATGGACGAACCGTTCGGTGCCCTCGACGTGCAGACCAAGGCCATCATGCAGACCGAGCTGCTGGATCTCTGGGAGCAGACCCGTCCCTCGGTGCTGTTCATCACCCATGACCTCGATGAGGCGGTCGCGCTCGCTGATCGGGTGTTTGTGATGACCAGTAGCCCGGGGTCGATCAAAGAGAGTTTCGACATCGACCTGCCGCGACCACGTGGACAGGTTCAGGAGATCCGCCACCAACCGCGATTCCTGGAGCTGCAGAACAAGATCTGGGCGTCTTTGAAGGACGAAGTCGACCGCGCTTACGCGCAGACTGCGGGTGCAGCATGAGCATGGATCCCAAGGGCGCGAACGAAACTCGCAACGAAGAGAGCGAAGAGTCGATCAGGGACGCCAGCCGCCATGCCCGGCGTAAGCGTCGGATGCTGCTGTGGGTTGCCCGGATCGGCGCAGGCGTGTTGTTTTTGGGTGGCTGGCAAATTCTGGCAGTCACGAAAATCCTGGATCCGTTCTTCTACGGTGAACCCTCACTGATCTGGCAGTCTCTCGTGACGCTGTTCACCAAAGGAACGGCTTTCGGTTCCATCTGGGTGGACATAGGCGTGACTCTGCAGGAGGCGGTCTACGGATTCTTCCTCGGCTCCATCACCGGTGGTCTGCTCGGACTGGTGCTCGGGCAGAACGTGTTTCTGTCCGAGGTCCTCGGTCCCTATATCAAGATCTTGAATGCCGTGCCGCGCATCATCCTCGGGTCGATCTTCGTCGTGGCGTTTGGTCTGGGCCAATCTCCGAAGGTCCTACTCGCGGGGGTCCTGGTGTTCTTCATCGTCTTCTTCAACGCTTATCAGGGCGTGCGTGAAGTCGATCCCAACCTCGCCGCGAACGTGCGAATTCTCGGCGCCTCTCCACTACAGGTAGCCCGTCACGTGACAATCCCCTCAGCGCTGACGTGGATCATTGCGAGCCTGCACACGGCATTCGGCTTCGCGATCATCGGTGCCCTTGTCGGAGAAGTCCTGGGCGCGACCCGTGGAATCGGCCTCATCATTACCCAGGCGCAGGGCAAGCTCGACCCGAACACGGTGTTCGCCTGTATGGCGATCATGGCAGTCGTCACCCTTGGTGCCGAGTTCCTCATCACGCTGTTGGAAAAGCGCGTGCTGGCGTGGCGCCCGCCAAATCGATCGGAGATTTCGGCTGGAATATGACCTGATTCGCCAACATTGAACATTGAGAAGAAGAAGGTATGCCCATGTACAAACGTGTTGTAAGCGCGGCTGCGGTCGGCGCAATGGCTCTCGGAGTAGCGGCGTGCGGAAGTAGCAGCGGGAGTGGGAGTAGCAAAGGCGCGAGTGGTGGCGGCGGATCGAACAAGTCCGCCTCGATGCCGAAGGTGAGCATGATGGTCGGTGGGATCGACAAGCAGATCTATCTGCCGTACGAGCTTGCGCAGCGACTCGGCTTCTACAAGAAGTACGGCGTGGATATGACGTTGTCCACCGAAGCGAACGGTGGCGTGGGCGCTGAGGATGCCATGGTGTCCGGATCGGTCGACATGGCCGGTGCGTGGTACATCCACACCATCGACTTCCAGTCCAAGGGCAAGGACGTCACCGATATCGCACAACTGTCCGGAGCCCCAGGTGAGCGGGAGATGTGCGCCACCGGCAGTGGCGTGCACTCGGCCGCAGATTTCAAGGGCAAGAATCTCGGCGTGACCGACCTGGGCTCCGGCACCGACGAACTGACCCAGTTCTTGGCATCCCAGCACAACATCACCAAGAAGCAGTACAGCACGATCGTGGTGCACGACGGAGCGACCGCCATCGCTGCGCTTCAGGGCAAATCGGCAAACTGCGTGATGACCACGCAGCCCACGGTCGGCGCCATCGAATCCAAGAAGGTCGGCTACTCCGCGATCGACCTCGCGACGACGAAGGGTGCCACCGCAGCCCTTGGCGGTGCCTGGCCGGCCGCGTCGGTGCTCGTCACCCAGAAGTGGGTCGACGACAACAAGGTTGCAGCCCAGGGAGTCGTCGACGCGCTGGTGGCGACGATGCACTGGATCAACACGCACTCCGCAACGGACATCGCGAACATGTTGCCGCCGGACTACGTGCAGAACGCCTCGATCAGCAAGGCCCAGTACATCGCCGGGTTGACCACCGACAAGGGCCAGTTCCTACCCGACGGGATCATGCCAGCGGGCGGTCCGAAGACGGTCTACGCGATGGCCAAGACCATCGGTACCGACGTGTCCAAGGTGAAGGTGGCCGATACCTTCACCAACACCTTCGTGATGGCAGCGCTGAAGAAGGAAGGCCTGAAGGCGACGTCCACTCCCGCCGGCCCCAACGGCTGAGTTGTCCCGCAGCAGATGTCACCTCCGCCGGGTGTGGTTGTCCAACACCCGGTGTGGGTTACATTTCGCTTCGGCTGCCTCGGGTCAGACCGGATCGTGCCATTGGTTGCGTTCGACCAGCACGTCTTTGAGTAGGTCCGCGCGGTCGGTCATGATTCCGTCAACGCCCATGTCGAGCAGCCGGTGCATGCTGACAGGCTCGTCCACCGTCCACACGTGTAGCTGAGCCCCAGCTGCGTGCGTCTGTCGCAGCAGGGTGGCGGTCAGTACCGGCAGTCCGCGGCTGCGCTCGGGGATCTGCAGACAGTCGACCGCGCCGATCGGCATCCGTGCGAAGGGTGACCGGCCGAACAGGCGTGCTGCGCCGACCATCCCCGGACTGGCCACCGTTGCCACGGGCCGCGATACCAGCGACAGGACCGCTCGACGCCGACGGTCGGTGAACGACGCCACACACACCCGGTCCCAGGCCCGATGCCGCTCGATGATCTCTGCAAGAAGCGGTGCGGCGGCGTCGGACTTGCAGTCGATATTCCACCGCAGCGTCGGCCAGGTCTCGAGCAGCTCCTCGAATCGGGGAATGGGCTCGGCCCCACCGATCCGGGCTTCGGCAACCTCCTTCCAGAGCAACTGACCGATGTCGCCGTCACGACCAACGACCCGGGCCAGGGTGTAATCGTGAAACGCGACCAGGACCCCGTCCGCGGTTGCATGGACGTCGGTCTCGACGTAGCTGTACCCGAGCCTGACGGCAGCAGCAAAAGCCGACCTCGTGTTCTCCAGGCCGTCCCGGGAGAAGCCTCGGTGGGCCATCGGGATGGGTCCTGGCCACTCCAGATACGGCGTCCGCGACGCGAAGGGCACGGCGACAACAATCGGGCGGCTCAGATGTCGCGGAATGACTGGATGTCGGCGCCCAAGGCGTTGAGGCGGGTGTAGATGTCCTCGTAGCCGCGGTTGATGACGTACACGTTGCGCAGCACCGACTCGCCGTCAGCTGCGAGCATCGCGAGCAATACGACCATGCTCGGACGCAGCGCGGGCGGGCACATGACTTCGGCGGCACGCCACTTCGTCGGACCCTCGATCAGTACCCGGTGCGGGTCCATCAGGTGCACCTTGGCGCCGAGTGACGTCAGCTCCGTGAGGTAGATGGCGCGGTTCTCATACACCCAGTCGTGGATCATCGTCTGGCCTTGCGCCACAGCGGCGATCGCTGCGAAGAACGGAAGGTTGTCGATGTTCAGGCCAGGGAAGGGCATCGGGTGGATCTTGTCCTTGGGCGCCATGATCGGGCCTGGGACAGTGCGCAGGTCTACGAGTCGTGTCCTACCGTTGGCCGACTTGTACTCAGCCGACAGGTCGTACTTCATCCCCATACTTCCGAGCAGGGTCAGCTCGATCTCCATGAACTCGATCGGCACCCGCTTGATGGTGATCTCCGAGCCGGTGACCACCGCAGCAGCCAGCAGTGACATGGCCTCGATGGGGTCCTCGGATGGGAAGTACTCCACGTCCTGATCGATCGTCGGCTTGCCGTGTACGGTCAGCGTGGTCGTACCGATGCCCTCGATGCGTACCCCGAGCTTCTCCAGGAAGAAGCACAGGTCCTGCACCATGTAGTTGGGGCTGGCGTTGCGGATGACCGTGTGGCCGTCGATGCGGGCAGCCGCGAACAGCGCGTTCTCGGTGACGGTGTCACCGCGTTCGGTCAGGATGATGGTCGCGCCGGCAGCGACGTCGCGGTCCACTTTGGCCCCGTAGTAACCGTGACTGGCTTCGACCTCGAGGCCGAACGCCGAGAGCGCGTGCATGTGCGGCTCCACCGTGCGCGCACCGAGGTCGCAACCACCGGCGTTGGGCAGCTTGAACTCGTCGAACTCGTGCAGCAGCGGGCCGAGGAACATCAGGATGGTGCGGGTGCGCTGAGCGGCGGCCTCGTCCATCGAGTCCAGGTCGAGGCGGGCAGGGGGAGTGATCTCCAGGTCGCTGGTGCCGGGCAGCCAACGGGTCTTGACGCCGATCGAGTTCAGGACCTCGGTGATCCGGTTGACCTCTTCGATGCGCGCCAGATTGCGCAGGGTGGTCTTGCCCTTGTTGAGCAGCGATGCGCACAGGCAGGCGACCGCGGCGTTCTTGCTGGTGCGGACGTCGATCTCGCCGGACAATTTGCGGCCGCCCTTGATGCGCAGGTTGAGCGGGGTGCTGGTAGCGACCTGAACGACCTCGGTGTCCAGGGCTTCGCCGATGCGGGCAAGCATCTCCAGGCTGACGTTCTGATTACCCTGTTCGATGCGTGCAACGGCGCTCTGAGATGTCTGCAAAGCCTCTGCGAGCTCTGACTGGGTCAGTTTGCGCTGGCGACGTGCATCGCGGATCAAGGTCCCGACGCGTTCCAAGTAGTCTTCAGGCATGGCCGCGACTGTATCTCAAATATGAGATACCTCAAGGGTGCCCGCACTGGACCTTGCTTTTGGACATGCGCAGCGGGGCATATATGCACGGCTGCACATGTCCAAAAGGTGGACGATGGGTATCAGGCAGGGGCGCTGGCCGCGCCAGGGGGTAGGAACCGCTCTCCGGTCACCTTCTCTGAGATGCCCGTGCGGTCCAGCAGTGGAGTGACACCGCCGTTCCAGAACGGGAAGCCGGCGCCGGTGATCATCGCGAGGTCGATGTCCATCGGCGCGGCGACGACCCCCTCGTCCAACATCCGGCCGATCTCATCAGCTAGCGCGGACAGCGCCCGGTCACGGATCTGCTGCTCGTCGAGCACAACCGGCTCGGTGGCCATCTCGAACAGGTCGAGGACACGCTGATCGATGGCGCCGTCGGAGCCGTAAAAGCTGCCGAGCTTCGCCTCGACCACCTTCGCGAGGTTCGGGGATGCGTGGAACCGGTCGGGGAATGCGCGCTCCAGCGTCTCGCTGTTGTGCAACGCGATGGCCGGCCCGACGAGGCTGATGAGCCTGAACGGCGGCATCGGCGTGAGCCCGGCGAAGGCACGCTCGACGACCTCGATGGGAGTGCCCTCGTCGACGATCGCACCCGACTCGCCCATGAATCTCCCCAGTAGCCTGTTGACCACGAACGACGGCGAGTTCTTCACCAGGATCGAGGTCTTCTTCAGGCCCTTGCTGGTCGCGAAGGCTGTCGCGAGAGTCGCGTCGTCGGTGGCGTCGCCCCGGACAATCTCCAGCAGCGGCATCACGGCGACCGGGTTGAAGAAGTGGAAGCCCACGACCCGTTCCGGGTGCTTCAACGCGGCAGCCATCTCGGTGATCGACAGAGAGGAGGTGTTCGTCGCGAGCACGCACTCGTCAGAGACGACGGCCTCCACCTCGGCGAAAACCCGCTTCTTGACCGACATCTCCTCGAACACCGCTTCGATGACGAAGTCGGCGTCCGCGAACGCGTCCTTGCTCACCGAACCTGAGATCAGCGACGTGAGCTGATTGGCGTGGTCGGGCGAGATGCGGCCGCCGGCGAGCAGCTTGTCGATCTCTCCCGTGCAGTAGGCGACGCCCTTGTCGACGCGGGCCTGGTCGAGATCGGTCAGGATCACCGGCACCGTCAGGCGTCGCGCGAAGAGTAGGGCCATCTGGCCGGCCATCAGACCTGCGCCGACGACCCCGACCTTGGTGACGTTGCGGGCCAGCGCTTTGTCGGGTGCTCCCGCCGGCCGTTTGGCGCGCTTCTGCACGAGTTCGAACGCATAGAGCCCGGCCCGCAGCTCATCGCTCATGATCAGGTCGGCGAGCGCGTCGTTCTCAGCCCCGAACGCGTCAGCGCGGTCGGCAGTGCGCGACCCGGCGATGAGGTCCAAGGCCCGTAGCGGTGCAGGCGCGGCGCCGCCGGTGCGGGCCATCACCTGCTTGCGAGCTGCCTCGATGGTCGCCTCCCACGCCACCTGGTCGAAGTCGACCTCGGACCGCTCGACGGTTTCGATGCCCGTGATGACCCGAGCTGCGAAAGCCAGCGAGTCCTCCAGGAAGGTGACCGGCTCGAGGAGGCGGTCGGCAACCCCCATCTTGAACGCGGACCTGCCGCTGAGCATCTTGTTGTTGGCGAGTGGGTTGCCGACGATCAGGGTGAGTGCCTTCTCCACGCCGATCAGCCGCGGCAGCAGGTAGGTGCCGCCCCAGCCCGGGACCAGGCCGAGGAAACATTCCGGGGTCGCGTACGCAGGCACGGCAGCGCAGATCGTGCGGTAGTCGGCGTAAAGAGGGAGTTCGACGCCACCGCCCATCGACGCACCGTTGATGAACCCGAAGGTCGGGACCGGCAGGTCGGTGAGTTTCTGGAACGTAGCGTGCCCTAGCTGAGCGATCTCGCGGGCCTGGTCCCAGGTGGCGATCTGCGGGATGCCGGTCAAGTCCGCCCCGACGGCGAAGATGAACGGCTTGCCGGTGACTGCGGCACCGACGATCTGGCCGGCCTCAGCGCGCGTCTGCAGGATGTCGAGCGCGGCGCCCAATCCGGACAGGCCCTGTGCGCCGAAGGTGTTCGGCGTGGCGTGGTCGAAACCATTGTCGAGCGTGATGAGGGCGAAAGTACCTGCGCCATGCGGTAACTGGACATCGCGTACGAGCGCGTTGGTGACTACCTCGCCCGTCTGAGGAGGCGTGGTGTTGCTCATCAGTTGTTCTCCTTCCAGATGCTGGGTACGTAGTCGGCGTGGTGGGGGTTCTCCCAGATCACGGCGCCGCCCATCCCGATGCCGATGCACATGGCAGTCAGGCCGTACCGCACCTCGGGGCGCTCTGCAAACTGCCGGGCGAGCTGGGTCATCAACCGCACCCCGGACGATGCCAGCGGGTGACCGATGGCGATGGCCCCACCCCAGGCGTTGACGCGCGCGTCGTCGTCGGCGATACCGAAGTGCTCGAGGAACGCGAGCACCTGCACGGCGAACGCTTCGTTGAGCTCGAACAGGCCGATGTCCTGGATCGAGAGACCCGACTTGCGCAGCGCCTTCTCGGTAGCGGGAACCGGGCCGATACCCATCACCTCGGGCTCGACTCCGACGAAGGAGTAGTTGATCAACCGCATCGCGGCGGGCAGGCCGAGGTCGGCCGCAGCCTGCTCGGAAGCCAGGACGCACGCGGTTGCCCCGTCATTCAGGCCGGCGGCGTTTCCGGCGGTCACGTGACCGTGGGCGCGAAACGGCGTCTGGAGGACGCCCAGGTTCTCCATCGTGGTGCCCGGCCGCGGCGGCTCATCAGTTGTGGCCAGGCCCCAGCCCAGTTCGATGTGCCGGGTCGCGACGTCGACCAGGTCGGGCTGGATCTTTCCATCGGCGTACGCCTGGGCGAGTTTGGCCTGACTGCCCACGGCGAATGCGTCGCAGCGCTCCTTGGTGATCAAGGGGTAGCGGTCGTGCAGGTTCTCCGCGGTGGAACCCATCACCAGAGCGCTGGAATCGACGAGTCTCTCGGCGACGATGCGCGGATTGGGGTCGACACCCTCGCCCATCGGGTGACGGCCCATGTGTTCCACGCCGCCCGCAATGGCGATGTCGTAGGAGCCGAACGCAATGCTGGACGCGGTGTTGGTGACCGCAGTCATCGCACCCGCGCACATCCGGTCCACGGCGTAACCGGGAGTCGTCTTCGGTAATCCGGCCAGCAGGGCGGCCATCCGACCGAGGGTCAGGCCCTGGTCACCGATCTGAGTGGTTGCGGCAATCGCAACCTCTTCGACCATCTCCGGTGGCAGACCCGGCTGGCGTCGGAGCAGTTCCCGAATGCACTTGATGACCAGGTCGTCAGCGCGGGTCTGGGCGTACATGCCGTGTTCACCGGCCTTGCCGAACGGCGTGCGGACACCGTCGACGAACACGACCTCTGAGAGCGTACGAGGCACGACGTCTCCTTCACAGGTAAGGCGATATGGGGACGTCGGTCACCCTAGCCCGGTGTGTTACCCGTCAGTAGACGGGTGGTCGGCGACTGCCTCGGCGACGAGCGGAGCGACGGCGTCGATCTGCCAGGGGCGGGCACCGTAGCCGGCGAGCTGTTCGCGGATAGTGCTCTCGTCCCACGTTTTCGGAGCGTTCCAAAGCAATCTGCGCAGGGTGTCCGGGGTCAGCAGATTCTCCAGCGGTACGCCCCGCTGCTCACCGAAGATGCCCAGTCGGTCGCGCACCTGCGAGAGCCGGGCAGCAGCAACCGGGTCACGATCGGCCCAGGCGCGAGGCGGTGGCGGGCCATCGCCCTTCACCGTGGTGGCCGGCAACTCGCGATCGGTCATAGCACCCACCCGTTTGACCGCCGCGAGCCACTCGCGCTGGTAACGCAGCAGGCCGTGATGCGGTTTTCGGGAACGGCGCGGGGGGGCGTCGGGGGCAGGCGGGGCTGCGCCGATCGCGACCAGATCCGATGAGGTGGCCGGCGGGCTACCTGCCATCGCGACGATCAACGCATCGGGCAGGAGTCGACCGGGCGCGGTGTCCTTGTCCTTGGCCAGCGCATCTCGGGTCAGCCACAATTCGCGTACCCGACCGATCGCGCGACGTTCCTTCAGCTTGTGCAACCCAGAGGTGCGTCGCCACGGCTCAGGGCGCACCGGCGGTCCGGTGAACGACAGCAATGCCTCGAAGTCCTGCATCGCCCAGTCCAGCTTTCCGCTGGCTTCCAGGTCGCCGTACATCAGGTCGCGCACCTGCACGAGCACCTCGACGTCGAGTGCCGCGTACCGCAACCACGGCGCCGGCAACGGTCGTGTGGACCAGTCGGCGGCTGAATGCTCCTTGGCAAGAGTGACGCCCAGATAGTGCTCGATGACGGCAGCGAGACCCACGCGCGGCAGCCCTGCGATCCGGCCGCCGAGTTCGGTGTCGAACAAGGCCTTCGGGTGCAGCCCGACCTCCGCGAGGCAGGCGAGATCCTGGGTGGCTGCGTGCAGCACCCATTCCGCGTCGCCGATCGCGTCATTGATCGGCGACAGGTCGGGGCAGGCGATCGGGTCGATCATGAAACTGCCAGCACCCTCGCGGCGCAGCTGCACGAGGTAGGCGCGGTTGCCGTACCGGAAGCCGGAAGCGCGCTCGGCATCCAGAGCGACGGGCCCGTGACCAGCGGCGATGGCTGCTGCAACAGCAGCCAGTTCGCGTTCGTCGATGACGACGTCGGGGACGCCTTCGGCCGGTGATTCGAGCATCGGATAGTGGGCAGACTCTTCGATGATCGAAATGTCTGCGACGACTGGACCATCATCGGCAGTTGGATCGGTCTGCGCAGCATGTGGGGCGGCAGTAACGGGAGGCCCCGCAGCAGCGTCGGCGGCCGTAACAGGCGCGATTGCACGCGCAGTCGCGGCCTGCTGGAAGACGATGCCCACGTTCGGAGCAGCGGTGGCCGGTGTGGAATCTGTGTTCTTCTCGTCTGGCACCGTCATCGACGCTGACCCGGCAACGCCACCACGCCTTCCGGCAACGGTGGCAGGCCGGCGATGGTGCACAACAATGCACCCCACGCCTCGAAGTGGGCGCCGATACCGGCTCCGCCCGCAGTGAGGGGGGTCCAGGAAGCACGCACCTCCATCTCGACGCTCATCCCGTTATCGACCAGCCCGCCGTATCCTTGCGACACCACCTGGGTCACGGTGCCCGCCTCGGCGACAACCCGGGCGTCACACGCTTCGAGACTGTCGGTCAGCCAACTCCAGCCCACGTCTCCGAGCATCGGATCAGAGGCCATCTCCGGTTCCAATTCGGCCCGGGCGAAGCTCACGACGCGCCACGCACCACCCCACGACTCCGGCTCACTCGGGTCGTGCAGCAGCACGAAACGGCCGCTGGCGATTTCGTCCTCGTCGTCGCCGACAACCGAGATCACTTCTGCGGTCAGCGCAACGGCGTAGGGTGCGATCCGCGTCGGCGCAGGCACTTCGGTCAGCCGCACCTCGGGGCGCAAGCTCACTGATGAGACCTCGCGCGTTGCGCGCTGGAAGTCCACTGCGGCATTGCCGCCTAGGTTTGTGGTACCCACCTTCGAAGGGTAGGTCGCACATGCGCTCGAATCAGGACCGACGCGCCGGAATGAGGCAGCGCCCGCGACCTACTGACACGATGCTCCGGTGCTCCCCGCTAAATTTCAGGATCTCCGCCGTCGCTATGCCGCGCTGCACCAGGGCGGAACGTTCCTGATCCCGAACCCGTATGACGTGGGATCGGCGGTTCTGCTTGCTGCGATGGACTTCGACGCATTAGCAACGAGTAGCTCCGGCATGGCGGCTGCAATGGGTCGAAGCGACCAGCAGGTCACGCGGGACGCGCTGGTTGCCCATGTGACTGCCGTATGCGCAGCCGTCGATCTGCCCGTCCAGGTCGACGGTGAAGATTTGTTCCCCACGGAACCCGGTGGGGTCGAGCGCACCATCCGCCTGTTGGCCCAGACGGGAGCCGCCGGTGTATCGCTGGAGGACTTTGATCAGAGCGAAGCGCGAATTCTGCCGATCCCCGAGGCGGCGGATCGGGTACACGTCGCGGCTGCCGTTGCGCACGAACACGGCATGCTGCTGACCGCCCGCACCGAGAACTTCCTGCACGAGAACGACGACCTGGCCGACGCCGTCACACGCCTCGTGTCCTACCGCGACGCCGGCGCAGATGTGCTGTTCGCTCCGGGAATCACCACCCGCGAGCAGGTGAGCGCGATCGTCGAGATCGGAGCACCGGTCAACGTGTTGCAGTTGCCCGCGGGGCCGAGCGTCTCCATGCTGCGCGACTGGGGTGTGCGGCGGGTTTCTGTGGGTGGCGCATTGGCGTGGGCGGCCTACGGTGAACTGATCCGTGCAGCAACGGAGTTCGCCACAGAAGGCACGATGGCCTACTCCGATCACAGCCTGACAGCGCAGCAGCGTCAGGTGTTCGAGCGCTGATGGGGGTTCTCCTGGCCCTCACCTCGAGCGTGGTGTGGGGTAGCTCGGACTTCGCGGGCGGCCTGCTCACCAAACGGGCCCACGCGGTCCGTGTCGTTTTCTGGTCCCAGGCGGGCGGACTGGTTGTGATGTGCGCCGCGATGATCATCGCGGTCAGCACCGGCCATGCGCCCGCTGCGGGGGGTTGGATGGTCTACGGGCCGATCGCGGGGCTCACCGGGTGCGTCGGGCTCTGTGCCTTCTACGCGGCGCTGTCACTGGGCACCATGGGGGTCGTCTCGCCCATCACGTCTCTGGGTGCGGTGGTGCCGGTGCTGCTGGGAGTCCTCGATGGTGAGCGGGTCGGACTCTTGACCGGAGTCGGCCTGACGCTCGCGTTGGCGGGGGCCGCGCTCGCATCCGGTCCCGAACTGTCCGGGGCCGTCGCGCGGCTGCCGATCCTGTTGGCGATCGTCGCTGCCCTCAGTTTCGGGATCACGCTGTACTTCATGCACCTGGCGGGTAACACCAGCGTGGTCGGCGGGCTGTGGTTGATGCGTATCGCGAGCGTCGTCGCGCTAGGTCTGGCCTGGGTTCTGTGGCCCGGTGGTATCCCTGGCCCGGCACTCACTCGACGGTTGATTCCGGTGACCATGCTGGTGGGCACGGGCGACCTGACCGCCAACACTCTTTTCACCGTCGCGTCCAACAGCGGTGCGCTGGCGGTGGTCAGTGTGCTCGGCTCGCTCTACCCGGTGATGACGTTGCTCCTGGCAAGGGGGTTCCTGCACGAGCGGCTCCGCTCGATCCAATTGGCGGGAGTAGCGCTGGCAGTCGTCGGCGTCGCCCTCACGGTCGCCTAACACCTGCTTGGTCACGTTTGGGGGCGAGGGGTCCCAAACGTGGGCTGCAGGGGGTGGGTTGGTCACGTTTGGGGGCGAGGAGTCCCAAACGTGAGAGGAAGGTCAGTTTGAATCGGGAGCGCCGCGGTAGGCGCAGTCCGCGTAGTTACGAGCCGAAGATATCGTGAACTCCTTCGAGCCCCGCGAATCTCGCATCGGTCCTGGCCCGTCAGCGCCGCGGACCAGAAGTCACGCAGCGAAACGGCACGGGGCCAGGCACGAGGGCGTCGCCTGGGCCTCCCGCCAGATTGGCAGATCAGCCCGGCGTAAGCGGGATGGTGACCAGGGCGTTAGTCGTGGCGCCGATCTGTCAGTGCGTGCCGGTCCTGGTCCGGAGTGGGCGCGGTGGCCGTGACCAACTGGCCGTCGTGGACAGATCCGCCGCGTGGAAGGATCGTGCGCGTGACCTCCACCGACGCCACCAGGCCCACCTCCGACCCGACTGCCGATCTTCCGCTGCTGATCCGCGCCGCGAAGGGCCTGTCGGTCGAGCGGACGCCGGTGTGGTTCATGCGTCAGGCCGGCCGGTCGCTACCGGAGTACCGCGCACTGCGCGAGGGCACCGCGATGCTCGATGCGTGCCGCGACCCCGACATGGTCACCGAGATCACCCTGCAGCCGGTCCGTCGTCACGGTGTCGACGCGGCGATCTTCTTCAGCGACATCGTGGTTCCCCTGGCCGCCGCGGGAATCGATCTGGATATCGTCCCCGGTGTCGGGCCCGTAGTCGCAGCGCCGATCCGCGACCGCGCCGCCGTCGAGGCCTTCCCAGAACTGGCCGCCGAACAGGTGTCGAACATCGCTCAGGCGGTCAGGCAGACGGTCTCGGAACTGAACGGGACGCCGCTGATCGGATTTGCGGGCGCTCCGTTCACCTTGGCCAGCTACCTCGTCGAGGGTGGACCGTCGAAGAACCACGAGCACGCGAAAACGCTGATGTATGGCGACCCGGTCACCTGGAATCTCCTGTGCGCCAAACTCGCCCGGATTGCCACGACCTACCTGCGGGTGCAGATCGAGGCTGGCGCCCGCGCTGTCCAGTTGTTCGACTCGTGGGTGGGTGCACTTTCTCGACCTGACTACGTGCGTTTCGTCCAGCCGCACTCGGCAGCAGTGCTGGCGGGGGTGGCCGACCTCGACGTGCCGCGCATCCACTTCGGGGTCGGCACCGGGGAGTTGCTGACCTCGATGGGTGAGGCTGGGGCGGACGTCGTCGGCGTCGACTTCCGGCTGACGTTGGACGAGGCGAACGAGCGCCTCGGCGGCAGGTATCCGCTGCAGGGCAATCTGGACCCCGCCCTGCTCTTCGCACCGTGGGAACCTCTGGAGCGCTCGATCGACGCGATCCTCGAGGCCGGCAAGTCAGCGCCCGGGCACATCTTCAACCTGGGCCACGGTGTCCTGCCGGCCACCGATCCCGACGTGATCACGCGGGTTGTGCAGCGGGTTCACTCTCGATCGTCTCGCTGACCGGCACGTCGAGCCGTACGACGAACCAGGGGAGGAACGCCTGCACCAGCGGGCCGATCGCAACCGCGTACGCCACTGTTCCCACGCCCACGATGCCGCCCATCAACCACCCGGTGCCCAGCACCGTGAGTTCGAGCGCGGTGCGCACCGTGCGCAGACTGATACCGGTGCGTCGATGCAGGCCGGTCATCAATCCGTCGCGCGGGCCGGGGCCGAGCTGTGCGCCGAGGTAGAGCGCGCCACCGAGCCCGTTGACGATCAGGGCGAGGGCAAAGACGACGATTTGCAGTGCAAGCCCGTGCACCATGGGGATAACCGCCAATCCGAGGTTCGTCGCGATGCCGATCCAGATCGCGTTGGCGATCGTTCCAAGCCCAGGCCACTGGCGCAGTGGAATCCACAACAGCAGGACAGGGACGCTCACCACGATGATCGCCGTGCCGAAGTCCAGTCCGGTCAGCTTCGAAATGCCGTAGTGGAAGACGTCCCACGGGTCCAACCCGAGGCCCGCCTGCACGAACATCGCCATTGCGACGCCATACAGGGTCAGGCCGCTGAAGAGTTGAACGAGACGACGCGGCATACGACCGGCGTGCAGTTGTTCCTTTGGTGTGAGAGACGCCAGGAGCGGGCGGGAAGGTGCGGACACGGTGCTAGCGTGCCACGGAAGTGGCCTCTGTAAAAAGGGCCAATTCGCGATAGGTGGATCCACATGCCGCAGGTCACCGGACGTCGCCTCACGATGCTGCTCGGCGCACTTGACCCGACCCGCCCCAGCTACCTCTGGCTTGCAGACGGCATCCGGGCACTGGCCGCAGACGGTCGCCTGCTGCACGGCACGCGGTTGCCCAGCGAGCGCGAGATGGTCCGTGCGGTGGGGTTGAGCCGCACTACCGTCACCCGTGCGTACGCGGTGCTCGCGGATCGTGGGTACGCGGTTGCCCGGCGTGGTTCCGGCACTCTGGTGCAGCTGCCGGGCGGTCCCGTAACCGGCGGTGGCGAGCCATTGGCGAAGTGGGATCAGGACGACGGATCGACGGGTCTGATCGATCTGCGCCGCGCCGCTCCAGCGGCTCCACCCGGGCTTCGCGCCGCCGTGGGGTCGGCGGCGGAGCGTCTCACCGCCTACCTCGGCGGTGCCGGTTACTTCCCGCTCGGGATCCTCGAGCTGCGCGAGGAGATCGCTGCCCGCTACACCGAACGCGGCGCGCCCACCGACCCGGACCAGATCGTCGTCACCTGCGGCGCTTTGGCCGCGCTGGGCGTGGCGACCCGCGCGCTGTTGCCCCGGGGCAGCCGGGTCGTCATCGAAACCCCCACCTACACGCATGTCCTGGCGGCACTCGAAGGTTCTGGTGCGCGGCTGCTGCCCGTACCGATCGGCCCGGTGGAACCGGATGTCGAAGCACGCAACCACGCGCTCGCAGCAGGCGCCACCGGGATGCTCGCAATGCCCGACTTCCACAACCCGACCGGGCTGTCGCTGGATGATGCCGAACGCGAGGAGTTGGCGGGTCGATGGCGACGCCATGGCGTGATCGGAATCGTCGACGAGACGCTCGCCGAGACCCGGCTGGACGACGGACCTGAGCCGCTACCGATGGCCCACCACAGCCGGAACTGCGTGAGCATCGGGAGTACGAGCAAGACGTACTGGGGTGGGCTGCGAATCGGCTGGATCCGGGTTCCGCGCCCGTTCATCGGGGCGATCGCGTCCACCCGGTTGTCGCTCGATCTCGGTGCCCCGGTGCTCGAACAGCTCATCGCGACCGAGCTGATGCGGGTGAGCGGTACCGTGCATCCGACGCAGGTCCAGGAACGCAAGGAGGGGCGAGCTGCTCTGTTGTCATTGCAGCAATTACTGCCGCAGTGGCAGGTACGCACGCCTGCGGGAGGGCTGTGTCTGTGGTGGCGGTTACCGTCACCGAGGGCCACGCGCCTCGCTGCGGTGCTGCGCGGCCACGGAGTGCTACTCGACCCCGGTGCCGTGCAGGCGGTGCAGGGTCAGGGCATGGAGCAGCACGTGCGGATGCCGTTCACCTTGCCTACGCCCATCCTCGGCGAGGTCCTACCGGTGCTCGCACGGGCCTGGGAACAGGTGATGACCGAGAGTCCATCGGCGCCTGCGAGAGTCGGTACATGAGCAGGATCGTGATCGTCGGAGGCGGTATCACCGGGTTGACCGCCGCCTGGCACCTGGCGACCAGGCACCCGGGCCACGAGGTCCTCCTGGTCGAGGGCACATCCCGGCTCGGCGGCAAACTCGACTCGATCCGGATCGCCGGCCACACGGTCGACGGGGGAGCCGAGTCGGTGCTCGCGCGCCGTCCGGAGGCCCTCGAGCTGCTCGCCGAGATCGAGGCGCCCATCGTCCATCCGCAGCGATTGACGGCGAGTATCTGGTCTCGCGAATCCCTCGTCTCCATGCCGACCGGCACCTTGATGGGGGTTCCGTCCGACATCGGCGCGCTGCGGGGCCTGTTGACTGAGGAGGAAGTGGCGCGCGCGGCTGCCGAACGACCCGTCGACGTCGGCTCCGACATCGGGATCGGAGACCTCGTCGAGCGCGCCTGCGGGTCTGCAGTAGTGGACCGGCTAGTCGAACCGTTGCTCGGTGGGGTGTACGCCGGTCGCTCGCGTGATCTGTCAGCGCGTGCCTGCGTGCCTGCTCTGTGGGAGGCCGCGCGGGCTGGGAGGTCACTCCTCGAGACTGCCCACCGCGCGGCCACCGCAGGGGCAGCGCGAGCCGATGAGCCGGTCTTCGCCTCGATTGAAGGCGGGCTCGGCGGGCTACCCGTGCTCCTTGCCGCCGCCGTCCGGCGATCGGGCGTCACAATCCGCACGGGATCGGTGGTGGCGCAACTCGCTGTCGCCGAGCCCGGCTGGCGGTTGTGGATCACCGGCCCATCTTCTGGGGCTGGCACCGGTGACGCGGGTCAACAGACCTGGCTGGACGCGGACGCGGTGCTGTTTGCCACGCCCGCTGCTCCGACATCGCGCCTGCTGGGCGTGGTCGCACCGAACGCTGCAGCAGGTCTGCGATCCATCCAGTACGCATCTATCGCGCTGGTGACGTTCGCCTTCCGCTCCGAGGACAGCGCGACGTTGGAGGGCAGCACGGGATTCCTGGTGCCCCCCGTCGACAAGCGGTCGATCAAGGCCGCGACGTTCAGCAGTAGCAAGTGGCCCTGGCTGTCCGAAGCCGTCCCAGACCTCCGTTTCGCCAGGACTTCTCTCGGGCGGTACGGCGAGACGGCAGTGCTGCAACGACCGGATGAAGACCTCACCCGACTCGCGCTCGCCGACCTGCAACTGGCCATCGGCGAGGTGCCTGCGCCGGTCGACGCCGTGGTCTGCCGATGGGGTGGGGGACTGCCGCAGTACTCCCTGAACCACGTCGACCGGGTGGCCGACATCCGATCGGCCGTCGACGAGCACCCGACGCTTGCGCTGGCCGGTGCGGCGTACGACGGGGTGGGGATTCCGGCGTGCATTGCTTCGGCGCGGCACGCGGCTGACGAGCTGGTCACCCGGCTTTGAGTAACTGCGCCGACGTTGGGACCATGGAGGTATGAGTCACCACGAGAGCCACGAGAGCCACGAGAGCCACGAGCCCAGCCCCGACCACGTCGAGGCGATCAACTCCTCGATCCGTTACACCATGTACTCCGTCTTCCGGGTGATGAGCGAACTGCCGGGTGAACGTGCGGGCCTGATTTCACAGACCGAGGCTTTCTTCGCCGATCTGGACACCGCCGGCGACGTGGTGGTGCGGGGTATCTACGACGTGGCGGGGCTGCGCGCGGACGCCGACCTGATGATCTGGTGGCACGCAGAGAGCGTCGATTCGCTGCAGGGCGCGTATCACGATTTCCTGCGGACGCCGCTGGGTCGACACCTGGATCCGGTGTGGTCCAACGTCGGCGTGCACCGTCCGGCGGAGTTCAACCGGGGCCACGTACCGGCGTTCCTGGCTGGGGAATCGGCGCTGAAATACATGTGCGTCTACCCGTTCGTGCGGTCCTACGACTGGTATCTGCTGCCTGAAGAGGAACGCCGCACCATGCTGAAGGACCATGGCATGGCAGCCAAGGACTTCAAGGACGTCCGCGCGAACACCGTCGCTGCGTTTGCACTTGGCGACTACGAATGGCTGCTGGCGTTCGAGGCCGATGAGCTGCACCGGATCGTGGACCTGATGCGGGAACTGCGCGCGGTGGACGCGCGCTTGCACGTGCGCGAGGAGATCCCGTTCTACACCGGCCCGCAGACGAGCATCGCGGATTTTGCCAGCCAGCTGCGTTGAGTCTGGACGACAGATCGACCCCCTTTTGCGTCGTTACCGAAGCAAACGAGGGCCGATTCCGTTCTTTGCGCCCACATGTCGGTCGCTGGCGATGCAAACGTGAAAGCGGTGGGAGGTGCCTACTTCGTCGGTTCCAGCGAGATGCTGACTGAGTTGATGCAGTACCGCTGATCGGTGGGGGTGTCGTACCCCTCGCCTTCGAAGACGTGCCCCAGGTGCGAACCGCAGTTGGAGCACCGCACTTCGATGCGCGTCATGCCCATCGTGCGGTCCTTGATCAGCTCGACGTTGTCGCTCTCGGACGGCTCGTAGAAGGAGGGCCAACCGCAGTGACTGTGGAACTTACCGGTGCTGCGGAACAGCTCGATGTGGCACGCGCGGCATGTGTAGACGCCGGTCGTTTCGGTGTCGGTGTATTCCCCGACGAACGCGCGCTCGGTGCCGGACTTGCGCAGCACCTGGTACTCCTGGGCGGACAACTGCGAGCGCCATTCCTCCTCGGTCTTGGTGACGGGGTAGGTCTTGGCGGGGGCGCTGTCGGTGTTGCGGCCGAACATAGTGAGTTCCTCTCGGTTGGTCTACCTGTGCCAACGCCACGGGTGCGCTGGATGTTTCCGGCAGACGCATCCCCCTGTCGGAGGGGCTGGCTAGGGTCAGCACATGAGCTCCGCGAAGCCCGTCATGCTCGACGTCGAATCTCCCGGCGGTGAGACGCGCACGGTGCGAATCTCCAGTCCGGACAGGGTGATGTGGGCGGATGCCGGGTTGACCAAACTCGACCTGGCCGAGTATTTGGTCGCGGTGGGGAAGTCGTTCCTGCGGGCGAACGGCGGGCGCCCGGTGGCGCTCGAACGCTTTCCGGGCGGGGTTGACGGGGAACGCTTCTACTCCAAGAATCCGCCCCGCGGAGTGCCCGATTACGCCCGGTCGGTCACCTGCACCTATCCCTCGGGTCGATCCCATCCCCAGCTCGTGCTCGACGAGGTCGCCACGGCGGTGTGGGCGGCGCAGATGAACACGGTCACCTTCCACCCATGGCCCGTCGGCGCCGACGACAACGACCACCCTGACGAGTTGCGGATCGATCTCGATCCGCAACCCGAGCGCACTTTCGCGGACGTGGTCGAAGCGGCAACAGAACTGCGAAAGGTATTGCGCGATAACGGTTTCGATCCCCGGGTCAAGACGTCCGGGAGTCGCGGGCTGCACGTCTACGCCAGCATCGAGCCGACCTGTGAGTTCCTCGACGTGCGGCACGGGGTCATCGCCATAGCCCGTGAGCTGGAGCGCCGGTTGCCCGACCTCGTGACCACGGCGTGGTGGAAGGAAGAACGCGGGCAGAAGATCTTTGTCGACTTCAACCAGGCCTGCCGCGACCGGACGATCGCCGGCGCCTACAGCCCGCGACCGCTGGCTGGCGCGCCCGTCTCGATGCCGGTGCGCTGGGCCGATCTGCCCGACGTGGCCATCGCCGACTTCACCATCACCACCGTTCCCGAGTTCCTGGCGGATCGCGGTGACGCGTGGGCGGTTGACGGCGAGGTCGGTGACATCGCCGATGCCATCGCGCTGTGGGACAGAGACGTGGACGAGCGCGGCCTGGGAGAGCTGGCTTTCCCGCCGGAGTACCCGAAGATGCCGGGCGAACCGCCGCGGGTGCAACCTTCGCGCAAGAGAATGGAAGGGTGAGCGTATGCAGCTTCCCGTGAACCCACCGGTCAAGCCAATGCTCGCCAAATCGGTGCCGGGCATCCCGGACGGCGCGTCCTACGAACCCAAGTGGGACGGCTTTCGATCAATCATCTTCCGGGACGGCGACGAGGTCGAGCTCGGTAGCCGCAACGAGAAGCCGATGACCCGCTACTTCCCGGAGCTCGTGGCTGCGGTGTTGGTAGCACTGCCGGCCCGCTGCGTCCTCGACGGCGAGATCGTCATCGCGACTGAGGACGGGTTGGACTTCGAAGCGCTGCAACAACGTATCCATCCCGCCGCGTCGCGGGTGAACATGCTGAGTGAGAAGACGCCCGCGTCATTCGTGGCGTTCGATCTGTTGGCGCTCGGTGACAACGATCTGCGGGACCGGCCCTTCGAAGAACGCCGCGCCCTGCTCGTGCACATGCTGAAGAACGTCGGGCCCTCGATCCACGTAACTCCAGCGACGACCGACCCAGAGGTCGCTCAGCGGTGGTTCACCGAATTTGAGGGCGCCGGCCTGGACGGGGTGATGGCCAAACCTCTCAGCGGCACCTACCAACCAGACAAACGGGTGATGTTCAAGATCAAGCACGCCCGCACCGCGGACTGCGTCGTTGCGGGGTACCGGGTGCACAAGTCGGGGCCGGACCTGATCGGTTCGCTGATGCTCGGCTTGTACCGCGGCGAAACCCTGGTGTCTGTCGGCGTGATCGGCGCGTTCCCGATGGCCACGCGGCGTGAGTTGTTCGCGCAGCTGCAGCCGCTTGTCGCCGGTTTCGAAGGGCATCCATGGAGTTGGGCGGCGCACGAGGCGGGTGAGCGCACCCCGCGTAAGAGCGAAGGTTCGCGGTGGAACGGCGGTAAGGACCTGTCGTTCGTGCCGCTGCGACCCGAAGTGGTCGTCGAGGTGCGGTATGACCACATGGAGGGGGACCGGTTCCGCCATACGGCGCAATTCAACCACTGGCGCCCCGACCGCACACCGCAGTCCTGTACCTACGAACAACTTGAACAGCCACTCACGTTCAGCCTGGACGACATCGTCCCCGGTTTGACGAGAACTGATCGGTGACGGACGTCGGTCTGCTGATCGCGGCCGGTGCGGGGAGGCGGATGGGCCGTCCGAAAGCACTGGTCCACGACGAGAGCGGGAGCTGGCTGGTCAGGGGCGCCCGGACACTCCAGGGGTGCGACACGGTCACGGTGGTGCTGGGCGCCGGCGCCGAGGAGGCGATCCCGCTGCTCGCTGACGTCGGTGTCGACGTCGTGATCGCCTCCGACTGGGCGGATGGGATGGGTGCATCGCTGGCCGCTGGGTTGCGCCGCCTGCTGGAGGGTACTGCCGCCCGAGCCGTACTGCATCTGGTCGATCTGCCCGATGTCGGTGCAGACGTGGTGAACCGGGTTCGGTCCGAGCCTGCCGGACCCGAGGCACTCGCCCGGGCGACGTACGGTGGCCGGCCCGGTCATCCGGTGCTGATCGGGCGCGACCATTGGGCAGCGGTACTGTCCAGTTGTGACGGAGACCGGGGTGCCCGTGATTACCTCGCCGCTCGCGACGTGATCGCAGTCGAATGCGCTGATCTGGCCACGGGGCGGGATGTGGACCGGCCGCCCAACCCCGGACCAACCGGTCCTGCATAGGGTCGACCGCATGGATTCTCCGCAGGCGGTCGCCGCGGCCCTGGAGCAGGCGGGCTACCTGTGTGACGAACCGCTGGCGACCGTCGTTTTCCTGGCCACTCGTATGCAACGTCCGTTGCTGCTGGAGGGGGAGCCTGGCACCGGCAAGACCGCTCTCGCCGAAGTTCTCGCCCAGGTGGCCGGGGTCCCGCTGATCCGGTTGCAGTGCTATGAGGGCATCGATGCCGGTCAGGCGCTTTACGACTGGGACTTCCCACGTCAGATCCTGCACCTGCGTGCGCTCGAAGCGTCGGCCCGCGATGGTTCGCTAGACCCTGCCGAGGCCGAAAGGTCGCTCTTCGACGAGCGTTTCCTGCTCACCCGTCCGGTGTTGCGTGCGCTACGTGAGGCCCCCGCCGTGCTGTTGGTCGACGAGATCGACCGCGCAGACGACGAATTCGAGGCTTTCCTGCTGGAGGTGCTGTCAAGTTGGACGGTGAGCATCCCCGAGTTCGGCACCGTTGCCGCGAGCACCCCGCCGACGGTGGTGCTGACTTCCAACCGGACCCGCGAACTGCACGACGCCCTCAAGCGCCGCTGCCTCTACCACTGGATCGACCACCCGGGGCTGGATCGCGAGGTCGCGATCGTGCGGCGAAGGGTGCCGGAGGTGTCCGAGACGCTGACCCGGCAGCTGGTTGCAATGGTCCAGCAGCTGCGGGGTGAAAACCTGTTCAAACCGCCAGGCGTCGCCGAGACCCTCGACTGGGCCCGCGCGGTCCATCAGCTCGGTGTGCAGGAACTCGACCTGGAGACCGCGTCCCGAACGCTCGGGGCAGTGGTGAAGTACCGCGAAGACACCGACCGCGTGAAGCACGCGATCGACCGGATGTTGGCGCGCTGAGATGACCGCTGGCCCCGTTGGCCCGCCGTTGCGGCACCCGCCGGAAGAGATCCTGCTGGGCTTCGCTCGCGCCCTGCGCGGCGCCGGTGTCGGGGTGACCCAGGACCGGGCCGGGTCGTTCCTGATGGCGACCGCCCTGGTGGGGCTCGGCGACGCCGACGCCGTCTACGTCGCCGGGCAGGCAACGCTGTGCGCCGGACCGGACGATCTCGATCGCTACGACCAGGTGTTCGCCGGTTGGTTCGGCGGGGTCGAGGGCCTGCCGAGGCGGGTTCCGCGCGAGGACCCGCGGCAGGTGCGCAGTCCGTTGCCCGCGAGCGACGAGACCCACGATGCGGGCGAGGAGGGGCAGGCCGAGCAGCTCAGCGCGACGGCCTCGGAGGTCGAACTGCTGAGACATCGCGATGTCGCCTCGCTCAGCGCACCGGAGAAGGCGTTGCTGGACGCGATGATCGCCGCGCTCGTGCCCCGCCCGCCCGGCCGCCGCGCGACTCGACGTTCGCCGTGGCGACGCGGCCAGGTCGATGTGCGCCGCACCCTGCGAGCTTCAGTGCAGCAGCTGGGGGAGCCGGGTCTGATCGCGCGACGCCGCAGGGGCACAAGGGCGCGGCGGGTGGTCCTGCTGGTGGACGTATCGGCGAGTATGAGCCCGTACGTCGATGCCCTGCTGCGGCTGTGCCACGTCATGGTGCGCGCTGGAACCCCCTCTGCTGTCGAGGTTTTCACGTTAGGAACCCGGCTGACGCGGATCACGGATGCGTTACGCACTGCCGACCCCGAGCGCGCACTGGTACGGGCCGGGCAACAGGTGCCCGACTGGTCCGGCGGCACCCGTCTGGGGCAGACCCTTGAGGTCTTTCTGCAGCGTTGGGGTGCTCGCGGGATGGCGCGGGGAGCCGTCGTCGTCATGCTCAGCGACGGCTGGGAACGCGGCGACGCTGTCGACCTCAGTCAGCAGATGCAGCGGTTGTCCCGGCTCGCGCACCGGGTGATCTGGGTCAATCCCCATCGGGGCAAAGACGGCTATCAACCCGTGCAGTCCGGGATCGTCGCCGTGTTGCCGCACTGCGACGACTTCGTGGCTGGGCACTCGCTCGAGTCGTTCGCGAGGGTGCTGCAGGTGGTCGCCGATGCGTGAGGTGCTGACTGAACTGTTGCGCTGGTACGACGCAGGGGAAACGGTCGGGATGGGCACAGTGGTCGCGACTTTCCAATCCGCTCCCCGCCCGCCCGGTGCGTCGATGCTGGTAGGCCCGGACGGTTCGGCCGTGGGGTCGGTGTCCGGCGGGTGTGTCGAAGGCGCTGTCTATGAGTTATCGACCCAGGTAACGCAGTCGGGCGTGCCCGTACTGCAGCGCTACGGCGTCTCCGACGACGACGCGTTCGCGGTGGGTCTGACCTGCGGCGGGATCCTCGACGTGTACGTCGAGCAGGTCAACGCAGTGACGTTCCCTCAGTTGCCGGAGGTGGCCGACCACATCGCGAACGGACGACCGGTGGCGTTGGCCGTTGTGATCGAACACTCCGATCCGGCTCGGGTCGGTCGACGGCTGATCGTGCAGCCGGAGCAGCCCGCGGTCGGTCACCTCGGAAGTGCCCGTGCCGACGACGCAGTCCACGACGATGCCCTGGGTCTGTTGGCTCAGGGCCGCAACGCCACCCTCAGCTACGGCACCGACGGCGAGCGCCGGGGCGAGGGCATGCGGGTGTTCGTCTGGTCGTTCGCGCCGGCTCCGCGCATGCTGGTGTTCGGTGCGATCGATTTCGCGGCTGCGGTGGCGCGGGTGGGAGCGTTCCTCGGGTATCACGTCACGGTGTGCGACGCTCGACCCGTCTTCGCGACGGCCAGCCGATTCCCCGAGGCCGACGACGTCATCGTGGACTGGCCGCACCGCTACCTCGCCGCTGAGCAGGAGGCCGGCCGGCTGGACGGACGCACGGTGCTATGCGTGTTGACGCACGACCCGAAGTTCGACGTGCCCCTGCTGGAGGTGGCGCTGCGGCTGCCGGAGGCCGCGTACATCGGGGCCATGGGGTCGCGCCGCACCCATGAGGACCGGCTGGCCCGGCTGCGGGAGGTTGGTCTGAGCGAGTCACAACTTGCTCGGTTGTCCAGCCCGATCGGTCTCGATCTGGGTGCGCGGACGCCAGAAGAAACTGCGGTCAGCGTTGCCGCCGAGATCATCGCTCACCGGTGGGGCGGGTCGGGCAGCCGGTTGGCGGTCACCGACGGCAGGATCCTCGAACCTGATACCGGGTAATCGACGCTGAGGCGCAAGATACGGTGTGAGTCAGCACACACCCTCTCGTCCGACCCCCAGGGAAGGGGTGCAATGAGCACTCCGAGCGGCCACCTTCGGGATCGCCGAACCGATCTGGCACGTGCCTGGACCTCCTTTACACAGGACGGTGGTGATACCACGGGGGTAGTGCGCCCGGAGATCCTGCTGAGTTGGCAGCGCAGTGCGTTCGGGGTGCCCCTGGATGTCACGCAGGCGCCACTGAGCGATGAGGGCGACACCCAGGAATTCTGGTCGGGTTCGCCCCTGCAGATCGGGGTGTCGAATGTCGAGGACGAATTGCGCCGCACCGCGCAGGACGGCGATCTCGTGCTGGCGGTCACCGATCGGTCGACCCGCATCCTATGGACGCACGGGGGGCGGGTGATGCGACGCAAGGCAGAAACCGTCAACTTCGTCGCGGGTGCACGGTGGGACGACGCGAGCGTCGGCACCAACGCTCTCGACCTCGCGGGCAGGTTGGACGCCCCGGCGATGGTGTTCTCGGCCGAGCACTACGCACCGATCGTGCACAACTGGGTGTGTTGGGCCGCGCCGCTGCATGACCCGGTGACCGGCGAGTCCCTCGGGGTGATCGACTTGTCGACCACCTGGGATCGGGCCCACCCGATCGGGTTGGCGACGGCCAGGGTGCTGGCCCGTCTCATCGAGAGCGCCATGCCGCGCGACACCCGACTTGAGACGAGCCGACCGTGGAGTGCCGCCGGTCCTCACGCGCAGCGCGTCGGACGGCCCGGCCTCGCACTGCGCATTCTCGGCTCTCCGGAGGCGCGCCTCGACGGTCGGCCGTTGATCTTGAATCGCCGGCAGTTGGAAATCCTCGCCCTGCTCGCGTTGAACACGTCAGGTCTGTCACTGGACCAGTTGCACGCGCACCTCTACGGCGACCAGTCAGTCAGCAGGTCCACCCTCAAGGCCGAGGTGTCGCATCTTCGGTCGGCGCTCGGTGGTGCGCTTTCCTCACGTCCCTACCGGCTCACGATGCCGGTCACCGTCGACGCCAACACGGTGGTGCAGCGGATCGGACGCGGTGACGTCCGGGGTGCGGTCGAGGCATATGGCGGCGACCTGATGCCGGGCACCGATTCGCCGGCTCTGGCTGAGCTCGCTGATTTCATCGAGGTCAGCGTTCGGGAGGCGCTGCTGGCTGATCCGCATCCGGATGCCGTGCTGCGCTACGTCGAGGTCGCACCGTATGACACCGACGTGATCGAGGAGTGTCTGCGCCGCCTAGGGGACCGTCCGTATCCCTCGAAGGCTTTGCTCAAGGCACGCCTGGTCATGGCCCGTCGCTGACGTCTGTGTGGTGTCAGCGCGATTGGGGTGGCGGTGGGACGCGCAAGCCCGTAGCGACGGTGTCACCTGTCAGCTCCTGTCCCCGGTCATGAGTAGAGCGGGATATGTGTTCACACCGACGACACCCATTTGCGTGCGCAGCTTGTCTACGTTCGTCTACGGCACGGCGTAGGACCCTCGAATCGATTCGGCCTTTTCGGTGAGTTGCCGCAACGGCGGCCTGCCCGTGGGGAGTTCCGTCTCCGCGATCTGCATGGGTCGTCGGCCAAATGGAGTTTGTTGTCCAGACTCGAGCCGGACGTGCGGTCTCGGCTGTTCGGGACGAATGGCAGTTCATGTGGGCATGTGTAGCCGCATCGCTTGACTGACCTGGCGTTGCGAGCTCAAAGGATGGCAACACGTGGTGCCCGATCTACGACAGTGGCCAACCGCCCCGAACGCAAACGAGCGGCGGACTGCTGCGGAGGGGCCAAGAGTATGGACACGTCGGCCGTACTTCGTTGATCATCCTCAACGGGTGCTCGACCTGCTTGGCATGCTGCGCAACGATACGAGCACTTACGCGGGCACGTCGGCGGCCAACGCCATCAGCGATGTCAGCGAGACCTTCCCTGACGTCGTTCTAGCCGCATTCATGGCATGGCTCGAAAGTGGGCTCGACGATGCCGGCTGGTTGCTACATCGCCGGGCGACATCTGGTCAAGACCCACTCTGGAGTGATCCAGGCACTCGGAACTGCGCCACAACGACCGTTCCGATTACGGATCCTTCATCAGTGGTCGATGTCTGGGGTCTGAACTCATCAGTGGCGTGGCGTGCATCGCTGTTCTGGCATCACGTCGACTTTTTCCACGGTTGAGAGTCCCGGGCCTACCGGGGCGGGGATTTACTTATCCGGCTGCGGCTGCGGTGTGCTCGAGTGGTCAGCGGTGGGGGTGCGGGTTGTCAGATGGGCGATGGCCGTGATGAGCAGAATGGCTTCGGACACGATGGCCACGAGGCCAAGTGGTTCGCCCCAGTTGCCGACGTCGTCGGTGATCTGTGGCAGGCCGACGGTGCGGGACAGCAGGTACCCCAGTAGTGCTAACGCGCTGAGGACCAGGGTTGCGACCCAGGTGAGGAAGGTGTCACGGGTCAGGAGCAGTTGCATCAACACCAGTCCGGCGATGGTGAGCAGCACGAAACCGATTCCGATATAGGGCGCTTCGCTCAGGTGCTTTTCGATGACCGGGATATGGGAGACCGCCATCCCCGCGGCTGCGACCACCGCAGCCAGTCGCCACGGCGAACGTTCAGCGCGATCGTCCAACAGCCCGGTGAGCCAATGGGTGACCGGGCGGCGTGCTGGTGCGGGGTGTGACACGTCCGTGACGGTAGTCATCGCGGGTGTTCCTCTCGTACCGAACACGATGCCCGGTGACAGGTGGTATTCGTCGACACCCGCACTTCAGATTGATCAGCAATGCAATTGTTTCACCGCGTCCATGATGCCCAAGTGGTTTGCACGCATCCGCACTAGCCTTACTTCTCATTCACTGCACTAGCGCCCTGGTGTCGGTCATGAGCAGCGGCGGCACATACCGGGGTGGTGCAGCAGGAGTGGCGACGACTCCCCACCGCTGGTCAAAGGACCCCTGCCGGTGAACGACCGGTGACCGGTGATGCCCAGCGAGAGCGACAGCGAGCTGGGTTAGCGACCGCGGCCTCCCTCGTCCTCGGTTCTTCGGCTACCAACCGGTGTCGGGTGGAATCACGTGGATCGTGGTGCCTCGCAGGCGGCTGGGGGGCAGGCCGAACATGGTGTGGAATGAACTGGTCAGATGCGACGGACTGGCGAACCCGGCTTCGGCTGCTGCAGCCGTGAGGTCGGCCGTGTCGCTAAGGAGTGCTGCGGCGCGCAACATGCGTAGCCATAGCCGGTAGCGACGCAAGGTGGTGCCCGTTTGGTCGTGGAACACATGCAGAAACCGTGAGGAGGAGAGCCCGACGAGCTCTGCGAGTTCGCCTGCTGATTGTCTCTGGTGCGGGTCGAGATGGTGTAGGGCGCTCACGGCGGCGGTGATCCTGGGGTCACAGGTGGGTTCGCTGATGTCGTGGGGCAAAGGCCCTGCTGCAATATCGAGCCATTCGCTGGCCTGCTGTGCAGTTCTCAGGCTGTCAGCATTGTGGATCAGCGACGCCTCGTCGGTGTGCTGATACGTGATGGGGTCATGGGTCTGGGTCATCGCGACACGACAGCCGCGGTGCCAGGCCGAACTGGGATCGAAGAAGCAGAAGGCCATTCGATCCGAGGTAGCGATGACCTGGTGCGTTAACCGTGGCGGGATGAGGGCGCTTCTTAAACCGGTCACAGTCCCCTCTTCCCATCGGATGTCGAACGTGCCGCCGGCGGCGACAGCTAAACAGGCCACCGAGCCCGAGCGCGGGTCGAGCCCGAGCGAGGGTCCGATGTATATCGATCGACCGGCCCACATCCACAGCTGCGGGGGGTAGCACGTTCTTGGAAGCGCCGTGTTGGCCATGCACCTCATCCTTGCAATAGCGAACCGACGAGCGAAGAGATGGTGGCCACATGTGGCGGTCGAAGTTCAAAGGCGGGATGCTGTTGGTAGTTGGCGTGGGTATCGGATTCAATGGTGCGGTAGTGACTTTCGCGCCCGGGCGAATGCAGTCCACCTACGGGATTGCAGCGCAAAATCCGGACGTCACTGTTCTGGTGAGGCACCGCGGGTTGTTGTTGCTGCTCGTGGGGCTGTTGCTGGCGGTGTCCGGGGTTCGCCGGGAGTTACGCCCGGTTGCCGTCGCGTCGGGTGCAACGAGTATGGCCACGTTCGTGCTCTTCACACTCACCAGCGCCACCAACGCCCAGCAGCGTCATATTGCCTGGGTGGACGTGGGCTTGCTGGCGTTGCTTGGGGCCGCCGTCGCTATCTCCGACCGAACCACAGCATCCGCTGGATTGAAGCCGACATGAGCACCGCGACCCTCGTGCCCGTTGCCGTCTTTTCCTGGCGATGGGTGGGTACCGGCCTACCGCGCCGCAGGCACTGGCGCGACCGTTCGGAATCGAACAATTCACAAGGTCGGCTCGCGCTGAGGCTCGCGCGGTGTCGGCTGCGCTGCTGGGCATGGCCGGTGGCCGCTTCGTTGTGTGCCTCATCCCAGCACCCACCGCGTTCTACCCAGTCTGGTTTTGTCTCTTCGTCGAACTCATCGCCGCAGGCCTGCTCGTGGGTGTCGGGTGGGCTCAACTCAGAATCCCTGAACCAACACTAGACATCGACCCCAGGTGCTCAATGTGCACGAAACACGGCGCGTCCCAAGCAGAACGTCGTCCGGCACACCCACCCATTGCGCAGCTGACCCAGGCGGGTACGGCAACCCACAGCGACGTCGGACCGGTTCAAGTGAACAGTGCCACTCAGCGGCCGACCGGCGCTGCTTCGGGGGCCGACGGGAAGCAGGACTTGCGCCCACAGACAAGGATTTCGCGAAATGTGTGAGTTGCCTCTGGGCCAACCTTCAGCCAACCAAGCGCGCCTAGATTCACAAGGGTCGGTACTGCTGGGTACACCGGAACGGAAGTTGGGCACATGACGAAGATCAACCTCACGGTCGACGGCGACAAAGTCTCTGACGAGGTCGAGCCGCGAATGCTCCTGGTGCATTACTTGCGTGAGAAATTGGGCAAGACAGGCACCGTCGTGGGTTGCGACACGAGCAACTGCGGCGCCTGCACCGTGCACCTGGACGGAATGAGCGTCAAGTCGTGCAACGTACTGGCCGTGCAGGCCGACGGGGCCGAGGTGACCACCATCGAGGGTCTTGCCAAGGACGGCGAGTTGCACCCGATGCAGGCCGCCTTCCACGAGTGTCACGCGCTGCAATGCGGCTACTGCACTCCGGGAATGATCATGCAGTCGATCGACCTGCTGAACTCCAACCCCAAGCCGTCCGAGCAGGAGATCCGCGAGGGCCTCGAGGGCAATCTGTGCCGCTGCACCGGCTACCACAACATCGTCCGGGCCGTGCAGACGGCGTCGGGGCAGGAGACGAACGCATGACCGTCGTCGAGAACGCGCCAGCCAGTGAGATCGGTCGGGACCGTCGTCGTAAAGAGGATCAACGGCTGATTACTGGCCGTACCCGATGGACTGACAACATCACCCTGCAGGGCATGTTGCACATGGCAATGGTGCGCAGCCCCTACGCGCATGCCACCATCACGAACATCGACACCTCAGCCGCCAAGGACGCGCCGAACGTCGTCGATGTGTTGACCGGCGCCGACTTAGGTGAGTCCCAGGGGGTACTGATCAATGCGTGGCCGATCACGCCGGAACAGGTAACTCCGACCCACCTGCCGATGCCGTCCGAGCGGGTCGCCTTCGCCGGTGAGGTCGTCGCGGTGGTCATCGCGCGAACCGCGGCTGAGGCTCGGGATGCCGCCGAACTGGTCGACGTCGACTACGACGAGCTGCCTGCCGTCACCGACCTCAAAGAAGCGGCAGCCGACACGGTGCTCGCCCACCCCGATCTCGGCACCAACAAGTCGGCCCTGTGGGTGTTCGACTCCGCCGAGGCGGGCAGCGGAGGCGACGTCGAGGACGCCATCGCCGCAGCCCGCACCGACGGCGTCGTCATCGAGCGGGAGTTCCGCCAGCAACGGTTGATTCCGGCGTTCATGGAGCCCCGCTCGGTTGTCGTAGACCCGACCGGCGAGCAGTTCACCATGTGGACCTCCACCCAGGTGCCGCACATCGTGCGCTTCGCGTTGGCCGCCACCACGGGCGTCCCGGAGAACAAGATCCGGGTCATCGCGCCCGACGTGGGCGGCGGTTTCGGCGGCAAGCTGCAGGTCACCCCCGAGGAGTGGTTGACCTGGGCTATCGCCCGCCGGCTCAGTCGCCCTGTGAAGTACACCGAGACTCGTTCGGAATCGCTGATGTGCGGCCACCACGGTCGCGACCAGTGGCAGAAGCTGACGCTGGCGGCTACGAAGGACGGAATTGTCACCGCTCTCAAGGTCGACCTGCTGGCCGATCTGGGTGCCTATGTCTCGCTGGTCGGCGGCGGCGTTCCGGTGCTCGGCGCGTTCATGTTCAACGGTATCTACAAGTTCGGCTCCTACCGGTTCTCCTGCCAGACCGTCCTGACGAACAAGGCGTGGACCGACGCCTACCGCGGGGCCGGTCGCCCGGAGGCCACCTTCGCCATCGAGCGGATCATGGATGAACTGGCCGCTGAACTGGGCGTCGATCCGATCGAGGTGCGTAAGAAGAACTGGATCA